>Ga0306923_10008513_pt1 | contig 10295 bp, 9 predicted proteins | sample sta12Can44000108_FD_203841 | JGI IMG/M metagenome (GOLD analysis project Ga0306923, IMG submission 203841) | Lab enrichment of tropical soil microbial communities from Luquillo Experimental Forest, Puerto Rico - statanox.12C.anox.44.000.108 (v2)... | ecosystem: Environmental > Terrestrial > Soil...
CCTTGGGGAGAAGGAAGGGGGCGCTGCCGGAGGCGTGGGGGGTTGGGGCAGGGTACGCCCCCGACAAATGACTTATAACAAAGGTATGGTCGCACGCCAAGGAGCTTTCCCGAGCGCATTAGTCAGGATTGACACTTGCAACGTCGGCACGCGAATCTTCCCGGATTTGCCGGTCAGCCCGCCCCTACTCCCAGCGCGCCGCGGCCTGATCGTCGGTTTCCTTGGCCTCCACCCAGCAATCACCCTGGGCGGTGTGTTCGATCTTCCAGAACGGCGCCCTGGTCTTCAGCCAGTCGATCAGGAAGTGGCAGGATTGGAAGGCCGCCTCGCGATGGGCCGAGGCAGTGGCCACCAGGACGATGCGCTCGCCAGGATTAAGGCGGCCATAGCGGTGGATGACCAGCACGTCCTCGAGCGGCCAGCGGCGGCGCGCCTCTGCCTCGATGGCGGCCAATTGCTTCTCGGTCATGCCGGGATAATGTTCCAGGGTCATCCCGCCCACCTGGGTTCCGTCACCCATGAAATCGCGGACGAGCCCCAGGAACATGCACACGCCACCAATGGCGCCGTTGCCCGAGAAACGGGCCATCTCGACGCCGGGGTCGAAATCCTCGGCTTGGACGCGGATCATGGTTCAGCCGCCGGTGACGGGCGGGAAGAAGGCGATTTCGTCGCCGGGACAGACGGGATGGTCGAGCCCGACGTAATCCTGGTTCACCGCCACCCGGATCAGCGTCATGTCGGCGAAGGCGTCGGCCAGTCCGGCCGAGCGGGTCTTCAGCCAGTCCACCAGCGCCGCCACGTCGGCCACGCCGGCAGGCGGCGCCACCTCTTCCTCGCCCAGGCCCGCCTTGGCGCGCAGCCAGGCGAAATACAGGACCTTCATCGCAGCACCTCCGCATACGGTATGTAGGCGACGCGGTCGCCCGGCGCGATGTCGCCCGCATCCTCGGGAACCTCGACCAAGCCGTCCGACCACACCATGGAGGACAGCACGCCCGAGCTTTCGGAGCGGAACTTCTCGGCCGCCAGCCTGCCTCCGTCCGCCCGCACCCGGGCGCGCAGCCATTCGCGCCGTCCGGGCTTGTGCTTGAAGGCGAAGCCGGCCTCTACCGTATAGCGTTGAACCGAGGTTTCCTTGACGCCCATCAGGCCGAGCACCAGCGGCCGGGCGATCAGCATGAAGGTGACCATCACCGCCACCGGGTTGCCCGGCAGGCCGATGAAGGCGGCCTGGCCGATCCGGCCCAGCGCCACCGGGCGGCCCGGCTTGATGGCCAGGCGCCAGAAATGCAGCGAACCGGCGGCCTGCACCGCCGCCTTGACGTGGTCCTCGTCGCCCACCGAGACGCCGCCCGAAGTCAGGACCACGTCGTGGTCGCGCGCCGCCTCCTGCAAGGCGCGGGTGATCACCTCGCGGCGATCGGGCAGGATGCCGAGATCGGTCACCTCGGCGCCCAGGGCGCGCAGCAGGGCCGAGGCGGTGGTGCGGTTGGTGTCGTAGATGCAGCCAGGCGGCAGCTCCTCGCCAGGCTCGCGGATTTCGTCGCCGGTGGAGAACACCGCCGCCCGCAGCGGCCGCTGCACCAGCAGCCGGGTACGCCCCACCGCCGCCGCCACGCCCAAATCCTGCGGGCGCAGGCGGATGCCGGGGTGCAGCACCACCGAATCCGCGGCGATATCCTCGCCCTTGCGGCGCGCGTTGGCGCCTGCGGGCGTGATAGGCGCCACTACAGACAGACTGTCGCCCGCGCAGTCCTCCTGCATGGCGACGCAATCCACCCCCGCCGGCACCGGGGCGCCGGTCAGGATGCGCACGGCCGAGCCAGCCGGCACCACGCCGTCGAAGGGATGGCCGGCGGCCACGGTGCCAACGATGCTCATGCGGCCGTCCACCGGGCGCGCGGCGGCGGCGAAGCCCCAGCCGTCCACGGCGGAATTGTCGTGCGGCGGCACGTTGATGCCGGCCACCACCTCCTCGGCCAATACCCGGCCCAAGGCCTCGGCCAGCGGCACACCTTCGGTGCGGTCCAGCGGCTGCACCCGCTCGGCCAGCAAAGCCAGCGCCTCATCCACCCGCATGGAGCCGCTGTGGGGCGAAAAATCGGTCATCGGCTCACCTCATTCCACACGAAGGTGGCGATAGCCTCGGCGTCGTCCAAGGGCAGCAACGTGCCCGTCCAGCCCGGCACCGGCCCGTCGGCCGCCACCGCCACCACCAGCGGGTCGGAAGGAAACAGCGGCGCCTTGCCCAGCTTGGGGCGGTAGACCTCCAGCCGCTTGTGCGGCCAGGTGCGGAAACCCTCCACCAGCACAAGGTCGGCCGGGCTCATGCGGGCCAGCAGTTGCTCCTGGGTGGATTCGGGCTCGTCGCGGTATTCGTGCATCAAGGCCCAGCGCTTCGCCGAGGCCACCAGCACCTCGCGGGCGCCGGCAGCACGGTGCTCATACGAATCCTTGCCGGGAACGTCCACGTCGAAACCAGCACGGGCCTGCTTGATGGTCGAGACCTTGAGTCCCCGGGCCGCCAGCAGCGGGATCACCTTCAGCAGCAGCGTCGTCTTGCCGGCACCGGACGGTCCGGTGACCCCGAACAGCTTCACGCCGTCCTCACGGGTTCGCCCGATGCGGTTCGGCCCCGCCGTGCTTGGCCGAGGGATGCATATGCTTGAGACCGGAGCGCAGATAATCCCAGCCGGTGATCATGGTCAGAATGGCCGCCGCCCACAGGCAGATTTCGCCGATCACGCGGACGTGCAGCACCTCGGGCCCCACATCGCCCACCAGCAGCACCGGCAGCGCCACCATCTGGATGCCGGTCTTCCACTTGGCCAGCCGGCTGACCGGCATGCCGATGCGGATTTCTGCCAGGAACTCGCGCAGGCCCGACACCAGGATCTCGCGCAGCAGGATGACCAGGGCGGGCAGCACGCCGGCCTTGGTGACCCGATCGAACGCCACCAGCATCAGCAGCACTGCCGCCACCAGCAGTTTGTCGGCGATGGGGTCGAGGAACCGGCCCAGCGCCGAGACCTGATTGCGGGTGCGCGCCAAATAGCCGTCGAACCAGTCGGTGATGGCGGCGGCGACGAACAGGCCGCAGGCAACCCAGCGCGCCGCGGCGTCATCCACGTAGAAGGTGGCGACGACCAGCGGAATCGCAACGATTCGCGACAGGGTCAGCAAGTTGGGCAGGCTGGTCATCTTCGGAAGCCTAGGAGATGGGCGGCGCGATATTAGCCCTGAGGATGGAAATGGTCATAGATTTTTTTAGCCATGGCCTTGGAGATGCCGGGCACCGCCTCCAGGTCGGCCAGCCCCGCCCCCGCCACCTCGCGCGCCGAACCGAAATGGTGCAGCAGTGCCTTCTTGCGCCGGGCGCCGATGCCGGACACCTCGTCCAGGGTGGATTGGCTGAGCCCCTTGGATCGGCGCGCCCGGTGGGTGCCGATGGCGAAGCGGTGGGCCTCGTCGCGCAAGCGTTGAAGGAAGTACAGCACCGGGTCGCGCGGCTCCAGGCCGAACGGTGCCCGGTCAGGCATGAAGAAGCGTTCACGCCCGGCGTTGCGGTCAGGCCCCTTGGCGATCGAGGCGATGGCGACATCGTCGATACCCAGTTCCGCCAGAACCTCCAGCGTCGCATTCAACTGCCCCTGGCCGCCGTCGATCAGCACCAGATCGGGCCATTGCCCCCGGTCGCGCTCGGGGTCCTCTTTCTGGGCGCGCTTGAAACGGCGCGTCAGCACCTCGCGCATCATGCCGTAATCATCGCCCGGTGTGAGCTCGTCCGAGCGGATGTTGAACTTGCGATAGGCCGATTTCATCAGCCCCTCAGGGCCGGCGACGATCATGCCGCCCACCGCGTTGGTGCCCTGGATGTGGCTGTTGTCGTAGACCTCGATGCGGGCCGGCGGCGCGTCCAGGCCGAACAGCTCGGCCACACCCTGCAGCAGCTTGCCCTGGGCCGAGCTTTCCGCCATGCGCCGCCCCAGCGCGTCGCGGGCGTTGTCGTAGGCGTGCTCGACCAACCGCTTGCGGTCGCCACGTTTGGGGCAGGTGATGGCGACCTTGCGGCCCGCCTTTTCCGACAGCGCCTTGGCGACGATGTCGCACTCGGCCGGCTCCTGGCTGACGATGATTTCCTTGGGCGGCTGCTTGTCGGCATAGAACTGGCCCAGGAAGGCGGCCATCACCTCGTCCGGCTCGGCGGCTTCGGTGTGCTGGGGGAAGTACGAGCGGTTGCCGTAGTTGCAGCCCGAGCGGAAGAAGAACACCTGGATGCAGGTCTGGCCGCCGGCCTGGTGCATTGCCACCACGTCGGCCTCGGCCACGTCGGCCGGGTTGATGTCCTGGTGCGCCTGGATACGGGCGAGAGCGCGGATGCGGTCGCGATACAACGCCGCCTGCTCGTATTCCATGGCCTCGCTGGCCGCTTCCATCTTGGCGACCAGGTCCTTCTGCACGCGCTGGCTCTGCCCGGACAGGAAGGCGCGCGCCTCCTCCACCAGTTGGCGGTACTCGACCGGCGAGATGCGCTCGACGCACGGGGCCGAGCAACGCTTGATTTGGTAGAGCAGGCACGGCCGGGTGCGGCTGGCGAACATGGAATCCGAGCACGAGCGCAGCAGGAACGCGCGCTGCAATGCCGACAGGGTCTGGTTCACCGCACCGGCCGAGGCGAAGGGGCCGAAATACTCGCCCACGCGGGTGCGGGCTCCGCGATGCTTGACGATCTGCGGCCAGTCGTGGTCGCCGGTGACCAGGATGTAGGGGAAGGACTTGTCGTCCTTGAGCAGGATGTTGTAGCGGGGCGCCAGCTTCTTGATCAGGTTGCTTTCCAGCAGCAACGCCTCCACCTCGGTGTGGGTGGTGATCACCTCCATGGAGGCGGTCTCGGCGATCATGCGCTGGATGCGCAGCGTCTGGCGCTCGGGCTTGGTATAGGCCACCACCCGCTTCTTGAGGTTCTTGGCCTTGCCCACGTACAGCGGGTCGCCCTTGGCGTTCATCATGCGATAGACGCCCGGGCTGGCCGGCATGGTCTCCAGCACCTGGACAATCACCCCCACGCCGGCGGCCAGCGGGCGGGCCTGGGCGTCGTCGGCATCGATACGGTCGGTGGTCTGGGCGATCTCGGGCGTGGCGGTCATGGGTAACAATTGTCGTACGTCAAAGGGGGCAGTCCGGCGGATGGCAGCCTAGGTCGGGCAGCCAGGGGAATATCCACGATTCCTGTGGATAAGTCTGTTGGCAAATTGGGGGGCGTTTCCCCTCCCCCTAGCGACTCCAGGGGTTCCAGGTGTTTGCCCATTTTCTATGCAAAAACACAAAATCGTTTGATTTCAACTACTTAACATTAGTCAAGAGTAAACATGTTGTAAAAAATGAGGTTTTTTACTGGACAGGGCCGCCATCTTCGGTAAGGCCGCCGGCCGCCGAATTCCTGTGCAAAACTTGGCGGAATCGCGGATTCGCGCGTCTTCCCAAGGGCCTATACCGCAGAGCACAACGAACGTCAGAGGAATCCCACCTTACTCTTGGGGAGGAGCCCCACCCGGCGCCCATTGCAGATGTTGGCCGCCGTCCAGCGCGATCATTTGCCCGGTGAACGAGCGCGCGGCCAGGGCAAAGCGCACAGCCTGGCAGATTTCGGCCGGGCCGGTGCCGACCTTCAGCGGAGTGCCCGCGCATTGGGCAGCGAATTGCTCTGCCGTCTGACGGGCGCTGGGCAACGCCGGACCGGGCCCGATGCCGACGACGCGAATGCGCGGCGCCAAAGCCAGGGCGAGCGTCTGGGTCAGTGTCCACAGCCCCGCCTTGCTGACGGTGTAGGTGGTGAAATGGGGGGTCAGGTTCCAGACGCGCTGATCCAGCATGTTGACCACCAGCCCCTCGGCCACGGCGGGCAGCCGGCGGGCGAAGGCCTGGGTCAGTACGAAGGGGGCACGCAGGTTGACCTCCATGTGGAAGTCCCAGCTGGCGCGGGTGGCGGTCAGCGCCTCGTCACGCTCGAAGGTGGAGGCGCTGTTGACCAGCAGCCCCGGCGCGCCCAGCACCGCCTCGGCTCGCTCCACCAGGGTTTCGGCCTGGCTTTCGTCGGCCAGGTCGGCCACCAGCACCTCGGCCCGGCGGCCCATGGCGCGGATATCGGCGGCGACCGCCTCGGCCTCGGCCACCGAGCCGGAGCAGTGGACCGCCACGTCGAAACCGCAGGCCGCCAGATCCAGGGCTATGGCCCGGCCGATGCGGCGGCCGGCTCCCGTGACCAGGGCGACGCGGGGAAGGTTCGCGGAGATGAGTTCGGACATGGCCGGAAGCATGGCCGAGCCGGCGGACGGACGCAAGAGATCAGCCGGCGCGGCTGTCACGCCTCGACAGGTTGGCGAGCGGAGCGGCGGGCCTGGGCGACCTGGACCACCTGAACCACCGGCTTGCGCGCCGACGGCTCCACCGTCACGGCTCCCAACGCTTGAAGGACCACGCCGCCATGGGCGGGACGGCCGGCCGGATCGGGGTCGGTGGATTGGCGCACCAAGGCGGCCAACTCCGGCGGCATGCCCTCGGGCAGCTCCACCGCGCCCTGGGACAAATCGGGCAGGCCGCCGGTCAGCATGCGGTAGGCCAGCACGCCCAGGGAATAGACGTCCGCCTCGGGGCCGACGCCGGAGGCGTTCTCCCGCTGCTCGGGGGCGCAGTAGTCGGTGCTGCCCAGCCAGTGGTCGGGCAGCGGCGGGTTGCGCTCGGGCAGCTTGACCATGCTGAAATCGGCCAGCTTGGCTTGGCCGTTCTCGCGGGTGGTGAGCAGGATGTTGGACGGCTTCACCGCCCGGTGCACCATGCCGCGCCGGTGCAGGGCACCCAGCGCCGAAGCCAGCTGGCGCAGCAGCACAAGGGCGCGCGGCAGAGCCAGACGGCGGGGAATGTCCACGTTCGGAGCCCCCTCGCGCACTACATCCTTGCCCATCTCGTAGGCCAGGTGGGCGCCCTGGTAGGGCATGACGAAATAAGGGTGGCCGTCCACCCCCTCCATGGCCTTGACGGCGACGATGTGCGGATGGTCGAAGGCCGCCAGCGCGCGCGCCTCGGCCTGGAAGCGGGCCAGCCACTGGGCCGGGCTGAGCGGGCCTTCCTGTCCAGCCTTCACCGTGAACAGCTTGACCGCCACCGGCACCTGCAGATCGGGATCGTGGCAAAAGAACACCCGCGCATAGCCGCTGGTGACCGCCGTTTTATGAATCACATACTTCCCGATCCGCTCCATCCCATCCCCTCCCCGTCGACCCCCACGGTCGCAAACGCGCCCAAGTTACCACGTTTCCCGGCCGGCGTGACCGCCGCGTTACACCTCCACCGACGATAACACCGCCGCCATTTGCAAGGCGGTCGGCCGCCGCTCTGGCTGCGGCGCCCGGGCGGCGTCCAGCACCGGGGCGAGCGCCGGCGGGATGCCCGCCATGGCACCGGCGGGCGGATCGTCCGGCAGCGGCAAACGGCCGGTGAGCAGGCGCCAGCCCAGCACCCCGACCGAATACACGTCCGCCCGGTCGGTCGCGTTGACGGCGGCGGCCATCTGCTCGGGCGCGGCGTAGTCGGGGGTGCCGATCCACACGCCCGGCGGCAGCGGCTCCTCGCCCGCGGCCTTGGCCATGCCCAGATCGCACAGCCTGACGTCGCCGCCTTCCCGTTCGGTGGTCAGCAGGTTGGTGGGCTTGACGTCACGATGCACGCAACCGCGCGCGTGCAGCACCGCCAGCCCCAGGCAGGTCTGCCGCAGAATCTCGGTCGCCCGCCGGGGTGCCACCGGGCGCGGGCGCTGCAACGGCGGCAAATTCTCGATCTCGTCGGGGGCGATGGCGTCGCTGCCGATCTCGCGCCGCAGGTTGGCCACGTAATAGGGCATCAGCATGTAGGGCGAGCCATCGTCGAGCTGCCCGAACCCCATCACCCGCACCAGATTGGGGTGGTCCAGACCGGCCAGCAGCCGCGCCTCGGCGATGAAACGGCGGCGCCACGCCTCGCGCGGGATAGGCAGCTCGGCCGCCTTGGCGTCATCCAGGCGGAACACCTTGACCGCCATGTCCCGTTCCAGCAGCGGATCCCAGGCGCGCCAGACCTGGGAGAAACCGCCCTCCACCACCAGCTCCCGCACCACCAGGCCGCCCACCGAAATGGCGTCCATACTCCCCCCGATAAAAAAAGACCCGCGCCCGAGGGCGCGGGTCCGTAGGCGTCCGAAACCTTAGTACTTCACCTGCTCGAGGCTGTGGAAGTCAACGGTCTCGGTGGAGTTGTCGGCGTGGTGGATAACCGCCGTGCCATCCTTGTCGTGGCCCAGGTCAATGGTGCCGTGGGTGGCGTTGTCCGCATGGACGGTCCAGTCCTGGCCGCTGGCTCCGTCGGTGCCGTTCATGTGGATGTTGATGGTGGCGCCCGCCTCCACGTGGGTCAGGTCCACGGTATCGGTCCAACCACCACCGACGCCGCCGTGCACCACGTCATGGCCGGTACCGAAGTCGAACAGGAAGGTATCCGACCCATCGCCGCCGACCAGCATGTCGTTGCCGCCACCGCCATGGATGACGTCGTTACCCGAACCGCCGATGATCACGTCATTACCAGCGTGGCCCATCAGGTGTTCGCCGCCGTCGGCACCATACAGGGTGCCGCCGCCGTCGTGGGTCATGGTCGTGGCGGTGATGCTGCCCTCGGCCCCTTGCGTGCTGGTAACGGTGAAGTCGTGGCTGACCTCACCCTTCGAGGTCATGCCGTCCAACTGGCTTTCACTGACGGTGATCGAGCCATGGGCGTCGGCGGTCCAGGTATTGGTGCTGTCATGGATGACATCGCCACTGTGGAAGCCCGACAGCTGCACGCCACCCGCCTGGGTCTCGTCACCGGTGAGGTCGAGATGCAGATTTTGGGTGTGGGTGGTGGTCGTCGTGGTGACCGTCTGGGCGCCGAAATTGCCGTCGTCCAAGGTGAAGCTGACACTGCCGTTGTGCAGGGTGGCGGTATCGTGGGTGCTGTCCACCTGGGCGCCGCCGTCCTTGATACCACTGCCCACGTCCACCTCGTGGCCGTTCACAGTGATGCCATCGATGGTTACGTTGGTGCCGTTCTGGCCCATGACGGTAAGCTTGTCGCCGTCATGGAGGGTAACGCCAGTTAGTTGGGTAGTGTCACCCGCCTCGCCGTGGCCCACCAGGTTGCCGTTCACATAGACGTCGTAGCCATGGGCCTCGTGCGGATTGCCGCCGTTGGCCGCGGTGGCATGGATGGCCAGCACGCCGCTACCGTCACCATATTCGGAGCCGTTGCCGCCCACGGTCGTGGTGGTGGTCGTGGTGGTCACATGGTCGGAGCCGACGGTAGCCTCGGCATGCACGCCCTGCTGGTGCTGGTCGTGATAGCCATCCTTGCCGCCGCCCGAACCGGCATTGCCGCCGGTGTCCTTCGGGTGGTCGTCCTTGCCGCCGCCGGAACCAGCTTTGTCGCCGTTGTCCTTCGGGTGGTCGTCCTTGCCGCCCTTGCCACCGCCGGAGCCGGCCTTGCTGCCGGTATCCTTCGGATGGTCATCCTGGCCGCCGCCGGAACCGGGGTTGCCACCATTGCCCGGCTGGCCGCCCTGGCCGCCGCCCGAGCCGGTGTTGCCACCATCGCCCTGGTGGTCGCCCTGGCCGCCGCCGGAACCGGGGTTGCCACCATTGCCCGGCTGACCGCCCTGGCCGCCGCCCGAGCCGGTGTTGCCACCATCGCCCTGGTGATTGTCAGTCACCGGATCGACCGTTACGTGGACGGAGCCTTCGGTGGTCAGCGGGGTGGCGGTGCCGTCATGGGCGACGGCGTCGACCTTGAGGTCGAAGCTGCCGCTGTAATCGGTCGGCGTGTTGACCGCGATCTGGCCGTTGGCCTGATCCGGGGTCAGATGGAACACGCCGTTGGCATCGGCGCTGATGGTCTCGCCGCCCACCGTCAGGGTCGAGCCGGCCGGCGCGCCCTGGATGGTGACGCTGTCCACGCTCTCGTTGAGGTGGCTGTCGGCCACGTTCAGGGTGAAGGTGGTCGGCGCATCCTCGCTGCCCGACACGCTGGCCGGGGCGGTGACGGTGGCGCCATCGGTCACCGACGCCACGTCGACGTGGACGGAGCCTTCGGTGGTCAGCGGGGTGGCGGTGCCGTCATGGGCGACGGCGTCGACCTTGAGGTCGAAGCTGCCGCTGTAATCGGTCGGCGTGTTGACCGCGATCTGGCCGTTGGCCTGATCCGGGGTCAGATGGAACACGCCGTTGGCATCG
>Ga0306923_10008514_pt1 | contig 10295 bp, 8 predicted proteins | sample sta12Can44000108_FD_203841 | JGI IMG/M metagenome (GOLD analysis project Ga0306923, IMG submission 203841) | Lab enrichment of tropical soil microbial communities from Luquillo Experimental Forest, Puerto Rico - statanox.12C.anox.44.000.108 (v2)... | ecosystem: Environmental > Terrestrial > Soil...
GGGCCGCCGCGGGTCACTCACCGGCACACCGGAATTAACCACCAGGATCGTGGATGTGGCATCCACAACGGTCCGTACGGGCGGTGCCGGGAGTGACTCCAGCGGCAGGACGTCCTGATCGCGAAACGATGGGGTGCGATGCCTACGCGCCGGACGGCTGGGGCATCAGGCCCAGCTGCATGAGCAGTGAGACCTGGTCGTAGTAGAGGTCTCCGCCGACGACCCGCCCGTTCGAGTCGAAGTGCCACATCTCGCACAGCGGCAGCGCGAATTCCTTGCCGGTGCCGGGGAACGGTCCCAGCGGCCCGTCGTGCGTGCCGACGACGGTGAAGGTGCACACCAGCGTCTGGCCAGCGTCGATGTAGCGGGGGTCGGTGATCCTGATGTCGGGTGAGGCCCCGATCCACCCGGCCAGGAAGTCGTCCCTGAACTCCTTGGGCGTCCTGAATGTCCGGCCCTGGGCGTGATCTGTCCAGGTGATGCTATCGGCGTAATGCTTGGTCATGGCCACGAAGTCCCTCTGGTTGAAAGCCTCGTGACCGGCGCGGTAGTTCTCGACGTTCCTGGATTCCATGACTTCTCCTTCGTGAGAGTGGCCGTCGATGACGAGTTCATCGTGGCGGCCGCTGCTTGCCCGGACCGTTCGGCCGCCTTTCCTCGTCCTTTCCGTATCCTTGCTGTCACGACTGGAAGAGGAGAGTTGACCGAGGTCGCCTGATGGACCAGTGGACGAAGGCCAGAATCCAGCTGTGCGGTCGATTCGTCGCCGACATCGACGGCTCCCGAGTCGAGGGCACGCTGCCCGGCCGTCTCGGGCGGGTCCTGTTCGCCTACCTCGTCCTCAACCGTGGCCGCCCAGTGCCCCGCGACACGCTGCTCATGGCCGGCTGGGGAGAAGACGCGCCCCCAGAGGCCAGAAACGCGCTGAACGTGCTGCTGTCCAAGCTGCGGCGCGGCCTGGGGGCCGAACATCTCCGGGGGAGGAACGAGATCGAACTGCTCCTGCCGCCAGCGATCTTCGTCGACGTCGAGGCGGCCTTGGAAGGCGCTCATCGGGCGGAGTCCAGCATCGCGGAGGGACGGTGGGCGCAGGCATGGGGTCCGGCCGGAATCGCCTATCACGTCGCTACCAGGCCGTTCCTCGCCGGGCTCGAGGCACCCTGGATCGACGAGTGGCGGCGCCGGCTGGAGGAGGTCCGGCTGCGCGGCCTGGAATGCTTTGCCGCCGCAGGCCTCGGTCTTGGCGGTCCGGCGCTGGCGCAGGCCGAGGAACGCGCCAGGATGCTGACCGAGCTTGCGCCCTACCGCGAGACCGGGCACCGCCTCCTCATGGAAGCGCTCGCACGGCGCGGCAACGTCGCCGAAGCGCTCCGCGCCTACGAGAAGCTACGAGTCCTGCTGAGAGAAGAACTCGGGATCGCGCCCAGCCCCACCGTGCGGGGCGTCCACCAGCGACTGCTGAAGAGCGCCGGCGACTAGAGCTGTTCGGCCTGCGCGAGGATGTCCTCCCGCGTCACGTTGCCGATCAGCTCGGGGTGCAAGACGCCCATATGGCCGCGCGCGTTCTGCCAGAGCTCGTTCTCGTCGTCGCCCTGGATGACATACCCGCATATGCAGATGATCCTCAGTGCCATCGCCACTACCATACGGGTAGTTACGGGCGGCCGGTCCTGCGGACCACCACGCCGGGCGAGGCGGGCAAACCCCTATAGCCCGTGTCTATGCCGGGAGAGCCTGCGCCGCCTTTCCCGCCGGAGGCTCGTCGGGTGAACTGGCAACATGCTGGAAAACACCGGATACGGGCCATCCTCCAGGCGCCGCGGAAGCGGCAACATGCTGACGCACGCCATCATGGCGGTGGTGGGGGCAGCCCTGGCCACCGTCCTGCTCCTGGCCTTCTACAACCCGGGGTCCGGCGGCTCTGGCATGTCCCTGCCAGGTAGCGGTGCGGTGCCCGCCCCCGGTACCCAGTCCGCCCCGTTGTCCGGCGGCGAGCAGGCCATCGTGACCAAGGTCAAGCCGGGCCTGGTGATCATCAACACGGCGCTGCAGTACGCCAGCGAGGCGGCCGCCGGGACCGGCATGGTGATCAATGCCGGCGGGCTGGTGCTGACCAATAACCACGTCATCAACGGCTCCACCAAGATCACCGCCACCGTGGCATCGACGGGCACGACCTACCCGGCGACGGTCGTCGGCTACGACCAGTCCAGAGACATCGCCCTGATCCAACTGCACGACGCGTCCGGGCTGACGACGGTGCCGATCGGCGACTCCTCCAAGGTCCGGGCCGGGGACGCCGTCGTGGCCCTGGGCAACGCCGAGGGCCGGGGCGCCATCACCGCGAAGCCCGGCCAGGTCACCGCGCTAGACCAGACCATCACGGCCAGCGACGACGGAGGGTCGACGGCCTCGGAGACCCTGCACGGAATGATCCAGACCAACGCCGACATCGTGCCCGGCGACTCCGGTGGCCCGCTGGCGAGTTCGGCGGGCGTCATCGGCATGGACACCGCGGGCAACAACGCCGGCTTCCAGCAGGCATCGACCGGGTTCGCGATCCCGGTCAACACGGCGCTCTCGGTCGCCCGGCAGATCGCCGGCGGCCACGCTAGTTCCACCGTCACGATCGGCTACCCGCCGTTCGTGGGCATCTTCATCGGCTCTGGACCGGACAGCAGCCCGCAGGCACAGGCACGGCAGGAGGAGCAGCAGAACGGCGGCGTGGGGAGCAACGGGAGCGCCCCGCGGTGCTACACCCACAACTCCAACGTGACCGTGCCGTCGACGATCGCGCCGGTCAACTCCGGCGCCCTGATCATCGGGACGATCTGCGGGAGCCCCGCGGCCTCGGCCGGCCTGACCGGCGGAGCGGTCATCACCGCGGTGAACGGGCGGGCGGTCGGCTCGCCCGATGACCTGCACGGCATCTTGTCGCGGTTCCACCCGGGGGACACGATATCCGTGACCTGGGTGAGCCCGTCCGGGCAGCGCTCTACCAGCAGCCTGAAGCTGACGGCCGGCCCGCCGATGTGACCGCTGAGGAACCCTGAGACCGAGACACTAGGCCGCGGCCAGCAGAGCTTTGAGTGCGGCCCGCAGCGGGGCCAGCCGTGCCGCCGCGGCCTCCCGGGCCGCCGCCAGCGAGCGGTCCGCGACCGGCTCGGTGATCTCGATGTAGCACTTGATCTTCGGTTCGGTCCCGCTCGGGCGGAGCACCACCCGGCCGCCGGCCAGCCCGAAGGTCAGCACGTCGGCCCGCGGCACCACCCCCGAACCCACGGCCAGGTCGGTCAGGCCGGCCACCGGCTCGCCGCCGAACGCGTCCGGCGGCGCCGCCCTGAGCCGGCTCATGACCCGTGCCTGGTCGGCCGTCCGCAGGGTCAGCTGGGAGGTCAGGTGCACGCCGTACGCCCGCTCCAGGTCGTCGTAGACATCGAGTACCGAACGGCCTTCCGATTTCGCCCCCTCCGCCAGCCGGAGCATCGCCAGCGCGGCGCCGAACCCGTCCTTGTCGCGCACCACGTCGCCGACGTCGTAGCCGAGCGCCTCCTCGTAGCCGAACACGAACCGCGCCCCCGGCACGTTGTCGGCCGCCCGGGCGATCCACTTGAACCCGGTCAGGGTCTCGGCGTACCTGACGCCCGCCGCCGCGGCGATCTTGGCCAGCAGCGTCGAGGAGACGACGGTGGAGGCCACCAGCCGCGCCTGCGGCGCCGCCTGCCCCGCCGTCCGGTCCAGCAGGCTCGCCCCCAGCAGCGCGCCCACCTGGTCGCCGGTCAGCGCCCGCCAGCCGCTCCCGCCGCCCGCCACAGCGCCGCCCGCGCGATCGGGCACGGCTACCGCGAGCCGGTCCCCATCCGGGTCGCTGGCCACCACCAGGTCCGCGCCGAGCCGCCGCGCGTCGGCCAGCGCCAGGTCCAGGGCGCCCGGCTCTTCCGGGTTGGGGAAGGCGACGGTCGGGAAGTCTGGATCGGGTTCGGCCTGCGCGGCCACCACGTGAGGCGCCGCGAAGCCGGCCAGCCGCAGCGCCCGCAGCATGAGCGGGCCCGCCACCCCGTGCATGGGCGTGTAGACCACGCTCAGCGGGGGCCCGGCCGAGGGCCCGGCGACCGCCACGATGGCGGCCAGGTAGGCCTCGGCGATCTCGTCGCCGTGCCGGGTGATCAGCGGGCTCCCGGCCGCGGCGACCGGGACCTGCGCCAGCGGTCCGAGGGCGGCGATGCGCTTCTCGATCTCGGCGTCGGCGGGCGGGATGACCTGGGCGCCGTCGCTCAGGTAGAGCTTGTACCCGTTGTCGGCGGCCGGGTTGTGGCTGGCGGTGATCATCACCCCGGCCGCCGTGCCCAGATGGCGGACCGCGAACGCGAGCAGGGGAGTGGGGCAGGGCCGCGGCAGCATGTGCACCGCGATGCCCGCGCCCGCCAGCACCCCGGCCGCCTCCTCGGCGAACTCCGCCGACCGGTGCCGTGCGTCGCAGCCCACCACGACGCTGCCCGCCCCCGCCGAACCCGCCCCGCCACCCCGCCCCGCCGAACCGCCCCCGGCCAGCCAGTCGGCCACCGCCGCGGTCGCCGCCCTGACCACGGCGCGGTTCATCCGGTTCGGCCCCGCGGCGACCACGCCGCGCAGCCCCGCCGTCCCGAAGTGCAGCCGATCCGCGAACCGATCCCGCAGCTCCGCGACCGCCCCAGCCTCCGCGTCCGCCCCAGCCTCCGCGTCCGCCCCAGCCGCAGCCTCCGCGCGGGCCCCTCCGGCCGGGAAAGCCCGGTCGAGCAACGCCTGCAACTCGGCCCGGTCGCCCGGATCCGGGTCGTCCGCGATCCAGGTCTCCACCGCGCCCCGCAACTCGGCCTCATCCATCATCGTGACCCGCTCGCCTCATTCCCCGGCTACGCATAAGGCATGGATGCCGCGTTCACGCGGCCAGCACGCCAAGCCGCTCAACCCAGGTTGATCGTGGGCGCGCTCGCGTGGACCGTAGGCCCTTACCCCTGGTGCTGCTGTGTTCCTGATGTACTGTCGTGACGCGTGGTACGTGCCCGCCGCTGGCGCATAAGGCGTGGATGTCCCAGCCATGTCGTTACAACGACGTGGATGTGGCATCCACGTCGTTAGGGCCTGGGTGCGGACGATGCCAGGGCGACGGAAGCCCGCGCTCGCGGCCGCACACCGGCCACCGCCGCCACTCAAGCCGCTCAAGTCACTCAAGCCGCCATTCAGGCCGCTCAAACCTCCGCGCCAGCCGCTCCAGCCGCGGCCCGAGCCGCCCAGGCCGCCCAGGCCGCCCAGGCCACCCAGGCCGCCACCCAGGCCGCCGCGCCAGCCGCTCCCCGCCCACGCCGCGCTTACCGCCGCGGCGGCTAGCGCGCCGTTGCCAGGAGCGTGACGCCACCCGTTCGGCATGAATCATGCCTTGATGTAGGGGATACCCTCGGCCCTGGGCGGGCGGACCTTGCCGACCAGCCCGGCCACCACGATGATCGTCACCACGTACGGGGTCGCCAGCAGCAGGTTGGACTGGATGGGCACGTTCATGGTGGACAAGACCGACTGCAGCTGCGTGGAGAAGCCGAACAGCAGCGCCGCCCCGATCGCGCCGAACGGCGTGTACCGCCCGAAGATCATCGCGGCGAGCGCGATGTAGCCCTCACCGGACGACATGCCCTTGGCGAAGCTCCCGACCGAGCCGATCGTCAGGTAGGCGCCGCCGATGCCGGCCAGCACCCCCGCCGCGATCACGTTGCGGTACCGGGTGGCGTACACCCGGATGCCGACGGTGTCCGCCGCGACCGGGTGCTCGCCGACCGCGCGGGTGCGCAGCCCCCACCGGGTGTTGAACAGGCCCACCTGGACCAGGGCTAGGGCCAGGTAGGTCAGGTAGAGGAAGATCGTCGCCTGGAAGAACACCGGCCCGATGATCGGGATGTCGGCCAGCAGCGGGATCTTGATCGCGCTGAAGGTCGGCGGGGAGTTCAGCGTGTTGGCGTACGGCACCATCAGGTCGTCGTACAGGTATCCGGTGAGGCCGAGGATGAGGCCGTTCAGGACCACGCCGAGGATGATCTGGTCGACGGTGTACTGGATGGCGAAGACCGCGAGCAGGGCGCCGACCACGCAGCCGGCCGCCGCGCCGGCGATCAGGCCCAGCCACAGGTTCCCGGAGGCGCTGGCCACCATGGCGGCGACGAACGCGCCGAGCAGCAGCTGACCCTCGATGCCGATGTTCACCACCCCGGACCGCGAACAGATCACGCCGGTGAGCGCGCCCAGCATGATCGGGATGGACTGGCTGAGCGTGCCCTGCAGCAGGTTCACCACGTTGAACGCGGTGGTCTGGCCGGCCCCGGCCCAGCAGAGCAGGGCCAGCACGAACAGGAACACCACGACGGCGATGCACACCCGCCGCCACAGGGTGCTCAGCTTCACCACGGCCCGGACCACCGCCAGCACCAGCGTCAGCGCGCCGGCCGCGAAGCAGGTCTCGGCGGCGGGCAGCGAGAGGTTCGGTATCGTGACCTTGGCGAACGGCGGGGAGAACGCGAAGGTCACGTCGCCGGCGTGGGCGAACAGGCCGAACACGAAGATGTCCACCAGCCCGAACACCGCGAACGTGGCCGGCGCCAGCCAGCGGCGCCACGGACTGACCGGGGCGGCCTCGGCCCTCACCACCGGGGCGTGCTCGGTGATGGTCATGCCAGCCCCCCTCCGGACAGGCCCGCGACGCCCGCGGCCCGGGCCGCACGCAGCCGGTAGATCGCCCGGACCAGCGGTGGCGCCGCCACGAACAGCACGATCAGCGCCTCCAGCACCCCCACGATGTCCACCGGGGTGGAGGTCTGGGCCTGCATCAGCGGCGCGCCGGCGTGAAACGCGCCGAACAGCACTGACGCGAGCACCACGCCGAGCGGCCGGCCCAGGCCGAGCAGCGCGACCGTGATCGCGTCGAAGCCGTAGGTCCCGGAGCTCTGGAAGTTGACGCTGAAGTCGGTGCCCTGGATCACCGCCGAGCCCGCCAGGCCGGCCAGGCCGCCGGCGATCAGCATCACCAGCACCCAGGAGCGCTCCACGTTCATGCCCGCCACCCGGGCCGCGCTCGGGTTCTTGCCGATGGCCCGGAACTCGAACCCGGGAGCGGTCCGGTACAACAGCCACCACAGGCCGAACGCGCAGGCCAGGGCGAGCAGGAACCCCGCGTTGATCCGCAGCGTCGAGCCGAACAGGCGCGGCAGGTGCGCGTTGCTGGCGATGAACGGGCTGATCAGGTCGGTCCGGCCGGGCCGCTGCATGACGTTGCCGAGCAGGTACGACAGCAGGTAGTACATGATGTAGTTGAGCATGATCGTGGTGATCACCTCGTGCGCGCCCGTCCTGGCCTTGAGCTCGCCGACCACCCAGCCGAGCACGGCGCCGCCGACGAAGCCGCCGAGCACGCAGACGATCACGTGGATCACGGGCGGCAGGCTGACCCCGTAGCCGAGGTAGGTGGCCAGGATCGCGCCGCCGATGAACTGGCTCTGCGCGCCGATGTTGAACATGCCGGCCTGGTACGGCAGCGCCACCGCCAGCCCGGCCAGCAGCAGCGGCGTGGCCTGTACGCAGGTCTCGGACAGCGGGTTGAACACGGCGGCCAGGTAGCCGTCGTGGATGGCGGTGCTGAGCGAGGCCTGCTGGAACAGCGCCGCCACCGTGTGCGGGTTGAAGATCGAGCCCTCGAACAGCGCCACGTAGGCACCGATGGCCGTGTTCCAGGCCTGGCTGATGGCGGCGCCAGGCGCGGAGAAGAAGTTGCCCCACGCGTGCAGCACCGTCGTGTTGGTGAACGCGTTCAGCAGGCCGCCGATCACGATGGCGGTGAAGATGGCCAGCACGATCACCGTGACCGAGTTGCCCTCGAGGATCGATTCCCTGAGGATCTGGCCGAACGACCTGCGGCTCTGCTCGCTCTTCTCCTTCTGTTTCGTCGCGGTGGCCGGCCCCGGAGAAGCCGGGGATTCCGGTGGACCCGGCGGCGCCTGCTCGCTCATGAGCTCTCTCCCGCTCCTGCCTGCTCCGCTTGCGGAGCCCCAGCTTGTGGAGTCCCAGCTTGCGGAGTCCCGGCCTGTGCCGGGGCTCCGGGGACTTCCGATCCGGCCATCAGCAGGCCCAGTTCCTCGACCGGCACCGAGGGCGGCCTGATGCCGGTGATCCGGCCCTCGTACATGACCGCGATCCGGTCCGCGAGCGCGTAGATCTCGTCCAGCTCGGACGAGACGATGAGCACGGCTACGCCGTGGTCGCGCTGCCGCACGATGCGGCGGTGCACGAACTCGATCGAGCCCACGTCCAGGCCCCGGGTCGGCTGGCTGGCCACCAGCACCTTGTGCTCCCGGCCGAGTTCCCTGGCCAGGATGACCTTCTGCTGGTTGCCGCCGGACAGCGTGCCCACCGGCGTGTCCGCGGACTGGGTGCGGACGTCGAACTCCTGCACCCGTTCGGCCGCGTTGCTGGCGATGGCGCCCAGGTCGAGGTTGATGCCCGAGGCGAACGGCGGCCGGTCGTAGCTGTCCAGGATCATGTTGTCGGCCACCGAGAAGGCGCCGACCAGCCCGTCTTCCTGCCGGTCCTCGGGGATGTAGGCCACCCCCGCGTGCAGCCGCTGCCGGGGCGTGCTGTGGGTGAGGTCGTGGCCGTCCAGCCGGATGTGGCCGGACGATACCGGCCGCAGCCCGAGCAGCGCCTCGCACAGCTCGGTCTGCCCGTTGCCCTGCACGCCCGCCAGGCCGAGGATCTCGCCCGCGCGGACCTGGAACGACATCTCGTTCACCCAGACCCGGCCGGTCTCGTCCGCGACCGTCAGGTCCTCGACGTCGAGCACCACGTCGCCGGGCCTGGCCGGATCCTTGCTCACCTTCAGCTGGACGTTCCGGCCGACCATCATCGCGGCGAGCTCGTCCTCGGTGGCGGACGGCGGCTTGTCGCCGACCACCGCGCCGCGGCGCAGCACGGTGATCGTGTCCGCGATGGCCTGGACTTCCTTGAGCTTGTGCGAGATGAAGACGACGGACGTGCCGCCGTCCTTGAGCTGCCTGATGATGCGGAACAGATCGTCGGTCTCGGCCGGGGTGAGCACCGCGGTCGGCTCGTCGAGGATCAGCACGGACGCGTCCCTGACCAGCGCCTTTATGATCTCGACCCGCTGCTGGATGCCGACCGGCAGGTTCTCCACCAGCGCGTCCGGGTCGACCTCGAGCCCGTAGCGCCGGGAAAGCTCCCGCACGTCGCGGCGGGCCTTGCGCCGGTCGAGCAGGCCGGACGGGCGGGTTTCCTCATTGCCGAGGGTGACGTTCTCGGCCACGGTGAACACCGGCACGAGCATGAAGTGCTGGTGCACCATCCCGATGCCGGCCGCGATGGCGTCCTTCGGCGAGGTGAACTGGGCCTTCTTGCCGTCGAGCAGGATCTCGCCCTCGTCCGGCTGCAGCAGCCCGTACAGGATGTTCATCAGGGTCGTCTTGCCGGCGCCGTTCTCGCCGAGCAAGGCGTGCACCTGGCCCGGGGACACCGATAGATCGATCCGGTCGTTGGCCACCAGCGAACCGAACCGCTTGGTGATGCCCTTCAGCTCAAGTTCCACGTCGACCCTCGAGAGCCCTTGGATCCGTTAGCGCCGTTGTGGCAGCGGTACGGCGTCCCGCCGCACCGCTGCCACCTTCGCCTTACCCGAAGATTACGCCGGGCTCTTGGTCGCCACCTTGATCGAGCCGTCCACGATGCCCGCCTTCACCTGCGCCAGCTCGCTCTTCAGCGCGGCCGGCACCTTGCTGTCGAAGGTGTGGAACGGGGCCAGCGCGACGCCGCCGTTGGCCAGCGTGCCGACGTAGTTGCCGCCCTTGAATGAGCCGCCGGCCGCGCCCGTGACCGAGGTGCTGACCGCGGCCACGATGCCCTTCTGCACGCTGGTGATGAAGTACTTGCAGTACTGCGGCGCGCTGACGCAGCCGTCGACGTCCACCCACATCATGTTCACCTTCTGGCTGCCGGCCGCGGCATCCGCCTGCTGGACCGCCTTGGCGGCCCCCAGGCCCACGTTGCCCGCGACCGGGAAGATGATGTCCGCGCCCTCGCTGATGAACGTCTGGGTCAGCGTCTGGCCCTTGGTCTGGTTGGTGAAGTCACCGGTGAACGAGCCGTTCTGGGTCTGCTCGTTCCAGCCGAGCACCTGCACGTGCGTGCCGTGCTTCTGGTTGTAGTACTGCACGCCGTCCCAGAAGCCGTCCATGTAGATCGTCACGGTCGGTAGCTTCTGCCCGCCG
>Ga0306923_10008516_pt1 | contig 10292 bp, 3 predicted proteins | sample sta12Can44000108_FD_203841 | JGI IMG/M metagenome (GOLD analysis project Ga0306923, IMG submission 203841) | Lab enrichment of tropical soil microbial communities from Luquillo Experimental Forest, Puerto Rico - statanox.12C.anox.44.000.108 (v2)... | ecosystem: Environmental > Terrestrial > Soil...
CAGTTAACAATTGGCACAAGGTCAGGTTGTGGCCAGCGATCGGGTCAGGCCCAAGGGGCATGACCCGGGATGAACTGTTGTCTGCGCCTTCCGTTATGGCTGGCGGCGCTCGGTTCGAGGCGTCGCAGAAGACGATGCCGAACCGCTTCCGGACGATCGCCGGCACCGCCACCGCGGCGCGCGCGGTCGGCTCGGTCGAGGCGGCGAAGCGCTATTACCGCGCGCTGGCCGGGCTCGCTGTCAACGGCGACGGGCAGCGGCCGGAGCTCGCCGAGGCGAATACCTATCTCGCGCAGAACTGACGGCTCCGCCGTGCACCGGCGTCTGCTTCTCGGCGGCTTCGCGGCCACGGTGGTTGGCGCCAGCCTGTCGGCGCATGGCCATGAGGCCCCGGGTGCAGGACGCGATCGCGAGGCCGCAGACGCGGCGGCGCCCGCCTTCGGCACGGTGATCGACTTCGAGCTGACGGATGCCAGCGGCAACCGGGTCCGCGCCGTCGATCTGCGCGGGCGCTGGCTGCTCATCTTCTTCGGATATACCCATTGCCCGGACCTGTGCCCGACGACGCTCAGCGGAATTGCCGGCGCGCTCGCGCAGCTTGGGCCACTAGCGGCGCCGATGCAGCCCGTCTTTGTCTCTATCGACCCGCAGCGCGGCGCTGCGCGAGTATGTAGAGAACTTCGACGCGCGCATTCTGCCGCTGAGCGGGAATGCTGAGCAGCTGGCGCGGGCTGCAGCTTCCGTTGGCGTCGTCTTCTACAAGGTGCCCGGCCCCACACCGGACGAATACACCTTTGCCCACAACGCGATCGTGACGCTGGTCGGGCCGGAGGGCAATCACCTGATGGTGCTGTCGAGCGATGATATTGTCGGCGTATTTCCGTCCTGGGCCAGATCCCTGCCGCAATACGTCGACCTCGACCTCACCAATATCATTTTGGTCACCTTCCCTCAGCCCATCCTCGTACAGATGATGCGTACTGGCGGGATCACCCTCGGCAATCTCACACTCGACGTAAGCCGTAGCTCCGGTTTTTATCCCGATATCTTCATGGGCTACCCAGAACCTTTGCGACAGCTGCGTCGGCTGGGCGCGATTGAGCAGCAGGCGCGCTTCTTCTGTAAGAATCGAGGCGTCGCGCTGCTTGTCCGGAAAGGCAATCCATTCGGGGTTCATAACCTTGCTGACGTGGCACGCACAGGCGCGCGGATTGCACTACCTGACTCGGGCGATGTTCGCGCCAAGTGCCGTGCTGCTGCCGACGAGCTGCTTGGCAAGCGCGCAGCCGATGCCTTATTCGCGGCGGAAATACCAAGCTTTCCAGGTCGCCTTGGCATCATGCATCGCGATCTTCCTGAGATGATCGCACGCGGTTATGCGGACGTAGCCTTCACCTGGTATCATCTCGTTTCGTACTGGGCGCGGATATTCCCCAACCAGTTCGAGTTTGTTGCCGTTCCGGGAGCGGAGCCGTTTTTTACGCAGATTGCCTTGAGTCGTGTCACTGATCCGCTGCGTCCCCGAGCTATGACAGCCTTTGACGAATTCTTCTTCAGCCGGGCAAGGGACGTGTACCGCCGATATGATTTTGCGCACATGAATGACGAGGAGTTTGGGGCGACCTTGAGGCTCGACTGAGTCCTAGGCAATCCGACTGTTGAAACCCTGGTCGCCCTGGTCGAGGATCTAAAGTCCCCGCTGCCCGACAGTGCGCGCGTTATCCTAAAGCTGCTTATCGACACCTCACCGCGTTGGAGGCGCAGATCGCCATCCTGGATGCTGAGATCAACCAGCGCTCAAAATCAGACCCGACAGCACGCCGGTTGATGGCGATACCGGGCGGGGCCAATTGCCTCGACGGCAATCAACGCGCTGGTGCCAGCGGTCGAGGGGTTTCCAGCGGGGCGCGATTTCGCGGCCTGGCTCGGACTGACGCCGCTGCAGAAATCGACCGGCGGCAAGCAAAAACTCGGTGCCGTTTCGAAACGCGGTAAACGGGACGATCCGCCGCCTGTTGATCATTGGGGCGAGTGCCGTGGTCCAACAGGCCAGCCGGCGCGGCGCACCCAAGGGGTCGTGGCTTGCGCAGATGTTGGCTCGCAAGCCGAAAATGCTGGTCACCGTTGCTCTGGCCAAAAAGATGCCTCGCATCATCTGGGCCCTGCTGATCAAAGGTGGCACCTACAGAACTCCGACCGCGGCGGCTTAGACTGACCACGATCGCGGGGACGTGAGGGCGAACGGAAGGAGAGTATGGCGCAACAGTGGCGAGACGGGGCTGGGACAACCAGGGCTTTCCACTGTGCCTCGAGCACGCTTCGGGTGATCTGGACCCGGTCCGCGAACTCCCACCAGGCCGGCGGCTGTGTTCCTGCCGCATCGAAGGCCGGACGGATGACAGCATCCGACCACGCGCAGCAGCGATCCCGCCGTTTTCCCTTGCCTGGAAGGGGCGTCCACAGATGGAAAGCCGTCATTCGTTCCTCCTTGATGGGTCGATGGAGGTGCGCCGATTCCTTCCCGCCCTCGCCCCGGAACGGGAAGGTTCGACCCAAGGCTCGCGACTGCTGCGCGCTGAGTTATCGGCCGCCCATCACCCAAACCGTAATTGTTGTTGCTAGAGTGCGAATGTTCGTTCACTGCCCCCGCGCCTGCCTGCCCATAGGGTATGATGCCAACGTAAGACGTGTTGACCGCCTGCAAGGGGCCAGGGGCGCGCCTTCGAACGCCTGCAGGCGCCATGCACAACCGAATGTAATCGGCGACAAAAGGGAGGAGGCTCTGCCATGAACAAGATCAGCACATGTGGGATGATCCTGGGACTATTCGGTGCCCTCGGGTTATCGTGGCCCAGCTCGGCCGAGCAACCGATCCGGGTTGGCGCCTCGATGTCGATCACCGGAAAGTCATACTCCGTTCAGGGCGGCTACGGTCGTGAGGGATACCTGCTGTGCCAAAAGCATGCGAATGCGCAGGGCGGAGTTCTAGGCCGGCCGATCGAGTTTGTGATCTACGACGATGCCTCTGACGAAAGGACTGCTACCCAACTCTACGAGAAGCTGATCGCAGAGGATAAGGTCGACGCCGTACTCGGTCCGTATGGCTCGGCTATCACCGACGCGGTGGCTGACGTCACCGAGAAACACCACAAGCTGATGATCGCACCGAATGCAGCGACCAGCTCGATATGGGAGAAGGGACGCCGATACCTCATCATGGTGGTGTCACCCACGGAGGGAATGTCAGCGGGCGTGCTCGATCTCGCGGCTCACGGACGCCTCAAGACCCTGGCCGTCATGAATCAGGACGCGCTCGTCCCGAACGCGGTGACCAAGGGGGCGCGTGAGCTGACCAAAAGGAAGAACTTAGAACTGGTCGTCTCGGAGACGTACCCGAACGGTACCGGCGATTTCTCCGGCATTCTCACCAAAGTGAAGGCAGCCAAGCCCGACGTCCTGCTTGTGGCCTCCATTCGCCTCGACGACCTTGTGGCGGTCACTCGCCAGATGAAGGAACTAGATTTCAATGTCAGGATGCTGAGCAGCCTGCCCTATGGCCTGCTCCCCGAGTACTACCAGCGGCTCGGAAAGGACGCCGAGTTCGTCTACAGCGGCTCCTTTTGGGAAGCTGGACTTCCGAACCCCGGAAACCAAGAATTCGTCAAAGCGTATGAGAGGGAGTTCAACCGCGCCCCCGCCGTTCAGTCGGCCAATGCGTATGCAGGGTGTCAGCTCTTTGCAGAGGCGGTACGACAGGCTGGGAGTACCGATTCCGAGAAGCTTCGAGAGGTCTTGCTTGCGCTCAAAACGAAGACCGTGCTGGGCGACTTCGCTGTTGACGAGCGCGGCTTTCAGATCGGGCACAAAGCGATCACCATCCAGTGGCAGGACGGCAAGCAGGTGGTGGTCTGGCCAGATGAGCTGGCTTCCGGGAAGCCTCGCTTCCCGACACCATCATGGAGCGAGCGATTAACGCCAAACTGAATGCACCTGGTCTCGGGACCTACCGTGGTAGGAAAAACACCTGCGACCAGATGAGGGGAGCCCAAGGCAAGGCCCTTGACGATGCCGCTCGACAGACTTTTAAGGGATCTGCTTATCCTTCTTCGGCCAGGTTGGGGCCAAAGAAAGGTCGGCATGGGCGTACGGCTTGCCATCGGCCGATCGCGACGAACGACCGGTTAGGGTCGAACCTCCCCCTTCGGGGGCGACGGCGGGAGGGTCCGGTTTCGGCGCGCTTCGCCCATTGCCCCGAACCCCGGCGAAGGTCTCTAGACTGAACCGACAGCAGCCACTCCACCGTGGCGGCGGCTACCGCTCTTCATGCCCCTTAAGAGACCTTCGCGGTCAGCTGGGGAATTGGCTTAGTTGGGCCTCGGCTCCCTCGCGACGACGGTCAAATTGGGACGAGCGTCGGCAGCGTTGGTGCTCTGCACGACGTTGAATGTGGCGACCGGCCTCCTAAGACCTCTTACCTCAAGGTTTCCCAGGTCCTCTAGCCTCGCGACCGCTTCGACCGCTTCAGCGATGCGGCTGCTGACCAGGATCTGCCCGTCCTTGGCCTCAGCACAAAGCCGCGCGGCGAGATTGCAGACCGTACCGATCGCGGTGTAGCCAGAGCGGTCGGAAAACCCGATCTGCCCCAGGGTCGCGTAGCCCTGCGCGATGCCAGCACCGAAACCAAGTTCACAGCCGTGGCGACGCCAAACAGCAATCAGCTTGCCCGCCGCCTCGCGCATCGCCATCGCCATTTTGACCGCGCGCTCGGCCGGGTCGGGACAGGGGACTGGGTCGTTGAAGAACACCATGATCCCGTCGCCAGCGAAATGGTCGAGCGTACCCTCGAATTCGGTGACGAGGGGTCCCAATGCGCCATGGTATTCGCGTTGAAAATCCAGCACTTCCTCGGGCTCGGCCGTCTCGGTGAAGGCGGTGTAGCCGCGCAAATCGCAGAACACGACGACGATCTCGCGACGGTGGCTTTCAAGGATCTTCTCATCGCCCTGCGAAACGATAAGCTCGGCCAATTGCGGTGCCAGAAACCGCTTCAGCCGGCCGACCCGGCCTAACTCCTCGACCTGCTCGGCAACGCGCGCTTCGAGACCACGATTCATCTCCGCTACTTGATCGGTGCGCTGGCGCAATTCGCTCAACAAGCGGGCGTTCTCCATCGCAATGACGGCCTGCGCCGCGAAGTTCTGCAACAGGGCGATCTCCTTGTCGGTGAACGGGCGGACCTCCTGGCGATAGATTGACAGGTGGCCGAGCACGGCATCGTCCTTGCGCAGCGCTATGCCGATATGGCTGCGGGCGCCGCCGAAATCGACGAGCGCCCGCACGCGGGCTATCCCATTGCGGTATGCTTCGGCTTCGAGAAGGTCTGCGGTGGAAACGGCTTCGAGAAGGTCTGCAGAGGAAACGATATTCTCACCGCGCGCAATACGCCAGGTTAGGGTGCCGGGCTGTGGTCTGGAGGGCTCACGCAACACGGCCAGCAATTCACGGGAAATGCCGCGCCAGGCGACAGGATGGAAGCAGTCGCCATCCCAAGTGAAAAGCAGACCGAATGCCGCACCGCAAAGGCTGGTCGCCTTTTCCAGCATCGCATCGAAGACCGGCGCGAGGTCGCCGGGCGAGGAATTGATGACCTGCAATACCTCGGTGGTCGCGGTCTGCTGCTCCAAGGCCTCGCGCGTCTCGGTCATGAGCCGCGCGTTCTCCATCGCAATGACGGCCTGCGCCGCGATGTTCTGCAATAGCGCGATCTGCTTGTCGGTGAACCGCCGCACTTCCTGCCGATAGACAGTGATCGCGCCTAGCAGACCGTCGTCTTTCCTCAGCGACACCGTGATCTGACTCCGCATGCCGCTGAGCTCTACCGCGTCCCTGAAGGCGGACGACGTCACATAGCCTGGGTCGTCCGATGGGTCGGCGAAGTGAACAACGCCCGCACCGTTTGCAATTCGCGCCAGCGGGTCGTCGCCCTCCGGCCGACTGGGACTCCGCTGCCGGACCCAATCGCTGAACCGCGGCTCGCCGTGTGCGGCACGAACATGGAAGCACTCACCGTCCCAGCTGCGGAGAACGCCGAAGGGCGCCTCACACAGCCGTGTCGCCTTCTCCAGCATTGCATCGAACACCGGTGCCAGATCGCCCGGCGAGGCATTGATGACCTGTAGCAGCTCGGCGGTCGCGGCTTCTCGGGCCAACGCCGCGTCGCGCTCGGCTTTGCATTCTGCGAGCTCACGCCGGAGATCAGCGGTGGATCGAGAGCAATCGCCTAAGTTGCTGTCGGGAGTCGCGCTCATTTGCGACCTCGGTAGGCCGTGCTTCCGGGCGATCATACCCAGATTATTCGTGTCCCCACAGCGTTGTGTATTGGACGCAGATCAGCGGTGATCGGCGGTAAGCGCGGCTCTCGGCAAGGGCATAGCGAATGTCGGCTTCAGGGCGAACCGCCCGATATCTCGCGGTCACGAGGAAGGGCTGCTTACGGCGCGTCTTGTATGTCGGGACAGGAGCATTCTGAGGGTGACGGGGGCTTGGTTGCGAGCCGGCCCCTGCCATGGCTGGAAGCCCGTACGCGTCTCGGCTGTCAGACCGCGGGCGAGCTTGGCGCTCCAGCCATATCTTCCATACCCGAACGGTTGCCAGGGCACGAGCCCGCATCCGCAAGGAAGGGGTACGAAGGTGGGCCGCGCAGCGCCAGTCTTGACGCGGCAGGAGCGATGGGCGACCCCAGGCCCAAACGAAACACAGTTGCTCGTCCGTTCCGACGGATCCGGCAACGGTCTTCTTTCTCATCACACAGCAGCCGCTCGGCGTGGACTGCAGGAACTGGTCTTCATGCCCCAATCCCGCCGTTCAGGACTTCCGACGGGACCGCGCAGCAGCGAGTCAGTCAAACGCTGGGTGGTCCCCCTTCGATAACGCGGAGAGCCGGCTGGCCGGCCGCGAGCGGCACGTTGAACGCGATGACAGGCTGCGTCAGACCTTTGAGGGTCAACGCGCCCATCTCTTCAAGGGTGATGTTGTCGTTGAGACGAGCCGCAACTCGCTGGCTCAGCAGGATTTGACCGTCCTTGGCTTCGGCGCACAGCCGCGCCGCGACATTGCACACTGTTCCGATCGCGGTATAGCCCGAACGCTCGGAAAACCCAATCTGGCCGAGCGTTGCGTAACCCTGGGCGATGCCTGCACCGAAGCCAAGATCGCGGCCAAGTCGGCGCCAGCTGGAAATCAAGGTCGAGGCCGCCTCGCGCATCGCGACCGCCATGTTGACAGCACGCTCGGCCGGATCGGGGACCGGCATCGGGTCGTTGAAGAACACCATGATCCCGTCGCCCGAGAACTGGTCGAGCGTGCCCTCGAACTGGCTGACGAGCGGTCCCAGCGCGCCGTGGTATTCGCGCAGGAAATCGAGGACCTCCTCGGGCTCGGCGGTCTCGGTGAAGGCGGTGTAGCCGCGCAAATCGCAGAACACGACGACGATCTCACGGCGATGGCTTTCGAGGATCTTCTCGTCGCCCTGCGAGACGATCAGTTCAGCCAGTTGCGGCGCGAGGAACCGCTTCAGTCGCCCGACACGCCCTAGCTCCTCGACCTGTTCGGCGACGCGCGCTTCAAGACCGCGGTTTAAATCGGCCACCTCATCGGTGCGCTGACGCAATTCTCCGAGCAGCCGCGCATTCTCCATCGCAACGACGGCCTGCGCGGCGAAGTTCTGCAAAAGCGCAATCTGCTTATCCGCGAACGGCCGGACCTCCTGACGATAGATCGTGATTACACCGAGTACTTCCTCGTCCTTGCGCAGCGATACTTGCAAGGCGGTGCGCGCGCCACCGAGATCGACCAACGCGCAGCGCTGGGGATCACCGGTGCGATAGGCTTCCTCGGCGGCGAGATCGAGGTTGTGCACGATCGGTTCGCCATGCTTTAGTCGATAGGGTGCAGTCCCGGGACCGGGGACCATCGTGGCATTGTCCAAGAACTCCGCATACGCCTTGGGCACGCCCCGCAGTGCCACGGCGACATAGCGGTCTTCGTCAAAGGTCCACAGCCCGCCAAAAGCGGCCCCGCACAGCTTGAGTGCCTTTTCGAGCATCGCATCGAATACTGGTGCGAGGTCGCCGGGCGACGAGTTGATGACCTGCAATACCTCGGCAGTGGCAGTCTGCTGCTCCAAGGCTTCGCGCGTCTCGGTCAAGAGCCGCGCGTTCTCTATCGCAATGACAGCCTGTGCGGCGAAGTTCTGCAAGAGGGCGATTTGCTTGTCCGAGAATGGCCTGACTTCCCGTCGAAATGCGGTAATCACGCCGAGCAATTCGTCTTCTTTTCGGAGCGGCACCTGCAGCAACGTGCGAATGCCACCGGCGTCGATGACGCGTGCATACGCCGGAGCGTGGCGGTAGCTTTCGTCAGCCATGGCATCGGCCAGATGAACCAGCCGCTCTCCGTTGAGAACTCGCCACAATGGGGTTCCCTCGGGTGGCCGGAAGCGAGCTTGCTCCTCTCTGGCCGCGATGTAGCGCGACGCACCGTTGGGGTCGCTATCCTCGTCGTGCGCCGCTACAACACAGAACTCTCCCCCGTCACGGATCAGGAAGCTGCCATAGGCGACTCCGCAAAGCGCATGCGCCTTTTCCAGGATCGCGTCGAATACCGGGGTGAGGTCGCCGGGCGACAAATTGATGACCTGTAGTACCTCAGCGGTCGCGGTCTGCTGCTCCAGTGCGTCGCGCGTCTCGGTCAGCAGCCGGGCGTTTTCCATTGCAATGACCGCCTGCGCCGCGAAATTCTGCAGCAGCGCGATCTGGCGCTGGGTGAACGGGCGGACTTCCTGACGGTAGATGTGGATGACGCCGAGCAGGGCGTTGTCCTTGCGCAGCGCGACGGCGAGCAAAGTGCGGAACCCGCCGATCTCGACGACGGCCCGGCGCATCGCAGTGTTCGCTCGATAGGAGGGATCGTCCGCGGCATCGGCGATCTGTATCGCGGTTTCACCCGCCACGATCCGCGCATTGATGGTGCCGGGCTCGGGAGCAATCTTCCCCTGCTCGCGAACCCACGCGGAGAACGCGGGGTGGCCGCGGTTGGCGACGGGGAGCAAGCCCTCCCCGTCATAGGTCAACAGATACCCCAAGCTCGCCTCGCACAGGCGTAGCGCCTTGTCGAGGAGCGCCCCGAACACCGGCGCGAGATCGCCGGGCGACGCATTGATGGCCTCCAGGACTTCGGCGGTCGCGGTCTGCTGCTCCAAGGCCTCGCGCGTTTGGGTGAGGAGCCGCGCGTTCTCCATTGCAATCACCGCCTGCGCTGCAAAATTCTGCAACAGCGCAATCTGCTTGTCGCTGAAGGGTCGCACCTCCTGCCGGTAGATCATAATGAAACCGACAACCGCATCGTCCCTGCGCAGCGACACCAGCAGCGCCGTGCGAGCGCCACCCAAATCAACCAAAACGCGGCGATGCGGTTCGCCGTTGCGATAGGGTTCGTCGTCGGCCAGATCGAGGATTTGCGCATACCGTTCGCCGGCCAGCAGCCGAGCGCGGCCGGTGCCGGGGCCGGCCGCTGGCACCTCGCGGCTCAAATATTCGGCATAAGGCGGCGGCAGCCCGTGATGAGCGACGGGCCGGAAGCGGTCGCCACCAAGCGTCCACAGGCTGCCGAAGCTCGCCTCACACAGCCGCATCGCCTTTTCCAGCATCGCCTCGAACACCGGCGCGAGGCTGCCCGGCGATGAGTTGATGACCCCTAGCACCTCAGCAGTCGCGGTCTGCTGCTCCAAGGCCTCGCGCGTTTCGATGAGGAGCCGCGCGTTCTCCATTGCAATCACCGCCTGCGCCGCAAAATTCTGCAACAGCGCAATCTGCTGGTCCGAAAACGGGCGTACATCCTGGCGGTAGACGCCGATGAAGCCCTGCGCGACGCCGTCCTTTCGCAGCGCCACCCAAACCGCCGTGCGGGCTTTGCCCAACTCGATCATCGCGACGAGCCCGGGGGTCCGAAGCTCGGAACCTAAGGCAGTAATATCCGGAACCTGGATGGTATTTTCGCCCCGCCTAAGATGATCGGGCATACTCCCTGCGTCGATACGGACGGCCTGTCTGACAAACTCGGCCAATTCGAGCGGAAGCCCATTAGTTGCGACGACTTGGTAGTGTTCCTCGTCAAAGATTGCAAAGACGCCAAATGCCGCCCCACACAAGCGCATCGCCCTTTCGAGCATTGCGTCGAATACGGGGGCGAGGCCGCCGGGCGAGGAGTTGATGACACCCAGTACTTCGGTGGTG
>Ga0306923_10008517_pt1 | contig 10292 bp, 7 predicted proteins | sample sta12Can44000108_FD_203841 | JGI IMG/M metagenome (GOLD analysis project Ga0306923, IMG submission 203841) | Lab enrichment of tropical soil microbial communities from Luquillo Experimental Forest, Puerto Rico - statanox.12C.anox.44.000.108 (v2)... | ecosystem: Environmental > Terrestrial > Soil...
CTGAAGCTTATAAGCTTCCGGCGATTTATGGCTTCAGCGTACGCGCGCACGAGGGGGCTTTAATGAGCTATGCCCCGGATATCGCCGATATGTACGCCAAAGCTGTGAGTTACGTCGATCGTGTCCTGAAAGGGGAAAGCCCGGCCAGTTTACCTGTCCAAGTACCGACGAAATTTGAACTCATGATCAATCTCAAGACTGCCAAGTCGATTGGAGTCACAGTACCGCCTTCGCTGCTTGCCCGCGCCGAAGAGGTGATCGAATGAGGCGGCGGGAGTTTATGTGTGCTCTCGGCGGCGCGATGCACCGCATGAGTCCGATGCTGATGCTGTGGACGGCTCCTCCACCGGCACGTAAGTGCCAGGGTCGCCGATGAGTGCGGCCGGGCGCGATGTCGGCGATTGGCAGATTTTGTTGCAGAAATCAGCATGACCGAGTTTCGGGGATAGCAGGCTCACTCAGGTTTTCTTCGACCTGGGTTGATGCGGTCTTGCATTACTGTATCCGGCCTCTGATTGGAGTGTCTGCTCCGGGCCATCATGGATATCAGCGCGCATACGACCTGATTCTCGGAAAAACCTCAAACGGGCTAGTTGGGTCACCAGTGTTCGCACGCGCCCGAAGACCGATCACGTCATCGTCCTCTCATCCTCTCGCAGATCTCGGCGGGTAACTTCGCGAAGCTAGTTTATTGATACTCTCCGTTACTCATGTTGTTCCTTTGTTTGTGCCGGCGGCCGTTCCTTCGCCCCGGCCCGCGGGTGCACAGGCGCGCCGCGCGCAAGGCTGATCAAGGCTGGTCGCCGCAATGAGGCTGCGGCTTGCGCCAGTGTTTCCAGGCCACGCCTTGACGGGCGTGAGCACGGCGCGAACGTCAAGCAGATCGGGACGCTGTTGCGCTGACGCGGATGGTCACACCAAGCCCGGCCATTGGGTCGCATTGAGTCAGAGGGGCGCGAGGCGGGCCCAAGGCCGCATCCGCTCGTACGCGCTCGCCACATCGAGCAGCGTTTCGTCGCTGCCAATCGCGCCGACGAGCTGGAAACCGATCGGCAAACCTGTCCGCGAGGGTGCGCAAGGTATGCTGATCCCCGGACATGCCGCCATATTGGCGAAGGCGGTGAAGACCGCATGACCGCGCGGGCCGACTTGCTTGCCGTCGATCGTCGGCGGGAAGGCTTGAGCCGCAGGCCACGAGGGAGCTGCGATCGAGGGCGTCAAGATCAGGTCGAAGCGCGCGAAGAACGCGTGCAGCGTCTGTCGCAGTTGAGTGAACACGTCGATCGCGCCGTAGTACGTGGTTGCCGCCACTGCGGAACCGGCACGCTCCACGTCCTGCATCGGTGGGCAAATATCGCCGAGACGGTGGGCGTAATCCTTCAGCAGCCACGCGAGACCGACCTGCGAGACGAGCGGCCAGGCGCGGTCGAGCGCTTCGACATCGAACGGCGCGTTGCCTCGCTCGACGACATGGCCGAGTGCTGCGAGATCGGTCGCGGCCGCAGCGACGCTTGCGGCGATCTCCGGGTCGACCGGAGAGCCGAAATCCTTGACGAAAAGAATACGCAGCTTGCGCGGCGCAGGGCGCTCGGGCGGCGTCGTGCCCGCAAGCGCATGAAACAGCGCGCGGGCGTCCGCAACGGTGCGGGCGATCGGCCCGATCACCTCGCAATCGAGCAGGATGACGGGGAAGCCCTGCGCGCGCGCGACCGCGTCGCGCGAGGGCTTGAGCCCGACGAGGCCTGTGTGTGCCGCGGGGCGGCGAATCGAGCCGCCGCCATCCGTGCCGACCGCGACGGGACCGAGGCCGGACGCAACCGCTGCGACCGCACCGCCACTGGAGCCGCCCGGCGTCAGTGCGAGATCCCACGGATTGCGCGTGACGCCGAACAGCAGGTTGTTGGTGTAGCCCTGGAGCGTGAACTCGGGACAATTGGTCTTGCCGAGAATGATCGCGCCGCCCTCGCGCAGTTTCGCGATCGGCAACTCGTCCTGCTCCGGAACCCAGTCGGCGTAGATGCGACTGCCCCAGGTCGCGCGCATGCCGCGGACCGGGATGTTGTCTTTCACGGTGAGCGGGACGCCATCGAAGGTGCCTAGCGAGGCACGGCTTTTCCAGCGCGCGGCGCTGGCGTCCGCGGCCTTGCGCGCGCCGTCGGGATCGAGCGCGACGATCGCGTTGATCTTCGGGTTGACGACCTCGATCCGCGCGAGCACTTCGGCAAGCGCGTCACGCGGTGTGAATTTGCCGCTCGCGTAGCCCGCGACAAGCTCGGCCGCCGTCAATTCCCACAGGTTCATACCCGCACGATCGCCGCAATGGGCGCCGCGCCCGGCGCGCATTGATGCTCGGTGCCGCCGGACACGAAGATCGCGGGGTCGAGCGTGATCGAGGCAATAACAGCACCGACCGCCGCGCGTGCGTGGCGCTCGTAATTGATGTCCGCGTCGGACAACATCGTATTGCGCCGCCCACGGATCGCGCCAGTCGGGCTCGCTTCGGCCTTCGCGAAAACGGCGAGAATGCGCTTCGCCTCGTCCGCCGTCGGATTGCAATTAAAAGAGAGTCCGGCGCTCTTGAGCGCGTCGCGCACGCCCTCTGCGTCGATCGCATCCTTCAGCACCCCGTGGCCGATACGCAGGTCGCCGGTCGCGCTCGATGAATTGCCGAACAGCAGTACCTCGCAATTCCTCAGTTCTCCACCGGCCGATGTCGAGGCGACCGACGAGAACAGGTCGAAGCGTTTCGCGACCGCCTCATCGTTCACGTCTTTCGCGGCAGCTTCACCAAGTCCGAGCGCGACCCCGAGCGCGGTCGCGCCGCGCGCATAAGGCTTCGAGCCGTTCGGGTCGCGGGTGCGCAGCGCCTTGCCGCGCTTATCGGCGTCCGCGATGCTCGCTGGCGTGAGCAGCGGCCCCTTCACCTGTACGTAATGCACATCCTTCGGATCGGCGATGCCGGTTGCGTTGAGGCAGCGGCGCGTCGCCTCGGCGACCTCGCTCACCTGCGCCATCGTGCCGACTTCCTCAGGCAGGATGTCGCGCGTCACCTCGATCGCCATCGCGAGACGCGGGCCGCTCGCCTTTCCCTGCGCCGCCGAGCGCGTGAATACCGTCGCGTGCGGCGAGAGAACGCCCTCGGTGCCACCCGACCAGACGAAGGCGATTTTCTTGCCGACTTCATCCGGCAAAATCCCAAGGTGCTTCGAGAGGAGCGTCTGGTACGACGATGTCGCATAGCCGCGGGTGAAGTCGTTGGCGCCGCCGTTGCCTTCGGTTTTGCCGATCAGTGCGACGATCTCGCTTGCTTTCACCGCGCCGCTGTCGATCAGCTTCGCGAGTTCCGAAACATCATTGGGGGCCGCCATGGCGACCTTGTGGACGCCGATCTGCATGGTTTCCTCGCCTACGCTTTGTTCTATCCGAGCACGTCGCAACGCGCGGCGCTAGCCATCACGCTCTAGTCGCGCCGGAACGGTTGCCCGATTGCCGCCGGCAAGCGCGCTGTGCGTCCGAGACCCGCCAGCACCAGCAGCGCCGCGAGATACGGAACCATCTGGATCACATACGAACTCACCGGCAGATTGAAAGCCTGCACGCGCAACTGCAGTGCCTCGGTCGCGCCGAACATCAGGCAGCCGGCAAGCGTGCCGAGCGGCAGCCAGCGCCCGACGATGACGGCCGCGAGCGCCATATATCCACGCCCTCCGGTCATGCCGTCGGTGAAGGTGCCGACCTGTTGCAGCGAGAGCACCGCACCGGCTAGGCCTGCGAAGATGCCGCCCGCGAGCAACGCCGTGAAGCGCACGCGGATCGGATCGGTGCCGGCAGCAAACACGGCGAGTGGATTTTCGCCGCTTGCTGTGAGCAAGAGACCCCCGCGCGTGCGCCGCAGGAACAGCGCGATTGCAACGACGGCGGCGAAGGCAAGATAGGTGAGCGGGGGCTGCCGAAACAGCAATGCGCCGAGGACGGGAAAGTCGACGAGGAACGGGATCGGGATCGGCTCCAACAGGGGCGTGTGGATCACCGGCGCTTGGCCGCGTCCGATGACGGTGCGCAGCGCAAAACTCGTGAATCCGAGCGCGAGCAGGTTGGCTGCAAGCCCCGTCACCATGTGCTCGGTATCGAAGCGCGTGGTGGCGACCGCGATGATCATGCCAAACGCCAGTCCGCCGACGCAGGCCGCGACAAGCCCCATCACGATGCTGCCCGACAAGTAGGCGCCAACGACGCCGGAAAACGCGCCTGACAGCATCATGCCTTCGAGCCCGACCGCGAATGTGCCGGCACGCTCAATCAGGATGCCGCCCATCGCGGCCATCAAAATGGGTGTCGCGATGCGCACCGTCGCGCTGAGAAAGTCGATCGTGAGGGCGGCGTCCATCGTCACACCTTCCTCGCGCCGCGCCCGACGGCGCAGAGAACAAAGATCAGGCTCAGGCCCTGGATCACCAGCACGAGCGAGGAGGGAATACCGATCTGCCGCTGCATCGAAAGCGCGCCGGTTTCGAGGAAAGCGAAGAACAGCGCGGCCGGGATTGCCCACAGCGGTTTGAGCGTTGCAAGCAGCGCGATTGCAATCGCATTGAAGCCGAAACCGAGCGAAAAGCCTTCGATCAGGCGATAATGCACGCCGAGCACTTCGATCGCGCCCGCGGCGCCGGACAGGACTCCGCTCACCGCCATCAGGCCGAACACGGAGCGCGCGCGCGAGAGGCCCGCATAATGCGAGGCCTTGTCGCTTGCGCCAGCAAGCCGCCAGCGGAATCCGGTGACCGTGTGCCAGAGCACAATATGTGCGGCAATGGCTGCGAGGACCGCGATCACGATCCCGATGTGGAGATCGGAACGCGCGACGAGCTTCGGCAGCCAAGCCACCTGGTCGAACATCGGGGTTTGCGGAAAGCCGGCATCGATCTCGCCGAGCGGACCGTGGAGAATCTCCGCGACGACCAGCCATGCGATGAAGTTCATCATCAAGGTGACCAGCACTTCGTGCACGCCGCGCGCGAGATGGATGACCGCCGCGATCGCCGCCCACGCCACGCCGCCGAGCACGCCCGCCAGGAGCGCGAAGGGCAAGGTGGCCGCCCCCAGGGCTCCGGCGCAGGTGAGCGCGAGAATGGATGCCGCAAGCCCGCCGATTGCGATCTGGCCCTCGGCGCCCATGTTCGCGACATTGCCGCGGAAGCAGAGCGCGACGCCGATGCCGGCCAACATGTAGGGCGCGGCCTTGTTCAGGCCGACGACGATGCGCGCCCAGCTTCCGAACGCGCCGAGCACGATCTGCTCGTAAGCCGCGAGCGGGTTCTTGCCTGCGAACAGGATCAGAAGGCCGGTAATAACGAATGAGAGCACGATCGATTGGGCGACGCGCAGCGCGACCGAGCCGCGCCATGCCGGCAATCTTGCCGGCGCAATGGTCGTGGACGCGGTCACGCGGCCGCAGGGATGTTGGCGTGATGGCCCGCCATCAGCAGGCCAAGCTTGACGATGTCGATGTCGGCGCGATCGGTGACGCCGACGATGCGGCCTTCAGAAATCACGCCGATGCGGTCGCCGACGCTCAGCACCTCCTCGAGCTCGGAGGAGATATAGAGCACCGCGCCGCCGCGATCGCGCAGCGCGAGGATCGTGTCGATGACGAAACGGGTCGCGCCGGGGTCAAGGCCCCACGTCGGCTGGAACGCGATCAGAACGCCGGGATCGCGGCCGATCTCGCGCGCGAGTACGACTTTTTGCTGGTTGCCGCCCGAGAGCGTGCCGATCGCGGCATCGCTGCCCGCCATGCGCACGCCGAATTCCCTGGTGCGGGTGTCGACAAGGGCGCGTGCGCCTTTGCGATCGAGCCAACCGTAGTGCGAGAAGGGCGCGCGCGCGATATCGCGCAGCGCGAGATTGTCGGCGACGCTCATCGGCTGGACGAGGCTCATGCCGCTGCGGTCTGCCGGAATGTAGGCAAGGCCCGCCGCCAGCCGCGCGCCGGAAGTCCAAGCCGTCACTTCGACACCATCGAGCGTGATCGAGCCCGATAGAGCCGGGGTCAGACCCGCGAGCGCATCGCAGAGTTCGGCCTGCCCGTTGCCGTCGATGCCGGCGAGCGCGAGGATCTCGCCGCCGCGCAGCGCAAAGCTCGACCGCTGCAGCCGTGGAAGCCCGGCCCCGTCGTTCGCGCTCAAGTCGCGCGCAACGAGGCGCTCCGGTCCGGGGGCGCGCGCGGCGCGCCGCGGCGGCTCGGCGAGCGTGCGGCCGACCATCATGTGGGCGAGCCCTTCGCGCGTTGCGCCTGCAACCGGCGTGCGACCCGAGACCTTGCCGTCACGCAGCACCACGACTTCGTCGCAGACCGAAAGTACCTCGCCGAGCTTGTGAGTAATGAAGATGATCGCGCGTCCGTTGCCCTTGAGCTTGCGCATCACGCCGATCAGACCTTCGACTTCGGGCGGCGAGAGGACCGAGGTCGGCTCGTCGAGCACGAGCAGATCGGCCTCGCGCATCAACGCTTTCACGATCTCGACACGCTGGCGCATGCCGAGCGGCAAGTCCTTGACGGTGCTCTCCGGGTCGAGGCCGAGCCCGTAGCTGCGGCTCAATTCCGTGATGCGGGCCGCGACTCCCTTGCGGTCGAGCCAGAAGCCGGCCTCGCCGAGCGCCAGCATGACGTTCTCGGCGACTGTCATCGCATTCACCAGCGTGAAATGCTGGTGGATCATGCCGATGCCGGCGCGTAACGCTTCGCGCGGAGAGCCGGGGGCGAGTTCCTTGTTCTTGAAGACGATCCCACCCTGATCCGGCTGCACCATGCCGAACAGAATCTTCATCAGGGTGCTCTTGCCCGAGCCGTTTTCGCCGAGCAAGCCGACGATCGACCCGGCCGCAACGGTCAGGTCGATACCGATGTTGGCGTGTACGGGACCATACGACTTGGAGATCCCGCGCATTTCCAGAAGTGCAGGGGACATCGCCTGGGGTACCCCTCACACCTTCTTCATCGTTGCAACGCCGAGCCGCCTTCCTCCAAAAGGAGAAGGCAGCGGCGCTGGCTCCGCTCCGGAATTTACACGCCGCCGCGGGCGTCTTCCTTGGTGACCCTGACCTTCAACTCGCCGGTCGCGAACTTCTTCTTCACCGACTCGACCTCTGCCGCGATGGCGTCAGACACAGCCGGACCGAAGGCCTTTGCGTCGGAATACTTGAGGTCGGCTCCGGACCCGGCAGGCGAGTCGTAGCCATACATCGTCAGCTCCGGCTTGATCGTGCCGGCCTTGATTGCCTTCGCGGCGGCCGAATACATCGCGGGCCAGTTTTCGATGGTGCAGGTGACGACGTTCTCGGGCGCTGCGGCAACATGCGCGAACGAACGGCCGCTGGTGAGCACGTTTTTCTCCTTCGCGGCCTGGATCAGGCCCATCTGCGCGGCGTTGAGCTTGCCGTACACGAAGTCGGCACCGCCCGAGATCAGCGAGAGGGCTGCTTCCTTCGACATGGCGGCGTCTTCCATGTCCTTGATATAGATGACCTTCACCTCGACGTCGGGTTTGGTCGCCTTGGCGCCGAGACGGAAGCCGCCGACGTACTGCACGACGTTCGGCAGGCCTTCTAATCCGGAGACGACGCCGATCTTGCCGGTCTTCGACAGTTTCGCGGCAAGCACGCCCATCAAGTAGCCGATGTGGATGTTGTTGTAGTCGAGCGCGGCGACATTCTTGCCGGCGCCCTGCGCGGCCGACGCGACGATGAACCAGGTGTTTTCGAAGTCGGGCCCGACCCGTTGCGCGGCCGAGAGGAAGCGGCCCGAATGGCCGATCACCGGGCTGAAGCCACGGCTCGCATAGTCTTTCATCGTCTCGATCTGATCGGCGGGCGAGACGTTCTCGGAGTATGCGGCCTCGTACCCCATCTCCTTGAGCTTGTTGAGTCCGGCAAAGCCGATCGCGTTCCAGCTCTGGTCGTTGACGCTGCCGGGCAGGAGCATCGCGGCCTTATCGGCGGCCGATGCCGCGCCAAGCGCGAGACCACTGGCCACGACAGCCGCTGACAGGGTCAGTGCAGCGCGGCGCGAGATTCGGGAAAACGTTAAGGCTTCAACTGCATGCATGACGTGTCTCCCCATTGTTTTCGACGAGATCGGTTGCGGCAAACCAAACAGGCATGTAGCCGGACAAGCATGTAGCAAGTCGCAGGCCAGCGGGGCGCACGCGCCGGGAAAGATAGTCTTTGAGAGCTCGGGGCGTCCGCATGGTCGCCTGCCTGCACAGCCGCGTATCAGAATGCCCAATATTTGGGCGCGGCGGAAGCTATCTCTCGGCGACGTCGTCGCTCTCCTGCCAGGCCTTCATGCCGTCGAAATACCGAGCCGCATCAGTCACGAACAGGCGCCGCGTGATACCCTGCACCAGACGCGGCACGCCGTACTTGATGCCCGACAGCCCGATCGGCATCGCCCCCATGCTCATCTGCGCGCCACGGCTGAAGTTGAACACGGCGGAAAGCCACGGCGCCGAACCCGGTGTTTTCTCCGTCATTTCGAAGTTCGGCCCGAGATAGGCTGCGCCAGCGAGGCTTTCGTCTTCATCGCCACGCGGCGGCGTGTACTTGTCACGCCAAGTCGCGATCACGCCCAGATGGTCGGCGAGTTCAGGCTTCACAGCGAGGTCGACCACATAACCCGTACCGGCGATGACGAAGTCCGCTGTGAACGGCCCGTCGGTCGCGTCGATGTGGATGCGTTCGCCGTCGAACCGCACCGTATTCCACTGTGCGGCGGGGTGAATGTGCAGGTTCGGGAGCGCACGCGCGCGCATCATCGTGGTGTTCGGCGGACCCATCTTGAAGCGTTTGAGCGCGCGCGAAAACCGCCAGCGTGATTCCGGCGGCAGATCGGGGAAGTGCGCGAGATAGCCGGAGAATTCGGCCCAGCCCATCGGATTATACGCGCGCAATTCGGTTGCCCGGTGATGAACATGCACGGTCGCGCCGTGTTCGGCCGCCAGGATGGCGTTGTCGAACGACGACGCGGCCCCGCCGAGAACCGCCACCGTCTTTCCGCTGAGCGAGGGAAAATCGATTGCTTCCTGGGTGTGCGCCCAGCGTTCGCGCGGCAAATTCTGCGCAATGAACTCCGGTACATGGCGCGCGCCATTGCCCTCGATGCCCGTTGCGAACGCGAGCGTGCGCGCCCACACCGTTTGCGGCGTTCGATTGACCTCGAGTTCGCACGCGATCAGCCCGTGTTCCGGGCGGAAATGGACGAGCTTCGTGTGATTGCGCATCGGTATTCCGAGCACGCGGCGATACCAGGCGAGATAGCGCAGCCACAGCCCGGTCGGAATCTTGTAAAGCTCGTTCCAGGCGCGGCGGCCGTACTGCACCTCGAACCAAGCGCGCAGCGAGAGGTTCGGCAGACCGAGGTCGACCCCGCCAACGTCCTTCTGCGTTCGCAGCGTCGGCATGCGCGCATAGGTGCCCCACGGACCTTCCTGTCCTTCAGGGTTCTCATCGATGACGAGAATGTTGGTGACTCGCTGCTGCAGCAGCCCGAAGGCCGCCGTGAGGCCGGCCTGACCGCCACCGACAATGAGCACGTCGAGCGCCGGCGAACCGTTTGGGGCCGCGTGCGAGAGAACCCACGGGCGCGCCGGGTAGCGAATGAGATCGAGATCGCGCCGCAGCAGCAGTTCCAGCTCATGCAGCGATCTTGGCAGGAGTGCTGCCTGCTCGAAGTCGGCTGCGCTGGTCAGTTCCGGCAGGTGCGGCATGTGCGCCGGATCGACGTTGAATCTCGGAGGCTCGTTCATTTGCCGGCCCAGTGCACGACGCGCTTCTCGATCAGGCGGAACAGCAGGTTGAGGCCATAGCCCAGCGCGCCAGAGGCGAAAATCGCGGCATACATTGCGGGCATCTCAAACAGTTGTTGCGCCTCGAAGATGCTGTTGCCGAGTCCGTCTTTCGATCCGATGAACATTTCGGCGACGATCACCACGATCAGCGCGAGCGAGACGCCGGTGCGCAGGCCGATGAAGGTTTGCGGGAACGACTCGAGCAAAACGACGAGCAGGATCTGGTGTCGCCGCGCCCCCATCAGCCATGCGGCGAGCAAACGCGTTTTGCGCGCGTTCATCACGCCATAGGCGACATTGAAGATGATCGCGAGCGAGGCCGCGAATGTCGCGACATAGACCTTGGTCTTGTCGTCGACGCCGAACAGCAGCAGGAACAGCGGAAAGATCGCGGTCGCAGGCGTCGAGCGGAAGAAGTCGACCACGAATTCGAGCGAGCGGTAAAGCTTC
>Ga0306923_10008518_pt1 | contig 10291 bp, 6 predicted proteins | sample sta12Can44000108_FD_203841 | JGI IMG/M metagenome (GOLD analysis project Ga0306923, IMG submission 203841) | Lab enrichment of tropical soil microbial communities from Luquillo Experimental Forest, Puerto Rico - statanox.12C.anox.44.000.108 (v2)... | ecosystem: Environmental > Terrestrial > Soil...
CAGCGCTGCGGCGGTCGCCGCGCAGAAGGTCGCGATCGAGGAATCGTGGGCGGACGTGCCGGACGAGCCGCCGATCGCCGAGGAGATCGACAAGGACTCCGCCGACATCGAGGCGGTCCGCCGTGCCGAGCAGCAGTCGCACGTCCAGGTGGAGGCGGGCGCCGCGAAGGGCGAGGCGGGCGAGGGACGGATCGCGCTCATCCCGGAGCTCCAGCTCTCGCTCGCGCAGCTCCAGGCCGAGTACGACATCCCCATCGACGTGAATGCGTCCGTCGTCGCGTACATCCGCTTCTTCCAGTCCCCCGTCGCGCGCGCACACTTCGTGAAGTGGCTCGGGCGCTCGCACCGCTACATCCCGCGGTACCGCGCGATCCTGAAGGACGAGGGGCTCCCTGAGGACACGGTCTACCTCGCGATGATCGAGAGCGGGTTCGGCAACTTCGCGTACAGCCGTGCGAAGGCGTCCGGCCCCTGGCAGTTCATCGCCGCGACGGGCCGCCTGTTCGGCCTGAAGAACGACTTCTGGGTCGACGAGCGGCGCGATCCCGAGAAGTCGGCGGTGGCGGCGGCGCGTTACTTGAAGAAGCTGTTCGAGCAGACCGGCGACTGGCGGCTCGCGTGGGCCGGCTACAACGCCGGGGTCGGCCGGATCTTCAAGGCGCGCGAGAAGGGCTTCTCCGAGTTCTGGGAGATGGCCGCGGTCAAGGGAAAGAAGGTCCTGCGCGAGGAGACGAAGGGCTACGTCCCGAAGCTGATGGCGGCGGCGATCATCGCGAAGCACCCGGCCGCGTTCGGCTTCACGGACGAGGAGATCGAGCGGCAGGCGTGGGCGGAGTACGAGGAGGTGTCGATCCCCTCCGCGACGCTGCTCACCGTCGTCGCGAAGGCCGCGGGCGTCACCGAGCGCGACATCATCGATCTGAACCCCGAGCTCCGGCGCGCCTGCACGCCGCCCCGCGCCTACAAGATCAAGATCCCGAGGGAGTCGGCCGACGCGTTCGCGGAGGCGTGGCCGCAGCTCCAGCCGAAGATCCGCCTCACCTTCGCCGGCCACGTCGTCCGCCGCGGGGACACGCTCTCCAGCATCGCGCACCGCTACGGCGTGCCGGTGCAGGGCATCCTCGAGATGAACGGGATGAAGGGCCCGCACCGCCTCCGCGTCGGCCAGGAGCTCATGATCCCGCGTCCGATCGGCAGCGCGGCCGTCGCCGCCCGCGAGCCCGAGCCCCGCGCCGAGCCGGTGCGCGCGCCGCGCGCCAGGACGGTCGCGGTCGCGATGCGCGTCCCGGCCGACCGCGCGCGCTCGACGCTGCGCGTGAAGGCGGGCGACACGCTCTGGTCGATCTCGCAGCGGTACGGCGTGCAGCTCACCGAGCTCTGCCGCTGGAACGGCATCAAGAATCCGCGCCGGCACAAGCTGATCGCCGGGTCGCAGCTCGTGGTGTACGGGGCGGCGTCGGAGCGGGGCTAGCGATCCATCCGTGGTTCGTCCGCGCGGCGCTCTGCCCTCGAGGCCGGGCGCCGCGCTCGCGTCTCGAGGTGCGTCCGGCGCCGCCGTGACATCCCGCGCCGGAGATGCTCTCCTCCCGTCGTAGTCACGCTGCGTGTATGCGCCGCGCGCACATCACGCTCGACGGGAGGGAACATGCTGCCGAACGCGCCCCGCGCCTCGCGCCGCTTTGCCGCGGCACTGCTCGCCGCCACGCTCGCGTGCAGCGGCTCATCTTCCTCGGGAGGCTCCGCGCCTCCCGCGACGTGCCCGCTCGCGCCTGCGACCACCCTCCAGGTCACGAGCTCGACGCCCGCGCCGAACCAGAGCGGCGCCGCGATCGGCGGGAGCATCCTCATCCGGTTCAACACCTGCATCGACCCGGCGACGGTGTCGAGCGCAGTCGTGACGTTCACGCGCACCGGGCTTCCCGTGCCGGCGTCCGTGCACTACGACGCGGCCCAGGCGTCTCTCTTGATCACGCCGACCCAGCCGCTGCTCTTCGCGACGACGTACTACGTCGGGGTCTCCGGACTGCTCCGCGGCGCCGCGGGCCAGGCGTTCACCCCATACTTCTTCTCGTTCACGACGCAGTCCGCGCCGGAGCTCATCCCGCCGACCACGACCGCGACGCCTCGCGGCGACCACTACAACGTGCCGCAGCTGGTCGCGCTCGCGTGTCAGGACAACCCGGGCGGAACGGGCTGCGCCGCCACGCACTACACGCTCGACGGCTCGACGCCGACGCTCGCCTCTCCGACCTATACGGCCCCGATCCTCGTCGACCGCTCGCTCACGCTCCGGTTCTTCTCGGTCGACGCGCAGGGCAATCAGGAGGCGCCGAAGGCGGAGGCGTACGTGATCGACACGACGCCGCCGGGGGTCTCCTCGTTCGCCCCTGCGGCCGACGCGACCGGCGTCCGGCTCGACGTCGCGGTCCAGGTCGTCTTCGACGAGCCGATGCGCTCCGTCTCGAGCGCGCTGACCTCCGTCCCGGCGGCGGACTGGTTCGGGACCTACGACGCCGCGAGCCAGACGGCGACGTACCGGGCCGCGGACCTCCTCGAGTGCGGCACGACGTACACGGTGACGGTCGCCGGCGCGACCGACCTCGCGGGGAATGCCCTCGGCCACCCGGTGACCTGGTCCTTCACGACGTCGTCCGACTGCGCCGAGCCGCGGACCGCCGCGAGCGTCGCGTCCGGCGCCTATCCGGCCGAGCAGGACGTGATGCTCACCTGCGACGACGGTGCGGGCGGTTCCGGCTGCGCGCGCATCGTCTACACGACGGACGGCTCGGTGCCCCAGTTCGATGCGGGCACCGGGACCGTGGTCGTCGGGAGCGCGGCGGGGCCGATCCACGTCCCCGCGGGCGAGACCGTGCTCCGCTTCCGCGCCGAGGACGCCGTCGGTCACCGGGAGGTGATGCGCGAGCGGACCTACTCCATCTCGGCGGACGGGTTCACCTACGTCGTCGCGTCCGGGAACCTGCTCCGCGGCGCCGGCGTCGTGCCCGCGCAGTACTTCACGATCCGGTCGGTCGGTGAGACGACGCAGCTCTTCCGGGACGCGCAGAGCGGGCGCCTGTACCGCCGGACACGGGGCGCGGTCGCGTGGAGCGACGACGACGGGACCACGTGGAGCCGGCTCGACCTCCGCAACCAGTACGGGACCCCGCTGACGAACGTCTGGTCCGCCGCTGCGGACGGGAGCCACGTCTACGTCGGGAGCGACCAGGGCCTGTACGTCTCGATCGACGGCGGGAACACCTTCCAGATCCGGCATGACGGGATCTACGACGCCGACTGGATGACCGGGATCGCGCTCTCCGGGCGGAACGTCTACGTCGCGACGCGCCAGGGCATGCTCGTCTCGCACGATCGCTTCCGGACGTGGTCCCGGCGGTCGACCGCCGTGTTCACGAAGGTCACGACCTGCGGCGACGACGTGTACGCGACGCACGGCGGCGGCGTCGACGTCTCGCACGACGCGGGGGCGAGCTGGGCGACGGTGGTCACGGCGGCCACGGCGACACAGAACGGGGACGTGGCCTGCGCCGGCGGCGCCGTCTACGTCGCGACCGACGTGGGCCTCGCCATCTCGACGGATCGCGGCGACCACTTCACCGCGCTGCGGACCACCGCGAACGGGCTCGACGCGAACGACGTGACCGCCGTCGCGGTCGCCGGGACGAACGTCTACGCGGGGACCTACGGGAGCGCGACGACGGGGAAGAGCTTCGCGGTGTCGGTGGACGGCGGCGCGACGTTCGCGGCGCGGCTCGTCGGCGAGCACGACCACGACGTCACCCCGTCCGCGATCTTCGTGGAGGGGAGCACGATCCTGGTCGGCGCGTTCCCCACGCTCTGGCGGTCGGCGGACGGCGGCGCGACGTTCGCGCTCGCCGAGGTGGCTGGGTTCGCGAAGGTCGTCGGGTCGGGGGTCGACCTGTACGGCGTCGTGAGCGGTGCGGGCTCCGGCTTCGCGTTCTCGCACGACCGGGGCCGCACCTGGACCTACCGCGACGCGCTCGCGCTCGACGGCGGGAACCCCAGCATCTACGACGCGTACGATCCGACGAACGTCTTCGCGGACGGCACGACGGTCTACGTCCCGAACATGTTCGGTCTGTCGATCTCTTCGAACGGCGGCGACACGTTCGTGTTCCGCACCCGCGACGACGGGTCGGGGATCTTCTCGAATTCGGGCGAGTGCGTCGCGGCGAGCGGGCTCACCGTCTGGTACGGTCACTCGAGCGGCGTGCAGAAGTCGACGAACGGCGGCCAGACCTTCGCGCCGTCGATCTTCTTCAACCCGTCGACCGGCGGCGCGTACCCGCGGGCGATCGCGCTGTCGGGGCAGAACGTGTACGTCGCCGCCGACTATGCCGGGCTGCAGGTCTCGAACGACGGCGGGACCACGTGGAGCGCGCCGGGCGTGGCCGCCGGCATCGCGTACCCGTCTTCGGTCGACGAGGTGAAGCTCGGTCCGGACGGCAAGGTCTACGTGACGGACGCGCAGCAGGTCGAGGTCTCCGCCGATGCCGGGAAGACGTTCACCGCCATCGCCGCGACCGCGGCCACGTACCCGACCGCGCTGCACGTCACCTCGAAGGCGCTGTACGTCGGGACCGGCTCGAAGCTCGGCGTCTCGACCGACGGCGGCGCGACGTTCACCTGGATCGACCAGTACCACGGGATGTCGTCCGTGGCCTCGATCCACTTCGGGCAGTGAGCGTCGGGGCTCAGCTCCGCATCGGGACCGCGTACGGCCCCTCGCGCACGAACGCGAAGCTCGGGCGCGCCCCGCGCCAGCGAGGGTCGTGCACACAGGCGATGATCGCGTTCTGCGTCATCGCCTGCGCCCGGGCCGCGTCGTCCGGGTACGGCTCGTCCCCGACGAGCTCCCAGCCGAGGCGGCCGGGGACGATCTCCGCGTCGCGCCGGGGCAGGACGGCGGAGCAGTAGAGGAGGCCCTCCTCGCCGATCTTCGCGAGGACCTTGCCCCACATCTGCGGCTCCCACTGGTCGCGCGTGAACCGCCACGACGGCGAGCGCAGGAGCTCGAGGTAGCCCCGCCAGCCCTGCAGCTTGAGCACGTGCAGCAGCGTCCGGTAGCTCACGGGGCCGACCGGGTCGGCGTCGCGCTCGCAGGCGGTGAGGATGACGAAGCCCCCGGGACGCACCGCGGGGAGCGCGTTGCAGGCCGCCTTGGCGTTCTGGTAGTGGTTGATGCCCACGTACCCGCCGTGCGTGAGGACGATGTCGTACTCGCGGTCGATCGGGACGACCACGAACTCCCGCACCTGCCGGTAGGCCGCCTGGTGCGAGCGCTCGAGGTCGCCGGCGTGGATTCCGACGAGCGCCATCCGCCGATCGAGGACGGTGTTGACGGCGAAGTCCACGCCGACCCGCCGCGCGATCTCCAGCGACTCCTCGTGGCAGGGGTTCCCCTCGAGCACGAGGTTCGTCGCGCTCGGCGAGTCGAGGAACTCGACGCTGTGGAACCGCTCGATGGTCCTTCGGCTCACGAGCGCCGGGCACACGGCCTTCCGGCCGCCGGAAACGCCGGCCATGAAGTGGCTCTCCACGAGCCCGGTCGCGATCCGCACGTCCGCCTGGACGAAGATCCGGTTCACGAGGATGTCGGTGCCGCTCCTGGTCTTGCCGATGTGCACGAGCCCCGCGTCGTCGTCGCAGGCGTGATCGACCACGCGGTACGCCCCGACGACGTCGGCGCCGAACATCCGGACGCGCTCGTCGGGCGTGCTCGGCCGGTGCGTCCCGGTCCCGACGAGCAGCGTCACGTTCTCGGGGCGAACGCCCGCGCGCTGGAGCGCCTCGAGCAGCGGCGCGAGGATCCCCGTCGGGCCCCGGTACGGCACGGGGCGCGTGATGTCCGAGGTCGCGATGCAGACGGTGACCGCCGCGGCGTCCTTCCCCTTGGCGCGCACGATCTCCGCGAGCGGCGGCGAGCCGTTCGGCCGCGCGATGGCCTCGCGGATGGCCGCGGCCGGATCGGCGAGCGGCGTCGTCTCCTTCATCCCCAGGGTCACGCACCCCGGCGGCACGCGGACCGCGAGCTGTCCGCCGCCGTACTCGACGGCCACCTCACCCCAGCCGCGCAGGTCGGCGGCCGCGAGGGTGCGCTGCAGCTCCGGGGTCATGGCGAGCCTCCTCCCAAGTCACGCGATGCCGGTCGAGCCGAGGTACGCCTCCCGGACGAGCTCGGACGTGAGCAGGTCCCGTCCGCGCCCGTCGAGCACGATCCGCCCCGACTGCAGCACGTAGGCGCGGTCGGAGACCTCGAGCGCCTCGAAGACGTTCTGCTCGACGAGCAGCACCGTGATTCCTTTGTCGCGGATGTGGTGGATCGTCTCGAAGATCTCGGCGACGAGCTTGGGCATGATGCCGAGCGAGGGCTCGTCGAGCAGGAGGAGCTTCGGACGGGACATGAGCCCGCGCGCGATCGCGAGCTGCTGCTGCTCGCCGCCCGAGAGCGTCTCCGCGCGCTGCTGGCGGCGCTCCTTCAGGAGGGGGAACATCGACAGCGCCGTCTCGAGCGACTCCTCGATCTCCTGCTTCGAGGCGAGCGTGTAGGCGCCCATGAGCAGATTGTCCCAGACCGAGAGCCGCCCGAACAGCTGCCGCCCCTCGGGCACCATCGCCACGCGCTTGCGAACGATGTCGTAGGCGGGCGTGCGGTCGATCGGCTGGCCGTTCAGGCGGATCGCGCCCTGGCGCGGATGGAGCAGGCCGGCGACCGTGCGCAGGATCGTCGTCTTCCCGGCGCCGTTCGAGCCGACGAGGCTCACCACCTCCCCCGCGTTCACGCGGAACGAGACGTCGTGGACGACGGTGAGCTCGCCGTAGCCGACCGACACCTTCTCGAACTCAAGCACGGTAGCGCTCTCCCAGGTACGCCTGGATCACCTGCGGGTTCGCCACGACCTCGCGCGGCGTGCCCTCCGCGATCTTCCGTCCGGAGGTGAGGACGATGACGCGATCGGAGAGCTGCATGACCGCCTCCATCACGTGCTCCACGATGACGAGCGTCACGCCGCGCTTCCTGACGTCGCGCAGCAGCGCGATGAACGGCTGCAGCTCCACGCGCGTGAGCCCGGCCATCGACTCGTCGAGCATGAGGAGGCGTGGCTCGGTGGCGAGCGCCATCGCCACCTCGAGCCGCTTCTTGTCGGCGATCGTGAGGGCGGAGCCGAGGAAGGCCTGCTTGTCGAGGAGGTGCATCACCGAGAGCACCTCTCGCGCGCGCTGGATGGCCGCGGCGCGCGTGCGCGCCCGCAGGAAGGCCGCGGTCATCGTGTTCTCGAGGACCGTCATGTCGGCGATCACCTGGACGATCTGGAACGTCCGGGCGATGCCGAGGCGGCAGACGCGGTCCGCCTTGAGCCCGGTGATGTCGCGCCCGCGGTAGATGACGTGGCCCGCGCTCGGCCGGTGAAAGCCGGTGACGCAGCCGAAGAGGGTGCTCTTCCCGGCGCCGTTCGGCCCGATGATGCTCACGATCTCGCCCTCGTTCACGGTGAACGAGACGTCGTCGTTCGCGGTGAGGCCGGCGAACCGCTTCGTGACCCCCCGCACCTCCAGCAAGGGCGTGCTCACTTGCTGCCCTCCTGCACCGCGACCGGACGCGCCGCGACCGGCGCGGGCGGCGCGCGCGGCCCGATGCGGCCGGTCAGCAGCCCCCACACGCCCCTGGGCTGGTAGACCGAGATGAGCGTGATGAGCGCGCCGTAGATCATCATGTCGACGCCGGTGCCCTTGTGCCCGAGGCTCACGCGCGTGAGCTCCGAGAGCGGCACGAGGATGGCCGCGCCGATGGCGGGCCCGAACACCGAGCCGGCGCCGCCCAGCATGGCGATCAGGACGACCTGCACCGAGATCGACAGCACGAGGACGCTCTCCGGATCGAGGTAGAGGATGTACTGCGCGTAGAGGGTGCCCGCGGCCGCGGAGATGAAGGCGCTGATCATGATGGCCGCGAGGCGGTACCGGACGAAGCTGATGCCGAGCACCATCGCGAGCTCGTGGCTCTCCTTGATCGCGCGGAAGTAGTAGCCCATCCGCGATCGCGCGACCCACCACGAGAGCGCCAGCGAGGCGAGCAGGAACGCGAGCGCGATGAAGTAGTAGGGGGCCTTCCCGTGGTGGAACTGGAACTGGAGGAAGCCCCCCTTCGACATCGGGATGGTGAGCCCCTCCGCCGCCCCGACCAGCTTCCAGTTGTTGAAGTGGGTCCGGACGATCTCGGCGAAGGCGATGCTCGCGATGGCGAAGTAGTGGCCGCGCAGGTTCGAGCAGGGATAGCCGATGGCCGCCGCGACCAGCGCGGAGGCGAGGCCGCCGGCGACGAGCCCGAGCCACGGAGAGACGCCGTGGGTGACGAAGAGGTACGACGAGGTGTAGGCGCCGATGCCGAAGAACGCCGCCTGACCGAAGGAGAACATCCCGGCGTAGCCGCCCATGATGTTCCAGGCGACCGCGAGGGTCGCGAACATGAACGTCACGATCATGACGTGCAGCGGGAACGGGCCGGTGAAGACGAACGGGAACGCGACGAGCGCGGCCGCGACGACCGCGGCGACGACGAGGGCGAGGCGCGAGGTCCGCATGGCGCTCACCACCCGAGGAGCCCCTGCGGACGGATCCAGACCGTCAGCAGGTAGAGGAGGAACACGATGGCGTACTTGTACGCCGGGTCGAAGAAGTAGCCGCCCAGCGTCTGCACGAGCCCGACGAGGATGCCGGCGATGAACGCGCCCGTGATGCTGCCGAACCCGCCGAGCGCCACGACGACGAACGAGATGGTGCCGAACAGGCCGCCGACCTGCGGGTAGATGTAGTAGTACATCGACAGGAACCCGCCCGCGACGCCGACGAGCGCGGAGCCGATCGCGAACGAGAGCGCGTTCACGCGGTCCGTGTTGACGCCCATGAGCAGCGCCGAGTCGCGATTCATCTCGGTGGCGAGGATCGCCTTCCCCGTCCGCGTCCGCCGCAGGAAGAGCAGCAGCGCGCCGGAGACGACGACGCTCCCCACCGACGACACGAGCTTCGCGACGCTCACCTGCACGGTCCCGAGCTGCCACGTCCCGGACAGCAGCGTCCGGTCGATGAGCCGGTAGTCCGGCGTCCAGAGCATCACGGCGGTGTTCGCGAGGAAGATGCTCACGCCGAAGGTGACGACGAGCTGCGCGAGCATCGGCCCGCGCATGACCTTGCTCACCGCGAACCGGTAGATGAGCAGCCCGAGCACGAAGAGGAGCAGCGCGCAGAACGGGATGGAGAGGAGCGGATCGAGGCCGACGAGCGTGTACAGCCAGAACGACACGAACATGGCGAGCATCAGGAAGTCGCCGTGCGCGAAGTTCACGATGTTCATCACGCCCCAGATCAGCGTGAGCCCGATCGCGATCAGCGAATAGACGCACCCGATGAGCAGGCCGTTCACGACCTGTTGGACGAGTTGCTCGGACATGGGCGCCTCGGTGGCAGCAGGGCGGGAGGGCGCCTGCCGGGCGGCGCCCTTCCCCCGGCCTCTACTTGTTGCCCCAGGGCGGCAGCGGCCAGATGACGGGGGCCGCGGAGGCGTCGAAGGGCCACACCGTCACGTACTGTTGCTTCTGGATCTGCACCAGGATCCCGCGCGCATAGATGTTCTGGTGCGTCTGGGGATCGAACTTGATGCCCTGCCACGGGTAGATGACCTGCTCCGGCCCGAAGTTCGTCTCCTGGAGGGCCTTCACGACCGCCTCGGGCTCGGTCGTCTTCGCCCGGTTGATCGCGTCGGCGAGCACGAACGGCGCGGTGAAGCTGCGCGCGGCGTTCTCGCTCATGTCCACCCCGTACTTCTTCTTGAAGAGCTCGTTCACCTTGGCGACGAGCGGCTTCGACCGCGCGAGGTCGAGCGCGAAGGTGGAGCGGACGATGATGCCGTTCGCGTCGCTCTTCACGGCGGGCAGGTAGGCGGGCTCGATGTAGCCGGCGAAGGTCATGATGGCCTTCGGCTTGAACCCCATCTCCCTGTACGTCTTGGTGAAGAGGATCGCGTCCGTGATGTACGACGCGTGCATGAGGACGTCGGGGTTCGCGCGGATGAGGCGGCCGACCTCGCTCGACACGTCGGTCGCGTTGGCCGCGTAGGAGATGTTCTCGACGATCTTGTAGCCGTACTCCTGCGCGAGCTTCACGACCTCCTTGCCGACGTTCGAGCCGAACTCGGTGTTCTCGTACAGGACCGCGATCGTCTGGACCTTCTGGCCCTTCTTCTCCATGTCCTTCA
>Ga0306923_10008525_pt1 | contig 10286 bp, 8 predicted proteins | sample sta12Can44000108_FD_203841 | JGI IMG/M metagenome (GOLD analysis project Ga0306923, IMG submission 203841) | Lab enrichment of tropical soil microbial communities from Luquillo Experimental Forest, Puerto Rico - statanox.12C.anox.44.000.108 (v2)... | ecosystem: Environmental > Terrestrial > Soil...
AATGGGACATCAGCTCGGCCCCGAAACACGCATTCAACTGCGTTCGGACCGCCGGTCTCTCCTGGTATCAGGAGGTATAAACGACGATACCGCAGAGAAACTGCAGCAAGCGCTGAGTCAAATGCCTGGTGTGCGGACGATAGTCCTTTCCTCCAAGGGGGGGTTGGGTCGGCCAGGGATTGAATGTCGCGGCAGTCATATCCAATCGGAAACTGAGTACTGACGTGGAGGACGAGTGTTCGTCGGCGTGCACGATCGCGTTTCTGGCAGGGCTTGAACGTGCCGGGGGCCCCAAAGCGCGAATCGGGTTCCATTCCTTTCGGGCCGTCGGCAGGCAAGACGCGATGGGGACCTCCGCTACGTTGCAGAAGGTTTATCGCGAGGCCGGACTTTCTGACGCCTTCATCTCCAGGGTGTCGAAAACGCCGCCCACAGAAATGTGGTATCCAACCATCGGCGAACTGCTCGAGAACGGTGTGTTGACCAGGGTTTCGATGGCTGGCATCCGATAACAAAGCAAACCGCCGGCCCAGGCGAAGGTTGGCCGCCGTTGCCGAACAATCGCGCCAGGACTTGCTGCAGGTGCGCGGCGGATCTGCGCGAGCATTGGCCTCAGCTCGGCGGCAGTTAGCTGACATCAAGGCCAAGTTCGCGCGCAACAGTGTGCGTGTTTACAATCTCGGTGGCAGGTCACTTAGCGGGACGCCATACCATGACTACGATTCACTTCCTGCGCCGCACAGCGATCGTCGTGTCACTTGCTGCGGTGTCAGGCATTGCCGCGTCGTTGCTGATCCCGGTCACGCTGGCGAACGTGCCCCCCGCGGAATGGGACGGACTGGTGCGCGTGGAAAACAGGCGCCTCGACCACATGTACCTGCTGCCCGATGTAAGCTTCGCCGCCTACACACGCGTACGGCTCGATCCGGTGGAGGTGTCTTTCTACCGGAACTGGAGCCCGAACCGCAGCCCATCACAACGGCTGCGGCGGAGCGACGTGGAGAACATCAAATCGAGTCTCGCAAATGAATTTCGCAGGGTACTCAGTGACACCCTCACCCGCGGCGGCTATAAGCTGGTGGACGAGGACGGTGACGACGTTTTGCGCGTGCAGGCTGCGATCGTCAATCTGTATGTCACCGCGCCGAGCGCGGCTGCCCCAGGCCGAAGCCGCACCTTTGTGGCCAACACGGGTCAGATGACGCTCGTCGCGGAGGTACGCGACTCCGTGACCGGTCAGTTGCTCGCTCGCGCTGTGGACACCGTCCAGGGGCGACGAACCCGCGGATTCCAGTTGGCATCACCGGTAACCAACATGGCTGACGCCCGCAGCGCAATGCAGCAGTGGGCGAACGTGCTCCTCACCGGCCTGGACGATGCGGAGGGCCGTTCATCGACCACCCAACCGACCTCGTAGAGCACGAAACCCCATCACGCGCTGGTGGTGCCAGCCCGATTCGCTCAGCAGTGCCTCAGCCTCGAAGCAGTCTGCTCGCTTTCTTCTCCTTTTTTGCGGCCCGCTTTTCCATCAGGCTCTTGGCAGGCTTCTTCCTTTCGTCCTTCTTCGTGTCTTTTGCCTTGCTCATGACCGACTCCGACGTGCAAGCCACACTCATCGATTATACGCACGCCACCCGGTAGTGCAGTGGGCGCGGACGACTGTCAGCAACGCGCCGGTCGATACGGTATGTGTTACGCGCGAACATGATGGTCTATTCGTGGTGCAAACGCTCAGCTTAGCCTTGGGCGGAGGAGGTTAGCCATGAGCCGTCTTACTGACTCTCCGTTCCTTACCTTGGTCGTTTCTTTCCTGACCTTGTGGGCGTGTACCTGGATCGGAGCGAGAGTTCTGGGCAGATACGCGTCCGAAGGAAAGTATGCGCGCGAGGATTTCCGCACCGTGCTGGCTGCGTGCCTGACACTTCTGGGCCTGATAGTGGGTTTCAGCTTTTCCATGGCAGTCAATCGATACGATCTGCGCCAGAGCGCGGAATCCGCTGAGGCCGAGGCGATCGGTACCGAATACGCTCGCGCCGATCTGCTCCCTCCCTCCGAAGCTGAAACGACGCGGCAGTTGCTCCGCAGCTACCTCACCGAACGCATTCAGTTCTTCGGCGCCCGGGATAAAGATCGTTTCCGCCAGCTCGACGAGCGAACCATGCATTTGCAACAGCAGATGTGGGCTGCTGTGCGGACGCCCGCCGTGCAGCCGAATCAATTCACCGCTCTCGCAGTTTCCGGAATGAACGATGTCCTGAGCTCTCAAGGCAACACTCAGGCTGCCTGGTGGAACCGTATCCCGGCCGAAGCCTGGGCGCTGATGGGACTGATCGCAATCCTGTGCAACCTGATGCTCGGTGTTTCCGCCCGCCACCTGGAAGGGCGCAGCTCGTTCTTTGTGCTACCACTCGTCATGGCAATAGCATTTTTTCTCATCGCCGATATCGATAGTCCGGCTGGTGGTGGCGTCATTCACGTAACGCCGCAAAATCTTCTGGATGTCGGCAAGCTCATGCGCTGATCGCACTGGGCTTGATCTCCGGCCCTCTGCCGGAGAGCCAGCTGCTCGGCGCTCCAGAAGCGGTGTTCCGTAACCCCTTTGGGCAAGGTTCCCGGCTCCCGCCCAGGCCTGCGGCCACAGTCCGGGATGCGTGACGGTCTGGAGGCCGATCCTGTACATTCCTGATGCATCGATCCGCATTCCCTGCTTCACGGGGTGCGCGTCATTCATCGGGGTGAAAAGTGTCGTTATTGCGCCGCGTGGTAGTTGCGCTTTGGATTTTCTCGTCGATCAGCGTTGCGCAGGCCGCCGACTCCCGTCCGGCTCCAGCGCTACTGCAGGCGCTGCACTGGCGTTCCATCGGGCCATTCCGCGGCGGGCGGGTGCTGAGCGTGAGCGGCGTGCCTGGTGAGCCGCACCACTTCTATTTCGGGGCTGTGAATGGTGGCGTGTGGGAGACGCGCGATGCCGGTCGCACATGGGCACCGATTTTCGATTCAGCGCCGGTGGGCTCGGTTGGCGCCATCGCGGTCGCACCGTCGGACCCCAAGGTTCTCTATGCGGGCAGCGGCGAGGCCGATATGCGCTCGGATATCGCGCAGGGCGCGGGCCTCTTTCGATCGACGGATTCCGGGCGGAGCTGGCAGCCGATCGGACTTGCCGACTCGCAGCAGATTGGCCGTATCCTCGTCGACCCCGCCAATCCGGAGGTGGTGCTCGTAGCGGCGCTGGGCCATCCATACGGCGCTAACGAGATGCGGGGCGTGTTCCGCTCCACCGATGGAGGCAAGAGCTGGCGTCGGACGCTCTTCAAGGATTCTGACACGGGCGCGATCGATCTGGCCTACGAGCCCGGGCGGCCCCGCACCGTGTACGCGGCGCTGTGGCAGACTCGGCGGCCGCCCTGGAATGTCTACCCACCCGCGAGCGGGCCGGGTGGCGGCCTGTACAAATCAACCGATGGTGGCGATAGCTGGACACCCCTGACCGGCCACGGTCTGCCGGGCAAACCCGGTCGGATAGGGATCGCCGTCTCACCCGCGAGGCCGCAGCGTGTGTTTGCGCTGGTCGATGCCATGGATGGAGGCCTGTACCGTTCCGACGACGCGGGAAAGAGTTGGGCGCTGATGAGCGGTGACCGGCGCATCTGGCAGCGCGGCTGGTATTTCGGCGGCATCACCGTCGATCCGGTCGATGCGGATGTGGTCTATGTCTGCAACACGGCGATGTATCGCTCGGCCGATGGCGGCAAGACCTTCGTGCCGGTGAAGGGCGCTCCGGGGGGCGACGACTACCATCAGCTGTGGATCGATCCGGCCGACCCGAAGCGGCGCATACTCGGCGTCGACCAAGGCGCGCTGATCACTCTGGACGGCGGCACCACCTGGAGCTCCTGGTACAACCAGGCCACCGGGCAGTTCTATCACGTCATCACCGATAACCGCTTCCCATACTGGGTGTACGGGGCACAGCAGGATTCCGGCGCGGCGGGTGTCCCCAGCCGCACGGACAACATCGACGGGATCAATCTCACCCAGTTCCGCGAAGTCACGGCAGGCGGCGAGAACGACAATATTGCGCCGGACCCGGACGATCCCGAAGTCATATTTGGCGGCCGCGTCGACAAGCTCGATTTGCGGACCGGGCAGACGCAGAGCGTCGCGCCGATGTTGGTTTACCCCGATCTGTACCGCGTCACGTGGACGTTGCCGCTCGTGTTTGGCAAGCCGGGAAGTCATGCACTGTACTTCGGGAACCAACGAGTGTTCCGCACCACCGATCAGGGCAAGCACTGGGACGTCATCAGTCCGGATCTGAGCCGCGAGAATCCCCAGACTCCCTCCAATCTCGATCCCCCTACCATCGAGGATAGCGAGCGCGTCGGCCCGCGGCGCGGCGTCGTCTACGCCATTGGCCCCTCGCCCCTCGACGAGCGGCTGATCTGGGCTGGCACCGATGACGGCCTGCTGTGGCGCACCCGTGATGGCGGCAAGCACTGGCAGAATGTAACGCCGCCGGACCTCGGCGCCTGGTCCAAAGTCGCCGCCGTCGAGCCCTCGCACTTCGATGCGGACAGCGCCTATATCGCCGTGGACCGGCATCGCCTCGACGATCCGCGACCCTACATTTACCGCACTCACGACGGTGGCGCGAGCTGGGTGTTGATTGCCGATGGCGTTGCCGATGAGCCGATTCTCAACTCGGTCAACGTGGTGCGCGAGGATCCGATGCATCGCGGCCTGTTGTTTTGCGGCACGGAGCGCGGCGTGTATGTCTCGTTCGATGACGGCCGGCATTGGCAGACGCTGCAGCAGAATCTGCCGCGCACCTCAGTGCGCGACCTGCAGGTCCACGGCGACGATCTGGTGATCGCGACACATGGCCGCGGGCTGTGGATCATGGACGACGTTGCACCGTTGCGAGCGCTCGCGGACGATGCCAGCGACGCCATCCGCCTGTTCCCGCCTGCGACCGCCTATCGCGTGCGGCCCACGGGCTTCACTGGCACGCCCATGCCCAAAGACGAGCCCATGGCGGCAAATCCGCCGGCCGGGGCGTATATCGACTACGCGCTCGATGCTGCGGTCGGAGTGGTCACGCTGACTATTACAGATGCCCAGGGCGCAGTGGTGCGCAGCTTCAGCAGCAGCGACAAGCCGACCCGCCCGGATCTCGCCAAAATCGAAACCGCACCCGATTGGATCGATTCGCCGCCGCCGCCCGCAACAGGCGCAGGGCTACACCGCTTCGTATGGGATTTGCACTACGCGCCACAGCCTGATCTCGCTTCCGACGATCCGGAGGAGCAGGAGCACGGCGTGTGGGCGCCTCCCGGCAAGTACTGGGTCGAGTTCAGCGCCGGCGGCAAGAATTACCGGCAGCCGTTCACGGTCGCGCCCGACCCGCGTGTCAAATTGCCCGCCAGCGTCTACGCCCGGCAATTTGCACTGGCCCGTGACATCGAGCATGCACGCGTTCAGATTGCAGCGACGTTGGCCGAGGCAGGGGAGATTCACTCAACCATCGGTTTGCGCAGCAAGAGCGCCGGCAGCAGTGGCGCTGCAGCGCTGTCCGTCGCAGACCAGCAACTTCTGGCTGTCAGCGATCTGCAGCCACCGAAGGACTCGCCCGACTCTACCGGTCGGCCGCCACAGAGCATCGCCGGCCTGCGGTATCTGGGCATGGCATTCCACGAGCTCGCGCGGGCGGTCGATCGCGCGGACGCGGCGCCGACTGCGGATGCCGTGGAAGGCTATGCCAAACATCGTGCCTTGCTCGACCACGCACTCGCGGCCTGGGCCGCATTCAAGACAACTGAGCTCCGACAGCTCAATACCCAACTGCAGGCGGAGGGAGCGGCACCGATCGGGCCGTGAGTGAAACGAGACAACTCACGTCAAGATCGCGCCAAGTCGCTCCAGCAGAGATTCACTCAGCCTTGGCATCCCTAGTAATCTGCAGCGGGGTTTCGCGGCGATTATGCAACGTTGGTCATTTCGCAGTGCCAGGGAGAGCTCATATGCCCGTGCTTCATCAGATGCAGACGTCGGGCAACTGCTACAAGGTCCGGCTCGCGGCGCGGCAGCTCGGAATTGAGCTTGCGCTGAAGGACTACGGACTTCACGATGGTGCGACGCGTCAGCCTGATTTTCTCGCCAAGAATCCGAATGGGCGTGTTCCTCTGCTCGAATTCGACGACGGACGAACGCTTCCCGAGTCGGGTGCGATTCTGTGGTTTCTCAGTGAGAACACGAGGTTGCTGCCGGCCGACCGCTGGGCTCGCGCGGAGGTGCTGCAATGGATGTTCTTCGAGCAGTACAGCCACGAACCCTACATCGCCGTGGCACGTTTCTGGCTGTCATTCGCGTCAAAGGAGGAGCTCGAGAAGAGACGCCACCTTGTTCCTGAGTGGCATGCGAAGGGTAAGGCCGCGCTCGGCGTCATGCAGACACACCTGGCGCACCATGACTGGTTTGCAGGTACGCGATATACGATTGCGGACATTGCGCTCTACGCTTACACGCACTGTGCTGCGGACGGCGGCTTCGATCTCGGTGGCTATCCGGCGGTCCGTGCATGGCTCAGGCGGGTCGCGAGCGAGCCTGATCATGTTCCGCTCGAGGCTACCTGACATCTTCAGTGAGCAGGACCACAAGCGCCTGAGCGGGCTCACGGGTACTGGCATTCCAGGTTGATATGTCATACGCGGAGGCCGGCTCGGCCCACGTCTGGCCGGCGCGATATATGCCAACGCCCGCTCCCCACGCGCTGGCGGTTACCGACCCCGACAGTACGTGCACCAGGACATAGCCGGACGTGGGCGTGCGGTGGAGGACGGCTGATCCGCCGGGCGCAAAATCGATGAGGAACGTCGAGAGAATGGGGTTGTGGAGGTTTGACGTGCGCTCAACAGATAACAGGGTGACGCTCGTCCGCGTTCCAACCGGGTGATCTGCCGGAATGTGGCTCGTCAGATCAACGAGCTCGCGATCCCCGTCGCTCACACCGAGGGGCATCGACGCGATGGCCAATTCCGGCTCGAAGCCTGTCTGAGGTTCATCCTCAGCAATGGCGAGGCAGCCGACAACTCCGATAAAGAGGAGTGCGATCACTGTGGTGGCCCGTCGTGCCGAGACCCGCAGGGATTCTTCGGCAGGTACAGCGTCGCCGGGAGCGCAATGGCAGACCGCGTCGGGATGGTTACGGCAGTTGTCGGCTGGATCACATCGGACGGTTTGAGGTACATGCCGCTCATAGAATCGCGCGTGCAGCCGTTGAGGAAATGCAGCGGCTGGTAGCTTAACCGGGAGAGCCCCGTTGCCTGCGACGTTCGGTCGGGGCCGATGGAATGGCGGACGGTGCGCCGCGGACCGCCACTGACCGATGAACTCCAACAACTGCGACAATACGGCACCGATAGAACCACCCAGACCCAGCATGATGAGCTCCATCTCGATCTCCTCGGCGTGAACCACGGGAATTTGCTGCGAGCTTTCGACGTAGTCGCATGCTTGCAGAGGAGCGAGGGAATGTGTGCTAAGAGTTGTTTTTGCCGCGACGCGCGCGGACGCGGCGGGGCACTTCGCGGCCCTAGATGTGGATGATGCCGCGCTTCACGGCGATGATCACGCCGTGAGTTCGGCCATCAGCACCAAGTTTCGCGAGAAGTGCCGCAAGATGCGCCTTGACCGTACTCTCTGATATCTGGAGGTCTGTAGCGATTGCCCTGTTGGAGCGCCCTGCGGCAACTCGTCGGAGTACGTCGAGCTCGCGAGCGGTCAATGCCTCGGCGCCAGCGTATTCCGCGATCTCCGCGGGGACGCGCCGCAGCCCTGCATTCACCGCCCGAATCGTGGCGAGGAGCTCCTTGCGTAGCGTGTGCTTCAGTAGATATCCAGAGGCTCCGGCCTTCAGCGCAGCGACCATCCGGGCATCTCCGGAATAGCTCGTCAGGAAAATGATTCGCGCGGTAGGAAATTCGGAGCGGATGCGGACGGTGGCTTCGATGCCATCGATGTCCGGCATATACAAGTCCATGAGGGCCACGTCCGGACGATGTTTCCGGAAACTCTCGATCGCCTCGCGGCCGTTCGTGGCTTCTGCGACCAGTTGCATATCGGGCTCGGGCTCGAGGATCGCGGCGATACCCTCGCGCACCAGCGGATGGTCATCGACACTCAGTACCTGGATCAGACTCGAGTCGCTCATAGCGTCCATCTATTCATACTCTGTGACTGCATCGCGTGATCTTTCGCGGCCGGCCCCGCCAAAAGGCGGTCTGGGGCGCCACCAGCTCCTTTGCTCGAGGCGCCGACCGTCGCGGTAGACGAGTTCAGCTTTCAGCGAGAGCTCGATTTCCGTTCCCGCGCCCGGGCTGCTCCAGACTTCCAGTGTGGCGCGGATCTTCCGCGCCCGCTCGCGCATGCCGGGCAGTCCCCAATGTCCCGGCCGCCCGCTCCTGAGCACCTTGGCGTCCGCGCCTCGACCATCATCGCGGACTCGCATTTTCAGCGCGCTGTCGCCGTAGGCGACCTCCGCTTCGATCGTGCTGGCACCGGCGTGTCTGAAGGCGTTGGAGAGGGCCTCGCGGCCTATGAAGAGGAGCTCCTCGCGCGCGATCGGATGAAGATCGCGCGGCACCCCTTCTACTGAGCCCCTGAACTGCGCCGGATAGATCGACGCGAGCTGCTCGCCGGCCGCAGCGAGTGCCTGTGCCAGCTCGCCGACATGCCCCGCGCCCTCGCGCAGATTCAACACCCGATTACGACTCTCTTCCAGCACCTGATCCGCCCGTTCCAGGGCGCGATCCAGCAATTCGGCGACGGGCTGCCGCTTGGCAATGCGGTTCGCAACCGCCTGGAAACGCAATATCAGACCTTCAACGCCCTGCAGCAGGGTGTCGTGCAGGTCGCGTGCGATTCGTTCGCGCTCGGCCAGGCGCTCTTCCAGCCGACTACGCACTTTGGCGCGGATCTGCGCCACGCGGAAATCATAGAGACGCCACAGTAGAACGAGACAGATGCAACCACACAGAACGCGGAACCAGGTTGTCTGATAGAAGGCCGGCTTGATCGTAAAGTTGAGTGACGCCGCGACGGGGTTCCATACCCCGTCGTCGTTCGCTGCCGTGACGTGGAAAGTGTATTCACCAGGCGCGAGGTTTGTGTAGAAGACCTCCCGTTGCCCTCCCGCGTCCTGCCATTCGTTATCGGAGCCATCGAGCCTGTAGCGGAAGTGCACCCTCTCGGGGATGGTCAGGCTGCCGGCCGTGTACTCGATCTGCACCTTGCTCGTGTGGGCTGGCAGCTGCAGGGCCGCCGAGGTGACCGGATAACGTCGTTGACCGGCGCTCACCGACCAGACCGTCACCGGGGTCGGCAGGGTATTGCGGTGCAGTCGCGTGGAGACAATCGATGCCAATCCGTTGGCGGTGACGAACCAAAGAGCGCCGTCCGGCGTCTCGAGTGCGGAGGGCAAGGGTCGCAGCTGCACGGCCATCCCCGGCAATCCGTCGAGATGGTCGAACGCCTCGTAGCGCACTCGATGGCCTGAGTCATGAACGACCTGATGTATTTCGTCGGGCGAGAGGTGGAAGACACCCTTGTTGCCATTCAGCCAGAGGTCGCCCTCTGCGGCTTCAACGATTCCCGTGATGCCGGTGAATGAATCGTCCGAAGTGCCCTTCACTGCAACGAAGTGGCTTCCATCGAAGCGCGCAAGTCCGAGCTCACCGCCGACCCACACGTGCGCTCGGCCGCCCGCAATGGCCGTAACATTGCCGAGCCTGAGACCATCCTTCTCATCAAAGAGCCGTACTGCGGTCCCCTCCACCCGCGCGACACGATCATGCGTGTAACCGAACCACAGGCCATGGCGCGGGTCGGCGGTTTCGACGATCGCGGTCTCATGCGGCAGCGCTTGCAGACCTCCATTGGCGAGCCACTGGCCGTCTGACAGACGAGACACACCCCTGCGAACCATGGATACCCACAGGGCACCGGTGTAGTCGCGCACGATCGCCTGCACATCCGAGCCCACAGCCTGCTCTGGCAGTGCCTGTGTCAGCAACCGCGTGCCCTCGATGTGGGCGAGCGCCGTTGGGCCGCCGAACCACGTGGTGCCATCTGGATCGCGGTAGGCCGTTGAAAAATCCGGTGCAGGCTGTTGTGCCACGACTTTGCCGTTTCGCACTCGCAGCAGCACGCCTGACGGATATTTCGTCCGCAGTGCAACCCACAAGGCATTGCCATCGCCGGGCGCGATGACGGGTCCTTCGATCGGATCG
>Ga0306923_10008526_pt1 | contig 10284 bp, 12 predicted proteins | sample sta12Can44000108_FD_203841 | JGI IMG/M metagenome (GOLD analysis project Ga0306923, IMG submission 203841) | Lab enrichment of tropical soil microbial communities from Luquillo Experimental Forest, Puerto Rico - statanox.12C.anox.44.000.108 (v2)... | ecosystem: Environmental > Terrestrial >...
AAGCACCCGCAGGTCCTTGGGCCAGACCTGAATCGTTCTGAATCAGAGCCACCTTTGACTTAGGCCCATTTTATCGGAGTTTTTTGCTCGGTGGGACAACGCCGATTCCGAAGTGGGACAATCCTGATTCACATCCTGTTCCGGTTGGTCAGTTTCCCTCCGGCTGCGCCACGGCCGCCTGATGGGCTTGCAGCATCTTCATCGCCTGCCGCGCCATGAGCTTCTGCCGCACGCCCTTGGTGTAACGCTCGACCTCCTTGAGGCTCATGTGGCCGCTGACGGCCTTGATGTGCTGGTCCGTGCATCCGGCTTCTGCCAACGCCACGCAGGTGGCCTTCCGCAGGCCGTGCGCCGACAGCTTCTTGCCGGTCTTCGACGCCCGGTCGAGGCCGATGCGGCGGCACCGCTTGGCGAACCACTTGGTGAAGTTCTCTTCGGTGAACGGACGGCGACTGTCATTGAGCAAAAAGACCAGGTGACCATTCGGCCCCAGGGCGGCGATAGCCTCCAACGTCGCGGGCAGCAACGGGATGGTAAGGTGCGCGCCGGTCTTGATTTGCGTGTAGGTGAGTTCGCCGTTCTTGACGTGCGCCGGTCCCATCCGAATCGCGTCCTCCCTCCTCGCCGCCATGTTGAGCAACAGTTCCAACGCCGCCCGCTCCATCGTGCCCATCGGATAGCAAGTCCGATAGTGCGCGACTTCCTCCTCCTCCCAATTGAGGATGCCCTCGGACTTCGGCAACGTCACCTTCAAGCCAACCAGCGGATTGATCTTGATCCAGCCGAGGTCGAGCGCCTCGACAACGAGCGCGTTCAAGAGCGTCAACAGCCGCTTGGCGACCGTCGGCGTGCTCGCCTTGCTGTCAAGGAGGTCCTTGGCGTGCCGCCGCTCGAACTTGGCGATCAGTAGGTCGCCGAACGCGGCGCCGAGCTTGTCCAGCATCAACCGATTCTGGGTTTGCGAATTCGGCCGATTCTTGAGGAATGCGGCGCTCGCCTTGTACCGGGCAATGAGCGCATTGATGGTGCCGGGCCGCGACCGGCTTGCGCCTGGCTGCTCGATCTTGATTGGTGATGTTGGAATAGCCTTGGCCGCCGCCAGTGCGTCCATGAACTCCGTGCTGTACGGGAAGCCCGGCAACCGCGTGAGCTTGATTCCAATCCCCGGCCGATATCCGGGCGGCCGATAATAGTACCGCGCGTTGCCGTGCCGATCGACGTCGGCCTTCACGTTCTCAAGTTTTACAACTGCCACGTTTCGGCTCCTTCCACTTTCTGATGCGTTCATCCCAGTCACTGTCGGGACCGCCGCTTATCTCGCTATTGTCGCCAAACACGAGCATCAGCTTGTCGCCCTCCATCGTCGCGCTCTTGACCGCCTTGCCTGCCCGCTCCGCCGCTTCGATTGCCGCCTGCAATGCCGGCCGCCGCTTACGCTTCGCTGGCTCGCTCATGGCACCCCTCACCGTTTGGTCTGCTGCTCACCGTCTGCCCGGCGCGCTCTGCGCGCAACTCCTCCACGCACAACATCTTTCACTTTCGTTTCGATTGCGTTTGATAATGCCTCAGCATCCCGGTGCGCACGAGGCGAAGCTTCTCAATTGCCGCCGGTAGCGCACCGCCTTGCGTGGCAAGCACCGCATCAACAGCCCTTAGCAGTTCGTCTGTAAGATCGTGCGACGTAATCTGCGCGGCGTACCGCGCGATCACAACCTCCATATCCCTGACCAACTCTGCGAGCTTGTCGGTCTTTTCGAGGTCGGGGAATTTGGCCAACTCGTTGATGATGATTCTATTCTGCGGGCGTTGCTCATCCTTCGCCTTTGCTTCGATCCGCTGCGCGATGTCCTCGGGCAAGCGGATTTTGTATTCGCGCCCCTGGCCGGGGGGCGGCGACTTCTTGCGGGGCGGCGCCATCTGAACGACCTCGAAATGATCGGGGACGAAATCGGATAGGTTATAACTCCCCGCTTCCCGCTTGTCTATTCCCCAAAATTGGGGTATCCCATCTCGTCCGAAATCGTAGCGGAGGGCCGCATGCGACGACTTGAGAGCATCAGCCGCAAGGTTCGTCAGCGCTTTTACCGTGCCGGTTGCCGGGGCGAAGATCGAGTTGGGCCGCTCGCAGAGCTATCGGGCCGCAGAGGATGGCCTGATACCCACCATCCGCAAGGGCAAGTTTCTGCTGGTCCCACGCAAGCGCTGGGATCGCACGGTGAAGCGGCTGCTGGGCACCGTCACGAAAACCGAGCACGAGTCGGCTGCAAAGAAAGCAGCAACCGCCGCTGCAGTCACCGCCTAACGTGGAAAAACAAACGCCCCCGCGATGAACGGGGGCGTCTGCATTTTCATGTCGGGTCGGTCGCGGGCGCGTCCGATTCGCCAATAGGTTCTCGGAGAAGAACGCTACGGCAGTCTCAGGCAAGGGCTGCATTAGCACGACCTCCGGGAACCGGCAACAGGAGGTCTGCACTATGCCTACCAAGCCCGCTATTTTCCCCGTCCGCGCCGAGCGTCTCACCTTCGCGCTGCGCTACGGCCACGCCCGCACACCGTTGGCCCTGCTGCTGCCGGACTCCGACTGGCCCGGCATGTGGTGCATCGCGTGGCCCGACGGTCGTCTCTCCGACCTGGTCAACCTGACCCGAGCAAAAGACGCGGCCGAGCTCATCAGCGAGCGCGGACCACCCGTCCACGATTCCAAACTTTTCCATTGGGAGGCCTCGAATAGCCCACGCGGGGGCGCGCCAGTGCGCCAAATGCGTCGGCCGCTCCCGCAGAGCCTCCCGCCCGCAGGCGTAAGCGTGGGAGTCGTGTCATGACGGCTCCTGCTGTAGCGGCCCTCGCCGAGCACGCCAGAGCCATCGCCGAGCTTGGCCGACAGACAGTCAAGAACGTCGTCGAGATCGGCCGCAGGTTGAGCGAGTGCCGTGCCCTGCTCAAGGAGGATCAGCAGTGGCGCGCGTGGCTCAAAAACCAGTTGAGACTATCGCCGCAGACTGCCGGTCGCTTCATCCAGGTCTATGAGCTATCCGGCGATGTTCCACGCTTGGAACGTCTGGAACTTCCAGTCAGCTCGCTCTACCTGCTCGCCGCGCCGTCGACACCGCCGGAAGTGCGGGCGGAGATCATCGAGCGCGCCGAAGCGGGCGAACAGGTCACCACCACCGAGGTCAAGACCGCCATCGCCAAGCGCAAGCCCGAGCCCAAGCCGAAGCAGAAATACAAGGTCAACCCGGCAGCCGCAGCGCTGTTCGCGAACGAGGATCAACTGCACGCCTTCGCGGCTGTCATGAGAACCCCTGGCGCGCGCCGCTTCATCAGCTTCGAGCAGCAGGTCGATTTCGCCAAGGAGTTAACCGAGGGGAACATCCGCGCGGCAGCCTATCAATCATGGGTGTCGGATTGGCTGCGGCAGGCGGGCAAATTGCAAGGCAGGATCGACGTCGAAGAACGCGACGACATCTACAAACAGTTCCCCGGATACGAGATTCGGGACGAGGTCGCCGAGGCCAAGTCGGCAACGCGCTCCCTCGTCGCTTCCTTGCTCAGGCTCGAAGATCTCTCCAAAAAACTTCCGCATCATCCGTTCTTCGGCGACCTCGGCAGCACGCTCGACGACGTCATCAACATGATCCGGCAGTACCGCCGCACCGCCGGCGAGAAGAGCACCGACGAGGTCGAGCGCAAGCTCGCGCAACTCGCTGAGCTCGAGCGTAAGACCGGGACGCAAGAGAGCATCATCGAAGAGCTGCGCCGTGAGCTCGAGGAAGCGAAGGCGGCCGCTCCGACGCTACCTCGCGACGACATTGGCCCTGACAGCGCGAGCGAGGCCGAGCGCCTGCGCGTCCGCAACAACGAGCTCGAGCGCGACAACGGCCGCCTCGAGACCAAGGTCGCCGGGCTCGAGACCAAGGTCACCGAGCTCGAGCGCGAGAACGAGGAATTGCGCGCGAAGCTGGCAACCGCAACCGGCGGCGGTGTGTCGGTTAGCGAATTTCAGACCGCGCACAAGCAATGGGAAGACGCGTTCGAGGAACTGCGCGGCATTATCGCCCAGAGAGACAACGAGATCGCGAGCCTGCGAGCGCAAGTTGCCGCGCCGGCGTCGGCCGATCTCGCGCAGCTGCGCGAGGAACGGTTGAACGGGGATCGACCATGACCCTCGGCGCTTTTCAATCCCGACAACTCGAGATTTGTTCGCATTGCGGCCAGGTGATTCCGCCGAAAGGACTGCGCTTGCCGCGGATCAAGCGAATCATCTTCGAGGCCGTGCAGCGGCGCCCCGACATCTCGGCGGCGGAGCTGCGCGACATCGTGTGGGCGGACGATCCCGCCGGCGGGCCCGAGGATCGCAAGTGCCTGCATGTGCACGTGAGTCAGTTGAATCATCTACTCGCGCCGCACGGGATCACGGTGCGCTCGCAGGGCGGCGGATATCGGATTCGGAGCGCGTCATGAGGAGCGTTGTCGACGGGTTCCGAGAGCAAGAAGGCTGGCAACGCAAATCCTGCGACATTTGCAACGGCACGGGGGTGACGTCGGACTACGGCTGCGGCGACGAACCGAAGGAATGCACCTCGTGCGCCGGTAGCGGCGTGTACTGGATCAGTCCCAAGGGGCGGCACGTGGAATTCCCAGGCCGGAGGCTTGTATGAAAATCCTTGGCTGTGATCCCGGCATTCACGGCGCTCTTGCCCTCGTCGACATCGTCGATGGCGCGCCGCCGTGGTTGATCGACGTGCCCGACGTGCCGGTGATCGGTACCGGCGCCAAGGAGCGCGTCAATACGATGCTGGTGCGGGACTGGCTCGCCCATCATACCCCGGATCACGCATTGATCGAGCGCGCCGGTTCAATGCCGAAGCAGGGCGTGGCGTCGACTTTCAAGTACGCGCGCGCGGTCGGCAGCCTCGAGACCGTCGTTGCTTGCAGCGATATCCCCTACAGCATCATCGAGCCGGCCGTGTGGAAGAAATTCCACCACCTTCCCGGCAAGGACAAAGAAGCCGCGCGCCAGCGCGCACTGCCGCTATTCCCCAGCGCGCATGCCTTGTTCGCCCGCAAGATGGATCACCAGCGCGCCGAACCCGCGTTGATCGCGCTCACGCCAATGCCAGGAGTATTGCCGAAGGCGGCGCTAGTCGAGATCGCGGAGCCAGTTTTATGAGGCACCGCAAGTCCGAGAAGGAACAGAAGAAGCTCGCCGATGATGCGCGCCTTTTGCGTGCTTGGCGAAAATTCCATGCCGAAGAAAAGGACGCCGTGCTCTCCGGCCCGCACGCTCGCACACTCGTCGAATTGTTTCGGATGTTTTCGGCCATCGAAAGCGTGAAACCGGCACAGCTGGTCGAGTTCATCGGCGCCATCGACTGGAGCACGATCGATTACCAGACCCGATTGACCGTTCTGCACGAGCTCAACACCACAATTGCCGAGTTCCGCGAGAAGCAGGGATTGGATCCCATCAGCGATCCGCTGCCCGGTGAGCCGAACAATGCGTATCGGATCATCAAGAACCTATTCAACAGTTTCCCGCAGCCGCGGGAGAGGCCGATGCCCGGCCGGTCGCGTGTAGCCGGGTTTGAAGTGGAGTAGCGACAATGACTAGCGTGAATGAAGTCACGAAGAAGGCGCCGGCCGACCTCGACGGGTTCTCCGGTGGATACAGTGAGCCGCCGCGCGGGGGCGGCAACGACGGCGATGGCGGAGGTAGCGGTTCGGGATTCCCGGGCGCGATCAAGATCAAGTTCGACATCCACACTGCAAAGTGGATCGACGCCAACGGGGCGGAGATTCACAGTGCAGTCGCGCTTGACGTCATCAATCGCGTGCAAAAGTGGAGCCCCGAGTCAGGGCCCCCACTGGACACGATCCCGCTCGCGCCGGGCGACAAGTGGCCGGACATCTTTGCGCTGAACGAGAGTTGTAAATGCGGCGATAAAGCCTGCAGCAAGACCTGTCAGGGCAATGGAACCTGCAAAGGCGAGTGGTTCGAGAAGTTCGGCAAAATGGTCGGACCGTGGCAGGGCGAGCACGTCGTCTTGTTCGTCGATCCCGACACCATGGTCCGGTACTGGTGGCCGTCGCCGACGTCGACGGTGGGCTCGTGCATCTGTGTTCGTGCGTTGATGGAACAGACGCTGCTGAAACGCAAGTTCATGGGTGTCCTGGCTCACGCGCAGGTCGAGTTCTCGCATACGTTCATGCCCACGCAATACGGCGGGCGCGAGCGGCCGCACCTGCTGATCAAAGGCTTCGGTGTCTTCGGTGATGGCGGCTTCAGGCTGCTGCCAAGCATCATTCCGACCGCGAAGCAAATCACGGGCGACTCGATCCAGTACTAACCCGCGGCCTGACCGCCGCTCGATGCTGCTCGCCCGGGAAGGGCAGCATCCGGAGGCGATCTCCGACTGTTGTGACCTATACCGCGTATCGGAGTGACCGCGATGTCCATCGATTGGCAGCCGCCAAGCGAACTCCCCGACCTACGTCACGTCGGCACTATCGCGATCGATGCGGAGACCAAGGACGACGGACTACGTGACAAACGCGGTCCAGGGTGGCCGTGGCGCGGAGGTTATATCGTCGGCATCAGCATTGCCTGGCGTGCCGACAGCGGCATTCGTGCGACCTATATTCCACTGCGTCATCCCGACAGTGCGAACTTCGATCGCGAACAGGTCATCCGCTGGCTGCGTGACCTGATCGCATCCGATGTGAAGATCGTCACCAAGAACGGCCTCTACGACTGGGGTTGGCTGTGGGCCGATTTCGGCATCGAAATGCCCCCAGCTGAACGACTCGAGGAAATCGACGCGCTCGCCACCATGGTGGACGAGAATCGCTACAAGTACAGTCTCGACGCACTGTGCGCTTGGCGCGGACTTCCCGGCAAGGACGAGACACTCCTGCTCGAAGGCTGCAACACGCTTGGATTGATCCCAGCGCGGAAGCGCAAAGGATTCAAACCGCAATCCGTGCTGTGGCAATTGCCCGCGCACTATGTCGGGCCCTACGCCGAGACCGACGCTGTCCGCACGCTGGAACTGCCTGAGAGCTTGAGCCCGATCCTCGATCGCGAAGGCACACACGATGCTTATCGGCTCGAAATTGCTTTATTGCCGATGGTACACAGGATGCGCCGGCGCGGAATCCGTGTCGACATCTCTACAGCGGAGCAGGCGCGCAATCATCTGTTCCATAAGCGCGACGCCGTGCTCGCCCAGATTTCTGAAAAGCTCGATACCAGCGCCGGCATGGACGAAATCAACGGCCGCAAGTGGCTGATTACCACTTTCGATCGGCTCGGCATCAAATATCCGCTCACCGAGAAGGGAAATCCGTCGTTCAAACGCGGCAAGCGCGGCTGGATGCAGCATTCCGAGCATTGGTTGCCGCCATTGATCGCCGCGGCGGACCAATTCGACCAGTACGGTGACAATTTTCTCCAGCAGCAAATTCTCGGCCACGTCGAGAACGGTCGCGTCTATGGCGAAGTACACCCGCACCGCTCCGACTACGGTGGCACACGCTCGCTCCGATTCTCGTATTCGCATCCGCCGCTGCAGCAAATGCCGAAGCACGACGAGGAACTGGCCCCGCTAATTCGCAGCGTATTCCTGCCGGAAGAGGGCGAGGTGTGGGCGAGTTGCGACTACAGCCAACAGGAATTCAGGCTCGTCGTCCATTTTGCGGCGAGAAAAAATTTCCGCGGCGCTACAGCGGCGCGCGACCGCTACATCAGTGATCCGAATTTCGATATTCACGCTTACGCGTCTGAGCTGACCGGCGGCAAGATAAGCCGACAAGACGGCAAGACGTTCAACTTCATGACGATCTACGGCGCCGGCCCGGAAACGACATCTAAGCAGATCAAAAAGTCGTTGAGCGAAACCAAGACACTGCTCGCTCTGTACAACGAAAAGATGCCTTTCATCTCGCAGCTGGCGGCCGCGTGCAAGAACGCTGCGCACCGGGATGGTTTCTTCACACTGTTCAACCGTGCTCGTCGGCACTTCAATCTGTGGGCGCCGGGCGGGCGCCTGCAAGAAGGTGCCGGTCCTTGTGAGCGCGAGGAAGCCGTGCGCCGCACGCGCGATCCCGGGCATCCCTGGTATGGACAACGACTCTGGCGCGCCGAAACTTACAAATCGCTAAACGTGTTGATTCAGAGCGCGGCAGCAATTCAGACCAAGGAATGGATGCGCGCATGTTTCCGCGAGGGCGTCATTCCGCTCTTGCAGATGCACGACAGCCTCGACCTTTCAGTGTCATCGCCGGAGGTGCCTGAGATGGTGGCACGACTCGGCGAGGAGGTCGTCAAGCTCGAAGTGCCGATGAAGGTCGATGTGAATTACGGCCGCACTTGGGGCGATGCCAAGCACACATGGACCGAGCTGCATGCCGAGACGGGCTCTCACGTCGAGCCGACCGTAGAATTACCCGACGAGTCGGAACGAGCAGCGTGTGAGAGCCCGAAATGCGTCAATGATTCTGACGAAGCGGTCAAATCCTCGGTCGCGGACAACACCGACGAATCCACCGCCGTGACCGTCGAAACCGACGACATCGTCCTCGCGTGCTTGGACGAGATGCGTGCGGTCGAGAGCGCGCGCGAGCCGGTCGCGACAGTCGGCGCACCGACCGGCGCCACCACCGAGCCAATCGTGACGATCGCTGCACCGCTTCCGTGGGAAGGCGCCCCGCAATTCAGCGCGCTTCCGGGTACTTCAACCGTCGAGATCAACGGATTTACCGCCTACACCGATGCCGTGGTGGGCTATGAGTGCGGCAAGATTCTCTGCCCGTTCCACGTCGAAAAGACGCCGAGCTGCCAGCTCTACGACGATGGGCATTATCATTGCTTCGGCTGCAAAGCGCACGGCTGGATCGCTGAGGACATCGGCGAGCTGCCCGCCGATGTACTCGCCCGCGCCGCAAGCGCGGAGGACGACACCGGCACCCTCGACCGTGCGCACGAGCTGTGGGCCCAGGCCCAGCCGATCGCCGGCACGCTGGCAGAGCGCTACCTGATCGAGACCCGCAAGCTCGACCTCGCCCTGCTGCCCGACGAGATCGAGGAAACGCTGCGGTTTCATCCGCGCTGCCCGTTCGGCGCCAATGGGGCCCGCTACCCGTGCCTGATCGCGTTGTTTCGCGACGTCGAAACTGACGAACCGGCCGGAATCCACCGGATCGGGCTCACCGTGAACGCCGCCAAGATCAAGCGCCTCACTCTCGGCCGCTGGCCGGGTATCCGTGCGATCAAGCTCTGGCCGGCCGCCACACACAAGCTCTCGATCGGCGAAGGGATCGAAACCGTACTCGGCGCGCTGAAGACTGGCGCCATCACCTCGCCAGCGTGGGCAATGGGTCCCAAAGCCGACATCGCCAATTTTCCGGTTCTGCCCGGCGTCAAGGCCATCACCGTGCTGGTCGACCGCGGCGATCCGGCTGCGCTCGACGGCGCCGAGGCGTGCGCCACGCGCTACGTCGAGACCGGCTGCGGCGCACGCTGGCTGCGCACCGTGCGCGTCAAGGACTTCAATGATTTGGTGCTGTCATGAAGATCACGCACATCGATCACGGCGAGTGGACCGAGAAGCGGTTTGAGCCGGATGATCCACCGACCGGCAACGGCAAGGCGAATGGAGGTGCTGCCACCGGCACAACCTCCGCCACTAGCACTGCCTCCAGTGCCGCTACAACTATCAGCACATGGCCGATGCTCGACAAGGCCGCCTACTACGGGCTTGCTGGTGAGGTGGTGCTGACGCTTCTGCCGCACACCGAAGCCGATCCGGCGGCGCTGTTGCTGCAATACCTGGCCTGTTTTGGCAATATGGCGGACCGCAAGCCATACATTCGAATAGCCAACGCCAAGCACTACCCCAACATCTTCGCGCTGATCGTCGGTCGCACCGCGCGCTCGCGCAAAGGCACGTCAGCGCAAGACATTCGTGCCGTCATGGAACATGCCGATCCCGATTGGGTGCGCGAAAACATCAAGAGCGGGATTAGTTCGGGCGAAGGCATCATCGAGATGGTGCGCGATGCGCGCTATGAGATGGACAAGAAGACACAGACCCTGGTGTGCGTCGATCCCGGCGTATTTGATAAGCGCTTGTTTCTCGATGAGCGCGAGTTCTCTTCGGCGCTTTCAAAGATGAAGCAGGACACCAACATCGTCAGCCGGGTGCTGCGCGAGGCGTGGGATTGCATTCCGCCGATCCTGTCGACACGGACCAAGCACAAACCATCGATCGCGACCGAACCGCTGAT
>Ga0306923_10008535_pt1 | contig 10281 bp, 10 predicted proteins | sample sta12Can44000108_FD_203841 | JGI IMG/M metagenome (GOLD analysis project Ga0306923, IMG submission 203841) | Lab enrichment of tropical soil microbial communities from Luquillo Experimental Forest, Puerto Rico - statanox.12C.anox.44.000.108 (v2)... | ecosystem: Environmental > Terrestrial >...
AGGTGGAAGAATCTGTCCAATCAAGCGCTCGCGGAGGTCTCTAAGCACCTCGAGGATTTCCTAGTGGAGCTAGAGCTCGAGCTCCGCCACAGCAGGCTGGTTCTGGAGATGGCTAGGGAGGAACAGGAATTCCGTAAGTCGGGAAAGTCAAAACGCTCTCCCGAGGCTTGGGAGGAGCGATGGACCGAGGCTGTAAATGAGGTTGCGAGAAGCTATGGCCTGACCCCGAAGGACGCTCGGGACGTCGCCCAGAGGGTAATCGCCAAGGCAAAGGCACAGGCATAGGATAAGGACAAAATCAAAGGGGATTGAGAAGTGGCTGACGGGGTAACAGGGATGAGGTGCAAAGGGTAAGACGATGCCCGCCCCTGACATCCGGAAGCGTTCGTATGCGTACTCTCTGCGCGCGATCAAGCTTTATCAAGCCCTCCAGGCCGGGAAGGACGGAGCCGGGTGGGTTCTGGGAAAGCAGTACCTTCGAGCTGCGACATCGATCGGAGCGAATGTGGAAGAAGCCCAATCCGCAGAGAGCCGTTCGGACTTTATCCACAAGTATGGGATCGCCCAGAAGGAGGCTAAGGAGAGCCATTATTGGCTGCGCCTGCTTGCCGACTCGGGCATCGTTGCTGCAAGACGGCTCGCTCCATTGATGCGAGAAACGGAACAACTCTACGCGGTGGTCACAGCAATTATCGTGAATGCGAAGCGGCGAGAAAAGGGTAAAGGTTAAAGGGTGAAGGGTCAAAGCCATTGTCCGGAGGAGGAGAACCTTATCCTTTTATCCTTATAGCCTTTAACCTTTACACCTTACACTTTACCCTTCACCCCTTAACCGGGCCGAGGTAGACGATGGACTTCTTCCGCTCCCACATTCTCAGCATTGTGCTCTTCACGCCGCTTGTCGGCATGATTCTGTTGCTTTTCATCCCGGGCGAGAACAAACAAGCCATCCGGTGGTGGAGCAACATCGTGCTCTTCCTGGGCTTCCTCGTTTCGTTGCCCCTGGCTTTCTGGTTTCCCGGCAACTCACCGGACCAGCAATTCAAGTTCATCGAGAACCACGAGTGGATCAACTCCATCGGTGCGCACTACTTCCTGGGAATCGACGGCATCAGCCTGCTGCTCATCATGCTGACGACAACGCTCGGCTTTCTCTCGGTGCTTTCTTCGTGGACGGCGGTGGAAGAGCGGGTGAAGGAATACTACGCCATGTTCATGCTCCTGCAGGTGGGCATGCTGGGCGTCTTCATGTCGCTCGATTTCTTCCTCTTCTACGTTTTCTGGGAAGTGATGCTGGTGCCGATGTACTTCATCATCGGTGTATGGGGCGGTCCGCGCAAGCTCTATGCGGCGATCAAATTCTTTCTGTACACCCTCGCCGGCTCGGTACTGATGCTGCTCGGCATCCTGGCCCTCTACTTTCACTATCATTCGGTCACGGGAGTGTACACTTTCAACGTTTTGGAGTTGATGAAATATCACTGGCCGATGGACTTGCAGAAGTGGGTATTCTGGGCTTTCATGGTGGGATTCGCCATCAAAGTGCCGATGTTCCCGTTCCACACCTGGTTGCCGGATGCCCACGTTGAGGCGCCAACGGCGGGCTCAGTGATCCTGGCCGGAGTTCTGCTGAAGATGGGGACCTACGGCTTCGTCCGCTTTTCCTTGCCGCTGTTGCCGGAGTACAGCAGTAGTCCCACCACGGTACGCATCATGGTGATACTCTCTATCATCGCCATCGTTTATGGCGCGCTGGTCTCCATGATGCAGCGCGACATGAAAAAGCTGATCGCCTATTCCTCCGTCAGCCACCTGGGCTTCTGCACCCTGGGAATATTCGCCCTCAACCCGCACGGTCTGTCGGGTAGTGTCATCCAGCAGATCAACCACGGGATTTCCACCGGCGCGCTCTTCTTGATCGTCGGGTTGATTTACGAGCGCAGGCATACGCGCGAAATCAAGGAACTCGGCGGCCTTTCGAATGTGATGCCCGTCTATGCCACGCTCTTCATGATTGTGATGCTCTCAAGCATCGGCCTGCCCTTGCTGAACGGGTTCATTGGCGAATTCACTATTCTGCAAGGCGCCTTCGAAGTGAATAAGGCCTGGGCGGCGTGGGCGGTATTGGGCATTGTTCTCGGCGCGGCGTATATGTTGTGGCTCTATCAGCGGACCATGTTCGGGACCTGTGATAATCCCAAAAACCAGGTCTTGAAGGATCTGAACCTCCGTGAGATCACAACCTTGGTGCCGTTGATCATCTGGGCTTTCTGGATTGGACTCTACCCTAAGCCCTTCTTCAACGTCCTGGAGAAGCCGGTGACGGCCATCGTGGAGCGTGTCGACCCCCACTTTTTCAACGCTCCGGGTTCACCCAACTCCGCTGGGAGCGCAGCCGGCTCGTCTGCACGCGGCCAGGGCCCCGACAAGTCGGGGCAGGTCGGCCGCGTTCCCAAGCCCACCTTCGACTCAATGGTGGCCGCGCCTCAGGCCTCGGGAGAAGCGCGCTAATGGGAGCTTTTTTCAAGCCCGAGGACTACCAGGCGATCAAGCCCGAGGTCTTGCTCTCGATCTTCGCCCTGGCGATTCTTGTGCTCGACTTCATGCTCGAAAAGCGCGACAAGTACCTCAACGCGGTGGCGGCGCTTATCGGCCTGGGGTTCGCCGCAGCACAGCTTGGGATGTTCTGGCCCATTCTCAAGGGCGGTGGGCACTTCGAGGGCTTCTCCGGCAGCTTCACGCTCGATACGTTTGCCATTTATCTGAAGTTCCTAATCGTGATCGCCACCAGTTTAGTGGTCCTGATTTCCGCCAAGTACCTGGAGATCGAGGGCGCCCATTACGGAGAATACTATGCGTTGCTTCTGTTCTCGGCCGTGGGCATGATGTTCCTGGCTTCCGGCACGGACCTCATTGTTCTATTTGTCGCCCTGGAGGTCATGGCGCTGTGCGAGTACGTGCTGACCGGTTTCCTGCGCGGCAGCCGGCGGTCCAATGAGGCGGCGGTGAAGTTCTTTCTGCTGGGTGCCTTCTCATCCGGGTTGCTGCTCTACGGGATGTCCCTCCTCTACGGGATCGGCGGTTCCACGAATCTAGCGCTTATCATGGGGCGCCTCTCTGAACGTTCCCCCACCGACCTCTTGTCCTGGGTTGCGATGATTACTTTGCTGGCAGGGCTTTTCTTCAAAGTGGCGGCTGTGCCCTTTCATCAATGGACCCCAGACGCCTACGAAGGAGCGCCAACATCCATCACGGCCTTCATCTCCGTGGCGCCCAAGGTCGCCTCTTTTGCCATCTTGCTGCGTCTTTTGCTTTCGTGTATTTGGCCGTTGCGTGTGCAGTGGCAGTTGCTGATGGTTGGCGTGGCTGTGGCCACGATGACACTGGGGAATCTCGCGGCCATAACTCAGACCAACATCAAGCGGTTTTTCGGGTATTCGACCATCTCGCACGTGGGTTATCTGTTGCTTGGCGTTATCACTGCGGCGGATGGCAACGAGACGGGACTCCAGGCGGTCTTCATCTATCTGCTGGTCTACGCTTTCATGAACCTCGGCGCTTTTGCGGTTATCATCGTTATGCGCCGAAAAGATTTGATCGGCGACGAGATTGACGATTTGTCGGGTTTGATGTCGCGCTCGCCCGGCATGGCGATCATAATGCTGATTTTCCTGCTTTCGCTGGCAGGCATACCGCCTACCGCGGGCTTCATCGGAAAGTACTTTATTTTCCTCTCTCTCATTGAGACGCACCACTATGTCTTGGCGGTACTGGCGGTGGGCTACGCGGTGGTAGCGTTATATTATTACCTGCGCATTGTCGTGGCCATGTTCATGAAGAAGGCGATGGATACTGTCCCGCTCGAGACCGGCCCGGGCCTGTCGGTGGCGCTGGGTGTGAGCCTGGGCGTAACCCTATTGCTCGGCATATACCCCCAGCCACTGATCGTGATCGCGCGCGAAGCGATTCGTCCATTCTTCTCTTGAAGCGTAGGGTTCAATGTCTCCGCTGGCGGGAAAGCAATCCGATCTGTGGACCCAGGTGGCGTACTACACTTCCCTAGGTTTCATCCTTCCGGCGGCTGCGGCGGCTGGCTACGGTCTCGGATGGCTGCTCGACCGCTGGCTGCACACCTCGCCGGTATTCTCCATTGTACTCACGATGCTGGGAGCGGCAGGCGGCTTTATTGAGATTCTGAAAATGATGAAAAGGGCGGAAAGCGATGCCGGAAGAAATAATTCCAATGCTCGACTTGGCCCGAAGTGAAGCGCGCCTTTCCCGATGGATGGTGCTGATCGCCGTGGCAGGGATGGCCGGCCTTTTCATCACCGGCCGCGGAAGAGCAGGGCTGGGGTTTGCAGTAGGGGCCTTTTTTGGCGTACTTAATTACAATTGGCTTCGTCAGTCGGTTGAGGCACTCGCCAACGCGGGTACGGTTCGGCCACCCAAAAGGGTTATCGTTAAGTTCGCGGTCCGTTATCCGCTGGTTATCGTGGCGCTCTACGTGCTCTACCGGACGCACTGGCTACCGTTTATGTTCATTATTTACGGGCTCTTGGTTCCGGCGGGCGCAATTGTAATTGAATCGCCTTTTCTTATTCGCGAAGGCTTGCGAGCTTCCGGCAGGGGCTGAAATGTTGGCATCCGCCTTGGGACTCAGGCGAAAGGCACTGGACGACCGACAACCAACCGGAACCGGCTACTATGGACTGACAACTGGGCTCTGATCATGGAACACGAACTCTGGCTTACAGCATTACTCAACAAGGTTCTTGGCAGCGTTGTGACGAGCCTGCTCGGGAAGATCGGCTTTCCGCCTGCTGACTCTGCGCATCCGATTCCTAATTACATTGCAATGGAATTGGTAGTAATCCTGCTGCTCCTCGCTGGTGCGCTGTTGTTGCGTTCCAGACTCTCGGTGGAGAATCCGGGCAGGTTTCAGCAGACCATGGAACTCGTGGTGCAATTCACCCAGAACATGGCGGACGAAATCATCGGACACGGAGGCCGCCAGTACGTGACTTTGCTGGGAACCCTGGGCCTGTTTGTGGCGCTGTGTAACATGCTGGGACTGATTCCTCTCTTCACCACACCCACCGCGCACATCCAGGTGACGTTGGGCCTTGCCGTCGTGGCGTTTCTCTACTACAACTTTCAGGGCTTTCGGGAGCATGGGTTGGTGGGATATCTGAAGCACCTCTGTGGTCCCATGCTGGGTCTCGCCTTGATTATGTTTCCCATCGAAATCATAAGTAATGTGGGCCGAATGCTCTCACTCAGCGTTCGTCTTTATGCCAACATGGTAGTGGGCAACCTCCTCGAGGAGGTGTTCGGAGGGTTGGTGCCGATTGTGGTGCCCGTCATCTTTGCGGCCCTGCACATTTTCGTGTCGATCTTACAGGCTTATATTTTCATGTTGCTACCAGCCGTCTACCTTGGCATGGCCGTTTCCGAAGAACATTGAGTTTGTAGGGGGCGACGCTCCGCGGTCACTCAAACGGCGCAGCGCGATACACCAAGGGGCAGGCACAAGCGGGCCCCTACATCAACCCGTCAGCGTGAGTCCCGCCTGCACGAGGGATGGCGGGAAACCACCCCCTGTCGGAATTCCATTATACCTTCGCCGTTCTGGCGAAAGGCCGTGAGGAGGAGAAGTGAAACAAAGGATCATGCTGTTCCTAATGGGTTTGGCTACTCTGCTGTTCGCCGTTCCGGCGTTTGGCCAGGGACCGGCGGGGGGCGCCGGCTCAACCACCAACTGGGTCGCCATCACCTCAGGTTTTGCTATGGCTATTGCTTCGGCAGGCTGTGGGTATGCACAGTCCAAGGCCACGGCCGCGGCTTGTGAGGGCCTGGCGCGCAACCCGGGAGCCCGCCCGGCCATCCAGTTCGCGCTCATCCTGGCGCTGGTCTTGATCGAGTCGATGGCACTATACACATTCGCCATCATCTTCGCCAAGGTATCCTAGCGATGTAAGTAGACAGTGAACGGTAGACAGGAGGCAGAAGCCATTCTCGCCTGCCGTCCGCCTTCTTGCTTGTATCCGCGTCTCGGGCGCCCGCGGGTGTCCCCGTATAGGTCAACTGTCTGCCATCCACTTTCTTTATGAAAGCTGCGGTCCTACACGAAGCTGGCACACCCCTGGTGATTGAAGATGTCCCCGTACCTCAGTGTGGACCGGCCGAGATCCTGGTCAAAGTGAAGGCTTGCGGTGTGTGTCACACGGACCTCCACCTAGCGGCCGGCGAGTGGCGGCTGCACAAGCTGCCTCTGATTCTGGGCCATGAGGCGGTTGGAGTTGTCGAACGAATTGGCGCGGACGTGGCCAATTTCAAAGTCGGTGATCGTGCGGGCATTCCCTGGATCTATTCCACCTGCGGAGAGTGTGAATATTGCACCAGCGACCGGGAGGCCCTTTGCCCGCAGATCCGGGTGACGGGCTTCATGGTGGACGGCGGTTACGCCGAATACGTCGCCGTCCCGGCCTCACATGCGGTGGCCGTACCGGAGGGCTTGAGCTTCGTGGATGCTGCTCCGGTGTATTGCGCCGGCCTCACTCCTTATCGTGCCCTCAAGATCTCGGGAGCACGGGTCGGCGACACAGTCGCGATCTGGGGTGTGGGTGGACTTGGTCACTACGCGGTCCAGATCGCTCGAGCCATGGGAGCCCGGGTCATTGCTGTAGACGTTCGGCCGAGCAAGCTGGATTTGGCCCGGCAACTTGGCGCCGAAATCGCCATAGACGCCTCGCGCGATGATGCACCCAAGGCGATCCGAGCTTTGGGTGCCGCCCACGTTGTCATCAATCTGGCACCCACTCCGGCCGCCGTCGCCCAGGGGGCTGAAGCCTTGCGCCGAGGTGGAACCCTTGTATTGGTTGGCTTGCCACCGGGTAGCTTCACGCTTCCTATTCTGCAGACCGTGGCCAAAGGGATTCGCATTCTGACTTCCGCCGTCGGCACGCGCCAGGACTTGCGCGAAGTGCTGGCTCTGGCCGCGGAGGGGAGAATCAAGACAGTCGCCCAAACCTGCCGGTTGGAGGAAATCAACTGGGCCTTCGAGCATGTCGGCCAGGGTAGCATCAGCGGGCGTCTGGTCGTTGAGTTTTCCTAGCTAAGCTAGCTAGCCTGGTCTTTCCTTGTAAAAACGTCCGGCAGCTGATGCTGCGTCCGGGATCGCGATCGATTCAGTTCTTTCTTATTTCCGCCGACACAGAGGCGTGAGAGGTTGCGACACGCTAAAAAAGCGTTCGCTACGACCTTCCACTTTCCCGAACTTTGCGATACACAGCCAAGGGGTAACGGACCGAGCTCAATTCGCCGCCGAGGCCCTGCGCGCTAACCCCGAGGCCGACTCAACGCCGGCGGAACACGTAGCGGCGGACTTCGGGCCAGAACTCCTGAAGCATGTTAACGGGGATGCTCAGTCCGAGTGATTCAGATCCATCGATCAACGCATAACGCGCCACGTTGTAATAGCCCGGAAGCCAGGTCGCGCTGACTGCGCTGGCAGCGTAATACGAGCTTATATTGGCGATATTTGCGGTCGGTTGACCGTGGCTATTGTAGGTAGCAAAGCTGTAGACCACCGCGTGCCAAGTCCGGCGTTTCACGCCGTGTTCTTTGCTAACGATGTAACGAACATCCTCGTGCAGAACGGCAGCAATCGGCGCTTGAACCGTCCCTTGGACAATGCCGGCTGCGAAACGCGAAGCTACCCTTTTTCCATAACCCGAGAATCCGCCCCCCCACTGGGAGGGCGAGTCGGTGGTCTGGTCCAGCAGCAAAGCGGCGGCAAACGGTCCGAAGTAGGCGCCCACCGACAAAAAGTTCTGCTTGAAATATAGCTTGACCCGCTGCCTACCGGTCAGCGGCTGGTAGTCTACCGCCGAGGTTGACACCAAGCCGGTGACGGGGTTCACATCGAACCCGCTAATCCCGTCCTTGGATGTCTGAGTGGTGTCGCCGGCGCTCGCTGCCTGGCCGGTCGAGTTTTGCGAGCCAGGGCTACCGGCACTAGGGGCCTGACCCAGCTCACCGTCCGCGCCGAAAGCCGCCGGGGCCAAGGGTGGCATCGTGATTAACCCTGAGACGGACGCCCTTCGTTGCTGCAGTTTGCTCCTTGCAAAGAGCAAGGCGAAAGGGTCGTCGCAGAATTTCGACGAGATAGCGTCAGGCGCGAGCGAGGTCTGGGCCCAGGCGCGCCATGCGGATGGCATTGCCATCGTCGCCAGCGCCGTCACGAGCAGGACAGTAAGTCTGCCTCTCCGAACCCAGCGTCTCATCTTCTCGAGGATACCACGAGATCTCCCAAGCACCGTGCCGCAGCGATCCTCTCTGCCTGGGGAGCTCCATTCCACAACCACGAGTCTCGAGCCGAATGAGGCAGTATAGGCGTTCGAAGGGCGGTCACCTCTAACTTCTTGGGTGGCGGTTAGGCAGACCGATAAGCTTCGGCATGGTGATTCCTTTGTGCAGGACGAGCACTTTGAAGACGGTGCCCATTCCTTCCGGGAAAATCAGCCGCTTGAGTTTTAATCTCGCATCCAGGCGCTCCACCTCACTTTGGCCCGGACCGTAGAGGTCAGCGAACTGGCTGGGCTCGCCGAGGGCCGAGAGGAAGCGCTCCTGGGTGGTGAAACCGGTGAGGTTCAGACCGGCGTCTTCGCCCGCGTTGATTAAGGCGCTGAAGTTGACGTGCGCAGTGAGGTCCTGCTCGCCCGGGGCAGAGAAAAAGTCTTCGCTCGCCGCGTGACCGCGGTATGCCATCAGCGTGCCGCGCGGTCGGTCGGCAGTGTACAGCTGTTCGGCGAGGTCACCGTAGTCAATGGTGAGCGCGAAGCCTCGGACCAGCCTCTCTGCCACCGAGCCAATCCAGTCGGCCACCATGAGGCTCACTTCCGTACGATGCCCTTCCTCGAGCCCGTGCGCGTGGCGGGCAACGTAAGCCGCGACGGCCGTGCCGCTCAGCGGCCCGAGCTTTTCGCGCAGGGTCTCACCCTCGGAGGTGACGTAAGCCTCCTTCAAACGCCCTCGGGCGCGAGTCACAACGGAAACGGGGAATGAGTCCAGTAGTTCGTTGGAGAAAAAACAACCGGTAATGGGCGACAGTTCTTCCAGGTTGGCCAGCACACGGAAGGGGATCTTCCGGTCCTGGCTGAACACTCGATTCATCAGCCGCGATCGAGCTTCCCCGCTCGGCTCAATAGCGACGTAGTTGAGTGCAGCGCCGAACTCCGTATTCGCAGCCCACTCGAGAAAGTCTTGGGCGAAGAGGCCTCGCCCCGCGCCCATGTCGACCCAGCTGAATGGGGTGGGCCGACCCAGGACTTCCCACATTTCCGCTGCCTGCCGAGCCATGAGCCGCGCGAAGATGGGATGAAGGTCCGAGCTGGTGAAGTAATCGCCGCGCATTCCTGTGCGTCCGGGTCCACACATGTAGTACCCGTGCTCCGGGTGGTAAAGGCAGAGTGCCATGTACTCGCGGAAAGTGATGGGTCCGGAGCGCCGTACCGTATCGAGCAGGATTCGTGCGAGCGGTGTCTGGTCCATGCCGTCCCCTGTGGGTTGTGCTCAAACATCCGCCACCGGCTGAGAGCGACACGAAGATGCGCAACCACATGCTCCTCACCCCGGATTAGCTCTTGACGGGTAACCCTTTGCCCAGCATCTCGTCAGACTAGGGGGCTTTGCCAGATCGCTTTCCCGACAAAGAACGGCCCCATGCTCTGAATGTATCGCGAGGTCTGACGAGTTTTGCGCATCATCTCCACGCACTTTGAGAGGGGAGAGAGTTCGGCACCGATCAGTCCGATGACGAAGTCATTGTCGTTCTTATCGAGGCCGAAGCACGCCAAGCGCACGTCCTGGGCGTATCCGGCGTCGCCGAAGGCGTGGCCGAGGCGGCCATGCTCGGCGAGAATCGTGGACTGCTCTTCGGCGGGCAACGCCTGGAAGGCCCCGGTGCGGCGCAATGGATACCAGATGGCCCAACGCGTGGCCGGGTTTGCCACCGTGCGCGGGGCCCTGCGGAGAAGCCAGTCGTTCAAGTCGGGCTCGTAGCCGATGCTGTAGGTGCGACCCAACATGGAATATTCCAACTTGGGCGTCAAACTGGCAAAGGCCGGCTGCAAGAGGAAGCGGCGGAGTGTGGTCACAAAGAAATCTGCATTGTCGCTCCAGGTGAGTACGCTCACCCCATGGATGTCAGAGACTTCCTCGTAAAGTACTGACGGGATGCCGGACGCTTCCAGCGCTCCGGCCAGGACGCTGCTCTCCCCG
>Ga0306923_10008536_pt1 | contig 10281 bp, 11 predicted proteins | sample sta12Can44000108_FD_203841 | JGI IMG/M metagenome (GOLD analysis project Ga0306923, IMG submission 203841) | Lab enrichment of tropical soil microbial communities from Luquillo Experimental Forest, Puerto Rico - statanox.12C.anox.44.000.108 (v2)... | ecosystem: Environmental > Terrestrial >...
TTGAGGACGTAGACGGTCTTCGGCATCCTTCAGGCGCGCCCCGGCTAAACGTTGCGGCGGGCCAGCGCCCGCCGTCGCCGCTGCAGTTTATAGGGAAGCCCCCCACAAAGGGAAAGCCGGCAGAGCGGCTTGAGGCGCCACGATGAAACCCAAAATCCGCCACCGCCGGCCCGCGAGAGTACCACGAAGGGAACGACGTTCCCGGCGCGACCATCATTGAGAGGGGTTTCCACGCGCCGCAGAGCATTGGTGCATCTGGTTGCGTCGTTCCTTGCGTCGCTTTCGTTCCGTACGGCGGTTTCGCTGGCGAACGGCACGGTCAGGGTCCGCGAGACCGGCAGCGTCAACGAGCTCTGGGTGCATCGCAATTATCTGGCGAAACAGGTAGCGCCAAACGAAAAGCCCTCCGCCAGCGACGGCGGAGAGTCGTTATTTGCCAAGCTGCGGCCGGGACTATTTCTTCACCGCCGCGATCTTCTGCTTCAGCGCGTCGAGTCCGACCGCGCCGACCACCAGTTCGTCGCCGACGACATAGCTCGGCGTGCCGTTGACGCCGAGCGCGTCCGCGAGCTTCATGTTCTCGTCGATGGTGGTCTTGACCTCGTCGCTCGCCATGTCCTTCTCGATGCGCGCCATGTCGAAGCCGACCTCTTTGGCAACGGCGAGCGCGTGGGCCTTGTCGGCCGGGCCGCGGCCACCGAGTAGCTTCTGGTGGAATTCGATGTACTTCTTGCCGGTCGGATCCTGCATCCTTGCCGCGACCGCTATATGGGCGGCATCGACCGAGCCTTCACCGAGCACCGGGAATTCCTTGAGCACGAACCTGATGTTCGAATCGTTCTTGAGTAGCGTCAGCATGTCGGGCAGCGCCCGCTTGCAGTAGCCGCAATTGTAATCGAAGAACTCGACCACGGTCAGGCTGCCCTGCGGATTGCCGAGCACCACCTGATGTGGCGAATTGAACAGCGTCGCGTTGTTGTTCTTGATCGTGGTGCGCGCTTTCTCGGCGTCGGCTTCCTGCTGCTTCTTGTCGAGCGCCGCCATCGCGTCCTGCAGCACCTCCGGATGCGCAAGCAGGTAATCCTTGACGATGCCCTCGATTTCGTGGCGCTGGTCCTCGTTGAAGCTTTGCGCCGATGCGGGCAGCGCAAACAGCATTGCGGCAGCGGCGAGCGACGCCAACGCCGCCGGGAGCGAGTGCGCTGCAATGGCCTTGGTCATGACAACGTCCTTCCGGTGATTACCTTTTCAGAGGGTTCTGACTGAGGTTCTTGTTGAATGCAACAATATCGTCAGCGCGCACCCAGCCCGGCGAGCCGATCGGGAAACGCTCCTTGGCCCTTGCTGCCAGTTCGCGCGCAGTCTTGTTGTCGCCGCGGGCAAACGCCGCCTGGGCCGAAGCGAGGTCGGCGTCGGCGAGGTCGTTCTTGCGACCGTAAGCCATCGCCAATTGCAGATAAGCGTCGCTGGATTCCGGCTCCTTGGCGATCGCGGCCCGCAACAGCGGGATCGCTTCTTCGGACAGCTTCGTGTCGTTGGTCGCGATCAGGGCCTGACCCAGCGTGATCTGAATGAGGGCCGGCGATGGCGCCAGCTGCGCCGCGTGGCGCAGCGGCGCGATCGCCTCCGCCGCATGGCCGGCTTCGAGCAGGGCCTGGCCCTTGAGCTCGTAGAAATACGAATTGTTGGGCTGCGCCGCGATCAGGCCATCGATCAGACCGACTGCGCCGCGCATGTCGCCGAACCGATAAGCGGAGATGGCCCGCGCGTAGCGCGCCGGCAAGCTGTTGTCGGACATGGGATACCGGCGCAGCACCGCGTCCGGCTTTTCCATAAAGCCGTACATTTTCGCCCGCATCATGTCGTGGCGGAGCTGCAGCTCGGGCGGATCCTTCTTGTCCCAATACGGCGTCTTCACCAGCTCCGCCAAGGCGTCCATGCGCTCTTGCGGCATCGGGTGGTTCTGCGCGTAGGGATCGACGTAGCGCGCCTGAAACATCGATTCGTTGGCGAAGCGCTTGAACGTGTCGTACATGCCCTTGGCCGACTGGCCGGTCATGGTCAGAAAGCGCACGCCGGCCCGGTCGGCAGACTCCTCTTGGCCGCGTTGGTAGGAGAGCAGTCTGCTCATCACATAGGCCTGCGGGCCTTCGACCACTGCACCGCCGACATTGGCCAAGCCGGTATTATTCGATCGGGCGCCGGCGGCGATGGCGCCGACGCCGAGCAGCATGGCGATGATCGCCGCAGTCTGCGCGTTGGCGAGCTCCTGGCGCATCTTCGACAGATGGCCGCCGACGATGTGGCCGGTCTCGTGCGAGAACACGCCGATCAGCTGATTGGGCGTGGTCGCCTCCATCAGCGCGCCGGCGTTCACGAAAATGTGGTGCGCGTCCATGACGAAGGCGTTGAATTGCTTGTCGTTGATGATGACGACCTGAATGTTCTGATTGGTCAGGCCAGCCGCCTTGAGAATAGGGGATGCGTATTCGCGAAGCAGTTGCTCGATCTCGGCGTCGCGAATCAGCGGAATCCCGGCCGCGGAGCCGTTCTGCGCGCGCGCCGGCATGCTGGCGAGCGCGACTGCCGCAGCCGTAACACACGCTACGGCGCGAGAAGCTGGCCTGATCGGGCGCGCCTTGCTAGGAGGTCTCGCAGGTCTCATCTGGAACGGTGGCGGTCCCTTTGATCCGGGACTGGAAGCTATGAACGGGCCCGCTTGCGGTCAACATATGGCGCCTTTATTCGCCGCCACGCGCCCGAGCGCCACAAGACCCGCCGAATACGGCAGCAGAGGGGCGGCCGCACTGCGGCCAAGGTCCGGTATCTGAAGGCGAATTCATGCTGGAAAAGGCTCAACGCTTGTTGCAGCCATCGGCCCGCAGCGCGGTGCCGCCGTTCATGGTCATGGACGTGATGGCGGCCGCCGCGCGGCTCGAAGCGCAGGGGCGGCGCATCATCCATATGGAGGTCGGCCAGCCCGCGGTCGGCGCGCCGGCGACCGCGATTGCCGCCGCGCACGCCGCGCTCGGATCCGGCCCCTTGGGCTACACCGAAACGCTCGGCATTGCCTCGCTGCGCCGACGCATCGCCAAGGCTTATGGCGAATGGCATGCCCTCGACATTGATCCGGCGCGCGTGGTCGTCACCACCGGATCGTCGGGCGGCTTCGTGTTGGCGTTTCTCGCTGCCTTCGAGGCCGGCGATCGCGTCGCGGTGGCGCTGCCGGGCTATCCGCCGTACCGGCACATTCTGACAGCACTTGGCTGCCAGCCGATCTGCGTCGAGACCACGGCGGAGACGCGCTGGTCGATCACCTGCGACGCGCTGCTTGCGCTCCACCGCGCGCAGCCGCTGAAAGGTGTAATCGTCGCCTCGCCCGCCAATCCGACCGGCACCATGATGCCGGCGGCGGGTCTCGCCGATCTCATTCGCTGCGCCGAGGATGCCGGCATCGTCGTGATCTCCGACGAAATCTATCACGGCCTCGACTACGCGTTTGTCGCGGAAAGCGCCGCGCGGCTCACCGACGACGCCATCATCGTCAACTCGTTCTCCAAATATTTTTGCATGACCGGCTGGCGCATCGGCTGGATGGTGCTGCCGCCGTCGCTGGTACGCGTGGTCGACCGCCTGCAAGGCAACCTCGCGATCTCGGTGCCAACCCTGTCGCAGATCGCGGCCGAGGCGGCATTCGACGCCCACGCCGAGCTGACGCAAGTCAAGCACGGCTACGAGGAGAACCGGCGCATCCTGGTCGACGGCCTGCCGCGCGCCGGCCTTGACGCGTTTCTTCCCGTCGACGGCGCGTTCTATCTGTATGCCGACGTGTCGCGGTTCTCGGCCGACAGTTTCGCCTTCGCGACGCGCATGCTGGAGGAAGCGGGTGTTGCGGCAACGCCGGGCGTTGATTTTGATCCGCTGCACGGCAAGAACTTTCTACGCTTGTGCTACGCCGGCAGCCGCGAGGAAATGCACGAAGCGGTGCAGCGCATCGGCGCCTGGCTGAAGGATGCGCCGCGGTGAGTTTTTCTGCCGACAATGCGCTCGTTCTGTTTTCCGGCGGGCAAGATTCGACGGTATGTCTCGCCTGGGCGCTTGAGCGGTTCGCGCGCGTCGAGACCATTGGGTTCGATTACGGGCAACGCCATGCCGTCGAGCTAGGCGTGCGGCCGCGCATTCGCGAGCGGCTCGCGCAACTGTCGCCGCAATGGCAGACGCGTCTCGGCGAGGATCATGTGCTGAGGATCGACGCGCTTGTGGCAATCTCGGACACGGCGCTGACGCGCGAGGTTGCGATCGAAGTGTCGGCGTCGGGCCTGCCGACGACCTTCGTCCCGGGCCGCAATCTGGTGTTTTTCACCTTTGCCGGTGCGGTCGCCTACCGGCGCGGCATCAAGCATATCGTCGCCGGGATGTGCGAGACCGATTTTTCCGGCTATCCGGATTGCCGCGACGACACCATCAAGGCGATGCAGCTTGCGCTCTCGTTCGGCATGGATCGCCGCTTCGTGATCCATACGCCGCTGATGTGGATCGACAAGGCCGCTACCTTTGCGCTAGCGCAGGAGATCGGCGGCGCGCCGCTGATCGATGTTCTTCTCACCGACACCCACACCTGCTATCTCGGCGACCGCGAGCACCGCCATGCCTGGGGTTTTGGCTGCGGCGAATGTCCGGCCTGCCGGCTGCGCGCGGACGGCTATGCAAAATGGAAGACGGCGGCGTGACATCGGACAAAGAGCGGCAGCGGCGGCGCGAAGGCGCGATCTTTCTCGTCCTGTTCGCGCTGACCATACCGGCGGCCAATTGGCTTATCGGCAATGTCGGAACGGCGTGCATCCCGCAAGGCCCCTGTGTCGTGCCGGTGGCGCCCGGGCTGATGGCGCCGTCGGGCGTCACCATGGTCGGCGTGGCCTTGGTATTGCGCGATCTCGTGCAGCGGCGCCTTGGCGCAATGCTGTCGGCGCTGGCGATCCTGTGCGGCACCGCGCTGTCGGCGCTGCTGGCGCCGCCTTCGCTCGTCATTGCGTCGGGCATCGCGTTCCTGCTGTCCGAGTTCGCCGATCTTGCCGTCTATACGCCGCTCGCCCAGCGCCGGCTGCTCGCCGCCGTGGTCGCTTCGAGCGCGGTCGGGCTTGTGGTCGACTCGATCGTCTTTTTGTGGCTTGCCTTCGGCTCGCTCGATTTTCTGCTCGGCCAGGTGGTCGGCAAGAGCTGGATGGTGCTCCTCTCGATTCCGTTCGTGGCCTGGCTGCGCCGCCGAGACGCGCGGGTCGGCCTGGCGCCGGCATGATTTTTCGAACGAGGCTGCGATGAGCAATCCGCTATTCGACATCCTCCACAAGGTCACGACCGCCACCATCACCACGATGTTGCTGAAAAAGGGCATCCGGCGTTGCTGGATGAATGGGCCGAAGCCGCTGATCTCGAACGGCGAACGCATCATCGGACCGGCCTTCACCTTGCGCTTCGTGCCGGTGCGCGAAGATTTGGCGACGCCGGAAAGCTGGGCCCATCCGATCTCGACCCGCGCCGCCATCGAGGAGATGCCGGAAGGCGTCATCGCGGTTGCCGACGCCATGGGCGTGCCGAGCGCTGGCATTTTCGGCGACATCCTCTGCGCGCGGATGAAAAAGCGGAACGTGGCGGCCTTGGTCACCGACGGGGTGCTGCGCGACCGCGCCGGCGTTTTGGCGAGCGCGCTGCCGGTCTGGTGCGCCGGCGTCGCGGCGCCGGCCTCCGTCAACGGGCTCACCTTCGTCGGCTGGCAGCAGCCGATCGGCTGTGGCGGCTGCGCCATATTCCCCGGCGATGTGATCGTTTGCGACGACGACGGCGCCGTCGTCATCCCGCAAAATCTGGTCGAATTCGTCGCCCACGAGGGCGCCGAGCACGAGCTTTACGAGAGCTGGGTGTTCAGTGAGGTCGAGAAGGGCGTGAAGCTGCCGGGCCTCTATCCGCCCAACGACGAAGCCAAGGCGCGCTATGCCGCATGGCGCAAGACGCGCAGCTAACGCGGCGCCGCGCGCGGGCAGACAGCGGAGCATGAGCAGCGGGTGTTCTTCGTCCTTTCCAAGGTGATCGGCTTCTTTGCGCTGCCGTCCAATCTTTTGATCGCGATCGGCGTCGCCGGCCTCGTCTTGCTTTGCACACGGTTTACGCGGCTGGCGAGCTGGCTTGTAGTCACAAGCGTCGCGCTTCTCGCCATCGTTGGGCTATCGCCGCTCGGCAATGCCTTGATGCTGCCGCTGGAGCAGCGCTTTCCGCCGTGGGATGCGTCCCGCGGCGCGCCCGACGGCATCGTCGTGCTTGGCGGCGCGATCTCGCTCGATGTTTCTGCGGCGCGCGGCGCCGTCGAGTTCAACGAGTCGGCCGAGCGGATTACCGCCGCGGTCGAGCTCGCGCGCCGCTATCCCAATGCGCGCATCGTCTTTTCCGGCGGCAACAATTCCCTGTTGGCGAGCGATGCGGTTGAGGCGGCCTTCGCCGTGCGCGAGTTCCAAGCGCTCGGCATTGCGCACGAGCGCATCACGGCCGAGGAGCAGTCGCGCAACACCATCGAAAACGCGGTGCTTTCGCGCCTCATTGCCAACCCTCAGCCGGGCGAGCGCTGGATTCTGGTTACGTCGGCCTACCACATGCCGCGGGCGATGGCGGCATTCCGCGCCGCGGGCTTTCCAATCGAGGCCTATCCGGTCGATTGGCGAACGCGCGGGCCGGTCGACGCGCTGACGCCGTTTAAGTCGGTCGCCGACGGCTTAGGCCGCACCGATACGGCGGTCCGCGAATGGGTCGGGCTCGTCGCTTACCGGCTTTCCGGCAAGACCGCGGAGCTGTTTCCCGGTCCGTGACCGGGCTGGGCCTGACACCGGCGCGAACGGCAATTCTTAACCAATCCTTTACCGCCGTATCGATACGCTTCAGGTGGGGACAAAGCGACTGGCCGCTGCAATTGCGCAGCGCGGCCGATGTCCCGGGGAAGGAACGATCATGTCATCCGAAGCGCGACCGGTATCGACCGGCTGGGTCGAGACCATGCTCGCCGTTCTGTTCGTCGCATCCGCGGTCTTGTTTGTGTCATTTGTCGCGGCAGTCACGGGTCTCGTCTGATCCGCCGCTCCATCCTGAGCCGCGTAATCCCGGTTTCGGGTCGGAGCAATCCGCGTTAGACATGCAGGCATGGCCCTGCATCTGGTGATCGGCAACAAGAACTACTCGTCCTGGTCGTTCCGGCCATGGCTTGCCATGAAGGTCGCCGGCATTCCGTTCGAGGAGACGCTCGTTTCGCTCGAGGCGGCGGATTTCAAGGCCCGACTCACCGCGCTTAGCGGTGCCGGCAAAGTACCGGTGCTGATCGACGGCGAGATCCGGGTGTGGGAGTCGCTCGCCATCCTCGAATATCTTGCCGAGAAATTTTCGCAGGCCGCGCTGTGGCCGAGGGACGCTGCGGCGCGCGCTCACGCCCGTGCGATTGCGTCCGAAATGCACGCCGGCTTTCAGGCGCTGCGGAACCATTTGCCCATGAACATATGGCGGCCGGTCAAGGTGCGGCCGCTCGACGACGGATCGAAGGCAAATGCCGAACCCATCGACGCGATCTGGCGCGACTGTCGGGCGCGCTACGCCGCCGGCGGGCCGTTTCTGTTCGGCGCATTCGGTGCGGCCGATGCTATGTATGCGCCGGTGATCTGGCGCTTCCACACCTACGCCGTCAACCTGAGCGCCGCGGCGCGCGCTTACATGGATGTGATGATGGCGCTGCCGGCCTGGCGCGAATGGCGCGACGCGGCGCGGCGCGAGACCTGGGTTTTGCCGCACGACGAGGTCGATTGGCCGCAAGTGTTGCGCGAGTGATTTCAGCGCAGACGCGCTTCGAGCTCATCCAATAGCGGCGATTGATAAGCGATAATTTTTGTTTTTGCGACTGGCAGCGCGAAATAGGCGACGCGGTCGATCTCCGGAAACCTCTGCCGCCGGCCGGATTTCGGCGGCCACTCCATCTCGAACGTGTTGCTGGCAAAGGCCGCAAGGTCGAGATCAGCTTCGACCGCGAAGGCGTTTACGACCTTTCGGCTCTGTTGGTTAACCGGGGTGAGCGCGATCAATGCTCCGGCGGCGCTCAAATTTGTCTCCTCGATAAACTCGCGCCGCGCCGCCGCCGTCAATTCTTCGCCCGCCTCGACGAGCCCCTTGGGTATCGTCCAGACGCCAGCGTCTTTTCGCGCCCAGAATGGGCCGCCGGGATGGGCGAGCAGGACCTCGACGGGGCCCCCGCGCCGAAAGATCAGGAGGCCGGCGCTGGTCTCTCTCGTGCGGCGCATCGGCGCAGCTCCGCGCAGGCTGCGGCTCTCTACCGCAGGACAGTTCGTCCGGCCCTTGCCAAACAGGCCGGTGTCTGCATGATTTTGTCACGATTGCGACCAGAATGCCCACCACCTCGCCCGAGCTCGTTTTGAGCGCGTCGGGGAGGGGGCGCGCTGAACCAATTCCTGCACGGGAGCCAATACCAATGCGATATGCGTTTATCGCCGCTCTTGCCGCTTTCGCGGTTTGTCTCGCTCCGGCCGTGAGGGCCGACGACACGCCGAAGGACGTCAAGGGCCTGTTTTTGATGAGCGACTATCCCGCCGTGACGGTACGGCCGGGAGAAACCTCTTCGCTCAGCCTGAGGCTGCAGAATTACAACACCGCCCCCGAGCGGCTGGCGCTGTCGGTGTCCGGTGTTCCGTCGGGTTGGACCGCGACGTTGTTGGGCGGCGGCCAGCCGATTGCCGCGGCGATGCCGGCGACCAATTCCAGCGTGTCGCTGTCGCTCCGCCTCGACGTGCCGAAGGACGCGGCCATGGGTACGCAAACGCTCACCGTCTCCGCCGCCGGCGGCGCCACGACCTTGCAGCTGCCGATCGCGGTGACGCTTGCGAAGGACCTGCCGGCAAAGCTTTCGGTGACGCCGCAGCTGCCGCAATTGCGCGGCAACGTGAAATCGAGCTTCGACTATCAGCTCAGCATCAAGAACGACAGCGGCAAGAAGCTGACCATCAGCCTGTCCGCCCAGGCGCCGCAGAATTTCGACACGGTGTTCACCGAGCAATATGGCAGCCAGGAGCTCAACGCCGTTCCGGTCGACGCCGGACAGACCAAGGACGTCAAGCTCAAGGTGACGCCGCCGAACACGGCGCCGGCCGGCGACTACAAGGTCACCGCGCGCGTCTCAGCGGAGGACGCGTCGGCCACCGCCGATCTGGGTCTCACTATTACTGGCCAGCCCAAGCTCGAGATCAGCGGCCGCGAAGGCCTCGTCTCGACGCGCGCATCGGCCGGCAAGGAAACCACGGTGCCGATCGTCGTCACCAATAACGGCACCGCGCCGGCCGACGATATTCAGCTTAGCGGCTCGGCGCCGAGCGGCTGGAAGATCACCTTCGATCCGAAGACCATCGAGCGCATCGCGCCGAGCGACAACAAGGAAGTGCAAGCGCTGATCACGCCGACCGAGAAGGCGATCGCGGGCGACTACGTGACGACGATGCGCGCTTCGGCGCGCGGCGAGTCCGCGTCGTCGACGTTCCGCGTGACGGTGACGACCTCGACCATGTGGGGCATCGCCGGCGTCGGCATCATCGGCGTCGCGCTTCTGGTTATGGTCGGGGCGGTGGCGAGGTTCGGCCGCCGATGACCGCAGACACCGTGATCGAGGCTAAGGGCCTCACCAAAACCTATGGCTCGGCGGTCGCCGTCGACCATATCTCGTTTAACGTCGGGCGCGGCGAGATTTTCGGCCTGCTCGGCCCCAACGGCGCCGGCAAGACGACGACCATCCTGATGCTGCTGGGGTTGACGGAAATCTCCGGCGGCGAGGTGAGCGTGCTCGGCTTCGATCCGGCGCGCGAGCCGCTCTCGGTCAAGCGCCGCGTCGGCTACTTGCCGGACATGGTCGGCTTCTACGACGGGCTCAGCGCCGCCGACAATCTCCGCTACACCGCGCGCCTGATCGGCTTCCGCCTCGCCGAGCGCGAAAAGCGCATCGCCGACGCGCTCGAGCGGGTAGGGCTCGCCGAGCACGCCGAGCAACGCGTTGCCACCTTCTCGCGCGGCATGCGCCAGCGCCTTGGCCTTGCCGAGATTCTGATGAAGGGAGCGCAAATCGCCATTCTCGACGAGCCGACATCCGGCCTCGACCCGCACGCGACCACGGAACTCCTCGGCATCATCCGCGGCTTCAAGGCCGAAGGCGTGTCGGTGCTATTGTCCTCGCATCTGCTCGAACGCGTGCAGAGC
>Ga0306923_10008537_pt1 | contig 10281 bp, 15 predicted proteins | sample sta12Can44000108_FD_203841 | JGI IMG/M metagenome (GOLD analysis project Ga0306923, IMG submission 203841) | Lab enrichment of tropical soil microbial communities from Luquillo Experimental Forest, Puerto Rico - statanox.12C.anox.44.000.108 (v2)... | ecosystem: Environmental > Terrestrial >...
GGTGACCTTTAGCGGCCTGCCGAACCTAACGCCTCTAGCTTGCGCTCTCTTGCGTCCTTCATCTGTCCTAGCTCTGATCAAGTGCCGCTCAAATGTCGCCAATCCCGCAAGGATCGTAATCATTAGTTCGCCATGTGGCGTTGTGGTATCGGCCCAACTATCAGCGAGCGAACGGAACTTAGCGCCAGCCCTAGACACGGTGTCCAGGACATTTAGAAGGTCCCTGGTAGAGCGGGCTAGCCGATCTAGGCGAGTGACTAGCAGGATGTCGCCAGCCCCAAGAGCAGCTATCGCTTTGGCTAGCGCCTTCCTGTCGCTGATTGCGCCGCTAATCTTCTCGCTGAATATCCGCTCAGCACCAGCGGCCTTCAGCGATGCTTGCTGAGCTTCTAGCGATTGCCCATCTGTCGAGACACGGGCATAGCCGACGATCATTCCTGTTCTCCGTTGCTGGTTTTGCGCCTGACATATGCACAAGAGAGAAGCCCCGATTTATCAGGGCTTCTCTTGCCGTTCAGATGTTGAGATTTCTGCACATGGAAACCAGCATAGCGAGTAGCCCTAGCTCGGTTAGCCTCACTTTGCGTTTCGTTTTGGTTTCAGGTGGCGTTGGCAACTCGGTAAGAACGCAGGGCCTAGGAAGTTCTCCGGGTTTCGGTTTGGGTCGCCACTCGTATATGTCGATAACTTTGCCGCTGTCTGCTACTTCACTTGGCGTCATGTCGATAGCTCCGATGTGGGGGTGACCGCACGTCGATTGTACCACAATGATGGACAGCGAACGAGTTATTTCGTGTTCAGTTTGCTTCCAGTTTCGTTGCTCAAGGCAATAGAATTCGCCATGGTCATCAGCGTGACGGGGGTGGGGGCCCAAAGTCAGCGGCTTGGCGAGGGCGAGAGGGTCCCCGAGCATTATGTGAAAATTCTATTGATATGGGCCTATCTACCTGCCAACAACGTGATATGAGCACGGTATGTCACTGTCGAAATACGAAGAGGCGATGGACGCCTATTCAATATTGATGCAGGAGGCCAAGCAGCGTCTCTTGTTTATGGATAAGGCGCTGGAAGGGAAGACAGGATTACCAAAGGTAGCGATCCGTGAGTATTGCTTCCTGCAACTCCGGATGCTGTGTGAGTTGATCGCACTCGGATGTTTAACAGCGCATGGTGACCTTGTAACAGGTAAGTTGAAGAAGGCCTGGAAGGCAGACCAGATAATCAATGACCTTCAAGGGCTTCATCCCGAGTTCTATCCACATTCAGCAACAGACAACGTCTTCACGAAGGAAGAGCTTATGAAGCTCTACTGGAAGTGCGGCGATATGCTTCACCGGGGAACCTTCCAGACACTATGGTCTCGTGATCGATATGCGGATGCTGGTATTGAGGACATTAGAACGTGGAAGCAGAAGATCGAGGCTCTACTCGGCGATCATACGATCTTCATGGCTGATGGCAGAACAGCGGCATTGTTCAGGCTGAGAGATATCCAAGTTGGAACGGATGATCCCGGAGAATAACAACGACCTGACTTAACCTGACTTACATGGCCATGCGTTGTGGAGGGCCTCATCACAAATCTCCCAGCGCACACATAGGGCCGATAGCCAGTAAAGTCCGACCCAGTGCAATTGGCGGCATAGCCGAAGTGGAGATAGTCGGTCAAACCGATCTTAGTGCCGATCCTTCCCTCTGGTGACGGCGACCTGATCAATGTCTGCTTTGGCCCACTACGCGGACTCAAGTCGGACATCTCCCGAGGTCCGAGAAGTGCCAGAGGCGGACATTTGCAGTCGCAGCAAACTGCACTTTATGAGCCCGCCGATTGCAAGCCGAAGGGCGTCATTGAGCAACTAAGCTGGGAAGGCCTTGCGCGCGCATGACGGGCGGCGGGTTCCATTTGCCAGTAAGAGCATCAGACTTCGGAGCATAGAGACGCATGGTCAGGTTGAATGGACCTTTCGGTGCGGGAAGCCAGTTGGCTTCTTTGTCCTTCCCTGGGCTCTCGTTCTGGAAATAAATGTCGAGCGAGCCGTCAGCGTTGTACTTGAACGGCATCCAACTGCTTACCGCAAAGCGGTTAAGGCTATTGGGAACTTGGAAACCTTCCGGGTCATAGAGAGTGATTGACCAGAAGGCGTCCACTGGCGGCGCAGCGCCTTTCTCGAAGTGCAGCATGTATTTGTTGCTGCCGTCGAGCGGCTTGCCGGTCTCGTCGCCAAGGTTAAGCGGGTAAATCGCATCCTCTGGCAGGTTGGCCCCGAGGCCGATCTGCGCGACGATGGCGCGCTTGAGATAATAGTTGCCATAGACGCCCATCGTGTCGGTGTTCATGGACCAGCCATTCGCGATCCGGGCAAGAGTCCCGAGCTTCCATTCCATGAGTTTCTGGCCTGCCTCCGGCGCGCTCTCGATCGCTTTACGCACCGCAGGCGAGACCCTGTCGATATCGAAGCTACTGCCGATCTGGACGCCAATTTTCTTCATTTGCGCAATGATCGGCTCGTCGGTTATGTGCGGCGGATTCACCTTTAGCAATTCAGCCGCATAGGCGAAGAACTTGCCAGCGGGCATCGTATCAACCTGCACCTTTGGCGGCGTTTTCATGTCCACGGTAGGATCAATGGTCACCGTAGGCGGCACAGGAGGCTTCCCCCACTGCGACAGCAGGGTGACTTTGTAGCCCGCCTGTATTTTATGCACTGCATCGTAGTCCTGCGGACCGTCAGTCTTGGTGCGGGCAATGATCCAAACGAATGGCGTTGGTGCGCTGATGCGCGTCATTCCTGAGGGGATGGCCCCGTTCCATCCGGGTGGAGCAACTAGAAAATTGCCTGCTTGCGTGCCCGTGGTGCGCCAGCCCGGCGAAGCGAAGACATCGGACCACATGTCGAGCATCGGCAGTAGACAGTATCGTCCATTGGTATCCGGGACCGAGACCACCACCGGTTCTTTCGTCATATCGAGATATGAAATGGAGTAGAGAGTGTCGAAGTTGGGCCGCACGACACCTTTGAAATTCGCGGGTGGATATTCGGGCACATTGTTGAACATATTCATCGGACCTTTGCCCAACTCTTTCCCCGGTTCGATGTTGGTGAATTGCTTTCGGGTCACATCCATCGTCACGAGCGGGTAGAAGTAGACGTACGCCTCGATGGCGATCGCCTGTGCTTCCGCCTCCGTGATCGCCGGGGGACCACCCTGGGCCATCGCGGGCAGTGCGGGAGCAACCAACAAGCTCAGCGTCAGCGCAATCGTGCTCTTGTACATTTCGCTCCTCCTGTAGGCTCGGAATTATTCAGAAACCTTTGTGACCTCACGCCCCGGAGTTGGCTGCTTCCCTACGAGCCAAAATGAAACCGAATGGTGCCCCGCCCCGAAGTAACAAGTCCGTGACGGTCAACTAATACTGCAATACCGTTCAAAGTACCCACGCCGTACGCGAAACGCGGGGCAGGCCCTCCGATACCCTGCTGCAGTACGGGTTTTCTATCCGGCGAATGACTGCTCCGGGTCAAACTCGATCATTCGGCGATGTCATCGATGTCCGGTTTGCCCGAAAGCGGACACGGCTGGGCGATTTATGGGTACACGCCCTAAGACTTGTAGCCAGATTTGGCCTGCATTACTGATAGATTGCCCTTTCCTCCTTGGGAAAGAGTACCGTAAACAAGGGAGGACAAGATGATCAGGTTGATTGCTGCTGCTGGCTTCGCCTTAGTCGTCGCAACTTCGGCGCAAGCAATAACGCCAGCGCCAATTCCTCAACCGGACGGCATGATCACGCAAGTTCGCTTGGGATGCGGTCCGTTTAGGACCAGAGTTAATGGTGTCTGCGTGGCCAGAAGCACCATACGTCATACCCGCCGAATGGCCCGCAGAGCGTACCGCAGGGGCTATTACTAAACGCTACGGAACCGGCGTCCGATCCATCACAAAGCGGACGCCAGTTCCCCCAACAGTTATGCCGGCGGCCAAAGCGAAAGGAAGAAAGCGATGGCTAAAGCTTACAAACGTCTAAGGCGGCAGCGAACGGAACGGCGCCTCAAAAACCAGAGCTTCATAGAGCCATCGAAGAGGCCGCTGACGGGGAAGCGGAAGAAATCCTTTCTCCGATCTCTTTTCAGCAGAAATGCAAGCGAACCTCATCGGGCTGTCTCTTAGAGATTGAGACAGACGTGCCCATTCATGCTGTATTTGCTGCTTTTGCCGGATTAGACGAAGGCATTTTCACCGAAGGCCACGAGCTTGATCGCAAGTGGCAAGTGCCGAAGGCGATGATAGGACGCCGGTTGTCGCAGCAGGAAGCGAAGAGATTGTTGGGTAAGATTGAATGAGGTCGCCCGCCACATGGGTCGGCAGCGCGCCTCTGATTAGCATCTTTACTCGATCACCTCGTCGGCGCGAGCGAGCAGCGTCGGCGGAAGGTCTATGCCAAATGCTTTGGCCGTCGAGATGTTGATCGCCAGCTCGAACTTGGTCGGAAGCTGGATTGGCAGATCGGCGGGCTTCTCACCCTTGAGAATCCGGCCTACGTAGGTGCCGGCCACGCGATAGGTCTCGTCGGGATTCGATCCATAACTTATCAGACCGCCGGCAACGACGAACTCGCGGCGAAAGGACAGTGTCGGTATTGCATAGCGTACTGCCAGCACAACGAGCTGAGCCACGCGGATAAAGAAAAACGGGTTGGTTGCGACGAGCAGCGCATCGGCACGCATTTCGGCGAGGCTGGCAAAGGCTGCGTCAATGTCGCGAGCAGTGCTGGCTTTCAAGATAGTGACGTTGTGTCCTGTGGCGCGAGCAGCGGCCTGCACATCGCTAACCTGTATTCCAGCGAACGGCTCGTTCGGGTTCACGAGCAGAGCGATCGTGTTGGCCTTGGGTAAGAGTTCACGTATGAGCTCCAGCCGCTTCGGCTCAAGCTCGACAAAAGATGAGCTGACTCCCGTCAGGTTGCCGCCGGGGCGAGCGACGCTGGCGACCAGCCCGACCTGAACTCCATCTGTGCCGAGTATAGACACGATCGGTACGGTCGCGGTTGCTGCCTTGGCCGCTAACGCCGGCGACTCGCCGCCCAGGGTAAGCAGGACCGTCACCCGACCGTGCACGAGGTCGGCCGCAAGTGCCGGCAATCGGTCAAGTTGGCCATCAGCATGGCGGTAATCGAAGACGACGCCTTGGCCTTCGACGAAGCCGGTTTCGCTCAAACCCCGCCGGATCACGGCCATCAGCGGAATGTCGGTCGAGGGTGAGCGACCACTGAGGACACCGATCACCGGCATCCCCGGCTGCTGCGCCCGCGCCGCGAGCGGCCATGCTGCCGCGCCGCCGAGCAGCGTGATGAAGTCGCGCCGTTTCAGTTGATCGAGTTGCATTCGGTCTCCCCGCCAGCCAGGGCCGAATTGCAGCATATCGAATTAGCGAGGATCAGTCAGGAGCTAACGGCGACCAGACCGAACTTCATCGTTGGCTGACCAACAGAAAAAACATTCCGACAGCTACCAACGCCGCAGCCAGAATACCGACGACCAACGAGACAACCCAATTCCGAGGCTTGGTAGGCTTCGATCCAGCGCCTTTCTGCGCTGCTCCAAGACCTAACCAGAAGAGGAGTTTGTCCATCCGTCCCTAGATTGGAATGACCTCAAGCTCCGATATGGCCACTACCATCAGCAGCCACAGCAGCACAGCCACTATGATGAACTCGATCCATTCCTTAGAACTGTGAGGAAACCATCCAAGGACTTTGTCGTGGCTACTCATGGCCAGCCCTCTGCAATCAAACAGGTTATTCCCGGAGTGGAGGCCCTACCATAGCCCGAAGCGAAGAAGTTGTTGGCTAAATTCAACCAGTCGGCTTACCTTGGATCACGGCCTTGCGCCGTCATTTGGGTTCCGAACATGATGTGCCTGACACCATTCGCTCTCGCTCTCGTGCTTGTGACGTGTGTCAAGGTCCGCAAGGCCAAGTAGTCCGAAGCTTACGTTCTCTGCTCGTTAACTTGGGCCACACCGACAGCAAGTTCATCCCGCATACATGGGGCCGACGCCATCGGACATTCAAGGCCGCTTGGCAGCGAACCCGGAGAAAGCCCACACCAGGGATGATCCGATAATTAGCACCGCCAGCGGAATTCCGAGTGCAACGGCTACCCACATTCCAAGGGTCGCCCATGGGTTCGGCGTCGGGACAGCGATCCCACGAACCGCATAGGCCTTCCGCATGAGCACGTTATCCGACAAGTCTTTGTCGACATCGCATACCAGCAATAGTCCCCCATCTTGATATAGTCTGCCTCGGCAACGCCCCTAGCATCTGCACATAGCACCGGCACGACTATCTCACCTGGCCATATGGCGGCGGCGCTAGCGAACTCTGCCTTGATTTTGCTGTAGCTGATGAATGCAACGGCGATCACGAACAGCACTGAACCGACGATCCACAATCGAAAGAGCCCAGGTCGCCAATTCATTGTTGTAATTTGAAGCCCTCCGCGCTCCGAAGGCCACAGCGCCGTACCTAAGATGAACCTAAGCAGCTAACAGAGTTGGAGTAAGGCCTTATGGCAGCAACGAAATTTTCAAAGCTGCGATATAATCAAAGATGATCACGGGAGTCTCGCACCCGCGCGCTCACTGCGGGGGCGCGCTGCTCGCATGCTGTTCCACGAATCGCCACTGAACAATAAGAATCGTGGCCGTGGCAAAAGTCGGGCGCCGTGCGGCTCGGGGATATTTTTGCACAATTTCTTGTTGCGGACGCCGACCGTGGCGGAAAAAAGACCCTAATTTAGCTTGGCTTTAATGTCGGCGATGCCTTTGGTCAGAAGGTCGTCCGCCACCTTGTCCTTGACGGTACGGGCAAGGATCGTTTCCGCCGCCGCGACTGCGACCTCGGCGGCGGCGGAGCGGACGTCGGCCACGGCCTGAGCTTCGGCCTGAGCGATTTTGCTTTCCGCCATCTTGGTGTGCCGCGCGACGAATTCCTCGATTTTGGCCTCGGCTTCGGCGGCAAGCCGCTCGGCCTCAGCCTTTGCGCTGGCGATAATCGTTTGCGCCTCGCTCTCGGCTTCCTGCTGCTTGCGTCGATAGGTAGCAAGCAGAGCCTCGGCTTCCACTTTGAGCCTGCGCGCCTCCTCGAGTTCTGACTTGATGCGCTCCCGCCGGTCGTCAATGCTCCCGATCAACCGCTTGTGCGCCTGCACATAGCCGAGCACGCCAACAAAGATGACGAAGGCGACGGCGACCCAGAACTCGGCTTCAAACATGGGCTTTCTCAGCGCTCGATCGCTTTGCTGACCGCTTGGCTGACCTCTTCGCTCGCGGGCGCCGTGCCCGTCAGCCGCTCGACAATGGCGCCCGCAGTCTCGCTGGCGATGCTGCGCACATTCGCCATCGCCGCCGATCGTTTTTCGGCAATGGACTTCTCTGCTTCGGCGATCCGAGCGTGGAGCTTCCCGTCTACTTCCTTGCGGCGGGCCTCGGCTGCCGCTGCTGCCTTCGCCCGCGTCTCGTTGGCGAGTGCTTGCGCGCGGCCGCGCGCCTCTGCCAACGCGTTCTCGTGCGCCGCAATGGCGGCATCCGATGCGTCCTTGAAGCGTTGCGCCTCGGCGAGGTCGGCCTCGATACGCTGGCGCCGCGCGTCGAGAATGGAGCCGACGCGGGGCAGCGCAATTCGCGACATCAAGAGATAAAGGGCAACGAAGATGAGCGCCAACCACACGAGCTGAGAGGGGAACGTGTGGGCATTAAACGGCGGAAATCCGCTACCGTGGTTGCTTGCGGGAACTTCGACGGACCCTACCGGCTCTGCACTACCTTGCGCCATGGCGGTCTCCATGGGCTGCGCCGCCGTCGGCACTGCCCACGCGTTCAATAGTTGGGCTCAGCCGAGGGCAAACAGCAGAAGCAGCGCGATCAGCAGCGAGAAGATGCCGAGCGCCTCGGTGATGGCGAAGCCGAAAATCAAGTTGGCGAACTGTCCGGGCGCGGCAGAGGGGTTTCGGATCGCTGCGGCCAAATAGTTGCCGAAGATGATGCCGACGCCGACGCCGGCGCCGCCCATGCCGATGCAGGCAATACCAGCACCAATGTATTTCGCGGCCGTCGGGTCCATGAGAAAGCTCCTGTTCGAGGTTGTTTGAAGGATCGGTATTCAATGGCCAGCATGAATCGCATCGTTGAGGTAGATGCAAGTCAGAATGGCGAAGACGTAGGCCTGCAACAACGCCACCAGCAGCTCGAGCGCCGTGAGCGCCGTCGTCAGAGCCAGCGGCAAAGCGGCGCCAAGCCATCCTAGAAATCCAAAACCGCCGAGCATCACGACGAACCCGCCGAACACCTTCAAGGTGATGTGACCGGCAAGCATGTTGGCAAACAGCCGCACGCTATGGGAGACCGGCCGTGAAAAGAATGACAACACCTCAATCGCCGTCACCAGCGGCAGAATGTAGATGGGTATCCCGCTTGGCACGAACAGCTTGAAGAAGCGCAATCCGTTCCGCCAGAAACCGTAGATCACGACCGTGAGGAAGACTAGCAGCGCGAACGCAACGGTGATGATGATGTGGCTCGTGACTGTGAAGGCATACGGAATAATGCCTATCACGTTGAGCACCAGAATGAACATGAAGATCGAGAACACCAGCGGGAAGAATTTCATGCCTTCCGGGCCCGTGGAGCTCCGCAGTGTATCCGCGACGAACTCGTAGGACATTTCAGCGACCGCCTGCAGCCTTCCGGGCACCAGGGCGCGCGAGCGCGTGCCGCCGAGCATCAGGGCGAGGATCAGAGCGAGCGCGATCAGCATGAACAGTGCCGAATTGGTGAAGTAAATCTCGGTGCCGCCGATGTGAAAGATCGGAAACAGATTCTTGATCTCGAACTGATGGATGGGATCCATGCGGGATCAAATCCTCATTGCCGCTGCATAGGACCCCGGCGCGCGGCGGTGTTCATCGTTTCGGGTCCAATGGGCCGCTGGCAACCACGCCCGCAGCCCGCATTACGTTGAGTATGCCGGCCGCGAAGCCGAGAAGCAGAAACACGATCAGTCCCCAGGGCGAAATTCCTAGCAAGTAATCGAGCACCCAACCGAACGCCGCGCCGACCAGAACCCCGGCGACGAGCTCGGTCGAGAGCCGAAAACCTCGGGCCATCGCCGACGGATTGGAAGTAGGAGATCGATCGGAGCTCCCTTCCGAATGACGATCAGCGTGGGCGTGGCCGAGCTGCTCGCCCAGACGCTTAAGTCTCGCGGAAAGGGCAGCCTCATCGGCCGAGGGTTGTGCGCGATCGTCTTTTTTTTGTGCGTCGTCGGCCATGCTTTCGACACCCGCACCGGTCTTCGCAAGATCACGACAATTCCGCCCCCGAAGCCGCGCGGACCATACTGATTGGGTCTACTCGAGTCAAGAATCAGCCTTTGAGCTAAATGCTTGAAACACAAAAGAGAAGGGGACGCTGGGCGCAACAGAGCCGGCGCTCTTGCAGCAGATCGGACGCGCCGAGCAGCGCAGGAGTGGCAGCCTTGTCCGCGGCTTCTTCGTTAGGCTTTGTCAGGCTTTGTCATGCTGGAATATGCCACCCGTGGCAGCATTGCAGCGGGCCCAAGCCATCGTCTATGGACGACGAACCAAGGAGAAATAGCATGATCCGTTTGGTTCCATTGATCGTCGCCGCAATGCAATTCGCGGGATCGCTCGCGGCTTGGGCGCAAAGCACTGCGCCCGAGGGCGACGCCCGCTACACCTTCAACCGCACCAACGACGGCTATCTGCGCCTTGATGGCCGCACCGGCCAAGTATCGGTGTGCACGCAGCGGCCGCCGGGATGGGCATGCCAGCCGGTGCCGGACGAGCGTGCGGCGCTCGAGGCCGAAATTGCGCGCCTGCAGGCCGAGAACGCCGCGGTGAAGAAAGAGCTCGTGGCGCACAATTTGCCACTGCCTGGCACCGTCAAGCCGGAGCCGCCGGCCAGCAAGCCGGAGGGGCCTCGTCTGCAATTGCCCAACGATGCGGATCTCGACAGGGTCATGAATTTCATCGAGAAGGTCTGGCGTCGGTTGGTCGAGATGGTCACGACGCTGCACAAGGATATGCTGAAAAAAACCTGACGGTCGCCGGCTCAGGGACCATGAAGGGCTCATTCAGTTCCATCGCCAATTTCACGCCTGAGATCATTGCGACTGCGACGCTCGTGGTCGGCAGCAGTGGGCAGTCCTTCACCGAGATCACAGACGAGGCGGCCCGGTTTGTTACCGAAAGCGGCGCG
>Ga0306923_10008538_pt1 | contig 10281 bp, 7 predicted proteins | sample sta12Can44000108_FD_203841 | JGI IMG/M metagenome (GOLD analysis project Ga0306923, IMG submission 203841) | Lab enrichment of tropical soil microbial communities from Luquillo Experimental Forest, Puerto Rico - statanox.12C.anox.44.000.108 (v2)... | ecosystem: Environmental > Terrestrial > Soil...
CTGCGCCATCATGGGCGGGGATGTCATGCCGATGTACAGCGAGGCGGAGGATAGTATCCTGCCACTGGTGGCGCCGGCTCCGCATTTGCTGGGCGCTTGCAGCGAAGGCATCAAGTGGGTTAACGAGCACCTCACAGGGATATCAATGACTCTCGGCACATTCACCGATGGACTGGCCGCCACTTCAAGGGCGAAGGGTAGGTAAGGTTTACACCGGAATGTTGTGCACCGCAGCCGGGTTGGTGAACAGGAGTTCCTTCATAACTTCGCCGGCTTTGTCGAAATCATGATAGAGGCTCGAATACTTATCGGCGACCAGCTCGGTGAGGGCGTCGGCAATCGCCAGGCGCGCCGAGAGATACTTCGCGGCGACCATTTCGACGAACCGCGCGTCGGTGAAGCCGCACGCGATGGAGATCAATGGTCCCATGCTCAGTTGGTCGCGCACCATGCGCGCGATCTTGTGGCGGCGGAAGTAGTGCCACCACGGTCCTGCCGAAACGTTGCCCACCTGCTTGGCGGCGTTGGCCATATCGTTGTAGAGCATCTCGTGAGCTGAGATGTACTCGAAATGAACGTGCGAGTAGCGGCTCCAAACAGGGTATTCGTCCTGCGGAAGGTTGGGGATGTATTCGGGGAGAGACTGAATTTCGCGCGCCCAGTCCATGAAATGACGCGCGCCGCCGCAAAGCTGCAAACAAACCCCGAACCGCGCCCCGGCATCTTTACGTTCTTTGCCGATATCATTTAGAGCTTCCAGCATCGCTTCGGCAACGCAGGCGAGGACCTGGCGCCGGTTTTCGCCGTCTAACTGAGTCCGATGATGGGCGAGGGCCCAATCGACCGTCGTTTTTGAATACGGCCGGCTGAACCGCCAATCCTGCGCCTGGAAACCGTCCACGTACAGGATACGGCTGCGCGGGTTGGTTTTGGGGCTGCGCAGAATGCGCCAGAAAAACGAGCGCGTGGCGTCCTGCAGAGTAGCAACATTGGTAAGTTCGCGTTCGAGGTACTCTTCAAGGTGAACGATGTACTTCTCTGCCTCGAATTTGTGGCCCTGGGTAAAGAGGCCGAAATCTGTGGCGCGTTCCGGCCAGAAGAAGCCGTTAAAATCGAACATATTCCACGCCTCAGGATGAGTTGAGTACGCGAGATCAACATCCTTTGGGCGAACAGGAGGAGTCAGCGGCACGCGGTCGCGATTCTCGATGCTGGTAACGTAAGCCTTGATGTGATGCGATTCGAGAACGTGCGCGGCAAATGCCGGGTCGTGTCGCTGAGCTGCAAGTGCGTCAGAAACCACATCAAAATTTTTTGGGTCCAATGGATCAATATCCCTGGGGACACCCTTATAAAGGCGGAACATGTAACGGAGCCATTCCGCGTACTCCGAATAGCGGCTTCCGTGCAACTGCTGGAGTAGGAATCTGCCCGCAGCGCGCCGCTCGTTTTCGCTGTTGGAACCGACCAGGGCGAGCGCCTCGTTCAGGCGGTTGTCAGCGCCCTCGGCGATTTGCGCGAACCAGGAATAAAAAAGACCGTGGACGGCATCCGTCATGGTTCGGCGGACGAGCCGGCCGCGCCGGAGACCTTCTTCGACCACCGCGCGCGAAGGCCGGTTCACCGAGGCCTGCGTGCCGGCGAGGTTGCCCGCCGCGAGCTCGGGGGTGAAACCGGACAGGTCGTCCTGGACATGCGTGTGAGCGTCGATAACGGGCGTGGCCAGGGCCAGTTCCTGAAGCTTCGAGCGGATTTCATCGAGTTCCATAAGCGGTTCTCCTCACGGCGCCTGGCCCTCGCCGCCGCAGAGTTTAATCCACTTTTCCACAACGCGGGCGAGCGCGGGTTTGATATCGCCAAGAGCGGTGGGCAGCCAGGGTTTGGCGTTCCCGGCGTGAGCCTGTGCGTAACGGTCGCGGAACGCCTGGCACAGTTCGCTGGCGACATTGATCTTGGCCATGCCTAGAGATATTGCGCGGCGAAGATGCTCCGGCTGGGTGCCCGAGCCTCCATGCAGCACCAACGGCACGTTAACCAATTTGCGAATTTTCTCCAGGCGCTCGAAATCGAATACGGGGAGCTTCGTATAAAGTCCATGCGCGTTGCCGATGGAAACCGCCAGAGCATCAACACCGGTCATTTCGGCATAACGAGCCGCATCAGCCGGTTCGGTGAGAGTCGAGAACTTGCTGCCCTCGACGGTCGAATCGTCCACCTGGCCGACGCAGCCGATTTCGCCTTCAACGGTGACTCCGAGCGGCTGTGCGCGAGCAACTACCTCTTTGAGCGCAGCCACGTTCTCTTCAAATGGCCGCGTTGAATAGTCGAGCATCACCGACGTATACCCGGCGGCCAGGCACGTCTCGATTAACGTGGGCGAGTCGCCATGATCGAGGTGCAACGCCGCGGTGACGTGGTACTTTTCGACGATGGCTCTAGCGATGCGCGCCAGGGTGTCAGGAGAATTAAGCGCGAACTCGCCCGGACCGCTCATCAGGATCACGGGCGCCTTTAACCTGGCAGCAACCTCAACGACGGTCTCGGTGATTTCGGCGTTCCAGGCGCAAAAGGAAGGCACGGCATAGCCTTTGCGCCAGGCCGGCTGCAATAATTCATGCATCGGCAGGAGCTTCATCATCGGTCGGGTTCGCCTGTCATGGATACAACCGAAAAACTTGCCGGGAACGCGGATTGACTTAACTGAATGGGAGAGTTCTCGCAAGCAAAAGCACTGAGCCGGAGCGCGGACATTCCTGTCCGCAGCGAGATACAACAGACCCGTTTTGTGGTTCGAACGCGGGGCAATTGTGGCTTGCTGCGGACAGGAATGTTCGCGCTCCGGTTAAGCGCCACCGACTTTCCGCTTGACCACGGCAAAACGAATTGTTGTGATAGTCCTCAATCACCTCTTGGCCTATGCAGCCTGCAAATGCGGCTCTAAACAGGCAGCGCCTGTTCCTGGCCAGCTTTATTCTTCTCATCGCGAGCGGCGTCGGTTTCTCCGCACGCGCGGCGGTGCTCGGCACCTGGGGCGCCGAGTTCGGCTTCACCAAGGCGGAGCTGGGAGTCATTACCGGTTTCGGGCTAACCGGTTTCGGGCTGACCGTGATCCTGTTTAGCGTGCTGGTCGAGCGTTGGGGCTACGGTGTGTTGCTGGCGCTCACGTTCGGTTGCCACGTGCTCTCAGCGGTGGTTTCGCTCATGGCCGCGCCCCTCTTCCATGCGTTCGGCAAGGATGCGGCCTTTTGGTGTCTATCGAGCGGCATGACCCTGTTTGCTCTGGGCAATGCGGCCGGCGAATCTTCCATCAACCCGCTCGTGGCGGCACTTTATCCCGAAGTCAAGACGCCTCGGCTCAACATGCTCCACGCCGGTTATCCCGCGGGGTTGATCCTCGGCGCGTTTCAAGGCGTGTTGCTCCAGGGCCGGTCCTGGGAGGTTATCCTGGTAGTCTACCTCGTGCCCACGCTGGCGTATGGGTTGATGATGTTCCGCCAGGTGTTTCCCGCGTCGCAGGCGCGACAGTATCAATTGACACTGAAGATGATGTTCGCCGAGTTCTTGTCGCCCGTGTTGCTCATTTTGCTGGCGCTAATGGCGCTGGTCGGCTTTGTCGAGTTGGGCACCGACAGTTGGATCTCTAACATCACTGGCAACCTGCTGGCCAATCCGACCCAAGGCCTTTACCTGTTTATCTGGACTTCGAGCGTGATGTTCGTGTTGAGATTCTGTGCCGGGCCCATTGTAAAGTGGATCTCGCCGCTGGGCTTGTTGTCTGTCAGCGCCTGCTTCGGGGCCGTGGGACTGGTGTTGCTCGGCGAGGCGGGCCGCCAATTTAACCTGGGAGGCGCGCTGCTGGCCGCCTGGGTTGCGGCCACGATTTATGGAATCGGCAAGACGTTCTACTGGGGGACTATGCTCGGAGTGGTTTCGGAGCGGTTCCCGCGCGGCGGGGCGCTGACGCTGGGCGCGGTAGGTTGCGTGGGAACGCTTTCGGGCGGGCTGCTGGGCGGGCCGGTCATCGGTTTTATTCAGGATTATTTTGCCTCGCAACATTTGCAGGCGGGCGCGCCGGCCAGCTACCAGACCTACCGGTCGGAAACGGAGAATCGATTGCTGCTCGTATTCCGCAACACGGGCCTGGACGGCAGCAAGGTCGCCGTGTTGAACGATGACGGTCGGCAATTAGAAAAAGACCTGGCGCTCCTTCGGCAGAGCGGCAAAACCGACGCGCACCTGGAAAGCCTCAGTGCCTGGTGGGAAGGAGCACGGCTGGAAGCCAATCGCGACAAGGAGCCGGTCGTGGCGGCCACGCTGGGCGGGAGCCGGATGGCGCTCAAATGCACGGCGATTGTTCCTGCGGTCATGGCGCTGGGGTATTTACTGCTGGCGCTCTACTTCAGAGCGAAAGGCGGCTACACCGCCGTAAGACTTGAGAGCGCGCCTGCGGCCGAACCAGTTCAAACAGTGATGGACGCAGACAAACCCGCATAGATACGGCTTGGACGATTTCGTCCAGCTCCGGCGGAGCGCCATCTTTGTAGTCTCCTTCACCGTGCCAACTCCTCGAGCCCGGAGGGGCGGCATATCCGGGACCGCCGAACTCGATATCGCTCCTACGGAGCTTCAATTCTGGTAGCCACGCATTCTACAAAGATAGCGCTCCTACGGAGCTGACACCGCGCCCCGCGCAAACATTGTTGAGCGTTCCCTGCGCGCACTTGTCTGGCACGTTCGGCTCATCTGTGTCCATCGGTGTTCATCCGTGGTTTTCTTTCGCTTTTTCCGACCTGGTTCTCGCGCAGAAAACGTTCCACAGCGGCGCGTGACGGTGTTTCAGCTTCCAGCGCTTTGAGCGCTGCGGCCGCGGAGGCAAACCGAATTCGTTGCCGCAAGTCATCACCACGAGCGAGGCGCGCCGCATAAACTCCATGGAAGACATCACCGCAGCCGGTGCTGTCCGCCACCTCAACTGTGAAGGCCGGATGATGCTGCGCGGCTGTGTCGTGTTCCGCGGAGACGCTCCAGCAGCCTGCCGGTCCGCTTGTGACGATCACCGCTGCGCGATCTGGCTTCCAAAGCGCGCGTGCTGCCTCCGCCGGTGTGGCGGCCCGCGTCAACCGAAGGGCAAACCCTTCAGACAGAATCAGGTGATCCACCAGCTTCAGCACCTCCTGGAACAAGGGAACAGTCTCGTTCTCGAAATCGGCGACGATGGGCACCCGAGCGGCGCGCGCAATCCGTGCGGCCCGAAGATTTCCCCGCATGCCGTAATGATCGATGAAAAGCACCTTTGCGGCGCGAATGATCTCGTCCGACGGCAGCGTGTCGTGCGCGCCGATGAGGCCGCCGGTTTCGAAGAAAATGTTCCGGCTGCCGGTGTCCTGGCCTACGATAATAGTGGAGTGTACGACCCGCGCCTCCGGCAACCGTGGTGCGTGCTGGATATTGATGCCTTCGGAGGCGAGATTGCTCACGATGTGTTCCGAAAGCTCATCCATTCCGAGGCAGGCTGCATAGGCGCAGCGGGCGCCGACGCGCGCCGCGGCCACCAGGGCGGCGGCCGTCAGCCCGCCGCAACGACGCACGCTGTGCGCCACGCGTACTTTCGTTTCGGCCGCCGGGTACGAGGGCACATAAAGGACGTCATCAACCGCGGCGACGCCAAGTCCCAGGACATCGAAACTTTCCACGCGCGTCCGCTTCATGTCAGTTTTTGTCCACCAGCCGCCCTCTCTTTAATATCGTGTCCCTTCCTTACGGAGTCTGCTGCGGGTCTCGATCCGTTCCGATCTTTTCATGAATGCTGCGGCTTTCGTCGAAAGCGTGGACCGCGTCCTGGACTCTGCCTGCAGCCGAGAGGGCACTGCTGTATTGGTGCAAGGTCTTCGCGAGTGAGAAGTACTTGTAAGGGCCCTCGAGCTGCGGCAACTGCGACACCGCGCGCCGAAACTCCACTGCCTTGCCCCATGCTTCAGCGGCACCCGCCAGGTCCTTTGATTCCGTTCGATTCCGGGCAGTGATTTCCCACCAAAGGGCCAAGCTGCCCTGCACCCCCGCGAATATGGAAGCTTCTGCCATTGGCTCGAGCAGCTTCCATGCGACATCCAGGTCACACTGTGCCTCCGGTGCCTGGCCCTGCTCCATCCGGCACCGCGCTCGTGTCAGCAGTGCCCGGGCGCGTTGCACACCGTGTAACTTCTCAGGGGGAGTGTTTTGGACGGCTTCCTCGGCCGCGGCGGCAGCCGAAGCTATGTCGCCTTTCGCCAGGAGGCACCGCGACAGATCTCCCAGTGCGGTTGCGAGCAACACTGTGATATCGCTTTTTCGAGCAGCTTCTACCGCCGCCCTGGCTTCCTGAATCGCGCGGTCCGGGAGTCCGCTGAGCGTAAACAGGTTGCAAAGGTCCATGTGGTCTTTGCAGATTATCGCCTGGTTGCCTTCGGTCTCGGCCAGTGCCAAAACGCCTCGCCGCGTAGCTTCCGCTTGCTCCCAACGGGCGGCGTCCTCGTGTTCTATCGCCTCCTTCACCAGCCGAAGTCTCTCGCTCGGATTCAGCGCCTGTTTCCGCGCGGCGAACACCAGGCACTGCGCAGCAATCAACTCGGCAGCTTTGACATCGTCGCGCTCACGCGCTTCCTGAAACGCCTCTAACAGCCGCCTGAATTCAGACATTTGGTTTTCGTCCGCGCTCATGATTTCTTTTTGTGAACTGCGCTTCGATCAAGCGACCGTTTGATGGGGCTATGATGCACAAGCGTCCGCGGCAAGCTATTCAGAATGTGGAAAAACTTTGTCCTGACCCCGAACCGAACTGACGAGGGGACAGTTCACAGCAGACTCGAAGGCCTGCGTTACCTTGGTTGCCGCTTTAAGTCCTACTGCAGCAACATCGCCCGGAAACACTGTTGCGCTCCCGACAAAACCGCGTTCGAAAAAGTCACCGTCCCCGTGGCATTCGATAGCGTGAAAAGATCTGTCCAGTACACCAGGTTGGTCGAAGACTGAATCCCATAATTCAACGTGGCCACACCTTCCAGGTCACAGATGAAATTCGTTCGATTTGTAATTCGCGGCCATCGCAAAATGCCCGGCCCATTCGTGAATTGAATGCTCAGCGCGATCTGCGGGCTGATAAGCCAATTGTTGCCGATGATCACAGCGTCGTAGGTCCCGGCATCCTCCGGTTGAAGATTCGTCAGCATGAGTACGTCCGTGGACGACCCGTAAATGTCTGGGCCCCCAAGAAAACTCATCGGAGCTGTAACAGTTCGGCCATCCTTTCGCCATTGCAACGTAGGAATCCCGTAGTCCGCGTACGCGGAACACTCGTTGCTCAATATGATACTCGAACCCGGCGATACCACCGGATTGGTTGGAGAGGAGTACTGGGGATAATACCACGGTTCAGGCCATTCCGGCCACACGGGGAAGTGGATGTTGGCTGTAGAGGGTACAGGAAAACCACCCCCGCCGGCCGTTAACTGAAGCACGGTGGAGTGCTGGGTAAATGTCCCGCCCCAATATGGATACGTGAGATCCATGCGGTAGTATACAGCTTGCCCCGGGACCACGCTCGGAACGCTGCGGTATGCCCCGTCGAAGTACCCATATGCTACTGGCGTTGACGCTCCGACCGGCTTCATCTGGTCCAACGCCGGCCCTGCCACCACGTACGCATTTCCGTTTGTGATCGGGCCCCCGCCGTAAGGATCGTTAGCATATGCTTGTGAGATTACTGGCCCAGGGCTTTGATTCGATAAAGGCACTATCCCTCTAACACCGACAACCGAAAGAAATGCCAGCCGGCTCGGCACCCAGCCGTCGCCATTCTTCACCACCACCATATAATAACCAACATCCGTTAACTGAGCGCTGGCTATCTGAAACGAGGAACCGGTCGCCCCCGAAATGTTCGTTCCATTGAAACGCCATTGGTAAGCCGTCGCACCAGTCGCCGCCACGTAAAACGTGGCGTTGCTGCCGGGAGTGACCGTTTGGGACCCTGGTTGCATCGTAATCACTGGGAGGCTGCCCCCGAAACAAGCCTGGCAATGAAGCACCAAAGCCAGAAGAATCATTAGGGGTCTCATTAAAATCAACTCTCTTTCTCGAAGCTATTCAAAGGTTTCCTTTTGTCAAGACGTTTTGGACAATCACCCAAACGACACGGGTTCGCAGAAAATGAGCTATGCCCAGTACCGACCAAACACTGCTCACGTAATGTCACATCGAAAGCGCAACCCTGCTAAAGTGATGTAACATCAGGACCCGCTCCTTCTGTAACTCCGTCTGCGGCTCTGGCCTTGAACGGACTTCGCTCAGGGGCTTCGCTGTGCGGCACGGCGCCGAGCAAGCCACTCATCATCCAGTTCAACGTCGGCACGCGATGGCGTAGCCATACAGACATCGGTTCGGGCTTCGCGCCCAGGGCAGCCTTCGGTTCCAGCGCCGTGCGCCCCAGCGAAAGCCGCTGGCAACGCCAGGCGATCGCATCGGCGACGGTGGTATGGAGCAAACGCAGATACAACGGCAGGCCCGCGGCAGCGGCTTCGCGATCGAACCCGATGTAATAACCGATCGCGGTATTGCCGTCGCGAATCGCCGTGATAAAGCCCAGGATTTCTTCGCCGCGCCGGGCCACAGTACACCGGAAATCGTTGCCCGCTGCAGCGGCCAGCGCGGCAAAAAAGCCTTCGCGCAACGTGACCAGCCGGATCGGCGCATGGCTATGCACGGCTAAATAAAGCTCGTGCAACCGCTTGCCGTGTGCGGCCAGCTCCGTCAGCGGCTCCAGCGCACACCCCGCCTCCGCGAGCTTTTTCATTTGGTCCCTGGCATTGCGCCGATACTTCGCGTCCAGCGCCGCGAGATAATCATCGTAACTTCGCCACGCGGCGGGGATTTCCAGCACCATGTTGGGTTCGGTTTCCAAGGGCCGATACGAAAAGCGCCGCAGCGCTTCCAAACCGGTCTGCCGGGTCGTCACATCCTTCACCATTATCAGGTTGGTTTGTCCCAGCAGGCGTTCCGCGCGCCTTATGCGGTACAACGCTTCAGCCACCCCAGGCCAGATTTCCGCCGGCTCTTCCCCCGGTGCGAAGGCAATACCGTCGAAGCCCCACGAAAACAAGTTCCCCGCCACCAGCAAACGTTCGCGCACGTTCGACGCCGCAATTTTTGCCGCAGGCCCAAGCGCCTGTTTCAGCAAGTTCCCCTTCTCGTTCCTCCTTTCCGGGCGCAAATGTTTCCCGGTAATGGAAACCATCTGTGCCGCCAACACCGCCACGGGCTGCGCGTCCCGATAAATTAACGCATACCGATGGGTCACGTTTTCCGCGCCATGGATTTCAATTGCGCGCAGAACATCCCGCCGCAAGAAGAATCCGCCCTGTTCGGCCACCAAATCCCAGTGCCGCGGTTGCAAAAAGTCCACGCTGTCAGCAAAGGCGAATCGGAAACCGGACGGCCGATGGCGTTCCTGATGCCGTTCCTGCATGGCCTGAATGGAAGATGCCAGCCGCGCTAAAGGGCTTCTTATTTGACGTGCCATTGGGGTTTTAGAGTGCCAAAGCGAATTTTCATTCAAAAGCCAGTTCTTAACGCAAAGACGCGAAGGGTTGGAGGGTGGAGCCATGTATTCCTGAGCAACTGAGTGGTTCACTACGTCTGTTCAATTGTTGAGAACACCTTTGCGCCCTTGCGTAAGCTCTTAACGCAAAGACGCAAAGAAGCGAAGACACGAAGGTGGACCGGTGTAGACGACAGGTCTGGAGCCACCCTTAGCCGGGCGTCAAGCTACACCTGGGACCGCGGGTTTCGCCCCAACGGACAACTGCCGGACGTGACGGCTATATTGTTGCATGAAGGTTTTAAGCAGAGGCCAAATTAGCATTGTCATTGGCGTCTTGCTGGGGGCGGGCGCGCCCGGTCTTGTGAGGGCGCAAGCCACGGGCGGAAGCTCGAACCCGCCAGGCCCCGAGCAGGTAAATCCGCCAAGCCAACCAGCCGCGCCACCGGTGCAAACCCCACAACCTGCCGCACCACAAGCGCCGCCCCCGGCCGCGCCCGCGCAGCCGCCACAGCCGCCTCCGCAAGTTATGCCGCCGCAGCCGCCTCCGCAGGTTGTGCCGCCGCAACCGACGCCCGGCGGGATCCCACTACGGCCGATTGAACTCAGGCCAATTCCTCTGAGACCGCTCCAGACCAACGCGCCCCCTGTGACGCCGCCCGCCGCGGTTCACCCCGCGGCACCGGCACCAGCAGCCCCTGCCCCCACAG
>Ga0306923_10008539_pt1 | contig 10281 bp, 8 predicted proteins | sample sta12Can44000108_FD_203841 | JGI IMG/M metagenome (GOLD analysis project Ga0306923, IMG submission 203841) | Lab enrichment of tropical soil microbial communities from Luquillo Experimental Forest, Puerto Rico - statanox.12C.anox.44.000.108 (v2)... | ecosystem: Environmental > Terrestrial > Soil...
GCGCTCCACTGGCGCGGGGTCCTCGACTTCGCGGCAGGTCTCGAGCCCGTTCGCTACGAGCGCACGGTGACGCAGCCGGCGTCTGCGCCGGTGACCGAGCATGAGAACCCAGTGCTCTACTACGCTTCTGCCGGAGTGCCGATCACCGCGCATCTGAGTGCGTACGCGGCACTGACCCGCGGCCTCGAGGACTCGGGGCTCGCGCCTGCGAGTGCCACGAACCGCGGCGAGCTGCTGCCGGCGGGCCGCACTGGTCAGGAGGAAGTCGGTGTGCGCTACACGCTCGGCGCGACTACGGTCGTCGCCGGACTGTTCTCAGTGTACAAACCGTATTACAACGTTGGGAGCGACGGCACATACTCCTGGCTCGGGACTGAAACCCATCGCGGCGTCGAGCTGTCACTGAACGCCGAGCCGGCCCCGGGGCTGACGCTGGTTGCGGGCGCCGTACTGATGTCGCCCGAGGTTGCGGTCGCGAGCGGAGTCGAGGGAGTCGGATCCGCCCCGGTGAGTCAGCCGCACGACGTCCTGGAACTCGCGCTCGACTACCGTTTCCCCGCCCGGCCGCGTTGGTCGCTCGATGTCACGGCGATGCACTTCGGCGCGGTCCCCGTGCGGTTGGACAATGGCGCCTACAATCCGGCGCAGACTTTCCTCAACGTCGGCGCACGCTACCGCTTCAGCGTGGCAGGGCGTGTCGCGATGCTCCGCATCCAGGTCCAGAACGTGACCAACCAGAAGGTCTGGAGCGTCGCCGACACGAGCGGCGGCCTCGTGACCTATCCGCCGCTGCACATGCTGCTGGGCTATCTATCGGCCGACTTTTGACGCGCGGCGCTCACGCACGGTTGCCTCAGCGTGCCAGTCCCTGAGCGTCTGCGCTTCTCTGGTCGGATCGAGTCCCGCCCGCAGCTTCGCCTGCCGCTCGGCCGGTAACATCTGGAACCAGGCGAGGGTGTCACGCACGGTCTCCTCGAGCGGGCGCGATCGCAAGCCGTTGGCGAGCGCCGCTTTCACCGAGGTCAGGGATGCCGCCGCCGAGTCGCCCTTGAGGGGTGCCCACGGCGGCAGGTCCAGCTCCTCGGGCTTCCAGTGCGCGGCGAGGAAATCTTCGGGAACCCAGGTCACCTTGACGGCGGCGGTGGGCGAGGCGTGCCGACTCGCCTCGAGCAGTGCGCCCATCGTGAAGGCGCGGGGAGGCGAGTCGGCGTTGAAACAGCCGTTGGTGCGCGATTGCACGAGATCCATCATCCAGCGCGTCAGGTCGCGCACGTCGATGACCTGTATCGGGTCATGCGGCGTGCCGGGGGCGAGCATCTCGCCGCCGCGGTTGGCGCGCACCGGCCAGTAGGTGAAGCGATCCGTTCGATCCAGCGGCCCGACGATGTAGCCCGGGCGGACGATCGCGATGTGCTCCTGGAAGGCTTCGCGCGAGTATTGCTCGCAGAGGGCCTTCATCGGGCCGTAGGTCGTGTCGGTGACCTCCTCGATCTGCGGGTCGGTGAGCGTTCCGGTGGGTGACTGCTCGTCGTTGGGCTTGGCGAACCCCGCATACACCGAGATGCTCGAGATGAACAGGCAGTAGCCGACCTTCGGTGCGAGCAGTTCCGCGGACATCTTCACGTATTTTGGAATGTAGCCGGTGTCATCGACGACGGCGTCCCAACTGCGGCCGCGCAGGGCATCGAGCTGCCCCTGGCGATCACCCCGGAGCGTCTCGACACCTGCGACACCATCAGCGGCCGTCTTGCCGCGGTTGAAATGCGTCACTCGCCAGCCGCGGCGCTGGGCTTCCTGCGTCAGGTGCGGACCGATGAAACCCGTCCCGCCAAGAATCAGTAGTGTCCTCGGCTGCGGCTCGTCCGCGAGCACGCGCAGCGAGCGCGGAACGCCGAGCAACGCACCGATCTTCAGCAGCTCGCGTCGAGTCCTCACGACACACCTCGCTCTGCAGCCGGCCGCGACCGGCTGTCGATCGCGCGGCCGCTAGCGTATCGCGAGTGCGCCGCAAACGGTGCGCAGTCTCCTACCTGGAGCCGCGTAGAATGGCGCGCCAGCGCAGAGTCCTGCGCCCAGGGGGGAGGGAGATCATGATGATGGCCAGCAACGCCCGGCGCGGGTGGGTTCTGCTCGCGTGCGGACTCGCCGTGTCCACGACTCTCGCCGCGCCGACCGACGCAATCCGCTACGACGTGCTGATCTCCGGGGGCACCGTCTATGATGGCAGCGGCGGCCCGCCCTTCGTCGGTGACGTGGCGATCCAGGGCGATCGCATTGCTTACGTCGGCCCGCATGCTCCGCATCCCGCGCGCGAACGCGTGGATGCGCGCGGCAAGGCCGTCGCACCCGGGTTCATCAACATGCTCGCTCACCCGGAAGCGTCGCTTCTCGTCGACGGCCGGGCATTGAGCGACCTGCGCCAGGGGGTAACGCTCGAGGTGCTCGGCGAGGACTCGATGGGCCCGCTCACGCCGCAGATGAAGGAGCTCGATGTGCAGCGCCAGGGAGGCATTCACTACACGATCGACTGGACGACGCTCGGGGAGTACCTGCATCGGCTCGAGCAGCGCGGCATTGCACCGAACGTCGCTTCCTACGTCGGTGCCGGCACCGTGCGCACCTACGTGCTCGGCGAGCGCGACGTGCAGCCAACCGCCGAGCAGCTCACGCAGATGCGCACGCTGGTGCGCCAGGCCATGGAGCAGGGCGCCGTCGGTGTGACCACCGCGCTCATCTACAGCCCGAACGAATACGCCCGGACCCCGGAGCTGATTGCGCTGGCGACCGAGTCGGCTCGCTGCGGTGGGATCTACAGCGCGCACATGCGCAGTGAGGGCGACCGACTGCTGGAGGCCGTGCAGGAAACCGTCGACATCGCCCGTGCGTCCGGCGGCCCGGCCGAGATCTATCACCTCAAAGTGGCCGGCCGGCGCAACTGGGAAAAGCTCGACGCGCTGATCGCGGCAGTCGAGAAGGCACGCGCAGGCGGAACGCGCATCACGGCGGATATGTATGTATACACCGCCGGCGCAACCGGACTCGATGCCGCGATGCCGCCCTGGGTGCAGGATGGCGGGCTCGAGGCCTGGATCGGACGGCTGCGGGATCCCAAGGTGCGTACACGCGTCATCGCCGACATGCGCGACCCGACACCCGCCTGGGAGAATCTCTACGGCGCAGCCGGCGCAGACGGCACGCTGCTCCTCGCCTTCAAGAATCCACAGCTCAAACCGCTCACCGGCAAGACACTCGCCGAGGTGGCGCGCCAGCGCGGCGTGTCACCGGAGGACGCCGCAATCGATCTGGTGATCGAGGACGGCTCACGGGTCGGGGTCGCCTACTTCCTCATGTCGGAGGACAACATCCGGCGCGAAGCGGCGCTCCCCTGGGTGAGCTTCGATTCCGACGAACAGGCCCCGGCGCCCGAGGGCGTGTTCCTCAAGTCGAACCCGCATCCGCGCGCGTATGGCAACTTCGCGCGCGTGCTGGCCAAGTATGTCCGCGAGGAGAAGGCGCTGAGCCTCCCGCAGGCGATCCACAAGCTGGCCACGCTCCCCGCCGCCACACTGTCGCTGCCGGACCGCGGACAGCTAAAGAGCGGATACTTCGCCGACGTCGTGGTGTTCGATCCCGCGACCATTCAGGATCACGCGACCTACGAGCGCCCGCATCAGCTCGCGACCGGTGTCGATGAGGTGTGGGTGAACGGCGTACGAGCGCTGCGCGGTGGCGAGGCGACCGGGGCGGCGAGCGGCCGCGCGGTGCACGGGCGCGCGTGGACCGGCGCTGGCGGTGGGGGCTGCCGCGCGAGCCCGCACGAGTGGACCTGGAGCCCTTGAGGCCCAACACGGGAACGGAGTTGCCGTGATCTGGGGTGGTACCCACAAAAAGATAGGCAGAGCTCCCGGTTTGCGTGCGTAGCGGGCGGAATAGCGTATCTCCGCGCACAACCCACTCTGGAGATACGATCATGAAGTCCGCAGTCCGTCGCGCACTCCTGGCGGTCGCAATGGCCTCGATTTGCACCATCGCCAACGCCGGCAGCCCCGATGAGTCGGCCCAGCGTACCGTCCGCTTCGCCGATCTCGATCTGAGCCGCCCAGCCGGTGTCGCGGTGCTCTACCAGCGTATCCGCGTGGCGGCGCGGGAAGTTTGCCAACCGCTGAGCGAGCGCGACTTGACGTTGCTCGCTGCCTCGCGTTCCTGCGTCCGGGACGCGATTGACCACGCCGTCGACGACATCCATTCGCCGACGCTGTCGCGCTACCATCAGACGAAGACCGAGGCCCTCATTATCACGGCGAGCCGCTGACCCGGTCGACGCTCCGTGGGGGGGTGGCGGTCGGCTAGGCCGTGCCCCGTCCGACGGCGGCGGCGCGCCGCTCGCCATGCATGGTACGTGCGGTGGTTGCTATGATCCTCATCGTTAGGCGTCCGAGCGCCATACACCTGGGTCAGATGTCCGCGAATCGCTGCGCACGAGTCCCCCGCGGCCCACGATGAGTGCGGCGCGGACGGTTGCGACGCCTCTCCGTACCACCTTGCCGGCTGCTGCGGCGCCGCCCGACCGCTGGTACGTGCTCGGCATACTGACCGTCGTCTATGCGCTCAACATCGCCGACCGCTTCTCGATCTCCACGCTGATTGAGCCGATCCGCGCGGAGCTGCACCTGAGCGACGCGGGCATCGCCTTCCTCACCGGCGGTGCGCTCGCGGTGTTCTACGTGACAGTAGGCATCCCGGTCGCCGCGCTCGCGGACCGCGCCAACCGCCGCAACATCCTCGCGGTGTCCCTCGCGGCGTGGTCGGCGATGACGGCGTTGTGCGGGCTGGCTCAGAACCTCATGCAGCTCATGCTGGCGCGCTTTGGCGTCGGGATCGGTGAGGCCGGCGGTACACCGCCCTCCACCTCGATCCTCGCCGACAAGTTCCCCCCGGCTCGCCGGCCGATGGCACTTACGGTCTTCGCTCTGGGCGCGTGTCTCGGCGCGTGGCTTGGCTCCTCGGTGGCCGGCACGGCCGCCGAGCGCGGTGGCTGGCGCGCGGCGTTCCTCGTGCTCGGCATTCCCGGCGTGGTGATGGCGCTGATCGTGTGGCTCACGGTGCGAGAGCCGCGGCGTGGCCAGCTCGATGGCGATGCAACACCGGCCGCCCGTAGCACGTTCCCCGATACGCTGCGCTTCATTGCCGCACAACGCTCCGCCGTACACCTGCTCGTCGGTGGCTCCGTGGCGACCTTCTGGAGTTGGGGACTCATGTGGTGGACGCCCGCCTTCCTCCAGCGCTCGCATCACCTGAGTGTTGGGCAGGCGGGGCAACTCCTGGGGCCTATGCACCTCATTGCCGGCACCGCCAGTACGCTTCTCGCCGGATGGCTCATGGCGCAACGCGCCGCCGCCGATCCTCGTTACGTGACGCGGCTCCTCGGCTGGGCCACCGCACTCACCACTGTGCCATCGCTCCTGCTCTACTGGGTGGTATCGGAACGAGCAGCGGTGCTCCTGCTGTGGGTCTTCGTGCCCGCCGTGTATTTCTACATCGGGCCGATCCTCGGCCTGCTCCAGAACGTGGTTCCGGCGCAGATGCGCGCGACCACGTGTGCGATCCTGCTGTTCCTCGCCAACGTTGCCAATCTGCTTCTGGCGCCGCAGCTCATCGGCTGGTTGAGCGACTGGTTCGCCTCCGCCTTCGGCGCCGGCACGGAATCACTCCGCTGGGCGTTGCTGCTGCTCGCGCCGACGGGCTTCTGGGCGGCCTGGCACCTGTGGACGAGCGGACGCACGATCCGCGAGGACGCGGCGCGCGCCAGCTGAAGGAGCGCCTAGACCGTCGGATACAGTCCGCGCACGCGCCCGAACAGTCGAGTGAGGCCGAACAGGGCGTCGATGGTCGGAGTGGCCACTCCCACCCGCGCACCGATTTCGCGGACTGCGCCGACCAGCGCATCGAGCTCGAGCGGGCGCAGCGCCTCGACATCCTGCAGCATCGAGGTCCGCGCGGCACCGAGCTTGCGCGTCACCGCGTGCCGATCCTCGGGGGACTCGTGCACGTCGCAGCCGATTCGCGCGCCGACCGCTGCTGCCTCGCGCATCGCCGCGGAGCAGAAGGCACGCACCAACTCATCGTCGAGCACGCGGTCGAGCGTCGCGCCGGTGAGCGCGGAGACCGGGTTCATGGTCATGTTGCCCCAGAGCTTGTACCAGATGTCGTAGCGGATCCGCGCGGAGGTGCGTACCTCGAAGCCGGCGCGGTGGAAGAGCGCCGCAAGCTGCTGCACGCGTGCCGAATCCCGACCCTGCGGCTCACCGATGATGAGACCGCGCCCCATGCGGTGCACGGCGATGCCCGGCGCGGCAGCGCTGACCGCGGCGTGCACCACGCATCCGACCACCCGTGTCGTGGGAATCGCTCGGGCAATGACCCCTCCCGGGTCGACGCTCTCGAGCGGACGCGCGCCGAGCGCGTCGATCCCGCCGGAGAACCACCACGGCACGCCGTTCATGGCGGGCAGCACCACGGTGTCCGCGCCGAGGAGCGGAGCGAGGGTGGGAGCGAGCGCGGGCAGCGCGGGGCCCTTCACCGCGAGGAGGAGGAGATCCTGCGGACCGAGATCACGCGGATCATCGGCTGCGAGTGCGAGCGGCGCCTGCACCAGGCTCCCGCCCTCCTCAAGTCGCCAGCCGTGATCGCGCAGTGCCACGAGCGTCGTGCCCCGCGCCAGCGCCGAAACTTCGGCGCTCCCCTCGAGTGCCAGTCGCGTGCCGAGGAAGCCGCCGATGGCGCCTGCGCCGACCACACAGATCTTCAAGGTGCAGCTCCGGCGAGCAGCCGCGCGCGCTCTAGCCCATGTGCAGGCCGCCGTTCAGCGAGAAGTCGGCGCCGGTGGCGAACGCGGACTCATCGCCCGCGAGCCACGCGACGATCGAGGCGATTTCCTCGGGCTCGCCCAGACGCTTTACCGGGATGCCGCTCACGATCTTCTCGAGCCGATCCGGCTTGATGGCACGGACCATCTCGGTACCGATGTAACCCGGGGAGACGGTGTTGACGGTCACACCGCGCCCGGCGACTTCCTGCGCGAGCGACATCGTGAAGCCGTGGATACCCGCCTTGGCCGTCGAGTAGTTGCTCTGTCCGAACTGCCCCTTCTGCCCGTTCACCGATGAGATGTTGATGATCCGGCCCCAGCCGCGCTCGATCATCCCGTCGATCACCTGCTTGGTGACGTGGAACAGGGAGTTGAGGTTCGTCTCGATGACGGCGTGCCAGGCCTCGTTGGTCATCTTCTGGAAGGTACTGTCGCGGGTGATGCCGGCGTTGTTCACCAGGATGTCGATCGGCCCCACTTCGGCGACCGCGGCCTCGAACGCGCGCTTGGTCGAGTCCCAGTCCGAGACATTGCCCTCGGAGGCGTAGATATCACAACCGCCGCCGCGCATCTCGGCGAGCCAGCGATCCTTGCGCGCCGAGCCGGGACCGCAGCCCGCGATGACCGTAATGCCATCCCGGCACAGGCGGCGGCTGATCGCCGTACCGATGCCCCCCATTCCGCCGGTAACGTAAGCAATGCGCTTCGACTTGGATTGCATGGCCTATCTCGCCTGTGTCGATGGGTTGCAGAATTTGTCGATATTAGTACGCCGATCAAACTCACGCCGCAAGGCGCGGCCGAGGACTCGGCCCCCGGCGCAGGCGCGGATCGTGCTACTTGTACTCGATGAGACGCCGCCGGTGACCGAGCGCGCGGCGAATGTGAAAGTGCAGCACTCCGAGCATCGTGGGGAATCTGCTGACGACGAGAAACATGCCGTATAACCAGTTCTCGCGAGCCGAGCGCTTGCCGCGCAGCGCCAGGCGTACGACCTGGAGCGGGTAGAGCGCGAGCATCACCGCGCCCCACGCACCGAAGTATGCGATCGATGCCAGTGTCGCCAGCGGTATGCCCAGCCCCCACAGCAGGGCACTACGGTAATCGCGGACATAGTGTCGCTCTGGGGGTGCGCCATGCAGCGCGACACCCTCGGCAAAGGCATGACCGTTGCGCAGCTCACGCTTCCACCACTGGCTGAACCGCGACATGGCCAGATCGTGCAGGGCCATGTCCTGGGCCAGCCGCCAAATGCGCCAGCCCTTGCGCCGCAACCGCACGCACAGCTCTGGCTCTTCGCCCGCGATCATATCGGTGCGGAAACCCTGCACCTGATCGAACGCGCGGGCTCGCATCATGGCGATGCCGCCGCAGCTCCTGACTTCGCCGGTCGGCAGATCCCACTCGAACTGGATCATCGTGTTGAATATGGAAATTTCGGGCCGCTTCTCGCGCAGCCTGCCCAAGGCGACCGCGACATCCGCATGGGAGTCGAGAAACTCTGCAGCGTCCGACAGCCACCCCTCGCACAGTTCGCAATCCCCATCCACGAACTGCAGGTACTGGAGATGTGGCTGCCTCTGTCGCAGCTGTGCTTGCCCCTCGTTGCGCGCCCGCGCCGCCGAGAACGGCATGCCGGGATCAAGTGCGAAAGTTTCAACACCGAGCGATTGCGCCAGCGCGACTGAGCCGTCGGATGAACCGGAGTCGACATACAAAAGGTGGCGCGCCTCGCGAACCGCGGATGTCAGGCACCTGCGCAGTCGCTCACCTTCGTTGCGCCCGATGACTACGACCCCGACCGTGCCCGGCGGCACATGGTCAGCGCGCTCAGTGTTCACCGGGAGCTGTCCGTAGCGCGCAGGCGATCTGGTCCATCGACGTGACCGTCAGTGCATCGCTTCCCAGCCACAAACGCGAGAGCAGGCGAGCGTGTCGCAGGCGCCGCTCGCCCGCGTGCACCAGGGTCGGGGCGGGCCGCGACAGGCACAATCGCAGGGTCTCCAGTAGCCAGGCCAGGCTACCACCGGCGACGGTGCGTGCGTGTACGCGGTCGGAGGGGACTTCGGCTACTTCTGCACTTGCGACGCTCGCAGTGCAGACTTCAAAGCGGGCACAAGGAAACGCCGTGCGCAGCAGGTTCAGATCCGCCTGCCACCGTCCGGTCGGTGTCATAAGCAGCACGCGCACGCGAGCGGCATTACGGTTCCTGGCAACCCATGCGGCGATCGTGCGTGCGGCGGGCTCCTGTCCGGCAATTGCGCTCGACAGTGTGCCGGCGGCCGCGACCTGCCGTGGCAGATCCCGTAGCCTCCAGAGGACCTCCGGTTTGTCGCCCCCGGCGGCGAACAGCTCGTACACGTCCTGCGAGTCATAGACTGATGCCAGGCGGCGCTTCTCGGCGACGACCTGCGCGATCGTCGTGACCTCCTCATCGAGCACGGCGCCGGATCGTCGTACAGCCGCGAGCGCCGCGCTCATATGGCCAGGAAAACGCACCGCATAGGGCACCTCCTGGTAGATCCGCAGGATCCGGTCGCGCACCAGCGAGGGATCGGCGGCAAACGCTCTGAGACACGCATCCGCCGTCAGCATGTGATCCGCGTGCGGTCCTCCGAGTGGGAACCAGATTTCTGTGGGTTGCTGCTCGGTCACCAAACGCTGCAGCGCATCTACCCAGCGCCGCAGCTCAGCATCGTCGGCGATACGTGAAATGCTCGCGCTGATCGACATCCGGTGACGACGGTAGTAGTCCGCAGCCCACTCGGCATCATGGTAGCGAAGCGCGGCATCAGTCATTCCGACCGACACGTGCTGGCCGCCCAGCATCCGTGCGGCGAGATCCGCTTCGCGTCGCCGAATCTCCGTCACGGTGTTGATGTCGTGATTGCCGCCCAGGTCGCGATAGCGCGTATGGTTGCTGCGGCTCGCTACGGTCGCGATCACGAAGTAGCATTCGTGCCGCCGCAACCACATAGTTCCGCCAACGCTGAGTACGGCATCGTCCGCGTGCGGTTCGACGATCAGCACTCGCCGCCGGTTGGCGGGGAAGGCCGGTTCCAACAAGTCGCAAAGCTCATCGCGCAGAAAGGTGCGGATCAGGCGATCGGCGCCTGGGCTGCAGCTCTGCAGGGCCTCCTGCACACTCACGGACCGCTGCATAAAGTTCCAGAGTTCCACCTCGGCCGTGGAAAGCAGTCGGAAGCGATCCGGCAGGCCCACCGAATGGAGCGCATTGCCGTGCAGCTGCAGGTGCGGTCGGGCCACCAGCAGCCAGCCGGTCGGCAAGCCCGTGCCGTCGACCGGGCTCTTGAACGGCGCGCTGAACGCGGTGGTCGGTCCGCGGGACTGGATCTGGTCCTCAGACTTGGAGCTCATGTGAGTTCGAGAGGCAGATCGGCATGTTATTGTTG
>Ga0306923_10008540_pt1 | contig 10280 bp, 10 predicted proteins | sample sta12Can44000108_FD_203841 | JGI IMG/M metagenome (GOLD analysis project Ga0306923, IMG submission 203841) | Lab enrichment of tropical soil microbial communities from Luquillo Experimental Forest, Puerto Rico - statanox.12C.anox.44.000.108 (v2)... | ecosystem: Environmental > Terrestrial >...
GCCAGCAACGCGAAAAAGCCATCGAACCCTAGTAGGTTGAGCTGCGGATCCGGACCCCGCCCTCACATGGATCCAGCGCCGCCCGGCGCTGCCGCAGTACTCGGCTGGCCGGTAGCGGCTGGATGCTGCTGAGAGGATGGGATCTGCCGATGACGCTCCTTGCCCTCATTACGTGGTTTGCCGCGGTCGTGGCCGGCCTCTGCCTGCTGGCCATCTGGCTCATCGAGTACGACAAGTCGGACGTGGACAGCCACCTGCCCCGGACGATGGTCAGCGCGCACGCCATGCTCGCGGTCGGCGGCCTGGTGGTGTGGTCGGCGTACGTGGACGGCGGTACCTCCGGGCTGGCCTGGACCGCGGTCCTGATCCTGGCCGCGGTGGCCGTGCTCGGCCTCACCATGGCCGGCCGCTGGATCGGGGTGTACCGGATGTACAAAGCCCCGCCGGCCGTGATGGTGCCGACCGTGGCCCACGGCGCGACCGGGCGGGCCGCCGTCCCGCCGGAACGGAAATTCCCGGTGCCGGTCGTCATCGCGCACGGCGTCCTCGCCGCCGCCACGATCGTTATGGTGCTGATCACCGCGCTCGCCCCGGGGGGATGAACTGCCGCGCGGTCTCATCCGTGATCAAGGGTGGATCCGGGACCCCGCCCTCATAGGGATCCAGCGCTTGGTGGCGCGCTGCCGCGGAATGCGGCAGGAGCGTACGGCTGCAGTTTCCTGCTGAGGATGGGATCCGCCCATGACGTCTGCCGCACTCATCACCTGGTTTGCCACCGCCGCGGGCGGCATCTGCCTGCTGGCCATCTGGCTCGTCGAGTACGACCACAAGGATGCCGCCACCCGCCTGCCCCGGACGGTGGTCAGCGCGCACGCCCTGCTGGCCCTCGGCGGTCTGGTGGTGTGGTCGGCGTACCTGACCAGCGACGCGTCCCGACTGGCCTGGACCGCGGTCGTGATCCTGGCCGTCGTCATCCTGCTCGGCCTCACCATGGCGGTGCGCTGGCTCGGGGTGTACCGGGCCAGCCGGGCTCCGTCCGCCGTCATGGTGCCGGCCGGGGCCCGCGGCGCAGGCCCCGAGATCCCCGCGCCCGTCCCGCCGGAGCGGAACCTCCCGGTCCCGGTCGTCATCGCGCACGGCGTCCTCGCGATGGTCACCGTGGTCCTGGTCATCCTGACCGCGCTTGACGTCGGCGGGAGCTGACGGCCGAGCGGACCTCGGGCCTACACCGGGACGGCCCACCCTTGACAAGTCAGCTATCAATATGATAGCACATTGACAGGTGATCGGGCGGCCGACACCACACCGCAGGGGGCATCCCGATGAACGGACCCAACGACAACACCGCTGCGAAAGGCCTGCGCGCGTGGTGGGCATATCCCCCGCGACCCGGCCTGCAACGTCTGATCAACCCATGGGAGTACCGCCGCCTCCGCGCCTACGGGGTCACGCGCGTCGCCGGTGGCAGTGTCGCGGCCGCCGCGGGCGTCATATGCCTGGCGTACGGCGTCTACGGATGGGCAGCGTTCTTCCTGGTTGTTGGCGCGCTGAATCTCGCGGGTGGCTACTGGTACCTCAGCATCGACCGCTCCGCACCGGCCCGAACCTGACCCCGGGCACGCACGGGGACACGCGTTAGCGACGCCGTCGCCTGGGCCCGGCAGGTCATGGAACGGTACGGGGGGCTGGACTGCACCTCCAACAATGCTCAGGGTCTCCTCTGAGCACTCTTGGAGGTGGCGGGAATCGAACCCGCGTCCTTCAGTGCCTCACCAGGGCTTCTCCGGGCGCAGCCTGCCCTGCTTATTTCTCAGCCCCGGCGGTCATGCAGGCCAGCCGCCGAGCGGGCTCAGCCGCTGTTTGGTGTCCCGCCTAGTCCCGCGGCCGGGCTAGACGGTGGATCCTCCTAGCTGATGCCAGGCACCGGGCCGGAGGCTCTCCCGGGCTGACAGCCTCTAACTCGCGGTGTTAGGCCGCGAGGCGGAAGCTAGTGCGCGTTGACTTGGCACTTATGAAGTTGCGGCCACAGGATTTACGAGGTCGTAGTCGCAACCCTCGGCCCGCTTCCCCTGGATCAACCACCGAAGTCGAAACCAGTCACCCCCTCTTGAGTTGTACTGCCACGGTACTCCAGGTACCGCGACGGTGAACAACGATCAGGGCCCGGGTATGCCCTGGGTCACTGCACGCGCAGGTCGCGGAGGAATTCGCCGGCCACTGGCGCCGCCGAGACCCGGGCGGACCTGGTCAGCTCGAGCACGGCGAAGGCCACGTTCCCCTGGAATCCGACGAACCAGGCCGCCCGCAGGCCGCCCGATCCGAACGGGGCGCTGCCCACCTGCCCGTACACCGCGGCGCCGTCGACGTCCGCGCCACGCCCGAGGCCGTCGGTCACCGTCGAGCGCATCAGGGACCGCAGGCTGGACACGACCTGCGTCCCGAACGGAACGGTTGGGGTCAGCCCCGGGTCGGGCGGGCTGGTCACGAGCATGGGCGGGCGCCAGGTCCCGGACTGCACCACCCCGGCGGCGATGGCCATGGCCAGCGGGCTGACCTGGACGCTGCCCTCCCCGATGGAATCCTCGGCCAGCTCGGCCTGGCCGGTGGGGGATTGCATCGCTCCGGCGAAGGCGCTGACCGGCAGCTGCCAGGGCTTGTCCAGGCCGAAGCCGGAGGCGGCGGACTGCAGCTTCTTGGCGGACAGCTGCAGCGAGAGGCCGGCAAAGGCGGTGCCGCACGCGTTCGCGAAGTCGGTGCGGAACGAGGGCCGCAGGTGGTCGGGCTCGGGCGGGTCGTTGGTGAAGTTCTGGCCGCCCACCGGGTTCGACCGGCCGCACGGGATCGGCGTGTTCACGTTGAAGCCGGTGTTCAGCAGGGCCGCCGTGGAGACGATGGTGAACGCCTGGCCGGGCGGGTAGTGGCCGTCCAGCGGCCGCACCGGGGTCATGCCGCGGGGGGTGTGCTGGGCGACGGCGAGCACGTGGCCCGTGCCGGGCGAGATCGCGACGATCGCGGCGGGCGCGCCCAGCGAATCGAGCGCGCTGTCCGCCGCGTTCTGCACGTTGAGGTTGATGGTGGTCCGCACGTTCGTGCCGGACTGCCCGACCGACCGGTTCAGCACCGAGACCACGTGGCCGGCTGCGTTCTCGGTGACGACCTCGGTGGTGGGCGTGCCGACGAGCAGGCGCTGGAACGACTGCTGCAGCCCGGTCAGGCCGACCGTCATGCCCGGCCGGTAGGGGATCCCGGTTTCCCGCAGTTCCCTGGCCGCCTCGCTGCCCACCGAGCCGGACACGGCCGGGGCGATGCTGTTGAACAGCCGCAGCCGCTCCCGCTTGGTGATCAGCCCGGGGACCCGGGACAGGCGGGCGCTCAGCCGGTGGTAGCCGGCCGGGCTGAACCGGACCAGCTCGAGGAACCCGGCGGACGGCGCCTCGCTGATCCAGCTGAGTAGCTGGCTCGCGGCCAGCCCGGTCGCGCTGGCCAGGCGGCTCGCGGTCCGGGCCGGGTTCGCCAGGCGGCCGGGGACGACACCGACGGTATAGACCAGGGAGGCCGGGGAGAGCGAGGTTCCCTGCGCGTCCAGCAATTGGGCTCGCGGCGGCATCGCGCCGACCACGGCGAGGCGTAGCCCGGGCCGCAGTCCGGGAACGATGACGGCCGGGGTCCACACCACCTTCCAGTCCGAGCCCACCCGGCGCAGGCCGAAAGAACCGTCGTACTCCCATGGCGCGCCGCCGCGGCCGAGGTCGACGTCCGCGTGGAAGCGGGCCTGCGCCGTGTCGCCGCGCTGGCTGACGCTGAGCATGGTCAGGGTGAGATCGGCCGCTCCCACCTGCTGGTAGGCGCCGTGCAGCGCCGCAGCCACCTGTACCTGGGTACCGGTCGTCAACGCGGCGGCCGCGTCGTACTGGCCGTTTTCCCAGGCGAGCAGGAAGGACTGCACCGTGCCCTCGGGGGATGGCTCGGGCGACGCCCAGCCGAGGAGCAGCCCGGTCAGCAGCAGCGCGGTCGCGACCGCCGCGGCTATCACCCGGGCCCGCGCAGAGCGCAGGCGAGCACCACCCACCCGTGCTTCCCCGACTCGTCTGTTACCTGCCCGAACTCCCCTGGCCCGGGTACCCCTGGCTGGCGAGCCCGCCTTGGCCGCGGGCTTGCCGGCGTGTGCGCCCCGGTTATGCGTGCGGACCATGGCCCAGCGCTCCGCTACCTTCGCCGCCGCAAGGCACGATCTACCTCTCTGGCAGCGTCCCTGCGCGCTAGGTCCTGGCGCTTGTCGTAGGTCCGCTTGCCGCGGGCCAGAGCTAGCTCGACCTTGGCCTTCCCGTCTTTGAAGTACAGCGAAAGCGGGATCAGAGTCAAGCCGCGCTCGGCGGTCGCGGCATCCAGTTTGTCGATCTCCTTGCGATGCATAAGCAGCTTACGGGTGCGGCGCGGCTCGTGGTTGGTCCAGGTGCCCTGGGCATACTCGGGAATGTGCACGTTGTGCAGCCATAGCTCGTGGTCGCTGACCTGGCCGAACCCGTCGGTGAGCGAGGCCCGGCCTGCGCGCAGCGACTTCACCTCGGTACCGGTGAGCACCAGCCCCGCCTCGAATACGTCCTCTATGTGGTAGTCGTGCCTCGCGCGCCGGTTCCTGGCGATGACCTTCTTGCCCTGCTCGGCTGTCACATTCCTGTCCTGGACCTCACACGCGCAGGTAACGGCGCAGGGTGAGGAACGACGTAGCGCCGGTCAACAGCACACCGAGGATCATCACCAGGATGATGACCTCGATCAGGTCCGTGCTCGTCAGCTGCACGTTGAACGGGAAGTACTGCTGCAGCGTATCAAGCCACAGCGATTTCACCCCCACCAGCAGGGCCGACGCCACCAGCCAGCCGAACAACCCGGCGATCACGCCTTCGACCAGGAAGGGCAGCTGAACGTAGAAGTTGGACGCGCCGACCAGGCGCATGATGCTGGTCTCCCGGCGGCGGTTGAACGCCGACAGCCGGATGGTGTTCGCGACCAGCAGGATCGCCGCGATGATCAGGATGATGGCGATCACCACGACCGCGTTCCTGGCCCCGCCGAGCAGCTTGTAGAAGTTGTCGAGGATGGCCGCGTTGTTGACGACCTGGTCGACTCCCGGCTGGCCGTCGACGTTGGCGGCCACGACGGCCGAGTCCGCCTGCGCGTTCTTGAGCCGCACCTGGAAGGAATCCGGGATGTCCCCCGCGGTGACCGAGCTCACCATCGACGGGAACTCCGACTTGAACTGCTCGTACGCCACCGCCTGGGACACGTAGACAACGCTCGAGACCTGCGGCAGCCCGGCCAGCGTCTGGTGAATCGACCCGATCTCCGCAGTGGTGGCAGGCCCGTTCTTGGTGCACTGCGGGCTGGCGCTGAACTTGGTGCACAGGTAGACGGAGAGCTGAACCTTGCCCTGCCAGAAGGTCCGGGTCTGGTTGACCTGCTGCACGAACAGCAGCCCCGTGCCGAGCAGGGACAGGCTGATCGCGACCACCACGACGAGAGCGATCGTCATGGTCAGGTTCCGCCTGAGGCCGATCCATACCTCTTGGAAGACAAACTGCGCACGCATGTCGATGATCCCTCGGTCGTCGGCCGGCGGCCGGTCAGTAGGCCTGGCCGTAGACTCCGCGTGACTGGTCCCGCACCACCTTGCCGTATTCAAGCTCAATGACGCGCTTGCGCATGGAGTCCACGATCGCAGCATCGTGCGTGGCCATGACCACCGTGGTGCCTGTCCGGTTGATGCGGTCGAGCACTTTCATGATTCCGATCGACGTCGCCGGGTCGATGTTCCCGGTCGGCTCGTCGGCGAGCAGGATCATCGGCCGGTTCACGAACGCACGAGCCATGGCCACCCGCTGCTGCTCGCCACCGGACAACTCGTCGGGCATCCGGTCCCGCTTGCCCTCCAGGCCGACCAGGTCGATCACCTCGGGGACGACCTTGCGGATGAACCGCCGCGGCTTTCCGATGACCTCCAGCGCGAAGGCGATGTTCTGGTAGACGTTTTTGCTGGGCAGCAGCCGGAAGTCCTGGAAGACGCAGCCGATCCTGCGGCGCAGGTACGGCACCTTCCAGTTGGTGATCCGCGCGAGATCCCGGCCGGCCACGTGAATCCTGCCCTCGGTCGGACGCTCCTCTTTCAGCACCAGCCGCAAGAAGGTGGACTTGCCCGACCCCGACGGCCCGACCAGGAAGACGAATTCGCCCTTCTCAACATCGAGGGTGACATTCTCCAAGGCGGGACGGCTCTGATTCGGGTACGTCTTGGTCACGTTATCGAAGTGGATCACTGGCCCATCACACGCGCTCGACGAGTTACGGACTGGCTGCCATCATGACGCTTAGCGCGCCCCAGTTTGGCCACCGGACAGTCTAGGGGGGAAACTGGCTTAGAACGTCCAACATCGTCGAAGTGACCGGGTAGGCGCCGGCCCGGAGGGATCCCAGATGAGCTGTGAGCACCTGATCTGCGCTCAGTGCGCCGGACCGGTGGCCGAAGGCCGGTGCCCGGTGTGCTACGCGGCGCGGGCCCGGATGCACCACCACCACTACGGGACCAGCCTGACCGTGCCGCTGATCGCCGCGGCACTGATCGCGCTGCTGATGATGCTGCTGGCCGTGCATCTCGCGCACTGACACGCCGCCGGTCCCCGCGGCCCGCTACACACCGGTCAGGCCTGGCTACGTACGGCGGTCACCGTCGGTACACGATCACGCGCACATCACGAATGCATCCCAGCCTGGGACTATTCCCCGGAACGCTCTAGACCGCACGCGCCACGGCGTGTTGCAGTGAGCGTTACCAATGAACCCTCCCCATCCGCCGATCTCCTCTCCGAGCAGGTGGGCCGTCGTGCGGAGGATGAAGAGGGCTCATCACGTGGCGAGATCACCGGCGGCCGCCCTCCTCGGGAGAGCGGGCCTGTCGGCCTGTCATGCTGGTCCAAGTGCCCGGAGGGGGCCGCAGTCATGAGGTCAGTGCCCGCGCAGCAACGTAAGTCAAGGTTCCGGTTCCGCGGCCGGGTGCTGGCGGTGGGTGCCGCAGCAGCACTGGCGCTCGTCGCGGCCGCCTGCAGCAGCGGCGGCACCGGCGGGAACGCCGCGCCGACGGGGGGCACCCCGGTCAAGGGCGGCAACGCTGTCTGGGCCGAGCAGCCGTCTCAGCCGCCGACCTACATCTTCCCGTACATGAACAGCGCCAACATCAGCAACACCAACCTCTTCACCTTCCAGTACTACATGTACCGGCCGCTGTACTGGTTCGGCCAGAACGGCCAGCCGGTGGTGAACGACTCGCTGAGCCTGGCCAACCAGCCGACGGTCAGCGGGCGGACCCTGACGATCACGCTGAAGCACTACATGTGGTCCAACGGCACCCCGGTCACCGCGCAGGACGTGATGTTCTGGCTGAACATGGAAACGGCCGAGCCGGCCAACTACGGCGCGTACACCGGCTTCCCGGCCAACATGACGAACATCCACGCCGTCGGCACCAACGAGGTGCAGATGACGATGTCCAAGCCGTACTCGGTGACCTGGGTCGTGTACAACGACCTCAGCCAGGTCACGCCGATGCCGGCTGCCTGGGACCGGACGGCGTCCGGGCCGAGCAGCTGCGCCACGAAGATCGGCGACTGCACGGCGGTCTACAACTACCTGGCCGGCCAGGCCAAGGACCTGAGCAGCTACGTGAGCTCGCCGTTGTGGAGCATCGTGGACGGGCCGTGGAAGCTCAGCGCGTTCAACGCCGACGGGCACATCACGTTCGTCCCGAACAAGTCCTACTCCGGCCCGGTCAAGCCGAAGCTGGACTCGTTCCAGATGGTGCCCTTCACCACCGACACCGCCGAGTACAACGTGCTGCGCTCGCCGAGCGCTGGTACCAAGATCGACGTCGGCTACGTGCCCAACGCGGACGCCCCGCCCAAGCCGGCCAACAAGGCGGTGGGCGCCAACCCGCTGTCGGGTTACACGCTGGCCCCGCTGTACCCGTGGGGCATCGACTACTACGCGCTGAACTATCAGTCGAGCCTTTCCGACCACGGCGCCGTCTTCAAGCAGCTGTACTTCCGGCAGGCCCTGGCCTACCTGTTCAACCAGGCCGCGATCATCTCCGGCCCGCTGCGCGGGTACGGCGAGCCCACGGTCGGCCCGGTGGCCGCCACCCCGGCCACCAAGTTCCTGTCGGCCACAGGCCGGAAGGGCGACCCGTTCCCGTTCAACCCGACCAAGGCCAAGAGCCTGCTGACCAGCCACGGCTGGCACGTGGTCCCGAACGGGACGACCACCTGCACCGACCCGGCCAAGTGCGGCACGGGGATCACCTCGGGCAGCACGCTCAGCTTCGGCTACATCTACGAGTCCGGGGTCGGCTGGGTCCAGTCGGCTGTGACCGAGCTGCAGTCCAACGCGGCGGCGCTCGGGATCAAGCTGAACCTGATACCCAAGCCGTTCGCCCAGGTCATCTCGGTGGCCGGGGGCAACTGCGTGGTTATCAAGGCCCCCTGCAACTGGGACATGGCCAACTGGGGATTCGGCTGGTCGTTCTCCCCCGACTACCTGCCCACCGGTGACCAGCTGTTCCAGTGCCAGGCGGTCGCGAACTCCGGCGGGTACTGCAACTCGACCAACGACGCGATGATCAACCAGACGCTGACCAACAGCAGCCTGTCGGTCTTCTACAACTGGCAGAACTACCTGGCCCAGCAGCTGCCGGTCGAGTACGCCCCGCAGGCGGCCTTCACCCTAACGGAGGTGGCCAACAACCTCAGGGGCTATCTGCCGCAGAGCCCGACGCTCAGCCTCACCCCGGAGAACTGGTATTTCGTGAAGTCATAGAAAGTAAGTCCGCACCAGAGAGCGCGCCCCGGCCGGATCGGCCGGGGCGCGCTGCGTTCCGGGCTACAACCCCTTGGTCCGGAGCCACCGGATCTCGGCCTCTATGAAGTCGTCGATCTCGCCGTCCATCACCGCCGCGGTGTTCCCGGTCTCGTACCCGGTCCGCAGATCCTTGATGTTCTGGTACGGGTGTAGGACGTAGTTGCGAATCTGGGTGCCCCAGCTGCCCGCGTGATCGCCGCGCAGCTCGGCCAGCTTGGCCTGCTGCTCTTCCCGCTTGCGCTCGAGCAGCTTGGCCTGCAGCACGGCCATGGCGCTGGCGCGGTTCTGGATCTGGCTGCGCTCGTTCTGGCAGGAGACCACGATCCCGGTCGGCAGGTGGGTGATCCGGACCGCGGAATCGGTGGTGTTGACCCCCTGGCCGCCGGGGCCGCTGGACCGGAACACGTCGACCCGGATCTCGTCTTCCGGGACCTCGATGTGGTCAGCCTGCTGCACGACCGGGATCACGTCCACGCCCGCGAACGAGGTCTGCCGCCGGCCCTGGTTGTCGTACTTGGAGATACGGACCATGCGGTGCGTGCCGTGCTCGCCGCGCAGCGTCCCGTAGGCGTAGGGGGCCTTCACGGCGAACGTGGTCGACTTGAGGCCCGCCTCCTCCGCGTAGGAGGTGTCGTAGATCTCGGTTGCGTACCCGTGGCGTTCCGCCCAGCGCAGGTAGATCCGCCGCAGGCCCTCCGCCCAGTCGGCCGCGTCGGCCCCGCCCGCCTGCGCGTTGATGGTAATCAGCGCCTCACGCGCGTCGTACTCGCCCGATAGCAGCGTCCTGACCTCGAGCTGGTCGATCTCCTTGCGGAGGGTGGCCAGATCGCGGGCCGCCTCCTCCCGGGCCGCGTCGTCGTGCTCGCTCTCCGCCAGCTCGAACAGCACCTGGGTGTCCTCCAGGCGCCGGTGCAGGCCCTCCAGCCTGCCCAGCTCGCCGTCGAGGTAGGACAGCCTGCGGCCGACCGCCTGAGCCTGCTCCTGGTCCTCCCAGAACCCGGGCTGCCCGGCACGTTCCCGTAACCCGTCGGCTTCTTTCCGCATGGCCTCCGGGCCGAGAACAGCTTCCACGCTGGCGAGTTTCGATGACAGTTCCGAGATTTCGCCCGCAGGGTCCGTAGCCATGCCGGCAAGCCTACGTCAGGCTGCGACCTCAGCTAACGGCCACGCGGAAGCTATCGTTTGCAAGGAAGACAAACGTTAGCCACGACCACGGGGGAGGACCGAGATTTCCGCCGAAACCGTCCCGTCAACTCTCACCTTCGAGCGGGTCCAGGCCGCCGCCGTCCGGCTGTCCGGCGTCGCCCACCGCACTCCCCTGCTCACCTCGACCACCCTGGACGCGCGTTGCGGCGCCCGGGTCTGCCTCAAGGCCG
>Ga0306923_10008541_pt1 | contig 10280 bp, 6 predicted proteins | sample sta12Can44000108_FD_203841 | JGI IMG/M metagenome (GOLD analysis project Ga0306923, IMG submission 203841) | Lab enrichment of tropical soil microbial communities from Luquillo Experimental Forest, Puerto Rico - statanox.12C.anox.44.000.108 (v2)... | ecosystem: Environmental > Terrestrial > Soil...
TGGCGCACCGCCTGTAGTAGCGTAAACCAATGGTGGTAAATATATTTCGGTAGCATAAATACTCCCGCCAATATGTAAAGTATCGCCAAGTGTACAGTCAAATGAATCTGTATAAACGAATGGAGATTCGTATGCAAAGGCATACAACATAGAATCTGTTTTTCCTGAGCTGATTGGCTTATTAACCCATGTGGTATCATTTAACCCCATTGTTGGATTAGGTGTAAATATTGTTGATGTTTCTTTCTGGCAAGATGAAAGTATAAACAACACTAAAATGGGTATTATATAAAATTGTTTCTTCATTTTGTCTGTTTAATTGATACAGCTTTATTTATAAATGCTGCCTGCCGCTAATTTTCATCCTAACACCAAACTGAACACCCATTGTATTAAACTTCTCACTAAATCCTGCGGTACTGTTTGTATTGTATAAACCGTAACGGAAATACGGTTCTGCAAATACATCTAATTTAGAATTAATGTTTCTGATTAAGCTTAAACTTCCAAATAGGCTAACACCAAGTTTTGTATTGTAGAAACCGGATGAGCCTTTAGAATTTGCACTGATAACATTATAACCGGTATCAATTGTAACTCCCTGAAATGAAGATGCAATGTTTAAAATAACACCACCATTTAAACCTATTTTCCACTTTGCTTGCGGATCTCCGAATTCATAACCAAGGCTTACCGGAATGTCTATATTTCTGTAATGATTATTGCTTTTAGTAATCTTATAGCCAATCTGTGTCACGGAAGTTGTATCGTTGATAGTGGTATCTCCCTGCGGACGAACAATTGTTCTGCTTACGATAACTGTTGTTGTTTGTGTTTGATTAATTGAACGCTGTGCAAATTTTTCATTGATTTGAGAGTATTGAACGCCAGCTTTCAGCATTACATGATCTCCTATACTTTTGCTTAGTCTTACACCGGCAGAAAAACCAACACGCATACTTTCTGCACTGTCTTTCTTTTGAATATAAGTGCTGTTAGTTCCGTTCGGATAAATGGTTTTGCTTGAATAATCCGGTGATAAATAAGCTTCTACATATACATCCCGATTTTGATAACCGTTTGCATTCGGGCAATCATTACCTAATCCTAAAATGTTTCTTAAGTTTAAAGGTGGTTGATGCAATGTTCCGGAACTGTATAGATTTGATTTGTTTAATGAAAAGAATTCGCTGTTAAGGTTTTTTCTGGCAGTTAAAGTAAAATAATCGGCTACTGCATTTTCTTCCTGATTGTCGGATATTACTTCTGCAACCGGATTGTTATTTGCTCTTATTTCTAACGCCGAGATAAATTTTTTATTTTTAGAAAAACCGAAATCTGAAACACGATTTGTTTTGTTTGATAAAACAGTGCCGGTAGGTGTTGCAGCATCACTAATGGTAGCGGTAGCATTTGCTGCCTGCTGTGTTGAATCTTCGTTAATAATAACTTTTGCAGTATTATCTTTTTTGCCTTCGGGTGATGCCAAAGGCAATGAAGATGTTTTATTTATTGAAACAGAATTTTTTAAAGTAGAGTTATATTCTATAGCATTTTCTTTTTGATTAATTACAATAAAATAAGCACCTGTAAGGAAGGCAATAATACCAACCCCCGCATACCAACCTACATTCTTTTGCCACCAAAAGGCTTTAGGTTTCCTGTTTTTTTCGTCAAGAATCTTATCCCATAATCCCGAAGGAACAGGAGAGGAATAATGTTCCAGCTTATCCCTCACATAATTATCAAATAGTTTATCTGTCATCACACAGCTATTTTTTGAATTTCCAAAATTTGAGACTGCAGCATTTTTCTCGCCTTTACCAGTTGACTGCGACTGGTACTTGGTTGAACATTCAACATCTTGGCTATTTCTTCATGGCTATAACCTTCAATTACGGCCAGGTTAAAAACAATACGATAACCATCGGGCAGATTATTGATGAGTTTCAGCAATTCTTCTTCGCCCAAATGATTATATGCGTAAGCCTGGATGGATGGTGTATCAACCGAATTATCTTTTATTTCGCTAAATTTCAATTTCTTTTTCTGTAAAGATTTGAGTGCAACATTCACGACAATGCGTCGCATCCATCCTTCAAAAGAACCTTCAAACTTAAATTGATGGATATTGTTAAATATTCTTACAAAGCCTTCCTGTAGCATATCTTCTGCTTCCATATCATCATTTGCATAACGTTTGCATACGGTCATAAACTTACCGGCATATTGTTCAAACAACATGCGCTGGCAATTGGTGTTTTGCCGGATACAGCCGTTAATGATCTCAAAATCAGTCAATTCAGAACAGGTGGATTTAGTTTTACAAATAAAAGATGCCTTTTTAACCTTTTTTGTTGCCTGCAGGAGGTGCTATTTACATTTAAAATTAACAAAAAAGCCCATGCTTAACGGGCTTGGGCTTTGTTTTAAAGAATATTTATTGATTTATTCTGTTGATAAAAATTGATCGTGAATATAATCTACTACTTTTATCATGTCTTTCGTTTCCTGATAAACTTTTATTTGCCTGTCTGCACCGGTACCGTTTTCAATTATTTTGGTTATGTAATTAATGGCATAACGGCATCCTAACTGATCTACCACATCGTCCACAAAATCCAACAATTCATATAATAAAGCCCTGGTATTCACTTCGGATTCTTTTCCAAAATCTATTAAAGAACCATCAATGCCGTATCTGCTGGCCCGCCATTTGTTTTCGTTTATCAAAGCACGTTGGTAAGTTATAAAATTCATGTTTTTGGTCCTAAGCTTATATAATTTTGCACAAATTGCCTGAAATAATGCAGCAATGGCAATGGTTTCGTTGGCCGTCATCGGTACATCGCAAATCCTGAATTCAACCGTATTAAAGAAAGGATGTACCCTTAAATCCCACCAGATTTTTTTTGCATTGTCAATACAATTAGTTTTAATCAATAGGTCTACATAATTATCATAAGCTTCAATACTTTCAAAATGATCGGGGATGCCTGTTCTGGGAAATTTATCAAAAACTTTGGTGCGGTAAGACTTGTAACCGGTTTCTCTTCCTTCCCAAAAAGGAGAATTGGTACTTAATGCATACACATGCGGCAAAAAGTAACGGGCGCTGTTGGCAATATGAATAGCCATTTTTCGGTCTTCCATCCCAATGTGAACATGCAGCCCGAAAATTAAATTACTGCGGGCAGCATCTTGTAATTCATTTACAATTTGATGATAGCGAACATGATTGGTAATGAGTTGGTGGTTCCAATTACTAAACGGGTGTGTACCGGATGCTGCTACCCAAAAACCCAATTCGCCGGCAACCTGTGCCATGGTACCGCGTAAGGTTGCAATATCCTGAAAAGCCTCGTCAACATTGGCACATACATCGGTGCCTACTTCCACAACGGCCTGATGCATTTCGGCTTTTACTTTGTCTTTAATTATTTTTTGCCCTTCGGTTACAATTTTCTGATCGTGACTAATCAATTCCTTTGTATGCGGATCAATCACCATGTATTCTTCTTCAATACCTAATGTAAAGTGACGAAAATCTAATAGATGTGACATAAGCAGTTTCTCTTAATGATTACGGGTATAGTTTTTTTCTTGCAGTGCTTCTCTTAATATATTCGCCCCATGTTAAATTATCTTTTCCTTTAATTAAAGATTGCGCTTTTTCAATGGCAAAATTGGCAGATGTTTCTACAACCCAATTAAAATTTTCCTGACCAACACTGTTAATATCTGCATCCGGTGCCGGATTGCAAAAATCTATAGCATAAGGTACGCCATCTTTAACAGCTAATTCCACCGTATTAAAGTCATATCCTAAATATTGATTGATGCGTAAAACAATATCCGTCATCTCTGCATGTAATTCTTTTGAGGGAGCGAATGAAGCAGCATATCTTGCGTGATGCGGGTTTCTCGGTTCATAAGGCATTATCCTAACATATTTTCCGCCAATGCAATAACATCTGTAATATTCTTCAAAAATAATTTCTTCTTGCAGAAGCATTACCAACTGCCCGGTTTGTTGATGTTTCTCAAAAAATTCATCCACATTATTCAGCTTGTAAACATGTTTCCATCCGCCGCCTGCAAAAGGTTTCATATATGCCGGAAAACCAATATAACTAAATATAGATTGCCAGTCTAAAGGATAACTGAGATTTGCAAAAGACGCATCGCTGGTATCATCTGGCATATCTCTTGAAGGAAGAATAACTGTTTTAGGAACAGGTACTTTAATTTTTGTGGCTAATGCATTATTAAAAAATTTTTCATCTGCACTCCACCAAAACGGATTGTTTATAACTGCCGTGCCGCTTATGGCTGCGTTTTTTAAATAGGCCCTGTAAAAAGGTACATCCTGGCTAATGCGATCAATAATTACAGCATATTCGGTAGGTTCGCCTTGCATTACTTTATCAATTCGTACAAATTCAGCTTTAATATCTTTAATATTTTTGCTGTTCACACGTTCAATAAAAGCTTCTGGGAAACTTCTTTCTTTTCCAAAAAGAATTCCTATTTTTTTCATACGTACTTTTTTAGAATGAAAATGCATTATTGTTCACTATTCAATATAAAGAAACTCATGCACATTTTTTTAAAATGCCTTTAAATTTTGAAGTATTTTAAAGTGTGTTTCACTTACATTTGAATTTATGACTGAAAGTAAACCTACTGTTTTTAATTGCATCGGTTTATTTGGAGAGAGATGTGTTATTGGATGTATATGTGCCAACTCAATCTTTTCAACCGGAACTATCTCATTTATTATTGATTAATGATGGGCAGGATTTGATAAAAATGCCTTTTGAAGAAATATTAGAAAACTTTATTTCTGCTCATGAAACTACAAGTTTGTTTTGTGTTGGAATTTATTGCGGTGTAGAAAGAAAAAGAGAATATGGCACTGCGTATGCGGCCGATTTTGAGGGAAGGGGAGATAAAGCCGGGTTATATACTAAATTTATTTTTGACGAGTTATTGCCGTTTATACGAAAACAGTATAATGCTCCGTCGTTTAAAGATAAATCGTTTGCAGGATTTTCTTTAGGAGGGTTAAGTGCATTGGATATTGTTTGGAATCAGGCACACGAATTTTCTAAAGTAGGTATTTTCAGCGGAAGTTTATGGTGGAGAAGAAAAGCATATAATGATGGATATGATGATGAGAGAGACCGCTTGATGCACTTGCAAATTTTAAAAGGAGGGTTTTATCCATGGTTGAAATTCTTTTTTGAATGCGGGGCTTTTGATGAAACTGCCGACAGAAATAATAATGGTGTTATTGATAGTATTGACGATACATTGGATTTGGTAATAGAATTAAAGCTAAAAGGATATTCAGATGAACATATTGAATATGTATTGATACCCGATGGGAAGCACGATGTAATAACTTGGGCAAAAGCATTTCCGGATTTTTTGAAGTGGGGATGGGGTAAATAATTTTGAATGGATGAGAGAGAATGGAATACATAAAAAAAGTCCCGAAATGTTTCGGGACTTTTTTTATGTATTGGAAGTAAGTTATTAGTTAAACAAATAACGGATACCAATTTGCATTTGCCAACGAGAACCAATACCTGTACTGTTTTGGAATGGCGCAGTATAAGGAGTTGTTCCTGTTAAATAAGGGAATGCAAAAGTTGGAGTTTTTCCATCTGCGAGCAAACCTTTGTAAGACAAGAAGTTGGTAATTGTCGTAGATTGAGTAATGCCCCAGTTTCTGTTAAATAAGTTACCGGCATTAATTAAATCAACAGAAATTTTTAAAGTATGCGTCTCTTTTCCTGTTTTGAACATGATGTCTTGCGTAACATTCAAATCAAATTTGTTATAGTAAGGAAGAACAACAGCATTTCTTTCAGCATATTCTCCTCTGTGTTTTTTCAAGTAAGGAGAAGCATTAATAAATGCATCTAACTGGGCCCAGATTTGTGCTGCAGTTCTTGTATCAGAAGTATTATTAGCAACTAAATTAATATCTGACGAATTTTTAGGAATATAAATTAAATCGTTACCTGAATTACCATCACCATTTAAATCTCCATTATAAACATAAGAGACAGCTCCATTATTAGCAATTTCAAAGAAACCACCAATAGATGTAGCGAAATGCTTAGAGTAGTTAAATTTATAGGATGCAACTGCAACTACACGATGCGGTTGCAAATAAGAAGCATAACCCAAATTAGGAGAGTTAGGATCTTGATTGCTAACAGCAACTGCACTCCATAAAGAAGAAGCTGTACTACCGCCTTCAGCAGTATTCATTGCTTGGCTGTAGGTATAAGATAAACTACCGAAGAAATTCTTGGTTGTTTTTTGAATTCTTGCAGTTAAGTAAGCACTAAACCCTTTTGAATTATTATTCATTAAGATTGCATTACCAATATTAGGGTTTGTAACAGTGGCACCACCTGCACCGGAGTAATATTTAGGATTGCCCGCAGCAGAAAAACGGGTTCTTGTATCTCCACCGTTAGTTAAAGCAAATCCTGCAGATTCGTTCAAATTTACATTTGCATAATTAACTGCATTTACATCCCTGTTATACGCTGCTTCTAAAGTAAATACCCAGTTTTCTGCAAATCTTTTATCCATTGCAAGGCTTGTTTTTAAAACTGTTGGGTATTTAAAGTTTGAGGCAACCATTGCTGTACTATAAGCAGTATTGGCTGCACCTGCTGTAGGCCTCCATTTATTAGGATCTACATTAAATGGAGTAGATCCAACATTAGGAGTACCAGCTACATTATAGGTGAATGAGCCAAATTGAATTCCGTTATTACTTGCTTGATTACTAATCCATACAAATGGCGGAGGGCCTAAGAAAACGCCTAACCCACCACGGATTTGTAAACTTTTATCTCCAACCACATCCCAGTTAAAACCAATTCTTGGAGAGATAATAGGAACTGATTTTGGAGCTTTACCAATATTGTATGATACCCCATCCTTAAATTTCAATGCATCAAAATTGGGGTTATCATCAAATGATTGTTTGTAAATTGTATGATCAACTCTCAATCCATATGTTAATGTGAAATTTTTAGAAGCACGCCATTTATCTTGTGCAAAAAACCCTAATTCTGTAGAACCGGCATAAGCCCAAGGAAACGCACCACCCGGCATAGCCGAATATTGTAAATAATAGCTGTTTTTATTGGTTGTAGTAGTTCCTGCAATAGAAGTTGCTCCATTATTAACACTATTATAGAAATCCGTTAAAGTATTAAATTGATATACGCCTTGGTAACCCGGTGCAAAAGCGTTTTGATATTTTCTGTAATAATCCTGCGTACCAATAGTAATTTCATGAGAACCTTTGTATAGAGTAAAAATATCAGAAAATTGATATACATCGGTATTTAATACATTGTTATAAGTATACATTTCATAACCAAAAGTTGTCATAATATTTCCGTTTCCATCTAAAATGTCAACTAAAGGAAATGTACCGGAAGAAGAATGTGGTGCACGGAAATCTCTTAAAGCTGTGTAACCAACTTGTAATTTGTTTGATGTTTTATTACTGAATCGGGTATTTAATTCTGCAATATAAATATTAAAATTATTATTAATTACATAGCCACTTCCAAAGAAAGGCATAGAGTTGGAACCAGGCTGCCCTCCGGTTATTTGTCCTGAGCCGGGCCTGCTGGTAGAAGCAAATTGGTCAGCATTTGATTTTAAATAATTATATTTAAGAGTAAAGGTGTTTTTGCTATTAATGTTCCAATCTAACTTAATAGTTGCTTTATCACTGTTTGTTTTGAAATTATATCCTGTATAAGCACCTGGATCATAATTGAATTTAGTTTGTAAGAACTGAGATAGTGCAGCTAATGTATCGGCGTTTGCTTTAGATACGTTGTTAGATGTGCTTACCGGATGGCTTGCATCTGATGGAATCCAGCTTGTTGCAGGTAAAGATTGCCTTACTTGTTCGTAGCTTGCATAAATAAATAATTTATTTTTTACTATTGCTCCGCCAAAAGATGCTCCTTTAATATCGTAAGTTAAAGGTGTTTTTACAGCAGTTGCATCCCCTACTTTATAACCTTGTAAATTCTCATTTTTAAAATAATAATAAACAGAACCTTTAAATTGGTTGGTACCACTCTTTGTTACCGTGTTAATACCTGTACCGGAAAAGCCACCCTGTCTAACGTCAAACGGAGAAATATTTACCTGAATTTGGTCGATAGCTTCCAAACTGATTGGCTGAGAGTTTGTTTGACCACCTAATGTAGAAGACAAACCGAAAGAGTTATTAAAATTAGCACCATCAACAGTCATGTTATTATATTGATTACTACGGCCACCAATGTTCATACCGTTTGCTGTTGGCTCCAACTTAACAAAATCCTGAATAGAACGGTTGATGGTTGGTAATTGTTCTATTTGGGTTCTCGAAATAATTTCCTGAGTACCTGTACGGCCCGTATTAAAAATCTTATCCTGCTTTTTGGTTGTGTTTACCGTAACATCATTTAGTACTGTAGCAGTTTCTGATAATTTGAAATCAGCCTTAAATTCCTGGCCTAAACTTAAAAATACATTCTCAATTTTATCTTCCTTATAGCCTACAAAAGAAGATGTAATAATGTATGGTCCTCCAACTTTTACGTTAGGTAGGTTATAACGTCCATCTTTTCTGGTTGTAGTTACGTATTTGGTACCTGTAGGTAAGTGGATGGCTGTAATTGCAGCACCACTGACACCCGTTTTACCGTCCGTTACTGAACCCTGAATTTCAGAAGTTGTTTCTTGTGCCATTACATTTATTCCAAGCAGCATGCTGAAACAAAATGCAAACAAGAGTGATAGACTTTTCCGCATAAGGTTAATTTTTAATTTTCAAAGTTGATTTAATCTATATACTTATTATATATTTGGAACGCTCTTTATTAAAGGTTTTTGCTTGGGGATATCGGTGTTTTACGAAAACTTACAGCAACAAGACCTCTATTTACTTCTTTAAGCTGCAAATAAAAGAAATAATCTCTTTCAGATTACAACATAATATTAACAAATTGTGAGAAGTTGGATTTTGGCATAAAAAACCGGCTTTTTTGGTTTAAAATACATTTTATTCCATGTTTCAAAAATGTTTTTTAAGGCATTTTCGGGCCTTACATTCAATAAATAAAAGAGCTTTGTACTATAACCGTATTTTTGTCTTTCAAAATAAAATAAAATGTTCAATACCATTAGCAGTGGAATAAATGATATAAAGGCCGGTAAAATGATAATTGTTGTAGATGATGAAGACCGAGAAAATGAAGGTGATTTTATAGTGGCTGCCCAATTTGCAAGCCCGGAAATCATTAATTTTATGAGTAAAGAAGGGCGGGGATTGATTTGTGTTGCATTATCCGAAGAGCGTTGCAACGAGTTAGACCTGCAACAAATGGTTCCGTCTAATACCGCATTGCACGAAACTGCATTTACAGTTTCTGTAGATTTGATTGCAAAAGATACATCAACCGGTATTTCTGCTCAAGATCGTTCAAAAACAGTACAAGCCTTAATCAATCCCGAAACTAAACCTTCCGATTTGGGTAGGCCGGGGCATATTTTTCCGTTAAGAGCAAAAACCGGCGGCGTTTTAAGAAGAGCAGGCCATACAGAAGCAACAATTGATTTAGCACGGTTAGCCGGTTTAGAACCTGCAGGTGTTTTAGTAGAAGTTATGAACGAAGATGGTACAATGGCCCGTTTACCAGAATTAACTCAAATTGCAAAAAAATTCAATCTTAAAATAATTTCTATCAAAGATTTAATCGAGTACAGATTAAAATCCGACTCATTAATTGAAGAAGTTACCCGTGTAGATATGCCCACCAAATATGGGCATTTTACATTAGTGGCATTTAAAGAGAAGCTAACAGGAGCAGAGCATTTGGCTTTAATTAAAGGTAATTGGACTGATGGCGAGGCTGTTTTAGTTCGTGTACACAGCAGTTGTTTTACCGGAGATATTTTGGGTAGTTTCAGATGCGATTGCGGCGATCAGTTACACAAAGCCATGCAAATGGTGCAGGAAGAAGGTAAAGGTGTGATATTATATATGAATCAGGAAGGAAGAGGCATTGGTTTGATGAATAAATTGAAAGCATATAAGTTACAGGAAGAAGGTATGGATACTGTTGAAGCCAATCTTCATCTTGGTTTTAAAATGGATGAACGAGATTACGGGGTGGGTGCTCAAATGCTGCGTTACCTGAATGTTACCAAACTGAAACTGATGAGCAATAACCCTA
>Ga0306923_10008542_pt1 | contig 10280 bp, 7 predicted proteins | sample sta12Can44000108_FD_203841 | JGI IMG/M metagenome (GOLD analysis project Ga0306923, IMG submission 203841) | Lab enrichment of tropical soil microbial communities from Luquillo Experimental Forest, Puerto Rico - statanox.12C.anox.44.000.108 (v2)... | ecosystem: Environmental > Terrestrial > Soil...
GTTGGCGTTGCGAGCAACGCCGTGTTCACCAACACGGCGCCGACCCACCCCTACCGCGGCGCCGGGCGGCCCGAGGCCGTCTACATCATGGAGCGGCTGATCGATCAGGCGGCGCGCGAGATGGGGATCGATCGCGCCGAGCTGCGCAAAAAGAATTTCATCGCGCCGACCGCCATGCCGTATCAGACAAAGACCGGCTGGACGTACGACACCGGCAACTACGCGGCCGCGCTGGACAAGTGCCAGGCGCTCGCCGACTGGAACGGCTACGAGGCGCGCCGCGCGGATAGCGAGAAGCACGGCCGCCGGCGCGGGCGCGCCATCGTCTACTACGTCGACAACACCGGCATTTTCAACGACCGCATGGAGATCCGTTTCGATCCCAGCGGCACGCTCACAATCCTGTCCGGCCTGCTCTCGCACGGGCAAGGCCACGAGACGACATTTGCCCAGATGGTGTCGGAGTGGCTCGGCGTGGCGCCGGAAAGTATTCGCCTCGCCCAGGCAGACACCGACGAGGTTGCGATCGGCCGCGGCACTTATGCTTCGCGCAGCATGATGGTCGGGGGCAGCGCGCTACGGGCCGCGGCCGACGAGGTGATCGAGCGCGGCAAGCGCTTCGCCGGCCACTTCATGGAGGCGAGCGCGAGCGACATCGTCTTCGAGAACGGCAAGTTTACGGTAGCTGGCACCGACAAGGCCATGCCGATCGGCCAGATCGCCCAGATGTCGTTCATTCCGGTCGGACTGCCGAGCGAGCTCGGTGTCGGGCTTCAAGGCGCCGGATCCTTCTCCGCCAACGTGCCGAGCTTTCCCAACGGCTGCCACATCTGCGAAGTCGAGGTCGATCCCGAGACCGGCGCCGCCGTCATCGACCGCTATGCCGTGGTCGACGACATCGGTACGGTGATCAATCCGCTGCTGGCGCAGGGGCAGATCCACGGCGGCGTCGCCCAGGGCGCCGGGCAGGCGCTACTCGAGGACATCGTTTATGACGCCGACAGCGGTCAGCTCGTCACCGGAAGTCTCATGGATTATGCGGTCCCGCGCGCCGACGTGCTGCCGAACGTGAGCGTCGATTTCAGCCCGGTGCCGAGCAAATCAAACCCGATCGGCGTGAAGGGCGTGGGCGAAGGTGGAACCGTCGCCGCAACACCCACGGTGATGAACGCGATCATCGATGCGCTCGCCCCGCTCGGCGTCGGCGATATCCCGATGCCGGCGACGGCCGAGCGCGTGTGGCGCGCGATTCACGGCCACAGCGCAACCGGCCCCGGCGCGTCTGGACAGGTGAGCGGAGAGTGAACCACGGCGGCGACCGCGCCCTTGGTACACGGAGATTACCCCTAAGAATAATAGTAAAAGTCACCGATCCTGGGTCAGATACCCATCGTTTCCGGTACCGGGGGGCTGGGTCGATGTCTGGAAAACGTTCACCGAAAAACAATGCCATGCTGGCGCACCTCGCCACCGGCGGGGATGTCGAGGATTTTGCGGGTACCAAATACGAAAACCTCGCGCTTGCCCGGACGCTCCGCAGCCGTGGCCTGATTGCGTGGGACGGCGATAAAAACCGTTGTGTGTTGACCCCGGCCGGCTGGAGCGCACTGACGCCCCGGCGGTTCGGCTTGCCGTCGCTCGCTGCGAGCGCGGCCATGGGCGCGATCGCGGTGACGGCGCTGGCCTTCCTCTGGCTGCCGGGCGCTCGATCGCAGAATTCCGCACAGGGACAAGCGGCGACGACCCTGGCTGTGCAAAGCCCGGTCCCGGCGCCGGCGTCCATTGCGGCCGAGATCGCCGCGCGGAACGTGACACCCATGCCGGCAAGCGTCCCGCAGCCCGCTCCTCCTGCACGCGCCTCCGCGGCCGAATCGACCCTGCCACCCGTCACCCCGCTCGACCTGACCGAGGTCGCTCAGCCGGCGCCCGAGCAAACGATCCCCGAAGCGGCTCCGCCGCCCACCAAACAGGCCGCGGTGAAAAAGCAGCAGCGCCGGACCCCGCAGCCCGCCGAACAGCACAACGCCTTCAGGAATTTCTTCGCCAATTTCGGGCGCGCACGCGAACCCGTGCAAACTCGCCCACGTGAAGTCACGCAAACACGCGCACGCGAGGTGACGCAAACTCGCGCACGCGAGTCCTCACAGACCCGCTCCGGCCCGGGCTCCTGGTTTCGCATATAGATAATCGCGCACCGCCTGACCAGTCGGCTCGTCATCGTCAGCGAAAGCGGACGATCCAGTAAACGCTGACGTCTCAAATAAAGTTGAGATGGCGTTGTTTACTGGATGCCCCGCTTTCGCGGGGCATGACGAGGCAGAGTCAAGGACCGTTAGAATTGTGTCTTCACGGCCACACGGGTTGGTGATAACCGAGCGGAACCGAGGGGCGCGCCCAGTAAGCCGGCGTCTCTGATAATTGCACCGCCGGCTTGAGATGGCGCAGCTTGCCGGAAGGCGTCTCGCTCACCGTCGACCAGCGTTCCAGTTCGTCGGCGGTGAACTCGTCCGGCACGTCTTTCAGATCGGATTCCGGCACTTCGCCGCGATCGACAATAAACTTGCCGACCTGCGCGAGCGAGATGCGCACCAGCCAGCTACCGCCTTCACGCGCGCGGCGTCCCAGCGCCACCATCGCGCCGAAAGCCATCAAATAACCGGTGCAATAGTCGATCGCCGAGACGGGATAGAAGTCCGGCCCCGGTCTCTTGCCCGGGAACAACTCCGCCTGACGCGTGGTGATGCCGCTGACGGTTTGCACCACCGTGTCGAAGCCGCGCCGCGTCGCCCACGGGCCGGCGTGGCCGAAGGCGCTGAGCGACACGTAGACGAGTCCCGGCCGGAGCGCGGTCAGTTCTTCCGGCGAGAGGCCGCGGCTCGCCAACGTGCCGGGACGATATCCTTGCGAGAAGACATCGGCCTTGCGCGCCAACCCGCGCAGCGTCTCGACGTTCTCCGGCTGCCGCAGATCGAGTTGCGCGGAAAGTTTGCCGTGCCCGGTGTCCCATTCCTGATAGCCGAGGTTGGGCAAATGCGCGGCGGTGATTTTCATCACCTCGGCGCCGTGCTCGGCGAGCGTGCGCGCGCAGGTCGGGCCGGCGAGCACGCGCGTGAGGTCAAGGACGCGAATCCCCGAGAGCGGGCGCTCGCCGGGCGGCAGCGGCTCGGGGCCGCTGTCGCCGATGCGGATGATCTCCATCAGCGGCAGCCCCGCGATCGCGGCGGCCTGCGGATGCTTCGCCCATTCGGCTTTGCTCCGGGCCATGCCGCCGGCGCCCTTCGCCGCGATGATCGCCTCTTCGAGATCGGCGGCGTTCCAGGTGGCGACCGCACGCGTCACCGCGTCGCGATCTTCGGCGACGCCGAGCACGCTGAGCGCCGCCGCGCGATGATTGGGGAAATTGCAATGCAGATACGACCAGCGTCCGTCCTTGGTCGGGTAGACGCCCATGATGGAATTGCGCCTGGTCGACACCTCGGCGTCGGCAAGCTTCATGTAATGGCCGCTGCGCATCGAAGCGGTGGCTTGACGCAAGTCGACCGTGACCCGCTGGCGCCGCCCGGTGCGCGCCTGCCACAGCGCGGCAGCCGCAACCCCGCTCGCCGCGATTGTCGCCGCGCCGGCGACGCCGACGCGGAACGGCGTCGGCAATATCGGATCGGTGCCGCCGGTGAAGGCCACGTCCGCCGCTTCGCCGTCGGACCAGCCGGCGACCGGCAGGATCGTGCGCAACGCTTCGTTCGGGCCGCTTGTGCTGTCTTCTGTGGACCCGAACGGGGCTGCCTTCGCGAGGTTCTGCGCCATGATCGATTACTCCAGTTTGATGCCGGCGAACTTTACCACGTTGCCCCACTTTTCGGTCTCGTCGGCGATCAACTTGCCGAACTGCGCCGGCGTCATCGGCATAGGGGCGTCGCCGAGCTCGGCGAGCCGCGCCTTCAGCTTGGGATCGGCAAGCGCGGCGCTGATCTCTTTGTGGAGCCTGTCGAAAACTTCGGCAGGCGTGCCCTTGGGCGCGCCGACGCCGTACCATGCGTCGACGTCGTAGCCGGGGACAAATTCGCCGACGGCCGGGAGGTCCGGCACCGCATCCGAGCGCGTCGCCGCGGTGACGCCGAGCCCGCGCAGCTGGCCGGACTTGATGTAGGCGATCGAGGAAGCAAGGCTCGGAAACAGAAGATCAACCTGCCCACCGAGCAAGGCGGTGAGCGCCGGCCCGTTGCCGCGAAAAGGTACGTGCACCAAGTCGACGGCCGCAAGCATCTTGAACAGTTCGCCGGCGAGATGGCCGCCGCCACCGATTCCCGACGAGGCCATGTTGACCTTGCCTGGATTGGCTTTGGCATAGGCAACGAACTCGGGCACCGTTTTGGCCGGAACCGACGGATGCACCAGCATGACCAGCGGGCCGCGGGCGACGCCCGCGACCGGCGCGATGTCGCGCACAAACACCGAAATTGAGCTTTTGATAGAGCGCCGCATTATACGCATTGGGGACACCGGTGAGCAGAAGCGTGTAACCGTCCGGCGCCGCGTTGACGACAATCTCGGTCGCGATGTTGGTGCCGGCGCCGGGCCGATTCTCGACAAAGAATTGCTGGCCGGTCCGCTCGGAAAGCCACTGCGCAATAAGGCGGGCGACGATGTCGTTTCCCCCGCCGGGCGCAAACCCGACGACCAGCCGAACCGGTCGCGACGGATAGGTTTGCGCCGCTGCTCTTCGCGCGGCGATCGGCAGCGCGGCCGCGCTCGCGGCCAGACGCAGGAATTTGCGACGGGGGAGTGTCACCGGCGAAACCTACCACGCCGCGTCGAGCAGCGCGCGCACTGCTGCCGGGCCCTCGATCTTGCGCGGGTTGGTGTGGACCCAGCGATCATGCATCGAATGTTCGGCGATCGCGTCGAGCTGCTCCTCTTTGACGCCCACGTCACGTAGCCTGCCGGGCAAGCCGAGGTCGGCGATCAGCGCGGCGACGACGTCGGTCGCGGGCACATCCGGCGCGCCCAGCGCCTCGCTGACCAGCGCCTGACGCTCGGCGTTGACCGAATGATTGAATCGCAGCACGTGCGGCAGCATCACGCATGAGGTGTAGCCGTGCGGCACGCCGGCGGTCCCGCCGAGCACGTGGCCGATGCCGTGGCTCGCCCCCTTGGTGACGCCGGTCTGTGTGCCCACCATGGACATCCAGGCGCCGAGCTGACAATCGAGCCGCGCCGCGACGTCCGATGCATCGGATTTGACCGCACGCAGCCCCTTTCCGAGCAAACGCAGCGCGTGGATCGAGGCACCATCGGACATGGGCTGCGAGTTGATCGAGCACAGATCCTCGACCGCATGGTCGACGGCGCGGATGCCGGTCGAGAGCCACAGCCATTCCGGCGTGTGCATGGTCACGCTCGGATCGAGGATGACGGTGCGCGGCGCCATCAGCGGATGCGCGAAACTTTCCTTGACGTGCCGGACGGTGTCGGTGCACCCGGCCGACGCATTGAACTCGCCCGCCGAAAGCGTCGTGGGAATGGCGATGAAGCGCACGCCCGGTGCATTGACGGCGGGCCGCCGCACGCTTCCGTCGGGGCCGATCAACGCCCGATAAGCATCGAGCCCGGACGGCTCAGTGACGTCGTTGCCGAGGCAAATCCCCACCATCTTGGCCGCATCGGTCACCGAGCCGCCGCCGACGGTGAGCAGCAAATCCGCGCCGGCTTCGCGCGCGGCGTTTGCGGCTTCGACCACGTCGGTGCGCGGCGTGTGCGCGCCCATCTTGGCCACAACGCCGGCGCAGCGGTTTCCCAGCACGCGCCGAACGGTCGTTACCACGTCGGTGTCGCGGGCGAGCGTGCCGCTGGCAAGCACGAAGACGGCGCGCGCGTCCAGCCGATCGAGCTCGGCCGCGAGCACCTCTGCGACCGGCGAGCCGTAGACGACGCGGTCCATGTGGGGGTAGCGGTAGACGCCGCTTTTCATATTCGCTCCTCCTGGCCCGTGTCGATCCTTGCGCGCGAAGCCCGCCCGCTCAAGTGGCAACGGCCGCCGCGGTCTGCGGTTTACCGCCTAAGCCGAGGAACGGCACCACCACGAACGCGACGGCGGTGGCGAGCGCGGAGACGATGATCAGCGGCGTCAGGTTGTTGTTGAACGCATGCTGATAGAGAAACGATCCGACATTTTCTCCGACGGCCTGGGCGAGATTGATGATCGAGGTGAGCGCCGCGAAGGCAAACCCTTCGGAACGCTCCGGCGCGAATTCCGCCGCCACCCGCAACGTCGCGACGGTCGCGAGCATCGCCGAGAAGCCGGTGCAGAAATACAGGATTGCCGCCGACGTCTCGCTCGACAGCAGGAGATACGACGCCGTCATCGCCGTGCCGAATGCGATGCTCAAATTGAGTAAGGTCTTGGAAGGAAGGCGGTCGAGGTAGCGGTCGTACAACACTCCGCCCACGATCCAGCCGGCCGAGGAGATCGAGCCGAGAATGCCGATATAGGCCTGGGAAAACTTCAGCTGGTCGGACATGTAATAGAACAGCGGCGTGCCGAAGCCGGGACTGAAGTAGTAGAGAAAAAGAAAGAATGCGACTAGCCAGAGGCTGCGGTTGCGGAACGCGGCGACGAGTCCGCGAAGCGTATTCTTGAGCTCGGGCAAATTGATCGAGGTCTTTTTCTCCTCGACCAGCGCCCAGGTCCCCCAGATCACCGCGATCGGCGCCACCGCGATGACGAGCGCGGCGGTGTGGAGCGCCCCGGCGGGGGAGAGGTGTTGCACCAGTTCGCCGCCGCCGACGCCCGCCGCCACCAAGGCGATGTTGAACCACAGCCATTGCTGATTGACGAAACGACCGCTCGCGCCGAATTTCTGGCCGTTCTCCACCAGCAGCGCGCCACACAGCGTGCTCGAGATCGCCATGCCGTAGGCGGTGAGCAGCAGCGCGAACGCAAGCGCGCCCGGATCGGTCTCCCGCGCGACCCACAGGAACGCGCCGATCGCGAGCAGATTGGCAAGAATCAGATAGGTTTTCCGGCGATAGCCGAACAGCGGGACGAAGTCCGAGACCGCTCCGTAGACCGGCTTGATCACCCACGGCAGATTGAAGAGGGTGAGAAACGCGGTGACCTGAACCGGCGTCCAGCCGTGGAATTCCTTGAGGAAATAGGTCAACGGCTGCGCGATGAGCCCGCCGGTCTGTCCCAGTCCCTCGACCACGTAGACAATGCCGAAGAACAGCATGAGCCAGCGGACCGCGCCGCCGTCAGCCGGTGGCGCGATGCCGGTGGACGCGACCTCGGTCATGCGGGGCGCACCCGCCGGCGTTTCATCTTGCTCATGCCTGCCGTCGATCGTTCGCCTTCAGGAAAGCCTTGCGGTCGGGCATTATGCAATCGACAGGCCGTGCCGCCCAGGCCCTCGCGCCGTCGCACATATGAAAAGGACACCCACACATGACGACAACCCAAGCGCTGCGCCGGTTGCTGCGGGAGGACGGCCTCATCTACATGCCGGTCGCTTATGACGCGCTCGGCGGCCGGCTGGTGCAGGATACCGGCTTCAAGGCCGTCTATAACGGTGGCTTCGTGACCGGAGGGTCGCGCTGCGCGTCGGAACCGCTGCTCACCATGGACGAGCAGGTGCGGGTTTCCGGCGACGTCGCCAATGCGGTGGCGATCCCGACCGTCGCCGACGGCGGAGCGGGATTCGGCGAGCCGCTGCATACCACGCGCGCCGTACGCGAGTTCATTCGCGCCGGTGTCGCCGGCATCCACATCGAAGACCAGCTCTATCCCAAGCGCGCGCATTATCACAAATACGTGGCGCACGCGGTGCCGCGTGAAGAGTTCGTCGACAAGATCAAGTTCGCCTGCCGCGCGCGGGACGAACTCGACCGCGATTTCGTAATCATCGCCCGCTCGGACACCTGCCGGTTCTATGGTCTCGACGAAGCCATCGGGCGCATCAACATGGCCGCCGATGTCGGCGCCGACATGGGCATGTTCTTCCCGCGCAACCGCGAAGAAATGGAGCGGGGCCCGAAGGAAGCGAAGATTCCGCTCGTCTACGTCATCAGCCGCGGCAATCGCGACGGACGCCCCCTGCCCTCCGCGCAGCAACTCGCCGATATGGGCTACAAGGCCGCCGTCGATGCGCTGACCTATCTGCTGGTGAGCTTCCACTTCGCCAAGAAGGCACTGGCGGAAATCCACCGGACCGGCGAATACACCGGCATGAGCAACCAGGAGATGGTCGACGCGCGCCAACAGATCGAGGACCTGGTCGGGCTCGAGAAATTCTACGAGATCGAGGAAGCGACCGTCGAAGAGAAGAAGTGGGGCAAGCGGTAGCGCCCGTCATGACAACGCCGACGGTCCCGCAATCGACCACCGTGCTCGACTCGCTGCTGTTCCGCGATGCGTTCGGTACGCCGGCGATGCGAGCGATCTTCTCGGACGTGGCGTCGGTTTCGCGCTACGTCGAGGTCGAAGTCGCGCTCGCCCGGGCGCAGGCACGCTGCGGGGTCATTCCGTCGGCGGCGGCGGAAGAGATCGCGCGACGCTGCGATGCCGCGACGCTCGATTTCGATCTCCTGCGCGCGGAAACGGACGTGGTCGGCTATCCGATCTTGCCATTGGTGCATCAGTTGGCGCGCCAATGCGGCGAGGCCGGGCGCTTCGTCCACTGGGGCGCCACCACCCAGGACATCATGGACACGGCCGTCGTCCTGCAGATCCGCGACGGTCTTCGCCTCATCAATGAGGACATCGCCGCGCTGCGCGGCATACTCACCGGCCTCGCGCGCAAACATCGCAACACGCCGATGGCCGGCCGCACCCATCTTCAGCAGGCCTTGCCGGTCACGTTCGGCTACAAGGCGGCAATCTGGCTCGCGGCGTTCGATCGCCATGCACAGCGGCTCGCCGAGCTCGAGCCGCGCGTTCTGGTCGGCCAGTTCGCTGGCGCAGCCGGCACGCTGGCATCGCTCGGCGACAAAGGGCTCGCGGTGCAGACGGCGTTGTGCGCGGAGCTTGGCCTCGCCGTGCCGGTGTCCACCTGGCACGTGATGCGCGACGCCTTTGCGGAAACCGTCAACTTCCTCGCCCTCGTCACCGGTTCGCTCGGCAAGATCGCCCTCGACGTGATGATCATGGCGTCGACCGAGTTCGCCGAAGTCGCCGAGCCGTTCGTGAGCGGGCGCGGCGCCTCCTCGACCATGCCGCAGAAGCGCAATCCGATATCCTCCGAGCTGATGCTCGCGGCCGCCAAGGCGGTGCGCCAGCACGCCGGGCTCATGGTCGACGCGATGGTGCAGGATTTCGAACGGGCGACCGGCCCCTGGCATGCCGAGTGGATCGCGATCCCGGAAAGCTTCGTCTTAACCGCGGGTGCACTCAACCAGGCGAAATTTGCGCTCACCGGCCTCGTCGTCGACGAGGCCAGGATGGCGCACAATCTCGCGCTGTCGAACGGCTTGATCGTCGCCGAGGCGGTCATGATGGAGATGGCGCCATTCATCGGCCGCCAGCGCGCGCACGACGTCGTCTACACCGCATGCCGGATCGTCAACGAGCAAGGCGGGACGCTTGCCGAAATCCTCGCGGGCGACAGCGAGATCGTCAAACACTTCGACCGCACCGCATTGGAACGCATGACCGACCCCGCGAATTATTTGGGGCTCTCAGCCGTGATGGTGGATCGCGTGCTCGCGCAAATGAAGACTAAACAATAGACCGCTCAGACACAGGTCAGAGGACGCGTTCGGCTGATTGGGGTCCGGCTACGTCACCGATACGGCTTACGTGCATGATTTCGGCCGGGTACAGACACCGGCGATCCTGAGCCTTGCGGCGCTTTCCAAGGGCGATTGATTATCCAAGCTTAAACGTCGGCGTGGTCATCGGCCCGACGTTTTCAAACGCATCCGCGAGCTTGTGGAAATCGCCGCCGAGGCCGTTCAGAGCAGCATCCGCAAGCTTCAAGTCCTGGCTCAATTGAACGAAATCGCCCGCGAACTTGTGGACGATCTGATCGAACTTGAGCGGCGCGTTGTCTTCCGTCGGAAGGAAATCATTCGAGATCGTCTGGAAGTCGACGCTCAGCTTGAGATAAGCGTCGCTGATCTTCTGCCAATCTGCCGAGTATTTGAAAAACGCCATGCCGAGCGCGGAGGAATCGGAAATCCCGCCGATATCGAGGAAGTCGGCAATGTCCCCTTTTATACTGAGCGCATCGGCGCTTTGCGCCTTATAGTCCAGGCTGATCTTGTTAAAGTTCAGGCTCAGGCTCTCG
>Ga0306923_10008543_pt1 | contig 10279 bp, 11 predicted proteins | sample sta12Can44000108_FD_203841 | JGI IMG/M metagenome (GOLD analysis project Ga0306923, IMG submission 203841) | Lab enrichment of tropical soil microbial communities from Luquillo Experimental Forest, Puerto Rico - statanox.12C.anox.44.000.108 (v2)... | ecosystem: Environmental > Terrestrial >...
ACTGATCCGCAGCAACAGCGGTCGCGCGGGTCACGCTCGTGATCAGCGCGACCGCGGAAGGATGCGGTACCTCGCCTTTCCAGCGACACGATTCTGATATATCGTGATTGCATCACGAACAGCTGGAGGGCGAGATGAGGCCACTCGGAAAACCCGGAAAGGGGTACGGCGACCACCCCCACGGGCATCACGGCCACTGGGCCGGCGGCCGGGCCCCCAAGGGGAATGTGCGCGCCTTGCTTCTCGCCGCCCTGCTTGACGGGCCAGCGCATGGGTATGAGCTGATGCGCCGCCTGGAGGAGCAGGCCGCCGGCCGGTGGCGGCCCAGCCCGGGGTCGGTATACCCGCTGCTGCAGCTGCTCGAGGACGAGGGTCTGATAAGGGGCACCGACCAGGAGGGTCGGCGTGTCTACGAGCTGACGGAGACCGGACGTGCCAAGGCCGACCAGGACCTGCTGCACGACCTGGCCGCGGGCCCGGCGGTGGCGGCCGCCCACCTTGACCTGCGCGCGGAAGTCCAGCGGCTGCACGGCGCCGCCCGGCAGGTCGGGACGGCGGGCGACGCCGCCCAGGTGGAACAGGCGGTGGCGATCGTCAAGAATGCCCGGCAGGCCCTGTACCGGCTGCTCGCCGACCAGTAACGAAAGGAAAACGCGTGGCTTATCCAGCATCACCCGCCGCTCCGCAAGGCCAGGGTGGCCCGCGGCGGCGCAAGCCGCCGCGACCGGTCGAGGTCGTGTCGGTGTCGCGGATCGCCCCCCGGCTGGTGTCTGTGCAGGTAACCGGCGACTCCCTCGAGAGCTTCCGCATCGAGGCCCCCACGTCGCACATCAAGGTGTTCCTGCCGCTGCCGGGTCAGGACGGCCCCCTCCTGCCGGAGTTCCTCCCCGAGGGGCAGGTCGTGCCGGAAGACGCCAGGCCGGTGGTCCGGACATACACCCCGCGGCGCTTCGACGAGGCGAGCCGGACTCTCGAGATCCAGTTCATCCTGCACGGCGTGGGCCCGGCCTCGGAATGGGCGGAGCGGGTGAGCGCCGGTGACCGGCTCGCGGTCGCGGGCCCCGGCGGGCGGTTCACGATGGACCCGGCGGCCGAGCACTGGTGGATCGCGGGTGACGAGAGCGCGATACCGGCGATCGGGACCCTGCTCGAGGCGCTCCCCTCGTCCGCCACCGCTGAGGTGCACGTCGAGGTGACGGACTCCGGCGACGAGATCGAGCTGTCCAGCCCCGCGAAGACCGACATCACGTGGCACCACCGGCGCGCCCCGGACGCCTGGGGCGTCGAACTCGGCGAAGCGGCCCGCGCCGCGGATATCCCGGCGGACGCCAGGATCTGGGTAGCCTGCGAGGCCGCGGCGATGCGCGGCATCCGCCGGTACTTCATCGCGGAGCGCGGGCGCCCGGCCAGCTCGCTGGTCACTCGCGGCTACTGGCGCCTAGGCGAAGCCAACCACCCCGACCACGACTACGGAGACGACTGAGCGACCGCACTTCCTGTTGGCACAAACCAGCCGGCATTTCACAGCGTCGTGACGTCGACCCGGCGGTGATCCGGCTTGAACGGCAGCGCGGCGACCGTCGCCCGGATCTCTCGCTGCGGTGTCCCCGGCCTGCCCCAGATGACCACGGCCTCATGGCCCGGGATCGCGTACTCGCGATCCATGACGCACAGTGAGATCATCGCCCGCAGGGATGCGCTCAGGGTGCGGCCCGTGGACACGCCGGCCGGCGTCCCGGACGCCAGGACCTGGTCGAAGCTCGGTCCGAGGCGGCGCGGGATGTCCATCTGATCGGGTATCCCGCCGTCGCCGAGAACCGACGCGAGCACGCCGGCCACGTCGGCGGCGTGCCACCGCAGCCCGGTCAGCACCCGCGCCGGGCCGCCACTTGCGGCGTCGGCGACCAGCGCCTCTCTGCCGAGGAAGTCGTGCGCGGGCACCTCGCCGTGCGGTCCCCAGCCGAGCTCGCCCGGCTTGCGGAAGTAGTCGGTGAACCCGTTGGCGGGCACGTAGCTGCCGCCGACCGGGCCGCGCCGGAACTGCTTCGGCGCGCCCGGGGTGATGGCCGCCGCCGGAAAGTAGTCCAGGCCGTTCGTCGCGATGCCGGCCTCGATGTGCTGGACGGGCTGGGACCGGAAGCCGAGCTGGCGGATGCCGAATTCGGTTCCCGCCGCCAGGACGGCCGACCAGATCTCGTTCGCGTGGTCGGCCGAACCGTGCAGCTCATAGCCGAGCTCGCCGGAGATGCCGGTGCGCAGGACCCGTACCGGCATCCCGTTCACCCACGACGCGCGGCTCCGGCTGAAGCCGATATCCCGCAGGCTCTGCCCGGTGAGCTTTTCCAGCGTGAACAGCGACATCGGCCCTTGGACCCCGAAGATGAACAGGTCAGGGCTGATGTCAACGACGTCCGCGTCCCAGCTTCCCTGGCTGAACTGCCACGCCAGCCAGTCGCAGCTCCCGGCGGTGTACACGAAGTCCTCCTCGCCAAGCCTGCACAGGACCCCCTCGGAGGCGACCCAGCCGTTCTCGTCCAGCTGGACATGATGCTTCATCTGGCCGGTCTCGAAACGGGACAGGTCGTTCATGCCCAGCCAGCTGAGAAATGCCAGGGCCTGCCGTCCCCGGATGCTCACCTTGTTCAGGGGCGTCCAGTCGCCGAGGTAACAGGACCGGACATGAGCGGTGCTTTCGTCCACCCAGTTCGTGTACTCCAGCGGCAGGAGGATCTGCGCGAACTGGCCGAACCCGCCCCTCCCGTTCGCTTCGTCTTGCGCCGCGGCCGCCGGGCTGAACAGCGGCGGCCGGTCCTGGATGAACGGCGCGCCGTCCAGCCGCAGCAGCTCTTCGTACGTCTCGCGCTGTCGGGCGGCAATGCCCATTGCGCACCTCCATCGGTGTTGTCCGTCCGGTTCGCGGTCAGGCTGACTCGCGGACGACGACGCGTCCGGGAGCGGGAGTGAGGTCGGTGGCGTCGAGCCCGAGGATGGCGCGGGCGGCCTGGCGTCCGTGGGCTTCGGCGTCGATGTGCACGGTGGTGAGCGCGGGCGTGGCCAGCGCCCCGTACTCGTTCTCGTCGAAGCCGATGACCGCCAGGTCGCCAGGCACGGCGAGGCCGAGATCGCGGGCGGCGACGAGGACGCGGAGCGCGACGTCGTCGTCGAAGGCCGCGACCGCGCTTACCCCGGCGTGGGCGGCGCGGAATCCTCGCAGGGAGTCAGCCGCTTCCGTTCGGAACACTGGGATGTCGAATGGAGTCACGGGGGGGAGCCCGAGCTTGCCCGCGGCCTGGTTCGCGAACCGGAGGCGGATGTCGCGCAGCGGGGTCTCGCGGGCGGGCAGCGCCAGGGCGATGCTCGCGTGGCCGCGGCCGGCGAGGTAGCCGAGCTGCGCGGCGACGTGGGCGGCGAGGCCGTCTCGCCAGCCGCCGCCGCTGTCGTCGAGTTCGTGGCCCGTCAGGTAGGCCTCGCCGAACCGCAGCACGGCGCGGGGGGCGATGGCGTCGAGCATCTGCTTCGCCGACTGGGACGAGGGGTGCTCGTAGCGGACGAGGAGCACGTGGTCGTGTTCGGCGAGTTCGCTGTCGAGGCCGTGGATGTAGCTGCGTGCGTAGTGACCATCGAGAGCCGCGTCGAGGGTGAGCACCACGATCCGGGACGATCCTTCCCGCAGGGCCCGCGCGATCCCGTGCGGCACGTAGCCCAGGTCGCGCGCGGCCTGCCGCACCCGTTCCCTGGTCGCCGGGGATATCGACTGGTCCGGCGAGTTCCTGAGCACGAAGCTCACGGTGGCCCGCGACACCCCGCTCGCCGCGGCGACGTCGGTGAGCGTCACGCGCTTCGCATCATCCATGCTTCCACCTTGTCACTGACCGTGGTCCGGCCTATAGTCGCATACTAAATCGATCTAGTACTAGATCGATTTAGCGAGCCTGGCTCGCGGGGCAGAGCTCATTGACGAGAGGAAGACGCATGGCGGCACCGAGCCTCCAGGACGGGATCGACCAGGCGGGGTCGCCGGTGCGACTGCTGTGGCGGGTCAATCCGGCGCCGTGGAATCCGGAGAACATCGAGCCTGAGTACGCGGGCTGGCGCCAGGAGCAGGCGGCCTGGCATACCGGGGTGTCGCTGTCGGACCTGTCGCACCACATGTTCGACACGGTGATCGAGGGTCCGGACGCGACCCGGCTGCTGGCGGCGGTGAGCGCGAACAACTACGAGTCGTTCGCCGTGGGGCAGGCCAAGCAGTTCGTGCCGGTGGCGGCCAGCGGCAACATCGTCACGGACGGCATCTTGCTGCGCGAGGCTCCGGAGCGCTACACGCTGAGCGGGATCCCGGCCGCGCAGAACTGGGTGAAGTATCACGGGGAAAAGGGCGGCTACGACGTGTCGTTCGCCACCGACCCGTCGTCGGCGTTCCGTGGCGGGGGTGACCCCGGGCTGTTCCGCTATCAGGTGCAGGGGCCGCTGGCTCGCGATCTGGCGGAGGCGGTGTTCGGCGGGCCGCTGCCGCCGGCGAAGTTCTTCCACTCGGTTCCGGTGACGCTGGACGGGCGGACCTTCCGGGCGCTGCGGCACAACATGGCCGGGCAGGACGGCTTCGAGTTCATCGGCGTCTGGGAGCACGCGGCGGCGGTGAAGGAGAGGCTGCTCAGCGTCGGCGAGCAGTTCGGCCTCGTCCACGTCGGGGCGCTGGCCTACGCGTCGGCCAGCGTGGAGAGCGGCTGGATCCCCTCCCCGGTGCCGGCCATCTACGCCGGCCCGGACCTGCTCGAGTACCGCGAATGGCTGCCGCTGTACGGGATCGAGGGGCAGCGACCGCTGAACGGGAGCTTCTTCTCAGCGGACATCGAGGACTACTACTGCACACCGTACGAACTCGGTTACGGCAGGTCGATCTCGTTCAACCACGACTTCATCGGCCGCGCCGCGCTGGAGCGGGCGCGCGACGCCGTCAGGCGGACGAAGGTCACGCTCGTCCTCGACGCCGGCGACGTGCGCGAGGTGCTGGGGGCGGACCTGGGGTACTACCTGACCTACGCCCGGCACCGGGTGGAGGCGGGCCCGGTTCTCGCCGGTCTCACCTACCAGACCGCCACCATCGACCCGGCGGGGACGATCCTGTCGCTGACGCTTATCGACAAGCGGTACGCCGAGCCGGGCACCGAGGTGAGCGTGGTCTGGGGCGAGCACCCCGGACCGGGCACCGCCCCGGACGCCGACCTCGGTTTCCCGCGCATCCGCGCGACGGTCGCGCCCGCGCCGTATGACTCGCACGCGCGGACGCGATACCGCCGCGACGTTCTTACAACGTAAGGCGCTAGCGGGTAATGCCGAACGTTATCCGGTAATCGCACACGCCCTTGCAGCTATCGCCGTGCTGCCCGGGTCTGCCAGTGTGACCTGCGTCACACCATCTCTGTCCGGCGGGCCGGGACCCGCTGGTCCGACACCGGTTCGGCAGGCCCGGCGCTGCCATCGTTGCGGGCAAAGCCCCCGCTGAAAACTCGAACTTCCGCGGCCCGGCGTCACGCGCCAGCCGCGCCCTCCGGGCGTACCGCACCGCCCGTCCCGCCGTCTGCGACCTCTGACCGGGGAAAAGAGACACCTGTCGTTTTGCTCCCCGCACTTCTCTAGACCGCTTATATTGCGTCAAGGGCGCACTCGGATCACGGTCCGGTGACGGTCGCCAACGTCGTAGCCGTCTTACTGATGTGACGCCAAGCAATACCGCGAGGGGCACTGACTTATCCGTGTGCGCTGTGGCCGGGCACGGGCTTCATGGAGGTGGCGGCTGTGAGCCTAAGTTCTTGGGAACACAAGATTCTGGGCCGGATTGCTGAGGAACTGTCTGGAGCGGACTCGAAGCTGACGTCCCTCGTGGCCGGGTTCAACCGGCTGGTCGCGGGCGAGGAAATGCCGTTCCGGCCGCAAGTCGCGGGTCTCCGGCGCTCCCGGCCGGGCGGCGGGTACCGGCGCCGGAGGCGCCATCCGGCCAGGACATGGCGGTGGCTGACGGCCGTCTGGTTCCTCACGACGGCCGCGCTGATCGCCATCGCGCTCGTGCTGAACTACGTTAACCCCGGAGCCGGCGCGAACCGGGTCTGCGCGCAATCGCGGGCGGCAAGCTGCAACGGTAGCGGACTGGGTGCCCTCTCGGTCCTGTCGCCCGGATTGGGCACCTGGCCCCGCGGTTCCTGAAGCTTTCCCGCCTTACCGCATCCTCGCGTCACCGCATCCTTGACACCCCGCCCGTCAATAAGCTAGTTACTGGATTGACAAAAGGGGTAATAGTGGCGACGCCGGCCATGAACACGGCGGCGACTGGGCAAGCTATCAGCGACCTGACTGCGTCCACGAAGCCAGACCACAGGAGGGCATCACATGAGCGCGACCGACGAGTACCTGAGGAACAACGCCGCGTACGCGGAAGCGTTCACCGGCCCGCTGCCCCTGCCGCCAGCCAAGGGCACCGCCGTCGTCGCATGCATGGACGCCCGGCTCAACGTCTACGCGGTCCTCGGCCTGCATGAGGGCGAGTCGCACGTGATCAGGAACGCCGGCGGTGTCGTGACCGACGACGTGATCAGGTCACTGGCGATCAGCCAGCGACTGCTCGGCACGACAGAGATCATCCTGATCCACCACACCGACTGCGGGATGCTGACCTTCACCGACGACGCGTTCAAGCGGTCGATCCAGGAGGAGACCGGGATCAAGCCGGCGTGGGCCGCGGAGTCCTTCTCCAACCTGGAGGAAGACGTGCGGCAGTCCAAGGCGCGCATTCTGGCCAGCCCCTTCATCCCGCACAAGGAGTCGGTCCGCGGCTTCGTCTTCGACGTGGCGACCGGCAAGCTCATCGAGGTGATCTGACCCGCGGCCCCGCAGCGACCCAGGGTGCGCCCGGCGGGGCGGGGTGCGACCGGCGCGGCGGTCATGGCAAGCTCGCGCTATGCGACCGACGCTGTATGAGTTCGCCGGCGGGCAGAAGTCGTTCGAGATCTTCGCCGCCGCGCTGCACGCGCGCTGTCTCGCCGACCCGGAGCTCAACCACCCGTTCTCGCACCCGGACCAGCATCCGCAGCACGTCGAGCGGCTGGCCGCCTATCTGGCCGAAGCCATGGGCGGCCCGCCGCGGTACTCGACCGAGTGCGGCGACCAGTCCGGGCTGGTCCTGCTGCACTCGGGCAACGGCGACATGAGCGACCTCGGCCGGCGGTTCGCGGATTGCTTCATGCTGGCCGCCGACGACTCCGGCTGGCCGGAGGATCAGAAATTCCGCGCCGCGATCCGTGCCTACATCGAATCGGCAGTCAGCGAGGTGGCGCTGTCCCATCCCCATGACTCCGACATCCCGGCAGGCCTGCCCATCCCGCACTGGTCATGGGACGGCCCGGCGCACGCCCGGCATGATTGAGCCATGGAGATGTCACGGCGCCTCGCCCCCTTGCTGGAGCAGTATGACTGGGGCTGCCTGCGGCTGCTCAACCGGATGACCGGCCCGGTCGTGGACAGCGGCAACGGCACGCCAGTCGAGGTGTCGCCGATGACCACCGAAGAGTACCTCTGGGAACCGGTGCCTGACGCCTGGTCCGTGCGGCCCCGCAAGGACGGGCCCGGGCCGCGCGCGACGCTGCTGATGGGGGCGGGTGAATGGGGCCGCGACTCCGCCGAACCCGGGCACCCCTCGCCGCCGCCGTTCACGACCATCGCTTGGCGGCTCAGCCATATCAGCGAGATGCTGATGCTGCGTGCCGATTACACGACCGGCAGCCACACCCTGACCAGCGAAACCTACGTCACCAGCGGTGCGGCCGCCGGGGCGATCACCAGTTTCGTCGCGGCGTCCGACGCCTGGCGCGGCACGCTGCTCAGCTGCGACGATGCCGCGCTCGACTCGGTTGGACTGAGCACCTACCCGTACGGCAGCGACGCCGGAGAGGTCTTCATCGACATCGTCTGGTGGGTAAACCAGGAGGTCCTGCACCACGGCGCCGAGATAGCCCTCCTCCGTGACCTCTACCGCGCGCGCCCCGCATAACCGTTAACCGCGAGTCGATAAGCGCCTGGACGCCGTCGAGAATCCTGTCGACGCCGAACAGGAAGTCTTCCTGCTCAGATGGCTCGGCCGTCTCCCCGCCGTCCGGCGGCGACCAGGCGATCCGGTGCAGGCGCGGGTAGGTCTTCTCGTCGACGAGTTCCCGTAGCAGGGCGTCGAACGTCCACAGGGGAGCCGTCCCGTCGGATCCGCCGTCCGCCGCCGCGGCCCGCGCGGCGCGGGCGGCGTCGTACGCCATCCGCGCCTCGCTGAGCGTGTAGCTGCTGAGCAGGCCGAGTATCCGGAGCTTGTCGACGTCCGCGAGACCGGTGCCGTCGAGCGTCTCCAAGCCACGCTCGACGAAGGCCAGCGAGTTGGGCGCGACCGGGGGAGCCGCTATCGGCATCTGGGCGACCCACGGATGCCGGTCCATCATCTCCCGCTGGATTGTCGCCCACATCCGGAGCCGGGCCCGCCAGCCATCGCCCTCGAGCACGAGCTTCTCCGCGCCCAGCGCGCTCGCGTTCCACATGAGCTGCAACAGCTCTTCCTTGTTCGCGACATGCCGGTACAGCGACATCGTAGTGAAACCGAGCTCGTGCGCGACCCGTGCCATCGACACGGCCTCAAGGCCCTCGGCGTCGGCCAGCCGGACGGCCGCCTCGACGATCGCGTCCGCGGACAGGCCGGCCCGCGGCCCGCGCTTTCCCCGGCCGCGCCGCCCCCAGAGGAGGTCGAGCCCGGGCGGCAGCCGCGTCGGCTCGTCACCTGGCATCGCCGCGCTCCTCTGCATCACCGTTGGGTCCCACCGCTACATCTACACCCGCGGTCACGCTAGCGCAGCCAGCCCGCCGCCTACTTGACTAAACTGTGTAGCCCATATACAAAGAGTGTATGACATACACAGTAAACGCCAGCGGCATCTGTAAGGCTTTCGGCGGCAAGCCTGTGCTCGACAGCGTCGACCTCGCCATCGAAACCGGATCGATCTTCGCCCTCCTCGGCCCGAACGGTGCTGGCAAGACCACGCTGGTCCGCATCCTCGCCACGCTGGTGCGCCCGGACGCGGGAACGGCTGCCGTGGCCGGACACGACCTGCTTGCCGACCCGGTGGGCGTCCGGCGCTCGATCAGCCTCACCGGCCAGTACGCCGCCGTCGACGACATGCTCACCGGTGTGGAGAACCTGCGGATGATGGGGCGGCTGCTGCACCTTCCGCCGCGCGAGGCGAAGGCGCGCAGTGCCGACCTGCTCGCTGCCTTCGGCCTTACCGACGCGGGGGCCCGGCGGGTGAAGACCTACTCGGGCGGCATGCGGCGGCGGCTTGACCTGGCCATCAGCATGCTCGTGAAGCCCAGGCTGCTGTTCCTCGACGAGCCCTCGACCGGCTTGGACCCGCGCAGCAGGGATCAGCTGTGGGGTTTCGTCAGGGAATTCGCCGCCGATGGGGTGACGGTGCTCCTGACTACTCAGTACCTGGAAGAGGCCGATCAGCTCGCCGACCGGATCGCCATGCTGCACCGCGGCCGGATCGTCGCGGCGGGCACGGCCGACCAGCTGAAGTCGAGTCTTGGCGGTGAGGTGGTACGGCTGCAGTTCGCCGACCCGGCCGGCTACCGGCGGGCCCTCGCCTCGGTCCCGGCCATCCGTACCGACGAGCGGCTGCGCACCGTCGATGTCGGCACCGACGGCTCCGCCGCCGCCGTGCACGACCTGCTCGGCCTGCTGCGGACGACGGGCGCGCCGGCGGCGCGGGTGTCGGTCGAACGGCCAAGCCTCGATGACGTATTCCTCTCCCTCACCGAATCCAGCGCCGAGTCCAGCTCCGAATCCAGCACCGAGTCCAGCCGCGCCACGTCCAGCCGCGCCACCGAGAAAGCGAGCACCCGATGACCACCGCCTACGCCCTCAGCGACACCCGCGTGATGATCGCGCGCTGCCTGCGCCGCTCGCTGCGCGATCCGGAGGCCTTCTTCACCGCCCTGATGCTGCCCGTCGTGCTGATGCTGCTGTTCGTGTACGTCTTCGGCGGCGCGGTGAAGTCTGGCGGCACCTATGCCGACTACGTGGTCCCTGGCCTGATCGTGCTGTGCGCGGGCTTCGGCGCCGGCACAACCGCGGTCGCCGTCGCCGTCGACATGAGCAGCGGCATCGTCGACCGGTTCCGCTCCATGCCGATCCACGGCTCGTCGATCCTGGCCGGCCACATCGTCGCCAGCCTCGCGCGCAACCTTCTCGCGA
>Ga0306923_10008544_pt1 | contig 10279 bp, 10 predicted proteins | sample sta12Can44000108_FD_203841 | JGI IMG/M metagenome (GOLD analysis project Ga0306923, IMG submission 203841) | Lab enrichment of tropical soil microbial communities from Luquillo Experimental Forest, Puerto Rico - statanox.12C.anox.44.000.108 (v2)... | ecosystem: Environmental > Terrestrial >...
TCGCGAGAATTAGACACGGAATGATCCAACCCTTGCCGATGTCGAAGCAGGATCCCCGTGTGGGCCGCGCTTGAATCTAACCGAAGCTCCTTCGGCGAAAGAAGCCCTGGATGGAGGACGGCCAGCACAAGTTTCGACGGCTCTCGACCGCGGCGGGTCCGTGCCAGATGTGAAACGTGTGCGGGTGCGGCGGCAAAGGTGATTCTGCACGAAACAGCGGCCCAGAGACGCCGGTTGATGCGAGGCAGGCCAATCAACCACGGCCCACGGAGTGGACCCGCATGACAGCGAAACAGGGCGGCACGGCCAAAATGAGGCGTCGACGTCGTCATGGCTCGTCGCGAACGACGACATCATCGTCGAGGTGAACGCCAGGTTGCCGACGTGGTTCGCGAAGAAGGTCCGCCAGGTTTGGGACCGTGTCGTCCGTCGGGCTGGCAGATACCGCGACACCGTGCGTTCTGAAACACTGAATCCGAGCTTCAGCAACTCGCCGTGGATTCGCGGGGCGCCCCAGAGACCGTTTTCCAGCGCCATACGCTGAATGAGGCTTCGAAGCTGGGGTTCGATCGGTGGTCGTCCCGGCCGCCGCCGTGTGCGATGCCTCAACCATCGGAATCCTTCACGCCGCCAACGGGCAACCGTGGCCGGGTGGACCAGCACGAGCCGGTCCTTCCAGCGGGGCCACCACCGGCGCAGGCACACCCAGAAAAGACGGTCAGACGGACGGAAACGTCGATTCGACCGGCCGAGTACGGCCAGTTGATGGCGCAGCGCCACCATCTCAAGGAGGAGGTCTCGACCTGTGGACATCGCGGCGAGGAGCGCCGAGACCGTGAACGCGTGGCTCACGGCCGGTAGAACGAGCCGGCAGGCGGGCCAACGTCAACGATATTTTGTCTCATTTGCCGCACGCGATATTGGCGAACGACAGTGGGTCTGGGAGAACGTGCTGCTTCATCCTTGCCTCAATGCCACTAACGGATCGAGCCTGCTCGCGCGCCGAGCTGGCCAGTAGCATGCGAGGGCGGCCGCCGCCAGGAGAGTGCAAAAAGCGGCAGCGAGGCTGATGGGATCGGCGGCTCCAATGCCGTAGAGCAAGCGATTGAGCAATCGGCCGCTCAAAAGTGACGCGATGAGTCCAATGAGCACACCGACGGCGACGACAGACATGCCTTCGCCCAGGATCAGATGTAGCACTCGACCTCGTGCGGCCCCGAGTGCCATGCGGACGCCAATCTCGCGCGTACGCTGGGCCACGGAGAACGCTAAGACGCCGTACAACCCGATGCTTGCGAGCGCGAGCGCCAGTATGCCGAACACACCGAGCAACATTACGCCCATGCGAACCTGAAACAGCGCGTTGTCGATGATCGTCCTGCCGGTTCGCATGTCATTGACCGAAATCGACGGGCCCGCCGTACGGATTTCGCGCTGGATCGCGGCCATCAATGGACCCGGTTCCCCGCGGGTTCGGACGTACAGCGTCATCGCGTCGGAAAAGCTCTGCTCGAGTGGCACGTAGACGCAGTATTGCGGCGGTTCGGCCAACGTCGAGTAGTTTGCCGTCCTCGCGACGCCGATCACCTGTCGTTCAAACTTCTCGCCGGGCAGTTGAATCCGTTTGCCCAACGCGTCATGCCCTGGCCAAAAATCCCGGGCGACCTTTTCGTTGATGACTACGACAGGAAACGAGTCTGCGACATCGATCGTGGTGAACGCCCGTCCTGTCGTCATGGGTATACCCGCCGTTTCAAAGTAGTTCGCATCGACGGTATTGACGATCGTCGAGACCGTATCGGCTTGGGACCGTGGTTCGTGTCCTTCGATGCGCAATCCGCTGGCCAGTCGACCCCAGAGCGGCAAGTTCGACGCCCATGACACGGACTCCACGCCGGCAAGCGCCGAAACACGTTCGCGAACAGCCTTGTAGAAGTTGCTTGTGCGTGCCTTCGTGTAACCTGCTTGACCCGGATTCGTGAGCACCACAACCAAACGTTTCGTCTGGAATCCAGGATCGACATCGTACGCGTGCTGCATGCTTCGGAGGAACAGAATGGCGGTCGCGAGCAGCAGGAACGAACACGCCACCTGGGCGACGAGGAGCATGTTTGCCAGTGTCACGCGCCGTCGTTGTCTGCCGACCGAGCGGCTTTCTTCTTTCAGCTTTTCCGAAATCTCGATTTGCGACGCACGCACGGCCGGCGCGATGCCAACGAAGATGCCCGTTGCCGCCGCAACCACAAACGTGTAGGCCAACACAGACCAGTCGAGATGTGGGGAGACGAGATTCGCCGCCACTTCCGCTGGCCGGAACGACCACAGGAGTTTGACACCCACGTAACCGATCCCAGCACCGACGGCGCCGCCGAATACACCAAGAAGCGCACTTTCTGTCAGCCACTGCCGGATCAGTCGCGCGCGGGTCGCACCGAGCGCGATTCGGACCGCGACCTCCGATCCACGGGCCATTGCCCGCGCCAGCATGAGATTCACGAGATTCGAACAGGCGATGGCGAGAAGTACCACGACGACAACCACAAGACCAACGCTGGCGAACACAAGCGACGTCGATCCGGGACCGCTCGCCCCGAACAATATGTCGGCTATCGGTCGCACGCTGACTCCATGGTTCTTGTTGGCCTCGGGGTATTCACGGGCGAGCGACGCGGCGATAGCCGTCATGTTCGCTTGGGCACGGGCGCGGCTCGTGCCTGTCCGTAATCGGCCGATGCCGAGAAAAGTTCCTTTGGCGCGGTCGATCAGCACTCGTCCCATTTCGTTTGGAAACAACGCCTCGGCCATCGACGCAGGTACCCATAGGTCGGGGCCGAAGATGGCGTTCACGCCGATGAATCGCGGCGGCGCAATGCCAATTAGGGTCAACACCACGTTGTTGACGCGTATCGCTTGGCCAAGAACATCTGGCGAGCCGCCAAACCGCGTCTGCCATGTCGCATAGTTCATCACGGCAATCGGGTGCCCACCGGGGACCATATCTTCTTCAAGCGAGAAGAAGCGTCCGAGAGCAGGCTGCAATCCGAGCGTTGCGAAGTAGTTGCCGGTGACAAGCTCGCCGAACAGGCGTTCCGGCAGTCCACCGCGTTGCCATGTGAGCACTCGGGGCGACGTGTAGCCGGCGAGCGATTCGAAAACGACGTTCTCGCGCTGGTACCCCTGCAGGTTCGGATAGGAGAGCGGTAGGAGCGCTCGGGCGGCGGCGTTGCCATGAGGGTCATCGACGACCGCCGCGAGCTCCGACGGTCGGGCAACCGGAAGCGGATTCAAGACCAGCGTGTTGATCAGCGTGAACATGCTCGTGTTCGCGCCTATGCCCAGCCCCAGGGTCACCAGCACAAACACCAGAAATGTCGGGCGATGTCTTAGGGTGCGGGACGCGAAGCGCACATCACTCCATGCATCGTCCAACCACGCACGTCTCAGCGGCCTCTGACCGGCCATGAGGTCCTCCAGCGTTTTCGACGTTGCCACTGGAAGAATAGTTCCTCTACAGAATGATTCTATATTGATATCATATTGGCGATGGCTAAATCCGCCACGGCAGATTTGTTGCGCCCTCCGGGGGCCGGACCGCCTTTGGGCGCGGCTTCGCCTGCGTTCTTGTTGGCCCAAGTCGGCGCTCAAGCCGCGGCGCAGTTCGCAGAGCGCCTCATCCCACTCGGGTTGGCGCCCGCTCATGCTGGTCTCCTCCGGCTTGTTCACGCCTATGAGGGCCTGAGCCAGCAGGCGCTGTGCGCCAAGCTCGGGATTGCACCGAGCCGGGTCGTGGCGCTTGTAGACGACCTGGAGCAACGCGGCTTCGTCGCGCGGCGCGATCATCCGCACGATCGTCGGAGCTACGCGCTGTACTTAACCGATGATGGTCGAAACACTTTGAAATCGATCGGCAAGATTGCGCGTGAGCATCAGGACGCCCTCTGCGCGGCGCTGAATGTCGACGAGCGCGCGCAGCTCGCATCTCTTCTCACGCGAATTGCCAAGCAGCAGGGTCTCACGCCCGGTGTGCATCCGGGCTTGAGTCGGGTACGAGGCTAGAGCATTTTTCATAACTGTACAGTGAGGCGGTTGCCGGAGTGTCGGATGTAATTGCGACATTCGGCCGAGCTGTCTCCACGGACATTCGGCACTGTAGGGACCTCGTCCAACTCCCAGTCGCTGCCCGACAACGACGAATTCGAGACCCACAGCACAGGAACCCCAATCCCTGGACCGTCCGCCCCGGGTCGCAAGCGCACCTTGAGCGGCACGTGCATGCAACTCGCGGCCGGACATCGCTCGCGCTGAAAAATAGTCTGAAGGCGCCGAGGGAAATGGTCCCACCGTGGCTGTCAATAACGCATGAACGAACTGTCCCCGAACGGGAGATGCCTTTGAAGAATTTCAGAGGCCAGCGGAAAGTCTGTTTTCGCGGCAGCGCGTTGCGACCGGAGCGCCGCGACTGTCCCAGAGGCGTGAAGCATCAATCGGTAGAATGGCCAGCCGCTGGGAGGAACGTCAACTGCGAACCGCAGGTGGTTGTATGAGCAGCCAGTCTCGCGACGACAACTCTGTAACGAATAAGGAATGAAGCGGAACGCCCAGCTATCATCTTCCGGCTTCGGCGGCTAGCGACCGCGAGACCACACGGAGCCGCCGGAAGGGCGTGGAGCTGAAATCAAGCCTATGGCGTCTCCGTCCGAATTCCACTCCCACGCTGGGCGGTGACAGCAATTGGAGGCGTCATTGTGGTCGCTTAATTGCCTTTGGCGCGTATGTTTCTGCGACAACGATAACCAGCAAAGTGTTCGTTCCACAAGAGAAGTTAAATGAGTATGCAGAGAACGCAAAGCACTCGAGCGAGCCACCTGAGAGGGATGAAGAAACGACCGGCACGTTCAAAGATTCAACGAAGATGACAGTTTTCCACTACTTCAGCGATGGTTGTGACCATTTCGTCCGCTGGAATCCCGCAAAGGAACAGGAGAGGGCAAGTGGATTTATGGACCGAATGTGAAGCTGAACAGCAGCGCATAGCTGCTGCCGGTCAGTTTCCGCCTGTAGCCACAGCCGCTAACGTGCGAAGTGTCATTGGGGCAATCCAAGAAGCTGCAGTCTTTCCAGACTTGTCGCAGTTTACCGTTCGTCAGTCCGGATCGGGGCAAGGTCGATGTTTGGATCCCCATCCAGGTCGATTTAGAGAACAAAGCGAACCCGTTGCGCAGTGCGAAACGAAGGTCTGGCGATATTTTGAGGACGGCTGCAGTCACTACCCGCTCTTTAATCCGTGCGGCGGGACCTGGGATGTTTATCCAAATGGGGCACCGCACGTTTACTGGCAGCGCTGCCTCCATTAACGCTCTGAACATCGCAGCTTGACTCTCGAATGTCCTACAGCTCGAAGACGGCGCGCGATCGGCCACTCTGATTGCGCTCCTGGTGATAAGACTCGAAGGAGCGAGAGAATCACCGGCATGGGATTTGGCACGAACTACGACCACCCCACAATTAAGTACGTTCAACAGTAGATGTCCGATGGTCCCACTGGTTTTGTGAAGGGGGTCTGATCATGAGAGCGCTCACATACCATCCGCAACGCCTCCTGGTGACCACCCTTCGGTGGCTCGCTTTGTTCGGCACGTTCGTGTTTAGCACGGCGGCGCCGACTGAAGCCCGAATCACCATGGTCAAGATCGTGGCAATGGAATCGCCAACATTCGGCGGCTACTCGTGGCCGGGCGTAGGGCAATATGAAAAGATCATCGGGAAGGCGTACGGCGAGGTCGACCCCACCGATTCCCAGAACGCGGTGATTACAGATATCGCGCTGGCGCCCCGGAACGCCAATGGGAACGTTGAGTACTCGTTTGATTTCTACATTCTCAAACCAATCGATTTGATGAGGGGTGCGCATAAAGTAATGTATGAGCCGCCCAACCGTGGGGGTAAAACGTGGGCGAACTTCGGACGGGTGACCAGCGTCAACGACCCCGGGTCAATTACTGATCTGGCGGTGCTCGCGAACGCGTTCCTAATGCCGCGCGGCTATACGATGGTCTGGAGCGGATGGGACAAGGCCGCCGGCACGAGCACGGCGAATTTCAATGCGACGATCACCCTGCCGATCGCGAGGAATCCGGACGGGTCGTCGATCATCGGGCCCGCCTACGAATACATCGTCACGTCGGGGACCTCGTTTGCGCTGAGCTATCCGGCGGCCATATCGGACAAGACCCAGGGGACGTTGACGCATCGCGTTCACCTCGATGACGCGCCGGCGGTCATTCCCCAGTCCGATTGGGAGTACACAGATGGGAGCTTAACGGCCATCCGCCTGCTCCCGGCCGGAACCCCCTTTATCGCCAACGACATCTACGAGTTCGCGTACACGGCCAAGGACCCGTCGGTGAACGGCTTGGGTTTCGCCGCCGTACGCGACTGGAATGCCTGGCTGAGGTACGAGGCGGCCGATGACGTGGGCACCGCCAATCCGCTCGCCGGCGACATCACGCGGATCTATACGGAGGTTGTCTCCCAGCCGGGTCGCATGCTCAACGACTTCGTGCACCTCGGCTTCAACCAAGCCGAGAACGGGCGCAAAGTTTTTGATGGGTTGATGCAGTGGATTGCGGGCGGCGACGGCATCAATATGAATTACAGATTCTCCCAGCCCGGCCGGACCGAGCGCAATCGTCAGGAGCACCTTTACGCCGAAGGCGTGTTCCCGTTCGCCAACGTGAGGACGACCGATCCGATCACGGGTGCAACCGACAGCCGGTACGCCCGATGCACAGCGACGGCAACGTGCCCCCTGGCCGTCGAAATCTACTCGGCGAACGAGTACTGGGTGAAGGCGGCGTCGCTGCTGCACACGGATCCCACCGGTACCGTGGATCTCCACGATTCACGGTTTACGCGGAATTACTTCATCGCCAGTCATCAGCACGGCACCGGCGATCGAACGACCCGAGGAGTGTGTCAGCAGTTCTTGAATCCGTTGAACTCGGCGCCGGTGCAGCGCGCGCTGTTCATCGCCCTGGATGAGTGGACCGACGGGAGGCGACCGCCGCACAGTCGCGTCCCAAAACTCTCGGACGGAACGCTCGTGTCGCCTCTTCCGCAGTCCGGGATAGGCTTTCCCGACATTCCCGACGTCACGTATACCGGCCTGAAAACGACGCGCTACTTGCTCGACTACGGGCCGGACTACTACTCACTCGGGATCCCGAGCATCAACCCGCCACTCATCACCCCCCCGTACGAGGACAATCCGCTGAACGGGCACATGTATCCGAGCTTCGTGCCCAAAACCGACTCTGACGGCAACGATATCGCTGGCGTGCGCCTCCCCGATGTGACGGTCCCACTCGCGACGTATACGGGTTGGGCGCTGCGTGCCGGTTCACAAGCGAACGACGGATGCGAGGGTAGCGGCCAGTACATTCCGTTTGCAAAGACTGAAGCCGAACGGCAGGCGTCCGGCGATCCACGCCTCTCACTCGAGGAGCGGTATTCCTCGCTGGCCGATTACTACCGGCACGTGACCCATGCGATTGATGACTTGATCAAAGATCGTTTGATGCTCTGCGAAGACGCGGCCACAGAGCAGGCACGGTTGCTCCAAGCGGGAATCGACGCCGGCCTCACTTCGCCAAACGGCGATCTGCCGCGACAAAGGCTACGGCATTGTCGCTAAGTTCCTGCGGCTGGAGTTTGACCATGCCGATGGTGGTGGTCCGCAAGAATTCCAGCGCACTCAAACTCGGTTGATTCTTAGCGGAGCTATCTCCACGGACATGCTGCACTTTCCCGCGCGAGTTCTCGTCATAGGCCGGGACGGTCACGTACCGAGTTTCTGGTAGAGAAACAGCTACCTAGCTTGACAAAGTGGCCACACGGAGCTACATTCACGAAATGAAGACGATGGGTATCCGCGAGCTCAAGAATCGCCTCAGCGAGGTCGTGCGCGCGGTCAAGGCGGGGGAGCACATTCTCGTCACCGATCGTGGCACGGTGGTGGCCGAACTCGTGCCGCCCGGCCGACCGGGCACGGACCCTAGTGTTCCTCCTGGGCTTGCCCGCCTAGCTGAACGAGGTATTGCGAGATTGGGAGCGCCGAACGATCCCGGCCTGTATCGCGGCCTGCCTCCGCTTCGACACCGACCGGCGTCCGTCGCTCGCCTGTTGGATGACGAGCGCGGGGACCGATGAACCTGTACGCGGAATCAAGTGCGGCGCTCGCGTGGCTCCTCGAACAAGAGTATGGAGAGCTGGTTGCCGACACGCTCGGGCAGGCGGCACTGATCATTGCATCGGATCTCACCTTGATCGAATGTGATCGGGTGCTGATTCGGGCAGTCGTGCTCGACGAGCTTCACGAATCGGATGCCGTCCAGCGGCAAGCTCGACTCACTGCCGTGTCGACGCGATGGACGTTGCTCGCGCTTGACGAGGAGATCATCGAACGCGCGCGCCGGCCGTTCCCCTCCGAACCGGTCCGCACCTTGGACGCGATTCATCTCGCGAGCGCCTTAACCGCGCGCAAGGCGGTCTCGGACCTTGCGATGCTGAGCCTCGATGGCCGTGTCCGCCGGGCGGCCGACTCTCTCGGGTTTGTGCTCATACCGAGCGACGCAGAACTTGGTGTGTAGGCAGCGGCATCCTGTGGGTCTCGAATTGCCAATTCTGGCGCTGAATCGAGGATTCGGCAACGTTGCGCGGCGCCAGACGTCTGCCCTACGCTGACGCGCACATGAGGAATCTCCTGCTCACGCTGCTGCATCTGGCCGGCGTGGCCGCGCGGCTCTGTGGCCCCGGGGGTGTACGCGCGGTGATCGCGGAGAATCTCCTGCTCAAGCAGCAACTGATCGTCCTGCGGCGCGCTCATCGTCGGGCGCCCAACCTGACGCGGAGCGACCGGCTGCTCTGCGGATTCGCGGAGCTATCTCCACGAACATTCTGCACTTTCTTGCGCGAGTTCCGGTCGTCTAGATGGCAAGGGGCTGCTATCGGGCAGCGAACATGATCCCGGACAGGTTCTGCCCGTCTACTCGTGCTCACGCGCGGTCCCCGGTTGCTCGCGGCGCCGTTCCCAGATGGACGGGGCCGCGGGTCGCGGTGGTCGGCAGACGGGCCGCTGTCGGTGATCAGGCGGCCACGTCGATTGAGGGGCACGTCCCGCAGGCCGCTGATTAGTCGCGTTCTACGTCCAGGAGCACAACCAGGTACTTCCGCATTCGGCGTTTCGCGGCCAGACGCTGGACGAGATGTATTTCGGCACCGGGGACGCGGTGCCAGCCGACCTGGCGTCAGCCGCGGCCACAGCACGACGGGCCCGCGTGGAGGCCAACCGATCGCTTGTAGAGTGCCGAGCGGCGACGGCAACGTCAATGGTTTTTACCGGACGGTATATTGGCGAGCCACAGGTTACCGTGCCGCCACTGCGACCATCGTGTTGCTATGTGTAATAGAAAAGGCTCTGAAAGATCCTACCCATGACCATGTCGTTAACGGGTTTCGTCTCCAACGCCGAAAGGACGGAAGGGCGTGGTTCAGCGTTTGCGCCACGACATGATCTCGTGTGCAATCGCGCGCCGCCGATAACGGCCCGGATGGTGTCAAACCTGAGATGATTGGCAGGACCGTCGGGAAGTATCGAATCGTCGGTCAGATCGGACGGGGCGGCACAGGCATCGTCTACAAAGCCGTGGACGAGTCGCTCGGCCGCGAAGTGGCCGTCAAGATGCTCTATCCGGACCTTGCCGGCACCGAAATCATGGCGCGGTTTTGCACTGAAGCCACTACCCTCGCCCGGCTCAACCACCCGCAGATCACAACGATTCTCGAGCTGTTTCATTCGGACGCCGAGCTCGTGATGGTGATGGAGCTACTGCGGGGCGAAACGCTCGAAAACGTCTGCGAGCGCGTCGGCCCCATCGCGCCCGAACATGCGGCGTACGTCGCCGATCTGATTCTCTCTGCACTCGAACACGCACATCGTGCGGGTGTCGTCCACCGCGACATCAAGCCCGCCAACGTCGTGGTGACCGAAGTGGGCAGCCTCAAGGTCACGGACTTCGGCATCGCGCACGTACGCGGCGTTAAGCAGACGCTCGTTGGGTGGCTGCTGGGTACGCCCGCCTACATGGCGCCGGAACAGGCGCTTACTCAGCCCATCGACGGTCGGGCCGACCTGTACTCGGTCGGAATCCTCCTCTATCGGATGTTGACGGGGACTGTGCCATTCACGGCAGATTCAGCGCTCTCCGTACTGCAGCAGCAA
>Ga0306923_10008545_pt1 | contig 10279 bp, 7 predicted proteins | sample sta12Can44000108_FD_203841 | JGI IMG/M metagenome (GOLD analysis project Ga0306923, IMG submission 203841) | Lab enrichment of tropical soil microbial communities from Luquillo Experimental Forest, Puerto Rico - statanox.12C.anox.44.000.108 (v2)... | ecosystem: Environmental > Terrestrial > Soil...
GCTTGAACGCGAGTGCCTGTTATAAGGGGGCATTATTAACCCCCGATGAAGGAGCGATGAACAGGCAGTGATGCAGTTCCTCGAGGAACCTGCAATGATTTTGATTGCCAAACGGTTAGAAGACGCGGCCGAGTTGGAAGAACCATTTATGATGGCCGGTGTCGCCGACGCTCCCACCGATGAGGACCGGACCAAACAGGGTTTCAGCGAGCAGTCCAATCGCGCCGTCACCGGACAGCTTTGGCGCGTTTGGATCGTTATACATTTTGGCGATTTCTCCCGCGCCGTAAAGGTAGACCTGCTTACCGACAAACGGAGGCAGGGCAAAGATTTTGTGGAGGTAACCCACGCGTCCCAGGAAGTATTGGTCGCCGAAAAGTTCGTTCAAGCCGTAAGAGCTGAGGCGGCCGGGGCCCCCGAGGAAGAACTGGGGCGTTCCTGTTCCCGTCGAGCCAAAAGTGGAACCACCTCGAGCGATCACGAAAGCCGTCCCCTTGACCGACACAGGACGGAAATAGCTGGCATAAAGATCTAGGGAAGGGAAGTCCTGCGTGGCGCCGGGATTCGTGTCATACCAGTAGAATTTGGACTGGAGCAGATAGCCGTTCGTGGGAATGACCGGTTCGTTGGTGTGGTCGCGGGTATAGAAGAACTGCAGCGCGCCGACACGGCCGCTGAAGGAGCCAAACTCTGGTTGGCCCAGCCGCAAGGAAGCGTTGTCGTAGCCAACCCCATAGCCCACGGAAATCTGATTGAAGCGGTTGAACGTGTATCCGACGTTGACTCCGCCTAGCACCTCGCCCAGGTGATAGATCGCTCGGGGATTGCTTTTTTGGTAGATATAGAAAGTCGTTTCGCTCCCCCCGGCAAAGGGTTCCCAAAACCACTTACTGAAGCGAGAGAAGGGAAGATAGAGTTCCGATTGCAGCCCATAGGTCTCCCCAAACTGGATGTCCGTCCGCCACTCGGAGCGCGGACTCGTGATGTCCATGGCCGTGATTCGCGCGCCCATGGTGAAGGTCACGTCTTGTGGTTCCGCTCCATCCACTTCGAAGGAAGGCAGCAATACCGGTGGGGCATAGGATTTCTCGCGCACGTGGATCAGGAGGCCCTGGCGGCCATTTTCCTGCACCATGTCATAACTGACGCTGTCATAGCGCCCGATGCCGGTAAGCCGCGTTAGATACTGGTCCACCATCTTCGTATTGACTGGAACTCCGACGAGAGGATGCAGGAAGCCCTGAATGTCCCCGGCGGCTTCATTGCCTACGCCTTCCACCCTGACGAATTGCGGCGTGCCGATCTCCGTACGCCGGCGCGACTGCTTTTCGCTCTGGTATACCGCCCACTCGGCATCGTCCAGTGAGTAGGTTTTCAGAATCTGTGCTTTCTGTTCGGCTGATTCGTATCCGCGCTGGATCAGGGGGTCAGCCTTCTCGTAGTCCATGGTCGTGAATTCTTCAACGTTGGCCTTTACGATCAGGTCGGCGCCGGCCATTCCTCGAATTTCGGTTTCCGCGATAACCAGTTCCACGGAACGGCCGAGGACCGCGAAGGCCGATTGAAGCTCCTTGGAGCTGGTGGGGGAGATTTGCAGATGAATGGCGATGACCACATCGGCGCCCATCTTGCGGACAACGTCTGTCGGCAGATTGTCCACCAGGCCGCCATCAACATAAACCTTGTCACCCAGGCGCACAGGATCGAAGACGCCGGGAATGGACATTGTGGCGCGCATGGCCTCGGAGAGAGAGCCGTTGTGAAAAACATAGGGCTTGCCGGACACAAGCTCCGTGGAAACGCAACGAAATGGAATCGGCAGGTCATTGAAAGAAGGAATGGAAGAGTAGGGAAGTGTCTCGCGGTCAATCAGCAGGGTGATCTGTTGGCCTGTGTTGAGGCCGGGGGGAAGCGAAGGGCCGTGTTTTAATCCGATCTGGATGCTATTCGGGACTTGCCGGGCGTCTTCTTTGCGCCGGAAGGAAAGATCCTGGTATGGGGTCTGTCCGCCAAGCAGCAGCGGCCAGTTCGCGGTTTGCACGATTTCCTTCAACTCGTCGGCGGATTGTCCCGTGGAATACAGGCCGCCAATCAAACCCCCCATGCTTGTGCCAGCAAGATAGTCCACCGGAATGTGGTGCTCCTCAAACCACTTCAGGACGCCTATGTGCGCGAGGCCCAGCGCGCCGCCTCCTTCGAGCGCGACGCCGACGGTCGGACGCGATTTGGCGGCATGCTTGGCCTCCGGCGCCGATTGTGCGGGCGCTTGCTGAGTTGCGGGAACGTCCTGTGCCAAGCAGGGAAAGGCCAGTAGAGAAACGAGTACGGCGAAAGACAGCAGACGCATAGTGGCATCTCCGTGTGGATCAATGGAGGGCGGCAGTTCGGAAACTCTGACAGTGTGGCCCACCTCTCTCACCCGCGCAAGCCCGCTTGCCGTGTTGGTAGCTCTGGGGTTCTCTTTTCTTTGTAGGGGACACCTTCTGTTCGGCACGCGATCGGGTAGCCTACCCTTCGCGTTTTGCTTCAGCGAAGGCGCGGAACAACCGTAACTCCAATTATTCCTGTATATGTGCAAAAACATGGATAGTAGGGAAGGTATTATATTATATGTAGAATTACTTTACGCAAATTATTACTTTAAATGTCGGCGCCGACACTTTTCCCCTGCTCGCCGCTCTGCTCTGATGACAGGACAGGTGCCGTATTGGTTGCTTCATTCCACACGGGCATTGCGGCAACTTCAACGGGGCGCTAGGGTTGAAGAGACGAATGCCAAGAGGAGAAGTTCGGCCTTTTCCGTGAGGCAGCGCCCATGAGCACCGCCAACATTCCCAATCCGGTGGCCGAGCCTCCCCTGAGGCCCAGCGCCTGGCGCCGAGCCTTCCGCTTCATTCGCTGGTCCACTTACCTCGCCGCGTTGATAACCTTTACTTTGCTCCTGCACAAGGTGCCCCCTCCTCCCGTGCAAGCCACCCCACAAGCAGCTGCTCGCGCCGAAGAAAAATTAGCGCAAGTGGAGCAAGAGGTCTCCCACGGACAGCCCGCCACGTTGCGATTGGACGAGACCGAGCTGAATTCCTATCTCGCCACGCATTTGGACCTGGCGCCGTCCGCAGGTGCCGCTGTTCCGAGCGCACCGAACGGGCCGGGCGCGCCCACGGCTGCAGATGTCGACCAAGTGCGGTCTTCCGTCCACGATGTGAAAGTACAAATGGAGGGAGACCGCGTGAAGGCTTACGTGGTCTTCGACATGCATGGCAAAGACATCACGCTGGAACTGGAGGGACGGCTGGGATCCTCGAACGGCTACTTGCGATTCGAGCCCGTGAGCGGGCAGATCGGTTCGCTGCCCATTCCGCAATCCACCCTCGAGTCCGCCGTGCAAAAACTGTTGGATTCACCCGAGAATCGCGAGAAACTCCGCTTGCCCGCGGACATAGCCGATCTGCGCGTTGAGAACGGCGAACTCGTCGCCACGTATCACTAGGTGAGCCGCCGTCACGCGCGCGTATTCCTCGTGATCGTGGTCGCCCAGAAAATCCACAGCGCTGTGCAGATCAGCAGCGACAGGCGCACATCCACGAAAGCCGCAATCGTGGACGCCAGATACAGTGGCGGCCCAAACATATAGCTCCTGCAGGTCTTATCCACAAACTCCATTGAAGCCGTAGGCGCAAGCAACTTCCGCCGAAACCCCGCGCGAATCACAAGATAGAACGAGATGGCGATCAGCACGAACGTGCCGCTATAGAAGGCCATGGCCATTTTTGCGGCCGGAGTTTCCAGATACGCGGCAAGAACGGAGGTTGGATAAGGAACGAACGTCACCATCAGCAGCAGGGATCCATTCGCAAAGTGCAACAAGGCGTCCGTCCGGCAGATATTGCGGAAGATCGCATGATGATGCACCCACATGATGAGAATCGTGAAGAAGCTGGTGACTAACCCAATGTAGCTCGGCCATTGCTGCAGCAGGCCCCTGGCCAGGGCACCAGACGTGAAGCTGGACGGCGACAGGCTGGGGACTTTCAATTCGAGCACCAAAAGCGTAATGGCAATGGCGAAAACGCCGTCGCTGAACGCTTCCAGCCGGCCGGTTTCTTTTTCGACCGGTGCTTCGTGTATCTGCTTTTGCATTTTTCTCTTTCCCTGACTGAGAATAAGAGCCTATCAGCGAACCGGGGGAAATCGTAGCGAAGGTCCAGAGCTTCGAGAGGCAAGGTTACTGAAAATGTGCAAAGATGAGGGAAGGCGCGGTATACCACCCGCTTTCGACACGGCGGAGGATGGGAAATGAGTGACGAGAAGAAGGATCGCGAACTGGGGTTGACGCGCGAGATCACCCGCCGCGATTTTCTGAATGGTGTGGCGATCGGAGCGGGTGCCAGCCTGTTGGGCGGGGGCTTTGCTTCGCAACAATTGGTGTCGGCCGCAGTACTTGACGAGCGCCTGCCGGAACCCTCCCCCGAATTCTATCCTCCCGCGAAGATGGGCCTGCGTGGAGATAATGAAGGCTCCTTTACCTTTGCGCACCGCTTGCGCGACGGGGAAAGCCCGGACACCATGGGCAACATCACCAGCACCGGCGAGGCTTATGACCTTGTCGTCGTGGGCGGCGGGATTAGCGGGCTGGCCGCCGCGTATCGTTTCCGCCAAAAGACCAGCAAGAACGCAAAGATCTTGATTCTCGACAATCACGACGATTTCGGAGGTCACGCGCGGCGCAACGAATTCCAGACTGGCAACCGCTTGGTGCTGAGCTACGGCGGCGCCCAGTCCATCGAAAGCCCCGGCGAATACAGTGCGGAAGCCAAAGGCCTGTTGAGAGAACTCGGCATTGACACCGGGGTGTTTTACAAGGCTTACGACCGCAAGCTGTACGCCAACCTCGGCACGGCGGCTTTTTTCGACAAAGAAACGTTTGGCGAAGACCGCCTGGTGACGGGAATGAACACCACGCCATGGCCGGAGTTCCTCGCAAAGGCGCCACTCAGCGAAACGTCCCGCAAGGACATCGCGCGGGTGTACACAGAGAAAGTCGACTACCTGAAAGGCATGTCCCTGCAGCAAAAGGTCGCCAAGCTGCGAAAGACCAGTTACGCCGATTTCCTTACAAAAGACTGCAAGATGACGCCCGAAGCCCTGCCGTTTTTCCAAAAGTTCACCCATGACCTTTTCACCGTGGGGATTGAAGCGGTACCGGCGATGGCCTGCTATGAAGCCGGCGACGATTACGACTCGTTCACCTACGCCGGTTTTGATGGGCTGGGCTTTCCGCCGCGCGAGAAGGAAGAGCCCTACATTTTTCATTTTCCAGACGGTAACGCTTCGATCGCCCGGCTGCTGGTGCGTTCGTTGATTCCCGGCACAATTCCGGGAAGCACGATGGAAGACGTCGTCACGACGAAGGCAGATTACAGCCAGCTTGACCGCGCAGAGAATAACGTACGGTTGCGATTGAACAGCACGGTTGTGAACGTGCAACATTCCGGCAGCAATGATTCCGCAAAGGAAGTGCAGATTTCGTACATTCGCGGCGGCAAGCGGCTCATAGTGAAAGGGAACTACTGCGTGTTGGCTTGTTTCAACGTGATGGTGCCCTACCTGTGCCCGGAGTTGCCGGAAAACCAGAAGGAATCACTTTCCTACCTGGTGAGAGCGCCGCTCGTGTACACGCATGTGGCGATACGCAACTGGACCCCCTTTTCAAAACTCGGCATCCGGCAGATCGTCGCTCCCGGCGGGTATTACAACTACCTCGCGCTCGATTTTCCTGTAAGCCTTGGCAAATACGAATTTCCCAGCAAACCTGAAGATCCGGCGGTGCTGTTCCTGCTGCGCACACCGTGCAAACCCGGACTTCCCATGAAGGACCAGAATCGAGCGGGCCGGGCGGAGCTATTGCAGACACCGTTTGCGAAATTTGAACGTAACACTCGCGACCAACTGAGCCGCGCGTTGGGAGGGGCGGGCTTCGATCCCACAAACGACATTGTGGGCATCACCGTGAATCGCTGGGGGCACGGTTATGCGTACACGCCAAACTCTCTTTATGATCCTGATTGGAAAAGCGGCGAAGAGCCCTGGGTGCTGGGCCGGAAACCGTACGGAAGAATCGCTATCGCCAATTCGGATTCCGGAGCGAGCGCCTACACGAATGTCGCCATCGATCAGGCCTATCGCGCCGTCGGAGACCTCTTCGCAACGAGAAGTTAGCGCTGAATTTCAGAGTGCGTCGTGGTGGCCTCAGGAATTGCTTCATTGTCGAATTTCCGGAAGTACACATTCCGAAACTCTTTCTCTGGAATCCATCCGCATTCCCCGTTCCTGCCGTACTCTGAAAGAGAATACGACGAGGGTTTCTAAAGATTCGCACCAGGGTGAGGCCCATGAAGAAGATCATTTTGGCTGGGGGTGTCCTGCTTTTGGGTGTCGTTTTGGCACCGGCGCAACAGAAAAGCATAAGCGACGAGGCGGGACGAGTGCTCGCGCTCGAATCGGCATGGAATCATGCTTTGGAAGCGAAAGATGCAAAAGCACTCGCCATGCTATTGGCAAACTCCATGATCTCCGTGGACATTGACGGAAGTGTTTCCTCAAAAAGTGAGTTCCTCGCAAGCATCAAGGCACCCGACTATCAACCGTCTCAAGCAGTGACCGAGCAGAGCAATGCGCAAGTCTATGGAGACGCCGCCGTGGTCGTCGGTATCTTTCGCGTGAAAGGCACGGAAAAAGGGAAGCCTTACGTGCACCGCGAGCGGTTTGTGGATACCTGGATCAAAGTGAATGGCACGTGGCAGTGCGTGGCGACGACAAGCACGCTCATTACCGCCAAGCCGTCAGCGCATTGAGGAATGGGCAGCGGAACCTGAGAGTCTTCTCGAGCTATAGTTCTTCCAATTTTCGATTCAAGGGCACACTGTCATCCTGAGACGATCCGATGAGGATCGCCGAAGGATCTTGACTTTAGAATCCTGCATGATGGCTCGGTTGAGATCCTTCGAAGCGCAAACGTTACGCTCCTCAGGATGAAGGAAGAACGGACAAGATTAAAGGAAGTTACCGCATCTTCCCAGGAGACAACCGTCTTGCTTTCAGGTCGTAGTGTTCGTTCGCCGCAGAATCGACTGCCGGCTCCACGCTTGTCGCCGGGCCATATTCCGCCGAAATGGATTTTTGACCCAAGCCGACGGGCCCTCGACGGCGTGGAAACTCACGTTTATTCCTGAAGATGGTAGGCCACACACTGCAAGTAGGAGGATTGGTTCCGGGGCCTGGATTCGAACCAGGATTCTAGGCTCCAAAGGCCCATGTGCTACCAATTGCACCACCCCGGATTAGCGTAGCTCATTACTAGTGTACTTGAGACGCCACAATGGCAAAAGTCGCAGGCCATAATGGATTGCAACGCGAAAGTGCGCAGAATTTCAAGTGTCCCTTTTTCTCCCCAACATGCGGGCATTGGGAGATTCTGCTAAACTTGTAGAGTTGTGCTGCGCCGTGGAGAGGTGTCCGAGCGGTTTAAGGAGCACGCTTGGAAAGCGTGTGTAGGTTAACCCCTACCGTGGGTTCGAATCCCACCCTCTCCGCCATTTCCTGTTTGTTTTCAATTAGTTAGGACGCCTGTTTTGCGACAGCACCGCTTTTGTACCCTACCACATTGCAGGCAAATCGGCCTCAAGCTGCTGCTGACGCTTTTGGATCGGTGGCGGGTAGTGTCTTTCCGTCACTTTTATGGTGGAGTGCCCGAGCAAGATGGAAACGCGCTCCAAAGGCACACCCGCTAGAAGGCACAGAATTATCTCCGTGTCGTAGCCACAGGGAAAACTCCGAGCGGAGGTTTGCCAGCGACTCGTTAGGAGTCGGTCTCCCGCGCTGGCGGATATCTGCTTATTTAGTCCATGGAACACAAGCCCGCCGGATTGTTGCAAGTCCTCCCGAAATTCGATGCCTCTGTTTCTCAGTACTGCTCGAGCCTCCTGAGCGACTATCCGCTCACTGGTTTGCTCCCGCGAAATGCGCCAAGTTTCTAGACCCTACGGCGTTTGTCAGGACGAATCCAGTCGCATTTGCGAATAGCCGGCTTCCAGGACGATGGCTTTGGCTGCACTCTCAAGGGTTATCAGGTCTATCGGGCGGAAAGTACAGGCTAAGAAACCACAGCGTAGATGCGGTTGCCGCCGGACAAATTCGCGCCAGCAAAGAGAAACCTGAAGTCCTGCCATCCACCGAAGCCGACGATCACCGGGTCCGAGACATTCCCTGCAGTTCCGGCATCACCGTAAGACAGCAACTGTCCGCTCTGGTTGACTGCATAAATGCGGTTGTTGCCGGACACGTCTTTGCCGGCGAACAGAAACTGGAAGTCTTGCCATCCACCGAAGCCTACGATCATCGGATCCGAAACATTCCCCGGAGTTCCGGCATCCCCGTAGGACAGCAACTGCCCGGCTTGGTTGACCGCGTAGATTCGGTTTTCGCCGGACAGATTCGCGCCAGCGAAGAGAAACTTGAAGTCCTGCCAGCCACCGAAGCCTACGATCATCGGGTCCGAAACATTCCCTGGAGTTCCGGCATCTCCGTAGGACAGCAACTCCCCGGCTTGGTTGACCGCGTAGATTCGGTTTTCGCCGGACAGATTCGCGCCAGCGAAGAGAAACTTGAAGTCCTGCCAGCCACCGAAGCCTACGATCATCGGGTCCGAAACATTCCCTGGGGTTCCGGCATCCCCGTAGGACAGCAACTGCCCGCTCTGGCTCACCGCATAGATGCGGTTGTCGCCTGACACATCTTTGCCCGCGAAGAGGAACTGGAAAGCCAGCCATCCGCCGAAGCCTACGATCATCGGGTCCGAGACATTCCCCGGGGTTCCGGCATCCCCGTAGGACAGCAACTGCCCGCTCGCGATGGTCTCGACCTGGACGGAGAAGGCACCCCCCAGCACGGCGCCGCCAACATTGATCGTTACGCCGTTTATCGTGAATGACTGTCCTGCCGGGAGAGCGGTTTTCGTGAGCAGGGCAAGCGGAGCGGCGTTGTTCTGCGCATTCCCCAGCGGGTCTGATGTCTGGACACGGTAAACGATAACGCCTTCATTGGGAATGTTCGTGTCGAACTGGTCGGCCCGCAGGCGTGCTTCAACCATTAGGTAAGGCACCGCGGCGCCGATCTGGATAGCGGCCACTCTCCCGGTAGGGGGCGGTTGGATAAGGCTGGCCGACTGCAGCGTATAGGTAGCAACTCCGCCGGGGTGCATCGCAACGGTCGAAGGGTCCAGCCATCCTACGGCCCGTTTCGTCCATGCCGAGATATGGGTGGCTTCATAGCCAGCCTCCTGGTCAAAAGGACCCATGTTATCGCCGGACGGATAGTTTCCGGCAAAATCGAACAGGTCGGGAAGATCACACAAGTTCGTCTGGTGCAGGAGTTCGCCCACCCAGTTACCGAGATTATCGGACATACAAAAACGAGACCAGGCGAAGTTCGAAAGCTGAGCGGTGGAACCACCGCCCGGCCCACCCAGCATCACGATCGCCGCGCCGACAAAGCCCTCGGATCTCAGTTGGGCGCCCATCGTGGCTTCAAGAGCGTCGGGTAGAACGTTCTCTCCCGCGATGGTTTGCGCAGGGAGCACGACGACGTCGAAATCCGCCAGTCCGGAAGATACAGTGTGGAAGTAGGCACGGACGGATCGGTCGACGCCGGCGATCGGTGCGCCGGTTGTCGAGTTTGTCGGCGGGTCGTAAAACAGCCGCTGCATGATCTGATCGGACCAGTCGGGTGGTATGACGTCCGGCGGCTGAATGTTTGTCCGAGACAACGGAACGAATGCAAGTTTCTTTCGACCCAGCCAAGCCATATCGTCCTCCCACGCGCCGCGATGATTAGGACCGCAGGACGCTTTGATCGGTCATATTCAATACCGTCGCGTCGGGCTGGTCCGTAGCAGTACCGCGTGTTCAACCATACCCCTCAATCGACTCAGAGGATAGGGGATAGGAGACGGCGAAACTGCCCTGTTTTTGTGCGTACTCGCGTCGTGCGAAAGTCGAACGTTTGATTATTTTTAGAAGGTTAAAAGTGTGCTTGTTAGCGTCCTGAGAATTTGCGGTTCTGGGCACCGCCTTGAGGAGAAGGATCGACACCAACCAACTTTTATACGATTTTTTCATGATGGTTGCTCAGTCTTCAGGGGCGTACACCCATAGTGCCGCGCCTTGCTTGGAACTGGCCGGGACAGCGAGATAAAAGCGATCTCGCTTTTCGTACCACAAGC
>Ga0306923_10008546_pt1 | contig 10279 bp, 11 predicted proteins | sample sta12Can44000108_FD_203841 | JGI IMG/M metagenome (GOLD analysis project Ga0306923, IMG submission 203841) | Lab enrichment of tropical soil microbial communities from Luquillo Experimental Forest, Puerto Rico - statanox.12C.anox.44.000.108 (v2)... | ecosystem: Environmental > Terrestrial >...
CAATACCCGCGGGCGCAGCTCGGCGAGGCGGGCGGCATGGCGGTCGAGGGCCGAGAGCCAGATCGCCGCCTTGTAGCCGAAGGTGATCGGCAACGCGTGCTGCAGATGGGTACGCCCGGCCATCGGCGTGTCGCGGTGGCGCCGCGCGAGGGCGGCGAGATGGCCGCGCACGGCCGCCAGATCTTGCTCGATCAGTTCCAGCCCGGCGCGGATCTGCAGGACTACGGCGGTGTCCATGATGTCCTGGGTCGTGGCCCCCCAATGCAGCCAGCCTCCGGCCTCGCCTGCGTGCTCGGCGAGCTGGCGGACGAGTGGCAGGATCGGATAGCCGACAGTCTCCGCCTCGCGCTTCAGGCGGGCGAGGTCGAGCGATTGGGGCTCGGCCGCGACCTTGGCCGCCGCCGCGGTGATTGTGCTGGCCGCGTCGGCCGGGATGATCCCGAGCCGGGCCTGGGCGCGTGCGAGCGCGGCCTCGACCTCGGCGCAGCGGGCGAGAAAGGCCATGTCGCCGAACGCCGCGCGCATCGCCGGGGTGCCGAACATGTCGGCAAAGATTGCCGAGTCCAGGATGCCGATCGCCATCAGAGGCTAGCGCAATGCATAGGAAATTCGTTCCATCCGACCAGCGAAGGCGCGAGGGGCGCGTCCGGGGTCAGCGGCCGACGAATCTCGGCGCGCGCTTCTCGCGAAAGGCGGCGACCCCCTCGGCGTTGTCTTCGGTCATGTGCAGTTGCGGCTGCACCAGGCTCTCGATTTCGAGGTATTCGTCGAGGCTGGGGCCGATCGCCGCGTGGAACAGCTTCTTGGCGAGGCCCAGGGCAAAGGTCGGCGCCTCGGCGAGGTCGGCGGCCAGCGCTTCGGTCTTGGCCATCAGCTCGTCGTCGTCGACGACATGATTGACGAGATCCAATGCCAGCGCCTCCTCGGCCTCGACAAAGCGCGCTGAAAAAACCAGTTCCTTGGCCTTCGCCATTCCCAGCCGGCGCGTAAGAAACCAGATGGCGCCCCCGTCGGGCGCCAGGCCGATGCGCCGGAAAATCTGCGAGAAGCGCGCGGTCTTCGACGCCACCACCAGGTCGCAGGCGAGCGCGATGCTCCAGCCGATGCCGACCGCCGGCCCGCGAACCGCGGCGATGACCGGCTTCTCGATCGCGTGCAATGCGCGGATGAAGGTGTGGCCGCCCTGCTGCAGCCGCTGCCGTCCGCCGCGCAGATCGTGATGCTGCCCGGCCATGCGATCGACATCCGCGCCCGAGCAGAACCCCCGGCCGGCGCCTGTTACGATCACCACCCGAACCGCGTCATCGTAGCGTAGCCGCGCAAAGTGCTCGCACAAACTCTCGCGCATCTCGACATTGAGCGCGTTTAGTTTTTCCGGGCGGTTCAGCATGACTTTGGCAACCGCGCCCTCGACGGTCAGGTCAATCGACATCCGGCGTCCCCCCGATCACTCACGTTCGGATTATAGCGGCTCGCCCCGGCGGGCTAAATCCGGCAAACGACCGGCCTTCATTCCTCATCGGCCATGGCCTCGCCCCGGGATGCCTTGACTACGCGCGGCCGGCGCACCCGCTCCTTGGGCGCCGGGGTCCGGGCCGCCTTCACCCGCGCCAGCCGGCGCGCGCCCATTTCCGCTTCGACCGCCGGAAGCAGGGCCGCGGCATCGGTCCGCTGTGTCGGAGTGCCGGTTTGCTGCAGGCGCCGGGCGTTGGTCCGGAGGTTGGTCAGCGCGTCGTCCGACATCTCCGGCAGCTTGGTGATCAGATCCATGATGGCTGTCCTGGGCCCCGGACTGGAGCCCACAAAAAGACGACGCCCTTAAGCCAGGCGAAGGGCGAAATGCGCCTCGAAAAGGCCGGCCCCCGCGCCGTTGCAGACAGACAAGGCTGCCAACCGGCATCGACCCCAGGATATTACACCCAATATAGTGACTCTGTGGCGCACCGACCAGGAGCAAGCAAACCATGACAGCGACCAGCCCGTCCGACCACGGTTCCGCCAGCAGTCGCAAGCCCCGTCTCGTCGGCATCAATCACATTGCGCTGGAGGTTGGCGATATCGACCAAGCCCTTGCCTTTTACGGCAAGATTTTCGACTTCGCCCTGCGCGCGAAGAGACCGGGCAACGCCTTCATCGAGCTCGGCGACCAGTTCATCAACCTGATGCAGAGCGGCGCAGAGCATCGCGACGCGCGGCGGCATTTCGGGCTCGTCGTCGACGATCGCTCGCGGGTACGCGCTCTCGTCGAGGCGGCCGGCGGCGAACTATTACCGGGACCCTTTCTCGACTTCCTCGATCCTTGGGGCAACCGGTTCGAAATCGTCGAGTACCGCGACATCCAGTTCACCAAGGCGCCTCACATCATGAAGGCGATGGGTTTCGACGACAGCAAAAGCGAAAAGGCGCTGGGCGAACTCGCCGACAAGGGCATGGCGCCCTAACCCCCATCGGCAGGTCTTCCCGGAGACGTCATGGACATCGCCAAGATCGCGGCCGGCCGCGCGCCGCCCTACGACGTCAACGTCATCGTCGAGATCCCGCAGGGCGGCGAGCCGGTCAAATACGAACTCGACAAGGCGTCGGGGGCCCTCACGGTCGACCGCTTTCTGCATACGGCGATGTTCTATCCCGGCAATTACGGCTTTGTGCCGCACACCCTGGCGCAGGACGGTGACCCGATCGACGTGCTGATCGTCGGTCCGGTCGCGGTCGTGCCGGGGGCGGTCGTGCGCTGCCGGCCGATCGGCGCGCTGTTGATGGAGGATGAGCACGGGCCGGATGAAAAGATCGTCGCCGTCCCGGTGGACGATTTGCACCCGTTCTACGCGGGGGTGCGCTCGTATCGCGACCTACCACCCAACCTATGTGCGCAGATCGCTCATTTCCTTCGTCACTACAAGGACCTCGAATCCGGCAAGTGGGTCGATATCGAGGGCTGGGCCGATGCCGATGAGGCGGCGGCGCTGATTACCGCGGCGGTCGCCCGCGCCGGCGGGTGAAGCTTTGCGCCCGCCGGTAATCCTGGCGTAGAATTTGGCATTCAACGTGTGGAGGAGACGAAGGATGGCCAAAGGTCTGCTGATCGCCGCAATGGATTTCTCCAACGTCGCCGAAGACGAATTCAACGATTGGTACGATCTCGAGCACATCCCGGAGCGCCAGCGCGTGCCGGGGTTCCTCACCTTGCAGCGCTGGATCGGCGCCGATAATCCGAGGCAGTCGGTCGCGACTTACGATCTCGACAGCCTGGCGGTGTTGCAGGGCCCGGCCTATCGCGCGATCGGCGGCGAGAATTTGTCGGTGTGGTCAAAGCGGGTCACCGCGAAATGCCAACGGCTGCTGTCGCGCTTTGAAGGTGAGCAGATCCTGCCCGGTGATGCGGTCGCGCCGCAGAATGCGGGTGGCTTGCTGCTGGTCGGGATGACCCCGGCCGTGCAATACGAGACCGAGTTCAACGCCTGGTACGACACCGAGCATGTTCCCGCCTTATCGCGCGTACCCGGTGTGTTGAGCGCCCGGCGTTTCCGCGCCGCCGGCAACCCGAAATACGTTGCGCTCTATCATCTGACCTCGCCCGACGTGGTCAGCGGCCCCGACTGGAAGCGCGCCAGCGAGTCGACGCCGATGCCGGACCGTGTGCGGCCGCACATCACCGACCGCCTCCGCCTCGTCTGCCGGAGCTATCGCCGCGCCTCATGAGCGAGGGCCGCGTCAGCCTGGTTCGGGAAGGGTGAACCGGTCGGCGAACAACCTCTTGACCATCAGGTCGCCGAGCAGCGGCGCGTCCAAGAGCCGGGTCATGATGTTCCGGGCAAACAGTCCCAAATATGTCTTGGGCGCGAACTGTTTGGCAAACTTGGCAGCCTCGCGCTGTTTGCGCTCTATGAACGGCTTGAAGCGGTCCTGATAGGCGGGATAGGCAATCCGAAAGTCTCCACCCGCCCGCTTTAGCTCGCCGGCCAGGAGATAGGCGCTCGCCATGGCGAAGGCTGCCCCTTGGCCGGCCAGCAACGATGGAGAGAAAGCGGCGTCACCGATCAGAGCGAGGCGGCCGCGATGCCAACGGTCCATGCGGATTTGGCTTACCGCATCGAAATAGAGATCCTCGGTCTGATCGAGCGCCTGCAGGATCGCCGGGCATTCCCAGCCGGCATGATCGAAGATTTGGTGGAGAGTCCGCTTTTGCGCCGCGGTGTCGTGACGGCCAACCGCGGGCCAATCCGTTGCCGCAAAAATCAGAAAAAACACCGTGCGGCCGTCGCGTAGCGCGAAGCGCGCGACCTGCTTTCCGGGCTCGCAATAGGCGACGTAAGCGTCCTCATCGCGGTGCGGGTAACCATTTGCCGCGAACGAAACGGCGCCATAACCCAGATAGGCTTCAAAGCGCGACTCGGGCCCAAAGCCCAACCTGCGCACCAACGAATGGAGGCCATCGGCGCCAATGACCAGATCGAACCGGCGCGATGAGGCGTGGGCAAAGTCTACGGTAACACCGTTCCCGTCTTCATCGAGCGCACAAACCTCGTCGCCGAAAAGGGTCTCGACCCGCCCCTCGACGGCGCCATAAATCTGCTGCGCGAGATCGCCGCGAAGAATGCTCAAATACCGACCGTGCAATGCGCGGCCAAAGCTCTGCGTGCCAAAGCCGGCAATTTGCCTTCCCGAGGCATCGACGATCCGGACCTCGCGCAGTTTGTAGCCAGCGCGGAGCAACGGCGGAATGAGGTGCATTCGTTTCGCGACTTCATAACCCGTTCCCCAAAAATCGATGACATAGCCGCCCGTACGGAGGGTGGGGGCACGTTCGATCAGTGTGGGAGTGAAACCATAGCTCGAGAGCCAGTAGGCCAGGGTCGGGCCGGCGATCCCGGCACCGGAAATCAGAATAGTGTTGTCTATGGCTTTGTCCCCTCTCAGCCGCTCCTTTTTTAATCCTGTGCGGTCGATATAGTTCCAGCCAAGGATCAGGAGCCGCAGGATGCGATACGAACTCTATTACTGGTCGTCGATCCAGGGGCGCGGCGAGTTCGTCCGGCTGGCGCTGGAAGAGGCCGACGCCGATTACGTGGACGTCGCCCGGCAACCGGGCGGCGAAGCCGAAATGATGCGGTTGATGGAGAGCGAGGAGGTCAGGCGCCCATCCTTTGCGCCGCCGTTCCTGAAGGCGGGGGCGCTGCTGATCGGGCAGACCGCAGACATCCTGCTCTATCTCGGCGGCCAGCACAGCCTGGCTCCCGTGGCCGAGGCGGGCCGGCTGTGGGTGCATCAGCTGCAATTGACGATCGCCGATCTCGTCGACGAGGCGCACGACACCCATCACCCGATCGCCAGCAGCCTCTATTACGAGGATCAGCGCAACGAGGCGCTCGCCCGCGCCGCCGATTTCCGGCGTTCACGGATGCCGAAATATCTTGGCTATTTTGAGCGGGTGCTGACGCGCAACCACGCCCGCGGCGGCCACCTCGTCGGCGCGCGGCTCAGCTATCCCGATCTGTCGCTGTTTCAGGTCGTTGCGGGTCTGCGCTACGCGTTTCCGCGCGCGATGGCCGCGCTCGAACCAAACTACCCGCGCGTCGTCGCCCTGCACGACCGGATCGCCGCCCGCCCGCGTATCGCCGCCTATCTCGGCTCGGACCGCCGCATCCCGTTCAACCGGCACGGCATCTTCCGCCATTATCCCGAACTGGACGGCGAAACCTAGGCTTGTGGCCGTTCCTGGCGCGCCGTCAGCCAAAAGGCGATCGCCACCAGCACGAAGACGACGGCCAGGAACAAGGTGGCGAGCGCGTTGACCTCGGGGCTGACGCCGAGGCGAACGCTCGAAAACACCGCCATTGGCAGGGTGGTCGCCGATGGGCCGGTCACAAAGCTGGCGACGACCAGATCGTCGAGCGAGAGGGTGAAGGCCAGCAGCCACCCCGACACCAGCGCCGGGCTGATACCCGGCAGGGTGATCCGCGTCAGCACCGCCCACGGCCGTGCCCCGAGATCGAGTGCGGCCTCTTCAAGGGTGCGATCGAACGTCGCGAGCCGGGCCCGCACCAGCACCGCGACGAACGAGGCGGCAAAGGTTGCGTGGGCGATCGTGATCGTTGCGATGCCGCGGCCATGCGGCCAGCCGGTCAATTGCTCGCAAGCAACAAAGAGTAGCAGCAAGGACAGGCCGAGGATGACTTCCGGCACGACCAGCGGCGCCAGCAGCGCAAACCCGAACAAGGCGCGGCCGGGAAACCCGGAAAACCGCGCCATCGCAAAGCCGGCGAGGGTGCCGAGCGCCAGCGCCAGGCTCGCTGCCATCGTCGCGACTTCGAGGCTCGTCGCCGCCGCGGCGCGAAATCCCTCATCGAACGCCAATACGCCGTACCAATGGACCGAAAACCCGGCCCATACGGCGACGAGCCGCGACTGGTTGAACGAATAAACCACGAGCAGCACGATCGGGGCATAGAGAAACGTGAACCCCAAAAGCAGGATGCCCGCCCGGAACGCTGTAGTGCCGCGGCGGGTCACGCCGCCTGCGCCCTGTCGAGGAGGCGCTGAGCGAACAGGATCGGCACCGCCAAGACCGCGACCAGCACGACCGTGACCGCGGCGGCGACCGGCCAGTCGTGGTTCTGAAAAAACTCGTCCCACAACACTTTGCCGATCATCAGCGTATTGGGGCCGCCGAGCAGGTCGGGGATCACGAATTCGCCGATCGCCGGCACCAGCACCAGTAGGCAGCCGGCGGCGATCCCCGGCGACGACAGTGGCAAGGTCACGCCCAGAAACGTGCGCCAGGGCCGCGCCCCAAGGTCGGCCGCCGCCTCGATCAGGGTTTCGTCGAGCGCCGACAGACTGCCGTAGATCGGCAGGATCATGAACGGCAGGTAGGAGTAAACCAGGCCGAGCTCGACCGAAAAGGCATTGTTGAGCAATGGCAACGGCGCGTTGATCATCCGGGTTGACAGAAGCGCCCGGTTCAGCAGCCCGTTTGGCTCAAGGATCGCGATCCAGGCGTAAACCCTGATCAGGAAGCTGGTCCAGAACGGCAAAACGACCAGAAACAGCAATGGCTGGCGCCACGCCGGCGGGGCGCGCGCAATCGCGTGCGCGATCGGATAGCCAAGGACGAAGCACAGGCCGGTCGCCAGCGCGGCGTAGCCGAGCGAACCCAGATAGGCGTGCAGATAGAGATCGTCACGCGCCAAAAGCGCAAAATTCCCGAAAGTCGCATTGAGACCGCTCCGGGTGAAAAGCGGCGTAAAGGGCGGTATCCCGATCGCGCTGTGGGCCAAGCTGATCTTCAACACGATCAGCAGCGGCAGCAGAAAAAACAGCGCGAGCCAGGCGAACGGCAACCCGATCAGCACCAGCCGGCCGAGCCGCCCGATCCCGATCATCGGGTGATCACGACCGCGTCTTCAGGCAACCACATGGCCCACACCACCATGCCGCGGTCGAACCCGCCGGCGGCGCTGCTCGCCAGATGCGCCTTCAATAGCCTATGCGGCTCAGCGGCGAGACGGACGATCGAAACCGGCCCCTGATAATCGATCGAGCTTACGGTCGCCCTTACCGCGAAACCGGCGGGCCGCGCGCGCGATAGGACCAGCTTTTCCGGGCGCAGCGCCAGCGCGACCATCGACCTATTCACGGGATCGGCGCCGGCGGGCAGCGGGATCGGCTGATCGAACCCGGCGACGCGCAGGGACGGGCGGCTGGGCCCGCCGATCAGTGCACCCTCGAACAAATTCACCTCGCCAACGAACCCAGCGACGAACCGCGAATTCGGCCGCTCGTAGATTTCGGCCGGGGTTCCGACCTGGACGATTCTCGCCTCGTTCATCACCGCAATGTGCGAGGCCATGCCCAGCGCCTCCTCCTGGTCGTGGGTCACGACCAGAAAGGTGATCCCGACCCGTTCCTGGATGCCGATCAACTCCCGCCGCGTCTCCTCGCGCAATTTGCGGTCGAGTGCTGCCAGCGGCTCGTCCAACAGCAGCAATTTCGGCAATTTGGCCAAGGCCCGCGCCAATGCCACGCGCTGCCGTTGGCCGCCCGAGAGCTGAGACGGCCGCCGCTGGGCGAAACCCGACATCTGCACCAGGGCCAGCATCTCCTCGACCCGGGCGGCGCGGCGCCGGCGGTCCATCCTTTCCTGGCGCAGGCCAAATGCGATGTTGGCGGCGACGTCCATATGCGGGAACAGCGCATAGGATTGGAACATCATGTTGACCGGCCGCGCATAGGGCGGCAGCGCGGTCACGTCGACCCCGTCGATGACGATCCGGCCGCTGTCGGGCATTTCGAGACCGGCGATCATCCGCAGCAAGGTCGTCTTGCCGCAGCCCGACGGCCCGAGTAGCGCGAACAGCGCGCCGCGCTTGATATTCAGCGAGACATCGTCGACGGCGGCGACCGCCCCGAAATGCTTATGCACGCCCGCGACTTCGAGCAGCGGCATGCCGGGGTCATTCCCCCGATTTGAGCCGCGTCCAGGCTCGGGTGCGCGCCCGCTCGTATTCCGGCGGCGCCGGCAGGTCGACGAAAAACCGCTTGCGGATATCCGCGGGCGGGTAGACCGCGGGGTCGTCGCGGATCGCGGGCTTGACCAGCAGGGTGCCGGGCAAATTAGGGTTCGGGTATGAGACCGCGTCGCTGATGTCGGCGATCACCTTCGGGCGCAGCAGATATTCGATAAAGCGCAAGGCGTTTAGCGGATGCGGCGCATCGGCCGGGATGCCCAGCATGTCAACCGACATCTGCGCGCCCTCTTTGGGGATTTCGAAGGCGATCGCCACTTTGTTCCCGGCCTCGCGCGCACGGTTGCGGGCAATGACGACATCGCCCGAATAGCCCAGCGACAAGCACAGATCGCCATTGGCGAGACCGTTGATGTACTCCGAGGAGTGGAATTTGCGGATGTAGGGGCGGATCTTTTCGAGTGCGGCGACCGCCCTGTCGAGATCGCCCAGATCGCGGCTCTTCGGATCGAGCCCGAGATAGGCGAGCATCGCCGGAAACACTTCCTGCGGCGTGTCGAGCAAGGAAATCCCGCAGGCGGCGAGCTTTTTTGCGTTGGCCGGGTCGAACAGCAACGCCCAACTGTCCAATGGCGCCGCGTCGCCGAGCGCGGCATGGACCATCTTCTCGTTGTACCCAAGCCCGGTCACGCTCCACAGATAGGGCACGCCATGCGCGTTGCCGGGATCGGCCGCCGCGACCAGCGAGAGGATGCTCGGGTCGAGATTTTTCCAATTCGGCAATGCTGACTTGTCGAGCGTCTTGTAGACGCCGGCGGCGATCTGCCGGGCCATGAACGGGCTCGCCGAGGGAACCACGATGTCGTAGCTGGACCCGCCGGCAAGCAACTTCGCTTCCAGCACCTCGTTCGCGTCGTAAACGTCATAGGTGACCTTGATCCCGGTTTCGGCCTCGAATTTCGGGATCGTGTCCGGCGCGATGTAATCCGACCAGTTGTAGACGTTGAGGCGCGCCTCCTCGGCGGCGGCAATGCGCGAAACCCCGCCCGCCAGCGCCATTGCAAAGACCAGGACCGAGCCTGCGACAGCCGCCAATTTCATCCGCGCGGCTCTACCACGGCCGAGCCGTCCGTTGTCAATGCTAGCGGCGGGCGGGGCACCGGACCGACGTCATTGGCGCGTCAGCATGATCACGCCGTTTGCCGGCAGGGTCAGCGCCGCGGAGGCGGCGAAGCCATCCAGCGCTGGGCCGGAGGCCTCGACCCCGCCGCCATTGCCGACCGTTCCGGGGTTCGGGAAGTTGTCGTAGAAGTCGCTGTTGAACAGCTCGCGCCACCCGCCGGAAAACGGCAGCCCGATCGCGTAGCCGTGCTTTGGGTTCTCGTCGAGGCTGGCGACGACCACGACGTCGCTGCCTTCCCGCTCGACCCAGCGGTGCAGGACGATGACGCGGTCGTAATTCTGCGCGCGCGTCACGCGCACCCCGGCCGCCCGCAGCGCCGGCTGCATGCGGCGAAGCTTAATCAGATCGGTCACGCAGCGGAGAAAGTCGCGCATCGACGGATCGGGGCCATCCAGGCCCTCCCACCAGATCAGGCCGTTGGCCCCGCGGTCATCACTCCAGTTCTTGTCCTCCAGGAACTCCTCGCCCATGAACAAGGACGGAATTCCGGGAGCCGCCAGTAGCAGCGAGCTGACGACCCGGCTGCGGCTGCGCGCATACCAGGACCGCCGATCCGACGCATCCGCCAGCATCGGCACGCGGGCGGCGCCGCTGTGGCCGGCATAGGTCAGATCCTGGTTCTCCAGGAACT
>Ga0306923_10008552_pt1 | contig 10277 bp, 5 predicted proteins | sample sta12Can44000108_FD_203841 | JGI IMG/M metagenome (GOLD analysis project Ga0306923, IMG submission 203841) | Lab enrichment of tropical soil microbial communities from Luquillo Experimental Forest, Puerto Rico - statanox.12C.anox.44.000.108 (v2)... | ecosystem: Environmental > Terrestrial > Soil...
GCCAGGTGTTCGATGGCATCCTCCCCGTCGTGGCGGGGTCGCGCCGCACCTGCATCAACTGGCAATTTGCGCAGGCGGGTCGCTATTCACGGCAGCATGAGGACCACTCCTACGGCGACGACCAGTTCCCGTTCAGCTATCCGACACTGAGCGATCCGATCAGTGGGCGCAGCGGCGGCATCTTGCAACGTGCCCGCGATGCCAATGTGTGCCCGAAGGTGTTGCATCTCGATACCGAGAGCGATCTCTGGCAGGCGCGCAGTTCCCTGATAGTGACCGACACGAGTGGCACCGACATCGCCATGCCGGACGAGGTGCGGGTCTACACCGTTAGCGGAGTCTCGCATGCGCCGTTTCGACCCTTGTCCAAGCCGGTCATGCAGCTGCCTGGCAATCGGCTCGGCTACGGCGCGTTCATGCGCGCGTTGCTGGTCGCGCTGTTTGAATGGGTGGAGCACGGCGTCGCCCCGCCCGCAAGCCGGTTCCCGTCGCGCGCCGATGCGACGCTGGTGTCGCTCGCGGAGGCGCGTTCGACGTTTCCAAAGTTGCCGCAGGTGAACTTCCCGAAGGTCCTGAACGAACTGCGGCTACGCGACCACTCGGTCGAGCCGCCAATCGAGAGCCTAGCCTATCCGGTGTTCGTGCAGGCGACCGATACAGATGGCAACGCTCTCGGTGGCTTTCGTCATCCGATGGTCGACGCTCCTCTGGCAACTCATACCGGCTGGTCGTTGCGTGCGAGCGGCTACGGCGAAGGGGACCTGTTTACGATCCAGGGTTCGATGATCCCGTTCGCTACCACTGAAGCCGAAAGGCAGCGCGCCGGCGATCCACGGCCATCGGTCGAAGCGCGCTACGCATCGCGCGATGTCTGGGCTGCGCGACTGGCCGCGGCAACGGATCGCCTCGTCGCCGAGCGGCTGCTGCTGCCTGAGGATGGCGATCGGCTGCTGGCGGCGGCGCGGGAGTCGTGGGACGTGTACCAAGCGCTTTAGGATCCGACACCGGGGCACCCTGAAGCTTTCGGATAAGGTGATGTCGGCTCTGAGCGGTGGGGGAATAGCGGTTCGAGGGCTCATCCGCGGGCGACCGCTACCGATCGCTCGTCGAGCTCCAGGCCGCTATCAAGCGCTTATTGCCGAAACCAACGACAACCCCAAGCCTTTCGTCTGGACCACCGATTCCGAGAAGATCATCACCGACGGCGCTTGATTCGGCACCCGCAGGGTTACGATAGCGACTCGACCCTCACAGGTTCACTCGATGCATTTGTCCGATCGGATAGCGGGTGCCGGAGGCGGAACCGGGCGGCACGATGCGGTCGATTTCGGCGAGATCGTCTGCCGTTAGCACAATATCCGCGGCGCGTACATTCTCCTCGAGGTGTTTGCGCGATTTCGCACCAGGTATCGGTATAATGAAGGCTCCCGCATGCGAGCCCTGGGCCATTGGCCAAGCAATCGAGAGCTCGGCGAGGGTGGCGTTCTTCCGGCGCGCGATGGCCTCGAGTGCTGTGCGCAGCTGGAGGTTTTTCTCGACGTTAGCGCTGTGAAAGCGAGGCAGCCGCGCGCGAATGTCGTCCGCTGCCATTTCCTCCACCTTGGGAACCTCGGCGCTCAGCATCCCGCGCCCGAGCACAGCATAGGCCATCATCGCCATACCAAGCTCCTTGCACGCGTTGATTTGACCCTGCTCTTCCGCGTCACGCGAGAACAACGAATACTCCATTTGAAGCGATGCGAGCGGGTGCACGGCACTGCCACGCCTAAGCGATTCGGCCGAGCACTCCGAGAGCGAGATGAAACGTGTCTTGCCCTCCCTAACGAGCTCGGCCATTCCGCCGACGCTTTCCTCGACTGGCACGTTCGGATCGACGCGCGACATGCAAAAGACGTCGAGCATCTCGATGCCGAGATTTTTCAAGCTCTGCTCGCAAGTTTGACGCAGATAACGCGGATCGCCGCCGCCGCGCACCGCGTCTGGGCTGCCATCGCGCGGGCTGCCGCTCTTCGAGTGAATGACCACATCATGTCTGCGGCCGCGGATCGCTTCGCCGATTAAGCGATGATTGTGGCCTTGGCCATAGCTGGCCGATGTGTCGAGAAAATTGACGCCAAGATCGAGCGCGCGACGAATAGTGGCGATTGATTCCGCGTCGTCGGCCGGCCCATAGGCGCCCGACATGCCGTAACAGCCGAGACCAATGATCGACACTATGAGATCAGTGTTGGCGAACCTGTGGCGTTCCATGAAGGATCCCCGTGCTTACAGGCACTCCGAGAGCATATCAGAGCTGTGCCCTAACCAAAGGTGGTTCAGGAGTGGACGCGACCTTGATATGCGCGCTCATTCATAGGTGTGATCCGGCAGGGTCGGTGACCGCCGCTGCTGGCACTGCGGTGCGGGCTTCGTCATGCATTCGGTTCCTCAGAAAGTCGGGCAGCGACGCGGCCAGAATAATCGTCACTAGCCCGCTCGTCGGCCCTTTCGAAGCTTACGTGATAGCCTATCCCTCCATAGCGACGATTGCGCAGCTACCCCAGAACCCCTGCCTTCACGCACCAACGGCAAATAGCGTGTGTCAAGCGGTCATTCAGCGATGCTTGCACGAACGGCCAGGTTGCGCCGATTCCGGCCGTTCCCGTTTGCGAAATTGGACCGCTGGGGTCGACCCCTTTGAACCATTCCTGGCCAGTGAGCATCCCGGCAAAGACCGCAATCAGGACGGTTGGCCCACGCCGCGCGTCCTCACTTTGCGGTCGTTTCGCCGGGAGATCGCCCGCCAAGATGCGAGGCGAGAAATGCGCGCGTCTTCGCCTCCGCATCCTTGGCCGCCGGCTCGTTGTATCGAGCCAGTTGCCGAGATCGCGGACGCCAGCGGTCAACTGAGTGACATCGAAATTATGTTGGACTCCCGGATAAACGGTGAGAGCGATCGGCGCGCCATCGGGCCGGGCGTGTGCGACCATTTCACGGTACCGCTCCACCGGGCTCGCTTCATCCGCCTCGCCGATCAGGATCAGCGTCGGTGCCGTCATCATCATCGTTGCCGCCGAGATGTCACAGGCGGGGTAATAGGCGACCGCGGCGCGAAACCGCTCGGCGACGTATTGCGCCGTCTAGTCGCGATCGACGGCGTAGAGCACGGCAAAACCGCCCCTCGAATTGCCGAGAACGGCGACCCGCGTCGGATCGACGAAATACAGCTGCGCCAGGTAGCGCAGCGCCGCATTGGCATCGAACGCCTGATCGAGAGTCCAACGCCGCTACGGTCGGCGAGGCCGCGCGGGCCGAGGCTGTCGACGGCAAGGGCCACGTATCCCCAGGAACTCCGCCGATCGGCGATCCCGGTGAAATGCCCGGTAATGCCAATACAGCCGTGCAATACGACAACCGCCGGGAACGGTCCGCCGCCGTTGGAAGCCTGAGGAACCAAGAGGTTATAGAGTGGACCTGCGAAATCGATCTCTAGAGCGCGTTTCGGCGTTGCTTGCAATCCGAACTGGACGTCCGCCTTGCTAGCCTGCAGGTCGAGGACGCAGGTCGCCCAGGTCGTTTCGACTGGCACGGCCTTGACGCCCATCTCCTTGGCAACATGCTCGTCGGCGAGCATTTTAGTGAATGGACGGCTGCACTCGCTCTTGTCGGAGACCTGGGTTTCCCGAGGAGGCGAGCCTTACGATGGCTCAGCCGCTTGGGGTGTACACTTCGCCTCAGGTAACAAGTGTGAAGTGGCTCACACCGGCAAAGTTATCTCTGGGATATGAGTCTCCGATGGGAAAAATTGCTGGCTAGAAAGCGAACCCGAAGTGTCTCCATGGAAAGTCGACCATGAGGACCCGATTATGATGCGCGGTCCTCGTCGATAGCAGGGAATCAAGGGGTTTTCAGGTGATGCAGAGTTACAATCGCAAGAAGCTCCAGATTTTTATTTCCAGCCCGTCCGACGTTCGGCAGGAGCGACTGCTAGCACGTCAAGTCATCGAACGGCTGGCGCGCGAGTTTGCGAGCTGGATCGAGATCGAGGCAGTGCTTTGGGAACGCGAGCCGCTGGTCGCCACAGAACACTTTCAGACGATGATCGTGCCGCCGTCGAGCACCGATGTTGTCGTCTGTATTCTGTGGTCGCGGCTGGGTACAGTGCTGCCAACGGACAAGTTCCTGGGCCGCATCACACGCAAGCCGGTGACGGGCACTGAATGGGAGTTCGAGGACGCGGTCGCCGCCTGGCGCGAACGGCGGGCCCCCGAGTTGCTGCTCTATCGCAAGGATGCAGCGGTGACGGCGATCATCAGCGATCGCCAGTCGCGGGAGGAGGCCCTGCGCCAGCTCGATCTGCTCGAGGTCTTCATCGAGCGGTGGTTTCTCGATCCGCGCGACTCCAGTTTCAAGGCCGCATTGCATCTCTTCAAGGGCGCTGATGATTTCATCGAGCTCCTCGAATCGCATCTGCGCGGACTGCTGCGCCGTCGCCTGGCCCAGGGGTGGTCAGATGCCGAAGCGGTTACAACGGTGCGGTGGCATCGCGGCTCACCGTTTCGCGGCCTGGAGTCGTTTGAGTTGGATCATGCGCCCGTCTTTTTCGGGCGGCTGAAGGCACGCACGCAGTTGCGCGCGGCACTTGTCCGGCAGATCGCTATTGGATCTGCATTCGTGGTCGTGATGGGCATGAGCGGCGTGGGCAAGTCGAGCCTGGTCAAGGCAGGTCTTCTTGCAGATCTGATCTTGCCCGGCATGGTCGAACGGATCGGCCTCGTCCGCGCCGCCACGTTTCGTCTCGGCTCGCGGCCCCTGGCGACCTTTGCCGCAGCAGTGGTAACGGCATGTCCAGAGATCTCGCTCGACTCGTCATCCCTGTCCATTCTGCTAACTGAGGCGCCGCAGCGGGCGGTCGACCTCCTGCGCACCGCTCTAACGACTGCCAGCGCTGCGGCACAGCTTGTTCCCGCCGCTGAGGCGAGGCTTGCGCTGGTGGTCGATCAGCTTGAAGAGCTGTTCACCCTCGTGGATGCTGCTCAAGATCGCCATCGCTTTGCTTGTGCGCTCGCTGCGCTCGCGCGCAGCGGGATCGTCTGGATCGTGGCCTCGATGCGCAGCGACCAGTATTATCACTTGGCCGAGGTCCCGGAACTCGCCGAACTAACCGCCGGCGAGGGTACCTATCTTCTGCTGCCGCCTCGTCCGGAGGAGATCGGGCAAATAATCCGGCAGCCAGCGCGCGAGGCTGGGCTCAGCTTCGAGATGGACCCCGATACAGGGGTCGGCCTGGACTCCGTGCTGCTTGAGGAAGCGGGCCGCGATGTCGGCGGCTTGCCTCTGCTGGAATTTGTACTCGACGAGCTTTGGCATCGACGCGACGGCCAGAGACTTACTTATGCCCATTATCGCCAGCTCGGCGGAATAATGGGGGCATTGGCACAGCGCGCCGAAGAGACCATGTCGGTGCTAGAGCCGGAGGTACAGGCAGCATTCCCAGAGATCATGTACGCATTGGTTTCGGTCGACGCAGACGGCGACCGAGCGCCGTCCGGCCGTGCGACAGCAACGAATGACCTGACGCCGCAGGCCCGGGCCTTCGCTGAGACTTTTGTCAACGCGCGTCTTTTCGTCACCGATCTGGCCAATGGCGTGCCTATCGTGCGCCTGGCGCACGAGGCGTTACTGGCCAATTGGCCGAGGGTAACCGCATGGCTGGACGAGAACCGAGTGCGGTTGCGCGTAATGTCACGGGTCGCACGGGCCGCCACGCGGTGGCGTGAGGAGGCCCAGCATCCCGACTACCTGCTGCCATATGGCAAGCCGCTTGAGGAGGCGCTCGCAGTACTCAGCGAGTTGCCACTAGATGTCGCGGATTTCGTCACGGCAAGCCGCGCGTGGCGGGTCGAGCAGCACGGCTCCATCGAGCGCGCCCAGCAGGAGGCGCGATTCTCCAAGAGGGAGATTCTTGCCGCTAGGGTCGCCCGCAAGGCCGAGGATGCACTGTTCCCGATTGATAGACTCTTGCTGGCGACGGAGGCTTTTCGCATTTTTCCCGGTGCCGAACAGGGTGCGAAACTCCGTAATCTGCTCGGACGCGCACCGCGGCCCTTAGCGCAGTTCAGCGACGTGACTGTCGTCGCGCCTGATGGCTCGTCCGCCATCATAATGGACGATGCACTCACGTTGCGGCGCATTCTTATCCCGAGCGGTGCTATAGCAGGCACTCTCGCCAGTAACGTCAATGTCGCGCCGCTGCAGCCCGGTGCGCTCGATCGACTGCGCCGCATGATTGGCGCGAACCCCGAAACGAGGGCTTGGCCGACGGAGACGTTAGAATGGGAACGAGTGGAGGCCACTTCTGACGACGCGACGCGGGCTATCGTGAAGACAAGTGATCCTTTCGGGCGAAAGTTGGTCGTCGACTTTAGCCAAGGCGCCGCATCCCCGCTCCCTGGGTACAAGTATCTGCGCAAGATCTCCCTATCGCCCAGGGGCAATTTTGTCCTAGTCAACGAAGAATTGGATGGACTCGCGGTTCTGGAGGCGCGCACCGGAAGTCGGCTCTGGAGTATTATCGGGAAGGGTTGCAAGACCGCGGTGTCGCCCGATGACCGCCTAATAGCTATTTCTTGGGGCAATACCGAGAAGGCTGGAACGTTGTTCTTTCACGACATGCAAACTGGCAAGCCTGTCGGATCAGTTCCGGTTGAGGCGGAGAGTGTGACGCCACTGGGTTTCAGCTCGAGTACAGATCGATTGATGGTGCGTGCAAAGAGCGCCTCGGGACAGGCTGCCCAACCGACCTACTCTACGCTGCTGATCGACATCGCCACTGAAGCCGTAATTGCGAAACACACAGGGCTTTTCGTCCACGAGGTGAGTTCTGCTCAGGTGGACCAGGGATTGCTACTAGAGTGTGTTGAGATACCGAGGGTTCTCAGAGTCATCAACATGCTCCGGCGGACGACACTGGACCTTATCCCGACATATCCGGGGAGCTGGCACTCGGCCCATGTTGGCCCAGCTGGACAGGTGGTGTTTACCGTCGAAATCGAGCAGCGGCGCCACTCGAGACGGCACACTGAAGTGGCCTCGGCTACGAATGCTAATGGGCGCTTTGACTTAGCAGGCTGCGGAAAAAGTCGGTCGGTGGTGCTTCCAGCCCAATTCGTCGCCTTTTGCCCCTTCGTAACCCGTTGATTTAATTAAACCGGGGTTCCCGTTGCGAGCCCGTTTCATGACCGTTTTTCCAAAATCGCGACTTTTTCCGCAGCCTGTTAGACGGGAGTTTCCACCGACTGCATCGTCAGCAATCGATCGCCATCACCAGCAACACCGACCCGGGCGGCGCGGGCGGAATCCGACTATGGCAACTTGAGCACCTTCGCGCCGACGTTCTTGGACGATGCCTAGTATTGGAATCTAGCGTCCGGGCGATTGCCTCGCACGGCGACAGCAGCGTGGCGGTAGCTTACCACAACAACCTATACCAAGGGTTAGCGTCGATACCAGCCCAGGCCCTCGCCGCTCTGCCGAGCGGCGAAGAATTGATCAAGATGATGCCTCCAAGCGTGAGGGATGAGGACCTCGGGCTGTTTGACCTCGTTCATGGCGACGAGACTTGGCGCGTAAGATGCGGCGACAAACCTGCTCAGATGTGCTTCGATCCGGCGGGACGATACTTAGCCGTGGGTACTTCGGTCGGCACAGAGATTAGACGAGTCGTCGACGGTAGCATAGCCGTCGTGGTCGAACGCGCCATCGGCACACGGGCGATGGCCTATGATACCGCCGGACGACAACTAGCACTCGCCGATGAAGTGGCCATCGCAACCTACGACACAGATACGGGCGCGCCGGCTGGCTGGAAAGTAGCCGAATGCCCTCACGTCGAGAGTATCGCGTTCGATGGCGACGGAAGGATGCTCGCGGCCGCTACACGGGATAGTTGGCGAGCCTGGTCGCAATGCGGAGCCGACTACACAGGTGTATTGCTCCGTCCGAGAATTCAGCGACTAGACACGGGTCAGCTGGTGGCTATCGGCTATCGCGATAATATGGTAGTGATCGTCGACATTCCAAGCGGCAAGCTGAGGGCAAGCTTCGACGCAAGAGGGTCCGCGGCACTGTCCTCAGACGGCCGCACGCTCGTCGTGTGCGATGGGGGCGTACTGAAGATCGTTGACTGCTGCACCATGGAAATCCAGGCGAGGCTCGAAGGCCCGCGCGGCAACTTAGCATTTGGCTCAGACGCGCGCTGGCTGCATGAGTCCACGAAGGATGTGACTGCGCGCGTATGGGATCTTAGCGCCTGTTGCCTTGCATTCGAAGCGGAACTTGGTCACAACGATGCTTATCACATCGTATCTGACGGGAAACGTCTGCTGTGGTGGGCACAAGAAACGCTCAATTGGGTCGCCTTCGATCCTGATGAGCTGATCAGGCTCGCCACGACCCGTATCATCCGCCCGCTCGACAAATTTCAATGGGCTGAAGTTATGCCCGAGCTGGCATTTGATCCAGTACAACCCGTACCGCCAATAGCAAAATAGCATTGCGCAAGTGACCGGATTGAACCGTTACGTCAATGCTTCACGAATCAGACCGAAGCCCTCAGGACCTAACCGCCGGCTGGCGCTAGGCGGCCTGTCTGCAGCGGCCGCGGGCTGTCGCCGCCGTCGACCCGGTGACCCGGCCAGCTAACGGTGAGGCACGAATCACAACTTCCCGATCTCGATGGTTCTTGCGAATGGCAGCTGTGGGGCACGAGCGCTAGTTCCCGCTTCTCCGGCTGAAGGCCCGCTATCGATTGGGTAAGGCGACCTTCGCCACGACAGACGGGAATGGGCGAGAGGCGCCGATAGCGGTCGGTCGCGTCGGCTCCCAATCGAGTTTCTGGTAAGGTGCAGCTTGCCGCAGCGTAGCCGTTGCATCAAAGATTAGTGGTCGCCGCATCTCTGAGAGCAGGCTCACCGATGGAGAATTCTATTCCGGCGCTTCTTCCGCGCGGCAGAGGACGTCAATTCCTCCTATACGGCGATTCCTGCTCGGGGGTGCCGGGCGGCGTACACGAGAAGACCTTTGCTTCCGTCAATGCCGTCGTTCGTCGCTTGCGACCGCAGCCCGAGTTCATCCTGTTTCTCGGTGACGAGATTCTCGGGCTCACTCCGGATGCAGAAAGCCTAAGAGAACAGTGGCACCATTGGCTCGAAAAGGAGATGGCATGGCTTAATCGGCAGACCACACCCCTTTGGCATACGACGAGCAACCACACGACCTACGACGCAATGAGCGAGGGAGTGTTTCGCGACGTCGTCAAGCCGCCGGACAACGGGCCGCCGAACCAAGCCGGTCTATCATATTTCGTGCGGCGGGACGATCTTCTGCTGGTGTTCGTGCACACTTCATGGAGCGGCCTTGGAGGCGAGGGCCATTTGGAAACGGAGTGGCTGGAGACGACACTGAGTAAGCATAAAGACGCCCGGCACAAGCTCGTTCTGGGACATCACCCGGTGTTCCCCGTCAACGGCTTTTCGGGCGCATACCAGCGTGAAATAGGGCACGAGTACACTGGGCCCTTCTGGGATATTCTGGTAAACGGCGGAGTGCTGGCCTACGTATGCAGCCATATTCTCGCCTTCGACGTGCAGGTGCACCGTGGGGTGCTGCAAATCTGCACCGCGGGCGCCGGAACAGCCCATCGGATGCCGGAGGGAGTTGAGTACTTACATTGCGTCCAAGCTGCACTCGATGAGGAAGGATTGCACTATCAAGTTCTGGACGTTGACGGTCTGGTAAGGGAGAGGCTGGAATGGCCGTTGAGGCTGGCCGATGCCTTCCAATGGCAGGAGCTGCCACCCGGGGAAGCGGATGCCTTGTTCTCCGGTCAGCTGAAAGGCGGGCGCATCGCCGAGCTGAAGTTGAAGGGACGAACCGCTACTGTGGACGTGGCGACGGCACAGACGATCTTTTCAGCGTTCTCGCCGGGCTCTATCGCAGCGGTCTGGCTCGGGCTCCGGGGACCTAAGCAAACTTTGACCGTCATCGTTCACCGCGAACCAGGCCGCAGCCCTAGCTACTGGCTGGGGCCCGATCTCGCAGCAAGTGAAAACTTCGATATCCATGTCGCCTTTTCCCTCGACATGGGGCCCGGCGGTGTGCTCTATCGCTACCACAACGATCCCCAATGGTCATCGTTTAGCAGGACGCTGAAAAATTCAGTGTTAGCGAAGCGGAATGTCGGGTCGTCAAAAGTTACTCTCGCTTGAGTTGCCGAACGTTGCTTGTCAAGCAGATCT
>Ga0306923_10008558_pt1 | contig 10274 bp, 13 predicted proteins | sample sta12Can44000108_FD_203841 | JGI IMG/M metagenome (GOLD analysis project Ga0306923, IMG submission 203841) | Lab enrichment of tropical soil microbial communities from Luquillo Experimental Forest, Puerto Rico - statanox.12C.anox.44.000.108 (v2)... | ecosystem: Environmental > Terrestrial >...
CCCGCGCTACCCAAACCTCACCGGTGCGCAGACAGCAAATCTACCTACGCGTTACCCTACCCACCGCAAACAGCGAGGAGGCTCATCAAATGATCTCCGATTGTGTTAACTCACTTCTGTCAGTTATACCGGTCAAAGAACCAAACAAGTAGTACATTGGAGTATTTCACACAAGATCGAGGTGTAGCAAAAGGGAAGACTTTTGTGCACACACTTTATTAATTGATCAAACGTGGCGCTTCCGCTGCTTGCGGCTACGCCCGGTCACTCCCCGCATGCGGGGAGTGAACGGACGGAACTAGCCGCGTGGATGCATATTGGTTCGACGCGGCCGAGCGACCGGCCGAATTATTCCGCGGCGGCGATGCGTTCGTGGCGAGTCGGCGCCGACGCCATCCGCGTTGCGAGATCGGCGGGTTTGGTCCAGGCGAGATATTCGGCCGCATACTCGGGCGGCAGGACCTCGACCATCTGCTCGTTCTCGACCCACACCTCAATCACGTGAAAAGGACCGCGGTTGCAGTCGAAGCAGTGCCAACCTTCGCGCGTGGCGATAGCTTTTACTTTGTCCGCGTCGGTTGTGACGCTCAGCGCGAAATGGGTCGGGGCAAACTGGCGCGGCTCTTTTCTGACAAAACCGCCGCCTACCTCGCCACCCGGACGCAATTCGGTTCCCGCTGGATAAACCTCGACGCCCGAGCCGTGGTCGTCGAGCTGGAGAGCGAAAAAGCTGCCGGGGTTGGGCGGGAACGGTACCGCGTTGCCGCCCATGATTTCGGCCAGAACCGCGGCGACGTGCTGCGGGTCGCGCGCAGCGATCGACAGATGATGGATCATGGCTCCCTCGCGAGTTTGTCGGTGATCAATAAGATGGTGAGCTTTCCGATGCGACAAGGGACCCGAGCGCGTTACTGAAGCACGAAACCGGGTTCGGGGGTGAACAGCTCCTGCGGTTGGGCCACGCCGCGCAAGCCATAACGCCCGACCGACACCACGCGGGCACGTGTCGTTGCATCGAGAGCCCCGAGCAAGCACACCCACAGCAACACATCGCGCTCGACCGAGCGGCTCATCGCCCGAATGCGGCTGACTTCGTTGACCGCCGGGCCGATGACGGTGAAATCAAGATTAAGCTCCTTGCCGTGAACGCAGCGCGACGGGCATCGTTCTTTGATCAGGACGAAACCGGCGGCGGCCGTTTCTGCGACGGAGGATTGCGCGGTGCTATATGTGGACATACCGGCTCCGAGTGACATAGCGGCTCTGGCCACCTTTCGCGGCGAGGGTTGTGTCTCGATCTACTTGCGCACAACACCGGTGACCCCGCAGGCGCAGGGCGACCCCATCGAGCTGAAGAACCTCGCGAGACGCGCCGCGGAGCAGCTGCAGGCGGCCGGAATTGACAAGCGGAGCTGTGCCGCCGTCGCCGAGCAGCTCGATGATCTCGTCGATGACAACGAGTTCTGGCGCTTCCAGGCCCATAGCCTGGCGATCTTTGTTACTCCTCAGAACCTGCGGACATTTCGCTTGCCCAATGCGCTTCAGCCGCTCGTGATCGCCTCCGACCGATTTCATGTGAAGCCGCTGCTGCGGAGCGTCAGCTTCCCACAATCCTGCTATGTCCTCGCCCTGGCGCAAAAATCGGTTCGGGTCGTTGAGGTCTCGCCCGATCTGCCGTCGACAGCAATCCATGTCGCAGGCATGCCCGAAGATGCGGGTCGAGCCGTCCAGGGCGCAGGCGAGGCCAGCGACTGGCCGAGATCACCGCGCCCGCGATTGCGGGCCAGCGGCGGTGCCGCGGGGGGCGGGCGCATTCAGGACGCCGAGGGGCAGAAGGTGCTGTTGCGCCAATTTGCCCGCCAGGTTGACAAGGCGCTGCGGCCGGTAGTCACGGGAAGCGGCCTTCCGTTGGTGCTGGCAGCGGCCGAGCCGTTGGCGTCCACTTATCGATCGGTGAATAGCTACCCGCACCTGGCCGCAGCCGCGATCGAGGGCAACCCGGAAGCGATAACCGAGGCACAACTTGGCGAACGGGCACGCGCAGTTTTGGATGGAATCTACCGCGATGAGCTCACTGCGTGGCGGACCCTTTTCGAGACTCGCGCCAATCAGGGCCGCGCGACCACCGACATTGCTCAGGCGGCCCGGGCGGCGACCGCTGGCGCGATAGACTCGATGCTTATGGATATCGACGAAACCCTTTACGGCCGGATCGCGGAGGACGGCGCTGTCGTTTTTGCCGAGCAGCCAACGATAACCAACTACGACTTGGTCGATGAGATCGCGACTCGGGTGATTACAACCGGGGGCCGCGTCATCGGGGTTCGAAAGGCCGAAATTCCTCGGACCGCGGCGCTTGCGGCGATATTGCGCTATCCTGTCTGACTCAAGGCGTTTATTTGGTCCCCCTCCCCTTGCGGGTGCCGGGCGCAGTGCTGCGCGGCACCCTGCCCGTACGCTCGGAGCCGGCCAAAAAGAGCGGCCAAAATATCCCGAAAAATCGTTGCCGGACAACAATAGCTGAGCGGATGGTGGAAACGCTAGCGGAGCCGCCCCTTTATCGGGGATCAGGTCGGCTGCTTAAGCCACGACTAGGCCGCCCGCAGCGGGACCTGCAGGTTTCGTCGAGGTTGGTCGAAGATTATTCCGATTTTCCAATGGGTTCTGATTTTTGAGCAGTCGGTCAATCATCGACGCGGACCGCGATGGTGGCCGCAAATTGGCGCGGCTGCGTGAGGGTGCGTGGTCTAAGCTGCGCTAGCATTTCGGTCCCTTGACACCTTTGCGCGCGCTCCGGGAACCTGATCGCTGGCGATCCTTGGCGCCGGTGAACATCTGGGATGGGAGATAGCCGTGGCTGTAAAGATCGACCGGATCCAGCCCGCGGGCATGAATGTCCGCATGCAACAGGGAAAACCCGCCTATTCGCACGTCGTAACGGTCACCGGCTCGGCTAAGATGATCTATATCGCCGGCCAACTGGCACGCGACGTAGACGGCAACATCGTCGGCCCGGGCGACATGCGGGTGCAGCTCGAACAGACTTTCAAGAACCTCGACGCCTGCCTCAAAGCCGCCGGCGCCACCTGGGCCGATGTGGTCAAGACTAACACCTTCGTCACCGACTACCAGGCGTTCTCGCAGTGCTCGGACGTGCGCATGCGGTATTTTGGGGTGGGCAGTCCGACAAGCACAACGATCCAGATCAGCGGCCTCGCCCAGCCCGAGGCGATGGTCGAGATCGAGATGATCGCGGCCGTGGAGCATTAGCGCGCGCTCGGTCACGGCATGCGACAGAGGCGGCGATCCGCTCGGGCGACTCGGCCAGCCCCAACGACCTCGTCGGAGCGGTGCTGTCTCTCGTCGCGTTAGGTAACCGGCAGCACGGTAACAGTGGACGGCGGCCATCTGGCAATTGAAGAGGCGCGAATGACCGGGACGGGGCAGGTCCGGCGACCAACACGGAGGACCCCGGTCGTCTTTCTCCAGCCGGAGCCGCCCTCGGTGCTGGCAACGCCACCCTGAACAGTACCGCCCGTCGCGCAGCACGTCCGGCCCGCCGCCACCGAGTTCACCACCCGATCCCGAAGATCGTGCGGACCCGCATCCGCCCCGATGAAGCCGCGATTTTTCAACGCCTTTTGCGGCAGTTCTCAGCTAAAATCAAAAGCTTGAGGCTGGGATCGAATGGCCCGCGGTGGCGGGACCGATCGGCAGGGGATCGCTGCGCGTCCGGGAGGAGCACATGGTCAGCGCGAGTCCGGATTTTGATGCTGTTGTCATCGGCGCCGGGTTCTCCGGTATGTACATGCTGAAGGCGCTGCGCGACCGGCTCGGGCTCAAGGTGCCGGTGTACGAGGCCGGAGAAACCGTCGGTGGCACCTGGTACTGGAACCGCTATCCCGGAGCCCGGTGCGATTCCGAGGCCTACGGTATTGCTTTACCTGGGACAAAGAGCTGCTGCAGGAATGGGAATGGTCGGAGCGCTATCCGGAGCAGCCGGAAATCCTGCGCTATCTGGAACACGTTGCCGCAACGGGTCCGCCGGCTCCATGCCGCTCCTGAGCATGCCCAGGTCGGCGTAGACGCCCGACCAATATCCGTGCCGGCGACACTGAGGACATTGGGGATCGTTCCGCGCTACCTCACGCTGCACAGTGCGCTCTTAGCTTCCTGTTTTCGTTGCTGCATCGGCGGTGTAGCGAAGCTCGCCAGTTTGTCGACTTTCGCTCCGCGTCTTTCTTTCCCCCGCCGGCGGCATGGAGCCGGCGGACCCGTTGACTTAGAAGTTAACAGATCCCGAGCCTCGCGCGCGCACGCGCGCATGATAGGCGGGAATTTCAGCCCTTGCAGCAGCGCCAGCAAATTTTCGCAAACTCGTGCAGAAACCTCTGTTTGGTCGTTCATCGCACCTCGCTCCGGGCACCACATCAAGACTACCCAACCAAACGGCTATCCGCGCCCTCAAAATATACTTAGCATCCGGCAGCTTCGATGGCGCCAGGCGTCTCGCCCGAACAACACCGTAGGAGCCGATGGTTTGCATGACTCTGCGCTGGAGGAAGCCGGATTCGAACTTTTCGTCCCTCTCGGGATCAGTGCCGCTCCGAGCTGGTGGAACGGTGCGCGAATTGGGCGTGGCCTCAGGTTCCCTCCGACCCTGATCGCCCTCGCCGACGAGGTGATCGAATAAACAAGGCGATGCGGCTGCTGACCGCGCCAAAAGATACTTCCAATGTCGACGCGGACGGGTGGGTGCAAGAGGCACGGCTCCTCGGCAGCGTCAGACTTCGCGATTTTTGCTTATAGCCAACCCATCTCTGGGTGACGCAGAAACGAATTGCCGAGCTGGCGACGGTGCAGCCTTCCTGGGTGTGCCGCGCCGTCCTTGTCGGCACCTGGTGCGCGGCGGCGGATTGATGGCCTCTACACCGACCTCGCTGACGCCCGCACCGCGGCGATGATCACCGGCTGCGAGGCAGCGGCATTGCGCACCCGGCTCGCGCTGCTGACCGACAAGCGGCAAACGGCCGTGGCGGCGGTGGTTCCAGTGAGGGCCGTATTATACAGCAGCGCCCAGCTACGCTGCGGATCTCATTGACTTTTTTAACCAAGGCCGCGCCTCGATACGCCGGGATTTGGGGTGAGATGCGTCGGTGTTTGATGGCGGTGTTGTGGCCTCTTTATCCGGCGAGTCACCGAATCTTCTATCTCTGCCCAGCAGTTCGCGGAGCCTCTCGCGACCCCGCGACAAACGCGAGCGCACCGTGCCGACCGGCACACCGAGGATTTGCGCGACACTCTCGTAGTCCAAGCCTTCAAGGCCTACCAGCAAGAGTACCTCGCGCTGCTCAGCAGAAAGCCGGGCAAGCGCCCGATCGAGCTCGAACAGCTGTCGCCGCGCCGTAGGATCGGTGGTAGCCACCATGGTCGAGTCTATGTGCTCGATGTCGACCGACACTCCCTCACGCGCCTCCCGCCGCACCGTATTGACGTATTGATTGTGCAGAATGGTGAAAAGCCAGGCGCGGATATCCGTTCCGGGCTGCCACAGATGAAGCTTCGTGAACGCCCGTAGCAGCGTGTCCTGCACAAGATCATCCGCCCGGTCGCTGGCTCGCATGAGCGCTCGTGCATAGCGACGCAATCGAGGGATCTCTTGCTCGACCAAACAGTAAAGCTCCGACATTCGCTCTATCCGCTACACCCCGCGATCCGGGGCTGATAGGCAAGAACCTATTCGGCCGATGTAACCCCATGATGAACGACATAGCTCAAATCTGTAAAAATTTGTAATGGTGGTGTTAATACCTCACAAGATACAATCTGTTTAAGTCTGTTACATTGAGAGCAATTAGTGATTACGCACCTTTGAAAAATTTGGCGGCATCTAATATTCGATAAGAGTACGTAGATACTTGTAAGACTGTTGAATACTGCGACTCGAAATCTTTGATAGGTGTCGACTATGAGAGCAATCTTGATCCCGGCGACAATTGCCCTGGCAATAACTGCGGTCGCGTCGAGCTCGATCCCGGCATCGGCAGCCGGCTGCCTGAAAGGTGCGGTAATCGGCGGAGTGGCGGGGCATTATGCCGGCCATCATGGACTCCTAGACAAGGAGCGGCCTTTACGCGGATGGCAGCTTTACGGCCTGGCAGCAGTGCCGCTACGGTTATAGAATTCGCTGTTTTTGGCACAATGGTGCCCGGAGGCGCGGCAAACCGAAGTCGCGATTTCTGCTTCCGCAGGACGGTCGTCGACGACGCGCGCAGCTGGTTTTGGTCGGCCGTTACGGAGGCCAGACATGAAGTTCGCAAACCGCAGCGACGCCGGCCGTCGTCTTGCCGGCAAGCTGATGCATCTCAAGGAACGACAGCCGGCGGTCTTGGCGTTGCCACGCGGCGGCGTTGCCATCGGATTCGAGATTGCCCAGGCGCTTGGCGCACCGCTCGATATCGTGCTCGTGCGCAAAATCGGGGTGCCTTGGCAACCCGAACTCGCCGTTGGCGCAGTTACCGATGGAGCCACTCCCGAAACTTTCATCGACCGGGATCTTGCGGCCACTTTGGAGATACCCGAAAGTTATCTGCACGAAGAGACGACGCATCAGCTCGCTGAAATCGAACAGCGCCGGGAGATCTACTGTGCAGGCCGTCCGCGGCTCGAAATTATCGGGCGCGCCGCGATTGTCGTCGACGACGGCATCGCCACTGGGGCAACGATGCGGGTGGCATTGCAGGCCGTGCGTCGCCGTAGTCCTGTGCATCTGGTTCTGGCGGTGCCGGTGGCGCCGCCGGACACCCTGGCTGCGGTGGGCGAGGTGGCGGACGAGACTGTCTGCCTGGAGACGCCGGTCGGGCTTGAGGCAATCGGGTTCTATTATCGTGATTTCCATCAGATGACAGATGCGGAGGTGATCGACCTCCTCGCAAGGGCTCCGCTCCCGAATTGAGCTCAATCGGTACGTCCTCCGAGCTCAACTCTCGTTGGTCGGTGTCGCTCGGGATCTCGATTTCGGCGGCGTGACTGCCATTGGGAAAGGTGAACACATCCGAGCCGTCATAGGCGTCGGCGTCGAGCCCTGGTCATCCGGTAGGGCAGATTCGGGGTCGCGCACCGCTTCCGCGAGCGATGCCGTGCGCGCCGCCGGCGGTGAACCGTGCGGCGGCGAAGCTGACCTCGCTCGCATCGGCCTGCAGGCACGCGCTGTCCGTGAGCTGAACCGCAGCAGGTCGACCGGTGCGCTGACCCGTCCGAAGCAATCGGCCCAAGAAAAAGGGGCGACAACCAGCTTCACCACTTCCGCGTACTGGAAGTTCGAATCCACCCCCCTCCAGCGGTGAGTCAACAAACTTTCGGTTCCTCTCAAGACGGCGCCCGTTGATGGCGCCGATCGTCCATTGCGACGCCAAGGCCGGTTCGCGCGCCCTCGATGTCATGCGCTGGGGCCTCGCGGGCTAGCCCTTGCGCCAAACGGTCGCGAGCCAGGGTTGTTGATGCCGCGGCCGCCCCGGCGGGCGGTAGTAATGGCCCGCCTCCACGAAGCCGGCCGAAGTGACGTAATCGCGCCAGGTGTCGAAATCGAAGAAGCAGGCATAGCGACCGTCGCTCAAGCCCTCCTCGTTGTTCCCCCTCGGATTTGAGGAGAACAGCACACCGCGCGGCTTCAGCGTTTTGAGCAGTTCCAGCAGAACCCTTGGCAATTCCTGGCTGGGAACATGAAACAACGATGCGTTTGCAAAAATGCCGTCAAAGCGACTCTCGGGCAATTTCATCGACAGAAAATCCTGATGGTAGACCTCGCATTGCGAATGCGAGCGCGCCATGGCGACGAATTGCCGAGATCCGTCGAGCCCCACGGCTTCGTGCCCCAAGGATCGGAAGTGACTGAGATCACGGCCGGGTCCACAACCAAGATCAAGGATGGAAAAAGGAGGCTCGCCCTCTATCGCATTAAGGAGTGCCGCGTAATTTTGGCTGACATCGTGGTGTCGCGTGCCGTCCCAGAAAGCCCGGGCGAACCGATCGTAATACGCGATCGTCGTGTCTGAGACCCGCTGGACCTGATCCGCGTCATACCGTCCGGAGGTGCGGCTCATCGACCTGAAGGTCCCATTCATGACCATCCTTCAGGGGCCGTTCCGGCGGGTGCGACGGCATCGCGAAATAGCCGAGCTTCATGGTCGTACCCTCCCTTTTGCCGGCTAGCTGCTTTCTGGGGCGGCTGTGGCGGTGCGCGCGAGCCTATGGGTACGCCCCTTACAAGCGATCGGCCAAGTCTATTTCTTGAAACGTTAATTTGGTGAAGCGACGGCAATGCTGCTTCTGTCTAAGACCATCGAGGCCTTTCCAGGCCATACCCCTTTCTCGCCGCGTGCTGTGACCAGCCGAACCGGCGACGAAGGCCGCGCGATCCGGGAAACGAACGCCGTGCGTCGGGCGGCAGGCAGAAACCGGTGGCCGCATTCGCGGAACTGATGGTTCGAATCCGTCTCCCTCCAGCAGGGAGTCTGCAAACCTTAGGTTCCTGCGTCCACCCTCCCACGTCGAGAGACCCGTTCGGGTATTGGTCGTACGAGAGGGATCGATGGTTCGAATCCGGGCGAGGCGGCCAAGCTGGAAAGCGCTAAGCGAGCCGAGGAACTCGCTGCGGATGGCTATCTTGCCAGTGTGGCGGTCGGGCTGCGGATCATCGACGCCACCGGTCCACTCGCGATCACGACACCTTGCGGGCCTGTGCATTAGGCGGCTGTTTGGGCGCGCGTTCACGCTTATCGAGTAATTCGTCCAACATCATTGCAGGGCGGCGCTTCTGAATCTCTTGCAGGATTTTCCATGTGTCCGCAGGGATTCGTTTGACCAGTTCGGCGATTGGCTGATAATCGACGATTTGAAACACCCCTGCCTGTTATTCTCTTCCGCTGACCGGCGCATCCGGTCGTCCCACAAGGGATCGCTTCGGACCCCCAGTTATAGGGCTGGGGGTTCGTGCTGTCAGGCCAAGGAACAGCTTGCAGAAGTTCGTTTTGTGCTCTACGCCGAACACATCCAAATACATCACCCTTCCGATCAGCCAAGGCGCGGCATCAACTATGCGGGAGCCAGAATGGCTGAACAACTTATCGGATGTTGTAAGTTGGATGCCAACCCCCGCGTAATAGCTGAAAACAGGACTTGGCTTACCAGGGCGCAAAACGATAGTGCTTTGTTGGATGAAGTATGAAGATTTCCCGGAAGAAAGATCAGAATCGGGATAGACCTGAGGGAATACCCTGACCGAAGCGCGGTCTCCGAGCATTGTGTCAAGCCTCCCCGGTTCAGGAAAAACCGTCGCGGGACATTTATCTTCAGCGGAGCGACGCCGCCCGCTGCTGATGAAGCCAAATGCGACGATATGCTTTATGATTGCTGGGCTGTTTCCATAATTCCGAAGCTGAAAATCGAAGTAGAAGAGGAGGCGTCCCTCTGCGCCTTGCTCGGTTCGGTACGACACGGACTCCACAAGAACATGTGGCCTGCTAAGTCCCGCTTCGGCTATCTTTTTAGTCTCCTCAAGGACTTTGGCTTGGCGGACGTACACTCTCCATTGAAGAAAGGCGAGACCCACCGCGCCTGCTGCCGCGACGGCGATAACAAGGTCGGTTACCTTGAACCCAGTCCAGAAGTCGGCCGGGAACATGCACGTACTTCTCTTTCCTAGTGTCCTGAATCAGAAGTTCCTATCCACATTGGGCCTGGACTGCGATCGTGCGGTGACAAAACCGTTCGATGGAGGCCAGGATGTCGTCGGCGGTTTTGGTCCAGCCAAAGGGCTTGGGGTCGGCATTGCGGGCGTCGATGTAGGCGCAGGAAGTGAGATTGAGGAGTTATCGGAGCTTGAGGTGGGTCGAGGGATGGAATAGCAAAATCGCGCTGGACTGGTGTGACCGCGAGGCTGGCTGACTTCCCAATTGTCCGAGGGGCCATCAACGGAGGGCAACGATCCCTACCCCCCGCTCACTCACGATGAGGCTGCTTGATCGGGGCCCAGAGCCGTTGAGCTCAGGCCGTCGCTCCGCCTGCCCTCCGCATGGTGGCTACTGACCTACTGAGCCGGCTTCATTGGCGGCAGCACATCAGCGGGGTCAATATCCAACTCGTAGAAGCCAATGTTGTAGAGGCAGAAATCCGAGGGCGGTGGTTGCAGCGGCCCGAGCGCGCCGTCGCGGAACAGCTGCTCCAGCCGCGAGGCTTTGAAGATCCCATGCGCGCCGCCGAGCGTCAGCGCCATG
>Ga0306923_10008567_pt1 | contig 10271 bp, 10 predicted proteins | sample sta12Can44000108_FD_203841 | JGI IMG/M metagenome (GOLD analysis project Ga0306923, IMG submission 203841) | Lab enrichment of tropical soil microbial communities from Luquillo Experimental Forest, Puerto Rico - statanox.12C.anox.44.000.108 (v2)... | ecosystem: Environmental > Terrestrial >...
AACTTTATCGGACTGGCGACGGGCACCAAGGCTTGGAAAGACCCCAAGACTGGAAAGATGATGCGGGGGACACCGCTCTACAACGGAACGATCTTTCATCGCGTGATCCCGAACTTCATGATCCAGGGTGGCGACCCGCTCGGCACCGGCACCGGCGACCCGGGGTACAGTTTCAAAGACGAATTCAGTGACGATCTCACCTTTGACCAGCCTGGACGCCTGGCAATGGCTAACAGCGGACCCAATACAAACGGCTCGCAGTTTTTCATCACCGAAGTTCCCACGCCGCACCTGAACGGCAAGCACACGATCTTCGGGCAATGTGAAGACCTCGACATCGTGAAGAAGATCGCGCGGCTCGCGACCGATCCTCGGAACGACCGGCCTTTCGACCCACCGAAGATCGTCAGCATCAAGATCGTCGATCCGCGCAAACCTGCGCCGAAGCCGTCTACCACGCACAAGAGCACAACGACCGGTCGGAAACCGGCAACCGGGCAGCAAAGCCAGCAGTGAGAGCGACGCCTGTTCGAGAATCTTGCGTGATTCCCACCAGGCGTGTATTCAGCCGCAAGTGGCGGCATCTGCTGGAGAAACCAGGCCCCAGGCCGGTGTGTCCTCGCTGGAGCAAGCCTTCAGGCGCACGTTGCCAGCGCCTGAACCCTGCTCTAGCCGCCGCGGTAAAGCCTTGGACATTCGGGGCTAGCGCCGCTCTTTCCAAGTGCCCATTGTTCCTGGGCGCGTGACATGACGCTCTCCGTGCACGACGCTCATCGCCTGGTACTGAAACCACCAACCCTTAAGGCTGTCTTCCGCGCGCGCCGTTGACCCAGTCCTCCCACAGGCCGAAACCTCTCATCTGCTCGTCTAGATGGGTCTCGTGGAATGTCGCCTCAATTTGCGCGCGTGTCAGGCGCGGCCCGATTCGATACGGTGCGTTCGCCAGCTGGACCAGCAATTCCGCAGCCATCGCCTCGTTCTTCTTGAGCTGTGGGAAGTCCACCTTGTCAAAGGTGTCAGACGTGGCGTGGTAATTCACCATGTAGTTCGCGGGCTCCTGGTTCGCCAGCAAGGTCGGAACGCCTTCGACCATGAAGTCGTAATGGTCCGTGCCCGTCTGCGCGTCATTCGTGAGAGCGGCTGCCTTCCACTGCGCGAACGGTTTCAGCATCGGCTCAACTCGAGCGTCCACGTCCTTGCGCCCTCCCGTGGAGAAGCCGGTCACCGCTCCGCTGCCCGCGTCGAACACAATCTCGGCGACAATGTTGTCCAGTTCATTGCGATGGGCGCGAACGTAGGCCCATGAACCCAATAACCCTTGCTCCTCCCCGGAAAACAGCACGAACCGCATGCTGCGCCTGGGCCGCACACCTCGAGCTCGTAGCGCGCGCAATGCATCGACCACCAGGGCTGCATTGCATCCGTTATCAAGCGCCCCGGTCCCCAGTTCCCATGAGTCAAGATGCGCGCCGAGCATGACCACTTCATTGGGCTGCTCAGCGCCCTTCAGCTCGGCAATCACATTGCTCGAGGTAATCTCGGGGCCAATATGGTTGGGCATCGCGACTGAGATCTCGACCTTCTCCCCGTGCGCCAACAGCCGGGAGATACGCTCAGCGTCCTCGCGCGCCAGCAGGACCTGGGGAATCACATCGATCTTTCCGGTTCCGGTGTTGATGTGCCGGTAGAGCACATCGTGTTCGCGGCTCGCCTCATACGCAACGGCGACCGCCTTGCCTTTCACTGCCTGCTCGATGATTCCCGGCGCTCGAAAGTACTCATCAAACAGGTCGTCCCATGTCTTCAACACCACGGAGTGCGCCAGCACGATCGCGCCCGAGATATCGCCCGCCTTGGCGAAGTCCCCGGGCTTCCCCATACCGACATCCACCACACGAGCTGTGGTCGGCGCCAACGCAGGAGCCCACGCCAGCGAGTGTGCCAACACATGGAACTTCACGGGCGCAACCACGTTGACCTGGGTGTCTCCTTCAGCCCAGGACTGGGCAATCGTGAAGTCTTCCGTATGCACCGAGTCGGCGCCAGCAGCTTTGAACGCCCCGACGCCCCACTCTACAGCTTGCCCCATCGCGGGCGTGCCCGGCATTCGTCCGCCGATCTCGTCCGTCAGTCGCCGCAGGTTGGCCTCGAGCGGGCTCGATGGTTGGAGTGCCTCCTGCATCACAGCCGTGTTGTCTTGCGCAAGAGCCGCGGTAACTGCCGACAACGCTAGAACGGCAGACATCAAGGTACGAAGAGATTGGCATATTGGCATAAGGCGGGAATTATAAGGGATGACCCGCTTTCGACAAGCGGCGGCGCCCCGCCGCAGCCCATCTGCTGCCGTGCCGTGGAGAAAATTTGCTCGCGCAGCCGTGACAAGATTGCTTTGTTCAAGGTTAACTTAGCTGATCGTTCAAGTAAGTGGGATGGACATTGGTGAGAGAGACCACGCACACCCGGGAACGGATCCTCCTCGCCGCGGTGGAGCTCTTCTATTCACGAGGCTACGCCGCTACGGAAATGGCGGATATCCTGAAAAAAGCGCGAGCCAACAGCGGCAGCTTTTATTTCTTCTTCAAGGGAAAAGAAGATCTGCTGCACGCGGTGCTCGACTGGTACCTGGCGAACCTCGATCCTATCCTGATCCAGGCGCTGTACGAGAGAACGACCCGCTGGAGCGCGTCTTCCTGCTGCTCGAGGACTACCGCAACAAGATCTTGATGACGAATTACGGCTTCACCTGCCCTCTAGGCCGGCTGGCGTTGGAGATCGATCCCACGAGGAAGAAGGTCCACCAGAAGATTGCTGCGAAACTTCAACGGCTGGGTCACAGCCGTGCGCAAGTGCTTGGCAGATGCTGCCGATGGTCTGCCAGCCAGGACCAACCTCGATCAATTAGCACAACTAGTGCTCACGGTGATGGAGGGCGGCGTGATGCAGGCCCGCGCCCATCGCGACATTGGCCCCTTTGACGCTTCCGTAGAACAACTAAGGCACTACTTCCAAAGCCTCCAGGCAATGGCAGCCCAGCCAAAAACCAAACCAGCCCACCAATCGCGGAGGAGAAAACCATGAAGTCGAATTACCGCTCGAAATTCCTTTGGAGTCTGTGCGTCCTGTTCTCCTTGCCTGCCCCTCTGCTCGCCCAACCTCAGCACGCGGCTGCTGGCAAATCGGTGATTCCTCCGGTTGACGCAAAGAACGTCAGGGTCTTTGACCTCGCCTTCCTGGCCGGCCGGTGGCAGGGCACGGTGAATGGCACACGGTCAACCAGGTTTGTACGGTTACTGAGCCTGCCATGATGCTGTGCATGTTCTGGCTTAACGGGGGCCAGGGCACGCAGATGATTGAGCTGTACACCATCCGCGACACAGCGACTGGCGTCGAGGAGCGCGTACGCTTTCTCTCCCCGGAATTGAACGAAGAGCCCGGGCACAAGGGACTGACGATGAAGCTGGCCAGCTTCAGCCCAGGCCAGGTGGTCTTTGCCAATCCCAACGGTACCTATCCCAAGCGCAGCACGCTGACTCGTATCGGCGACGACCAGTTCACCTCCCGCATTGAACTGGTGGATACAATGGGAAAGGAAAGTTTCATCGAGGCGAACTGGAGGAAACTGCAATAGCTGTAAAGGATGATGCGGAAAGTGGTTGCCTTCGTCCGGCTCTTATCATCCCGACAGAGAAAGGCCGGGAATTCGGCTTGCTACTTTGTTAGAATCTACTTTGTTAGAATCTACTTTGTTAGAATCTAGCAGTGAAGCGCCCCATTCGCCTCATCGCCATCGATATCGATGGTACCCTGCTGGATTCGAATGTCCAGATCAGCGAAGCCAATTTGAATGCACTGCGGCGTGCTCATGACGCCGGCATCGAGATCGTGCTGGGCACCGGCCGCCGGCACGCTTTTGCCCTGCCAATCGCTGAGAAGCTGGGTTTTGAGCTGTGCCTCATCAGCTCTAACGGCGCAGTAACCCGTTCGACCGGGGGCGAGCTGTTCCACCGGGACCTGCTGCCAAAGGCAACAGCAATCAAGCTGTGTCAATACATGCGGCAGTACCGCAACTACACCGTCCTAACCTTCGACCGAGAGGGAGCGGGTGCAATCGTGTGCCAGAGCCACGAGCACCTGTTCAGCGTGATTCAGCGCTGGATGGAAAAGAATGCTCCCTTCATTCAATACATCCGTCCCATCGAGAGGGCTCTGACGGTCGATCCGATCCAGGCGATGTTCTGTGGGCCGATCGATCTGATGGAGCGCGCTCAGGCTGACCTTTTGGCTTGCGATTTCACAGACGAATTCAGCGTGCTGCGCACCCAGTACGTACATCGCAACCTATGCATCGTTGATATTCTCAACGTAGCTTGCTCGAAAGGTCATGCTCTGGAGCGGTTGGCCAATCATCGGGGCCTGGACCGCTCCGAGGTGATGGCGATCGGGGATAACTATAACGACATTGAAATGTTGACCTTTGCCGGACATCCGGTGATCATGGGTAACGCGTCTGACGATTTGAAGCAGAGCGGCTGGACGGTTACCCTGCACAATGATGCCAGCGGTGTGGCCGCCGCCATTGAGCAGGTGCTTGACGAGAAAGCTATCCTGAATGCATAGGCTCTTACAACTTGGCATGGCGGGCGCGATTGCGATTGCGGGGCTGGTGTCGCAAGTCGAAGCCGCGGAGCTCGCAAATTTGCGCAACGGTTTCAGTATCCGGCACGAACGTCACGAGATCGTTGGCGAGTTCACGCGGCTCTATATCGGCGCGCAAGCTGATGACGGGTATATCGATGTACCCACCCTACAAATTGAGAGCTACGAACCGGCGCCGCCTGAGCTCCAGCCCGTTACCGGTCAGCTGCACAAGCCACAGGATCTAGGTGCAGTGGTCCAGTCCGCCAGCGAGCACACCCAGGTAGATGCCGACTTCATTGCCAGCGTCATCCGGGCCGAGAGTGCCAACAACCCACATGCGGTCTCGCACAAAGGTGCGCAAGGCCTGATGCAGCTTATGCCGGCCACTGCAAACAAGCTGGGTGTGAAGGACAGCTTTGATCCGGCGGACAATGTTGATGGCGGCGCCCGCTATCTTCAGGAGCTGCTGCTCCTTTACCACAATGACATGGTAAAGGCGCTGGCCGCATATAACGCCGGCCCGGAACGCGTGCAGCAGTACAAAGGCATCCCGCCATATCGCGAGACCTATAGCTACATCGCACGCGTGATCAACGACTATAACCGCAAGAAGCTGGCAGAACGCCGGCAATTGCGGACTCCAGTTGTGCAAGCAAAATCCTCGAAGCCGAGGTCGACCCAGCATCCTGCCGGTTCGAGTACGACCGCGGCGGCGGCCCCTGCTGCTGCCGCACCAAAGGCGTCCGCTGCCGGCAGCGACTGATTTCCAGCCGATTCATCCTTTTGGGCTTGGGTGTGCTCGTGTACTCTTGACTTTGGCGAAACCCAATCCAATTACAGACCAGCCTAACGCGTCATGAACAGGAAACGCATTCTTGGCACAGGCATCGTTGTCGTCGTGCTGGGCCTGCTTGTGTACCTGCAGGTGCACGCCTGGAAGAAATTCGACTGGGCCACATTTTTGAAACGTACCGAAGACGTGAACTGGTCTTACATTGCGGTCGTAGTCGCAATCATTTACTTTCTGTACGTCTTGCGCGCAGTTCGCTGGCGTATGTTCCTGAAGCCCGTGCATAAGACCACGACGTCCAGGCTGCTGGCACCGCAGTTCATCGGGTTCGCGGGGCTGGCGCTGCTTGGCCGTCCTGGCGAGATGATTCGTCCGTACCTGGTCGCGCGCCAGGAGCAGCTCACCTTCTCTTCCCAGGTTGCAGTGTGGCTTGTCGAACGCATCTTTGACATGGGGTCGGTGGCCCTGCTGTTCGTGATTGAAGGTTTTATCGGCGATCCGCTTTGGCGGAGACTTGGCATTCGAGACCTGCAAGTCAAGGTGGAATGGTCGGCCGGCCTGTTCCTGGTTGTGATTGTCGTTCTAAGCGTCCTTGCAGTTCTACTTCGGTTATCGGGGGAACGTATCGCGCAGTATTTCGAGTGCAGGATCGGGCGGTACAGCACCAAAGTAGCCTCGGCAATAACCTCCAGAATTCTCGCCTTCACCCATGGCCTGGAAACCATCAGTGACTTTTCTTCCTTCGTCCAGTTGCTGCTCCTCTCGCTTGTGATGTGGATTCTTGCCGGTGTGTCCTACTGGCTCGTTCTGCATTCCTACGGCGGGACTCTTGCGGAGCTAGGGCCTGCCAGCATCGTCCTTCTGATGATTGCGACGATGTTTGGCTCCCTGATTCAACTTCCTGGCGTCGGCGGCGGATCTCAGCTTGCCAGCATTGCCGTGCTGAACAAAGTCTTTGGCGTACAAAACGAGCTGGCAGTAAGCTGCGGAATGCTGCTCTGGCTGGCCACATTCATGTCTGTTATTCCGATGGGGCTGCTGCTGGCGCATCGTGAACATGTTTCGCTGCGCGCGGTCGCCGTCGAAGAGCAGAAAGCGGAAGCGGCGCTGAAGGAGTAAGAACAGCCGCATGCGAACAGGCACAAAGTCTTGCTGCTTTCCCAACGACGTGGAACGGGGAGCTATCAGCACCTTATTGCGAGGATCTATCTTGAAGCTTCCAAAGCTGTAAAGCCTTTTGTTCTAAGACACGTTTTCGCGCAGGTCCCTAACTTATCCACCCTCCGCCAACCACCACATCGTCTTCGTAGAACACGACCGCTTGTCCCGGCGTGATGGCGCGCTGCGGCTCGTCGAAGCTGACGAGCACCTCGTCATCGCCAGTCCGTTCGACTACAGCTCCGGCTGGCTCGTGGCGATGCCGAATCTTTGCCTCCACGCGCATCGGCGTGCGCAGGTCAGCGACCGCAATCCAGTTCACGCGCTTGGCCCTCAACCTTCGCGAGAACAGTTCCTCTCCCCTGCCGACCACCACTTGCCGTTTGTCGCCACGAATCTCCAGGACGTACAGTGGCGTGCCAGTGGCGACACCAAGCCCCTTGCGCTGTCCCACGGTAAAGTTGTGTATGCCGTTGTGTGCACCGACGACCTCACCTGTCGTGGTGACAAGATCGCCAGCGGTGTCGGGGATTTCCTCGCCCTGCTCCTCCAGGTAGGCGTCAAGAAATTTCTTGTAGTCCCCGCCGGGAATGAAGCAGATCTCTTGCGAATCAGGCTTCTCGAACAGCCGCAGATGAGAGCGCTTCGCTTCCTGACGTACTTCCGTCTTACGCATGCCGCCCAGGGGAAACAGCGTCCGACTCAACTGCTCCTGTGTCAGACCGAAAAGAAAATAGGTCTGATCCTTGGCCCGATCCGCTGGCCGCTTTAGCACCCAACGTCCAGTGTGCTCGTCGAACTCATTGCGGGCATAGTGGCCGGTGGCCAGCAGCTCGGCGCCAATCTGCCGAGCGGTGATGAGCAATTGGTCGAACTTGAGGTGGTTGTTGCACAGGTTGCAGGGAATCGGCGTGCGACCCGACAGATAGTCGTGCACGAACGGACGGACGACATTGTCTTCGAAGCGCGACTCCTGGTTGACGACGTAATAGGGGATGCCAAGCGTCTCCGCGACGCGGCGCGCGTCGTACACATCATCGAGGGAGCAGCAACGCCCGGCAACGGGCTCATCAGGCATGCCATGATGTCCGGCGAGGCGGCGCTGGTTCCAGAGTTGCAGAGTAAGACCGACTACCTTGTAGCCCTGCTGGCAGAGGATGGCTGCGACGGTGGACGAGTCCACGCCGCCCGACATGGCCACAGCTACAGTCTTGTTATCCTGCAAGCTCACTCCTGAATCGTTCCCTTTCGTTCATTTCGATGGGCGGCGTCGTACCTCCGGGTGGAGAAGCCCCCTTGTTGAACCGCGAATTCGGCAACCTCGCTCCGCTGTAAAAACCTCGCTGGCTGGTGACGACGACCTTCCGGATGGATGCGCATCGCCCGCGCCGCCCTGGGACTAGGAACTCACCACCGCTCTCTTCCATACCGGGCTCAGTTCTCTAAGCCGGGCAACTGCCTCTGGCACGAGTTCGATCGCGAACTCGACATCCTCGGCCGTGTTCTGCTTGCCCAGGCTGAAACGGATGCTCGCGCGCGCGCGGTCTGCCGACAACCCCATCGCGGTCAGCACGTGCGACGGCTCAATTGCTCCCGACGAACATGCTGCGCCGGTCGAAACCGATAGGCCCCTCAGATCGAGCGCGATCACCATCGCCTCGCCCTCGATGCAGTCGAAGTAGATGTTCGTCGTGTTCGGCACACGTACCGCACTGCCACTATTCACGCCGATCTGCTCCACGCTGTCGAGAATCGCGCTCTCCAGGCGGTCGCGCAGCGTAGCCATGCGCTCAACGCCGCCACTTTCGAATCCCTCGTGCGCGATTTCCGCAGCCTTACCCAAGCCAACAATTCCCGGCAAGTTTTCCGTCCCGGCACGCCGCGAGCGCTCGTGCCGCCCACCATAAAGGAGGGGCTGCAAGATCGTTCCCCTGCGCACGAACAGCGCACCTGCACCTTGCGGTCCGTGCATCTTGTGCGCCGTCAGCGTCAGCAGATCGCAGCCAATCTCTTTCACATCGATCGGCACCTTCCCGGCGGTCTGCACAGCGTCCGTGTGGAAGTAAGCATCCGCTTCGGCTGCAACCTTGCCGATCTCTTGCACTGGCTGTACCACGCCCGTCTCGTTGTTGCCGAAGATGATGCTGATCAACTTTGTTGCTGGCCGGAGAGCGCGCCGGACATCGTCAGGATCAATCAGTGCGCGACCGTCCACGGGCAGGTACGTCACATCGCATCCCATCTGCTCCAGGCGCTTGCACGAATTCAGCACCGCATGATGTTCAACCGCCGAGGTAATCAGGTGATCGCCGGGTTGCATTATGCCAAACAGCGCCAGGTTATCGCCTTCCGTACCACCACTGGTGAAAACGATCTCTGCCGGACGTGAGTTCACCAGCTCGGCGACCTGCTCGCGCGCGTGCTCCACGGCGGCTCGTGCCTGTTGCCCCTGCTGGTGGATCGACGACGCGTTGCCAAACTTCTCTAAGAAGTACGGACGCATCGCTTCAAACACTTCCGGCAAGAGCGGCGTCGTCGCATTGTTGTCGAGGTAGACCCGTTGCATTGCTAGCCCTATTCTATCCTTTCTGTTTAGATTATCGGTGGGCGAAGGCCGATTCGCGAAGTGGCTCTCAGCCGTCGCCCCCCAGCAGTCGGAGTTAAGTCTCCATGAACCCTACTTTCTTCAAAACCCAAGCCGAGTTTCGAGTCTGGCTCCGGGCAACCCATGCGACGGCGAGGGAACTCTGGGTTGGCTTTCATCGGAGAACCTCGGGCAAGGCCAGCATCACCTATCCTGAAGCGGTCGATGAAGCACTCTGCTTCGGCTGGATTGACGGGGTGCGCAAGAAGATCAACGAGCACAGTTATCGGGTTCGGTTCACCCCGCGCAAGCCGAACAGCATCTGGAGCGCCGTGAACACGAAGCGTGTCACCGAGTTGATCGGGCTCGGCCGAATGCATGCCTCCGGCAGCAGAGTCTTCGAGGGACGTGAGCAGAAGCAATCACTGAAATACTCCTACGAGCGCAAGAACGCCCGGCTGGATGGCGAGCTGGAGAAGCTGTTCCGAGCCAACAAGAAAGCCTGGGAGTTCTTTCAGGCGCAAGCCCCCTGGTATCGTCGGACAGCCAGTTGGTGGGTCATAAGCGCCAAACGGGAGGCGACGCGGCTGAGGCGGCTCTCCACCTTGATCGGCGATTCGGCCCGGGGATGCCGTATTGACATGTTGAATCCAAAAGGGAAGAAAGCGGGAGCCTGAGATTACGTCTTCTGCCGTGAGATCGGCACACTCGCTTGCTATGATCAAATTCGTGGGCGGCAGATGCGGAGAGGCAAGTTCATCACCTTCGAGGGGCTCGACGGTTGCGGTAAGACCACGCAACTGGAGAAACTCGCCGAAGTCTTGCGAAAAGACGGCCTTGACGTGCTGACCACACGCGAGCCGGGAGGAACATCAATCGGCGAGAGCATTCGGACCGTGCTGCTCGACTCACGCACCGCCGGACTCGACCCTCACACCGAGATGGCACTGATGTTCGCTTCACGGGCGCAGCACGTGGGCCAGGTCATCCTGCCTGCACTCGCGACAGGACAATGGGTGCTCTGCGATCGATTCACCGACTCAACGGAGGCGTATCAGGGCGGCGGGCGGCGACTGGGAACTGTGGCCGTGTTGCGCTTGC
>Ga0306923_10008568_pt1 | contig 10270 bp, 7 predicted proteins | sample sta12Can44000108_FD_203841 | JGI IMG/M metagenome (GOLD analysis project Ga0306923, IMG submission 203841) | Lab enrichment of tropical soil microbial communities from Luquillo Experimental Forest, Puerto Rico - statanox.12C.anox.44.000.108 (v2)... | ecosystem: Environmental > Terrestrial > Soil...
GCCCAAGCGGAAATCATCGTGTGCTCTTCCGGTTGCTTGGCACGAAAAGTAACCGCCTGGCGATCGGGGCGCGGGTCACGGTACAAACAGGACAGCTCTCGCAAATCAATGAGGTGAAGGGCGGATCGAGCTATATCTCGCAGAGCGATCTGCGATTGCACTTTGGATTGGGAACAGCGGACAAAATGCAAGAAGTCACGGTGCGGTGGCCGAACGGGCAGAGTGAAACTTTCAAGGATGTTCCCGCGGATTTCATCTACACAATTGTCGAAGGCAAAGGAATTGACGGAAAGACAACGTTGCCAGCGGCTGTCCCGGAAACTCAGCAGGCGAGGCAGGGAAATAGATGATGGAGCTCAAAGCAAGGGTTGGGCTGTTCGGCAGAAAGAATATGGTCCTGATTGGAGCAGCTTTCACCGCGGTAATTGCCGCGAGCGGATGGGTTCGATTGGAGGCGCAACCAGGTTCCGCGTCGAAGACGGCGGAACAAGCTTATAAGAACATCAAAGTGCTGAAGACCGTCCCCGCCGACCAATTGATGCCGTCGATGCAGTTCATCAGCGCTTCGCTGGGTGTGGAGTGTGAGTTCTGTCATGTGGCGGGGGCTTTCGACAAGGACGATAAGAAGCCAAAGCAAACCGCTCGCAAGATGATGGAGATGATGTTCGCCATCAACAAAGCGAATTTTGAAGATCATCGGGAAGTGACTTGTTATACGTGCCATGCGGGGAGAGTTGATCCGATCGGGATCCCTGCGATTCCTGAGACAACGGTGCATCGGGAGGAAGCCAAGCTGCCGGAGACGAAAGATGCAAAGCCAGCAGATGCGGCAAGTTCGAAGCAAAGCGCATTGGCGGTGATTGACAAATATGTTTCGGCGGTAGGCGGGGACTCCGCGATCCGCAAGGTGACGAGTCGGATTGAGAAAGGTTCGGCAGATGTGGGCGGCAAGCAGATGGCGATCGATATCTATGCGCAAGCTCCCGATAAACGGCTTTCCGTCATGCACCTGCCGAACGGGGAGAGCGTCACGGCTTACAACGGGACCGTGGGCTGGCTCAGTGTGCCGGGCCGGCCAACGCACTGGATGAGTCAGGGCGAGGCCGAGGCCGCCCGACTGGACGCGGATTTGCATTTCCCAGCGCGGGTGAAGGAGATCTTTGGAGATTTCAAGCTGGCGCCCCCAGAGAAAGTCGATGGACACGATGTGAGTGTTGTGTTGGGGCTGAGGGAGGGCAAGCCTCCCGTGAAACTGTATTTTGACCAGCAATCGGCTCTACTGGTGCGGATGCTGCGGTATGCAGATACGGCCCTGGGATTGAATCCGTCTCAGATCGACTACGCGGACTACCGGGATTCGGGCGGGGTGCGGATTCCTTACCAATGGACAATTGCGCGACCTAGCGGAAGGTTCACGATAAAGATTGAGGACGTGCAGGTAAATGGGCCGATCGAGGCGAGCCATTTTGCAGCCCCGGCACCGGAAAAACCCTGACGAAAAGAAAAAGTTAGTTGACGCGGCACTGAACTGGTACCAGAATTCCGAGCGGGTGACATTATGAAACGGCGTACATTGTTCTGGGTTTCCCTACTGCTTACCTTGGTAGTAATTCCTGCATTGGCCGACGACCAACAAAAGGCCGAGAAACAGCTGCACAAGCTCACCGCAATGGCGAGCGATCCGACGGGACGGCGCGTGGTGAGTGTAACCGTGGCCGATGATTTAGGTTTGAAGCGCCCGGACATCGTGATGGAGCGGCGAACCATGCAGGTGAATTACGGCGATATCTACCTTGCGCATGCTTTGATGAAGAGCGGCGTGAAAATGGACGACATCGCCAACGACTTGAAGGCCGGCAAGAAGATGACAGATATCGCCAACGCGAATCATGCCGACTGGAAGGCGATTGCCAATGACGCCAAACGGGCAAACGCGAAGATGGAAGACGGCCTTTACAAGAACTTCATGAAGGGCAAGCCGCTACATGACCGCGATGTAGCCGACAATTACGATGTCAACATCGATGGCGTCAATGCCGACAACGACATTTCCAAAGACGATCTCGCGGATGCAGAGAAGACCTACCAGCTGTGGAAGGACCGGGCGACGCAGGCTAGCGGTGGAAAACTCGATACGTCCAGTGAACAAGCAGCGGCAGCCACTCGCGGCGATCCGGTGCGGGCTAAGCCTGGCGGGAATGGAGTAGGGTCGGGGACGACGAAATAGTGCCGTAGCACTTCGATCGATTGACTGGTAGCAGCAGGTTATTCGGGGATCGCATCACCCGGGTGTACCACGCGGATCTGATGGTCGGTGAACTTCACGGGAATGTCCACGACTTGATATTGCGGCATGTGGCAAGTCGTGCAACTTGTGCTGGATTTGGGGCATGCCGGACCGGGATGATCAGTGGTGGGCTTGGCGCCCGGACCGTTTACATGGCAACCTAGGCATCTCGAATCGTAACTGGCGGCTTCGCGGTTGAGCGGCCGGTGTGGGTCATGGCAAGCGGTGCAGGTAATGCGGGTATCTCCCTTGCCCCAGCAGCGACTGTTCTCGATGCGGTAGGGCTGGAAGCGCAACGACTTAGTGCCTCCCGCGTCTCCCAGAGTTACATCCCACCAAGTACGGTGACACGCCCCGCAGAAGTCAACTACTTCTACTGGCTTCATGTGCTTCGGATTCAGGATCAGAGTCGTGCCTTGCTCGAGTAAGCCCGATTTTGCGGCCGCGAGGTGATCGGCACCGGGGCCGTGGCACGCCTCGCAGGTAACGCCGGGAATGGCTTGCGCCGCATCGAAGTGTCCGCCCGTGGTGGCTGCGGTCGTGTGGCAGTCGAAGCAGCCTCGAATTGGGGCTTCGGGCAAGAGGCGGCCGATGGCGTTGGTGAGCGAGTCGGGTGCAGTGTGGGGCTGGTCGACCGTGAATGAGTAGACCTTGGGGTCGGGATAATAAGTTAGTGGAACCAGGTAAGTGTGGCCGTTGTGATCGAAGAAAAAGCTCTGCCCCATACGAATGCCGAACGCCCAAGTTAGCAGGCTCGTAATGGACTGAGAACCATCGGTGACCGAGTAACTCGCGGATTGATCGGCGACAGAAGCTCGATACGTGTAAGGACCCCACCGATATTCGAGGCTATGCGCCCGTAGGATGACTGAGTCTGCCGCGAGGGTTGCGGTCCTGGCCATGGCAGAGTCTTTCTGGCTAACAACGATGTCCGCATGGCAGCGTGAACACGCCTCCGTCCCGACGAAGTCCTTCCGTGCGAACGAGCCTTTGGTCGGCCACCAGCCGGGTTTGCGAACGTACTCGCTGGTGCTGAGTTGATCGGCGATGGTGGCCGGGGATTTCTGGGATTGAGCTGGTCCAATGGAACTTACGAGGAGATCCAGGATGAGCAACAGAACGCGACCGCCGTCCAGCCAGTATTTTTGGAGTTCCATCGATTAGGGAGATACGCCCCCTGCGGAGGGCGTCTGCATCACCACGCTGCCACCTGAGCCCGTACGATGGGAGGGCTCAGTAAATACCGCTTTTTCTTCCGCCATGCTTAGGCCAGCGTTCTTGCCTTGAACTTCGCCAGCCCGCGTGCGCCAGAAAACATAACGGGTCTGGGCCTCAGTGATTTCCTCGATGGTCACATCAAAGTCGGCTTTGACCCCGTCTCGCAACGGATCGTAATGGTCGGCAGCGTCGCGCTCGTCATCTGCATCGGTATTTCTTTTGTTGAGGAAGTGGCGGTAAACGTAGTCTTCGACTTTGGTGTTCAGTTTGTGAGCAGCGGAGGCAATCTGTTTCCAATTCGCGTGGCGCTCGTCGCCGATCTGCCAGATGCTCGTGCCGCTTTTCCACTCAGCGCTGATGTCGTTGAAGCTTGAGCCATCGGATACTAGGCGATGCGCTACGAAGAGAGACCCATAGTCCATACCGCTTTGCCCTCGCTCAGCAACCAATTCGGAGCGCGGGATTTTAAGCGTATCAGACATGGTCATGCTCACCAGACGACGACCGGTCTTATCGGTGGCCATTGCCGTAACTTTGCGGGCCTGCTTTTCTGCGTTCTTGTATTCCTGACTAAAGGCGGACACAGAAGCTGTAAGCAACAGAGCGAATGCGCAAGAACGGACGGGAACACGCATACTCGCACCCCAAAAACCGGACCACCCCGGGACTCCGGTTGCCATTATTGTACCCAACCTCGGATGGCTCGGGACTGGCTTTTGGGTGAAAAATTCGCAACTTTCACGAGGGGAAACGGGGCTGCATGGACATCCTACTTGGCAAGTTTTCCCGACGTTGCCGGGGATACCGAGGCCTCGGAAACCTTGGCATCGCCGCTGCCCTCTTTGATCTTGTAGAAACGGTCGGCGGCCAAATCGTGAAGTGTCTCGACTTTGCCGAAGGGCCAGCGGATCTCGACGCGTTCAACCTTGGTGGCGTCGCCTAACCCGAAATGTAAGCGCACGTCGTTCTGCGAGAGATAGCTGCCTCCGCTGTGAACCTCCTCCACTTGCGAGAGGGTGCCCGCGATTATTTTCACGCGAGCACCGATCGCCATGCGATTGCTGGCCGTCCCCACGAGTTGAAACGATACCCAATGGTTTGGGGATTGCGAGACGTTACGCAGGATCATCGGACTGCCGTCAATGTTTTCGACTACGACATCGATGCGGCCGTCGTTATTGAGATCGCCAAAGGCCGCTCCCCGGCTGGGCTGAGGGATTTGTAGTGCAGGGCCAGCTCCGGAGCTCACATCGCGAAACTTGCCCTCGTGCTGGTTCCAGAAGACGAGTTTGCGCTCGCGGTATTTAGCACCAGCTTCCAGGCGGTCCACCTGCGGGTAAACGTGACCGTTTACTGCGAAGAGGTCGGGCCAGCCATCGTTGTCGAAGTCGACACAACCAGTGCCCCAGCCGAGATAAGGAACGGTGGTCGCGCCAATACCAGCAGCATACGAAACATCGGTAAACATAAGGTTGCTGTCGTTGCGATACAGAGAGTTGTTCTGATCTTCGAAGTTGGTGACGTGGATGGAGAAACGACCGGTATGGTTGAAATCACAGGTTGCGATTCCCATGCCGGAGAATTCGCCGCCGTCGGCACCGACTGCCGTGCCGGAAACGAAACTCACATCGGTGAAGTGGCCGTTGCCGTCATTGCGATAAAGATAGTTGGGCGTGGAGTCATTAGCGACAAAGAGATCGGGCCGTCCGTCGTCGTTGAAATCACTCCAGACCACGCCCAGTCCGTAGTAGCCGTTGGGATCGTCGACGCCGGCGACCTTGGAGACGTCGGTAAAGGTGCCGTCACCGTTATTGTGATACAGGCCGTCGCCGAGACCTTTCATGCCCCGCGGGCCGCACTGCACGGGAATTCCGCGGAAGTGGCAATTCTTGCCTGAACCAAATTCAGGCAGGTTCTTCAGGTCGAACTCGACGTAACGGGAGACGAAGAGATCGGCGAAGCCGTCGCCATCGTAATCAGCGAAGGCCGCACCTGTGGTCCAGCGAGGGTCGGTGAGGTGAGCTGCCTTCGTCACGTCGGTAAAGGTGCCGTCACGATTGTTGCGATAGAGGACCATGCCTTCTTCACAGGTGACGAGAATGTCGGGCCACCCGTCGTTGTCGAAGTCGGCGACGGCGCCACCCATTGCCCAACACGGGAAGGCGACACCGGCCTTGTCGGTGACGTCGGTGAACGTGCCATCGTGATTGTTGTGGTAGAGAGCGCTGCGGGCCTTCTCGCCACGGCGAGCCATTTCGACGGCCGGGGCGTTGGTGAAGTAGATATCGAGCCAACCGTCCTGATCGTAGTCTAGGAGCAACACTCCGCCGCTCATGGACTCGATCAGATATTTCTTTTCTGGGGAGACGCTGTGTTCGAAGTGAATACCAGAGGCCGCAGTAACGTCTACAAATTGGAGGGATGGGGCGGAAGGCGGAGGCGTCGAGGGCGCGCTTTGCCTACAGTCAGCAAGCAGAGCACGAAAGCGCGTCGCACCCGCATAAACACTCTGCTAGAATACACGAATCGCATGGGCCGAATCTGCGCTGCCGTGGTGCTTTTCGGTATTACTCTGCGCGTTCTTGCCCAGGCTCCTGCCCCTCCGCCGGTGCCGCGATTTGAAGATGTCGCGCAACAAGCCGGCCTAAAAGTTCCTCACCTCTCGACTCCCGAAAAACGCTATATCGTCGAATCCATGAGTGGCGGTGTCGGCTTTATCGACTGTGATAACGACGGCAAACTCGACATCATCACGGTCAATGGTTCGTCAGTCGACACTTACCGCAAGGGCGGCGATTTGATGGTGACGCTCTACCACCAGGAGGGCGATCTCAAGTTCCGGAATATTACGCAAGAAGCGGGGCTTACGACCAAGGGCTGGGGAATGGGTGTCGCCGTAGCCGACTTCGACAACGATGGCTGGGACGATCTCTACGTGACTGGTTATGGCGGGAATGTGCTGTATCGCAACCTTGGGAATTGCAAGTTTCAGGACGTCACTGAGAAGGCTGGACTGAAAGTTGGAGGATTCAGCAGCGGAGCGGCCTGGGGTGATTTCGATCGCGATGGACACGTCGATCTGTTTGTGCCGCGTTACGTGTTCGTAGACATGGATAAACTGCCGGAGTTTGGCAGCAACGATAAGACGTGCCATTTCCGCGGGATTCCGGTGCAATGTGGACCTTGGGGTCTGCCGGGCGAGTCGGATTTTCTCTTTCGCAACCGTGGCGACGGTACGTTCGAAGACGTTTCGAAAAAGGCAGGCGTGGACGATCCCGGACACCGATACGGGATGCAGGGTGTGTGGGCCGATTATGACAACGATGGATGGCCCGATCTCTATGTCGCCAACGATGGTGGCGGGAACTATCTTTATCACAACAAGCACGATGGAAGTTTCGACGAGATCGGTCTGATTTCCGGGGCAGCGCTGAGTGCGGACGGTCAGGAAGAAGGCGCCATGGGCGTGGACTTCGCTGACATCGACCACGACGGCAAGCTCGACATCATCGTCACTGAGTTCACTGAGCAACCGGATTTGCTGTTCTGGAACCAGGGGACGCAGGGCTTCACCGACATCAGCTGGAATTCGCACATCGGGAAGCCGACATATTTGTATGTCGGCTGGGGGACGAAATTCCTCGACTACGACAATGATGGCTGGTCGGATCTAATGATTGTGAATGGGCATGTGTACCCTCAGATGGATCTGGTCAAGGGAGGAGCACCGTATCGTGAACCGATTCAGCTCTTCCGAAATAATCGGGATCGCACGTTTGAAGATGTGAGCACACTGGCAGGACTGGACAAGCTGCCTGCGCAGTCACGCCGAGGTGCCGCGTTTGGGGACGTGAACAACGATGGAAAAGTCGATGTTCTGATTCTCGACGTGGGCGAACCGCCGACTTTGCTGATCAATCGCACCGAGAGTTCGAACCATGCAGTGCTTTTCAAGCTGATCGGCACAACGAGCAACAAGGCGGCGATCGGTGCGCGGGTTACAGTGACCGCAGGCGACCTCGTGCAGTTTAACGAGGTGCGCGGCGGATCAAGCTACATGTCGCAGAACGATCTTCGGCTGCACTTCGGGCTCGGGCAGAAGACCGTGATGAACACCGTTGAAGTTCTGTGGCCAACGGGAAAAAAGGAAGTCTTCAAGGATCTGCCGGCGGATTTGATCTATACGATTGTGGAAGGCGAGGGGATTCGGCAGAAGGTGCCGTTTACAACTGCAGCTACGCCTGTGGCTGCGAGCGTTCCGTTGCCGGCAAGTGCCGCCAAAAAGTAGTGCCGTGCAGTTTCACTTCGACGGTGGCAACATTCCGCCAGAACCGCTGCGTTCTGCCTTCAATAGCTCCTGGTAGCGAGCCATGTGCTTCGATGCTTCCTCCTGGCGACCGAGCTTGCTCAATATGAGCCCAAGGTTATACTCGACCGTGGGATTGCTGGGATCGAGGTTTGCGGCGCGCTCCAAAGCCGTCTCGGCCTTATCTAGGTTCCCCGCATCGATGTACTGACTGCCCAACTGGAACCACGCATCGGCATTCTGTGGCTTGGCTCGCACAACGCGCTCGAGGTGCGGAATCGCCTCGGCGCCCTGGCCCTCTTTGATGGCAGTTAGAGCTAAATAGTACTCTGCGTCGCCGAGATTGGGATCGAGTTCGAGGGCGTGATCGAGGGCCTTGCGGGCATCGGAATAGCGCAACTCATTGTAGTAAACCATGCCCAACCCCAGTTGGGCTTTTGCATTTTGTGGATGCTGCTCAGCGTAGGGTTCAAGCAGTTTGCCGGCGTCCTCGTAATCCTGATGTTCCAACAGCACGCTGGCAATCAGAAATTGGTCATCGGGATCAGTGCTCTTTTGTTGCAGGTCTCGGGCAGCTTCCACAGCCACGGGCTCGCGGCCGGCACGCATCGCTTCCATGATTAGGTGGCGTAACACCAGAAGCGCGTCGGGATCGAGCTTGCGAGCCTGCTGCAAGTCTTCCATCGACTGGACGTGCTTACCGAGGGCTGCGTTGGTTTCTGCCATGGCGAGGAGAGCAGGCAGGAATCTCGGATCTTTTGCGACCGCTTGCTGGAAGCTTTGCAATGCCCCTGCAAAGTCGCCGTTTGCGCGTTGCGCGCTTCCCTTCAGAAAGTAAAAGTCGGGCGGAGGCTTTAGAGCTGGGCTGACGGTTGCAAGGGCCTTCAGAGCGTCATCTGGGAGGTTGGCTGCCAGAAAAACCTCTGCCAAGTCCATTGCGATGCGTGGGGAGGGCCTTGCCTGCGCGATCTGCGCCTCAGCTTCCGCGCGCTTGTTCAGGCCCAAGAGTGCGGCGGCCTTTAGCGCTGCGACTTGCGGTTGTTGGGCGGCTGGAATGGAATTGAGAGTGGAAAGTGCGTTCTGAAAATCGCCCCGGCTGACATAGAGTTGCGCCAGGCCTGCCAGGATGTCCGGATCCTGAGGTGCTAAAGCGAGAGCAGCCTTGTATTGATCGAGAGCTTCATCATACTTTTCGCCAGCCGCGAGTACGCCGGCAAGGTCGCGATGAGCGGCTACCGATTTTGGATCGACGTGGATGGCGCGTCGGAAGAGGCTTTCTGCTTCTGGAGCGCGTTTCTGCTGAACCCGTAGTGTTCCCAGTAGCAGGAGCGCCGTCTCGTTGTTCGGATCGGATGAGAGCAGCGCGAGTAGAGTGTGGTCGGCACCGGCGAAGTCGCCTTTTGCCAATTGTGCCTTCGCAGTCGCGAGCGGCGACGCGGGTGCGGCTGCTCCGGCCTTGCCGGTTTGAGCCGCAGAGGTCGCTGCGATCCAGACGAAGAATGCTAGTGTTAGAGCCATAGTTCGGGCAAACCATCGCGCGACAAACTTGCCCGCTGGGTTATTGGGAGACATCGCGTCCCCGGTGGCGGTCTTTCAGATCCTGGTAGAGCTTCAGTTCGCGGTCGGCGTCGGAGGTGCGAGAGTCGCGACGATAAGCCATGGCGAGCTGGTAGTGAATGTAATCGCTCTCAGGGCTCAACTTGGTGCCAACTTCGAGGCTCGAGATCGCCGATTTGGTGTCTCCGTGTTCCAACTGCAATTTCCCGAGTTCGTAATAGGCGTCGGCGTATTTCGGATCCTGGGCAATCACTTCGTTCAGCAGAGTCAGAGCCTCATCTTTATGCTGAGCCTCAACCAGAGCGAAGGCAAGGTGATACTTTGTAGGAGTATCGTCGGGCCGGAGTTTGAGGGATGCGCGAAATTCATCGGCGGCTTCGGAGGCGCGTCCTGCTTGCAGAAGGGCTTCGCCCGCGGCCGCATGAACGCGCGGCTGAGCCGGGTCGGCTGCCAGCGATTTGCGGTATTCCTCGATGGCCTTATTGTGGTCGTTTTCACCTTCGTAGGCTTCTGCCAGCAGCATGTGAACTTCAGCTGATTTGGCGCCGCCCGCAGTTTCCAGCGCCTTTAGGCGGCGCAGCCCTTCCGCGTAGTCCCCCGACTTAAGCGTAGACACAGCGTATGCATAGGACAGCCCGGGATCGTCTTCGATTTGTGGAACGAGGGGACGCAAGGTCTGAAGGGTTTGGGAATAATTCTGCGTCATGAAAAAGCTCAACCCCAGAGCAGCACGGACGCGCGCGTCGTCGGCATTCTTTGCCAACTGACGGGACAAAGGAGGAACGGCCTGCTGGTACTCTTCGGCGTAAAAGGCAGCCATACCCCAGTTGCGGTCGACGGTCTCCAGCGACGGATTCCACTCGGCGGCTTTTTGGAAGCTGGCGGCAGCGGCGGCGAAATCT
>Ga0306923_10008575_pt1 | contig 10267 bp, 6 predicted proteins | sample sta12Can44000108_FD_203841 | JGI IMG/M metagenome (GOLD analysis project Ga0306923, IMG submission 203841) | Lab enrichment of tropical soil microbial communities from Luquillo Experimental Forest, Puerto Rico - statanox.12C.anox.44.000.108 (v2)... | ecosystem: Environmental > Terrestrial > Soil...
GCGCCAAGGCCATAAACGTCGACCGCCGTAGTCAGTTGCTTGGCCTCGCCGTGGGCTTGCTCTGGCGACATATAGCTGGGGGTACCAAGCACCGCCATCGTGCGTGTGAGTGTGCTCTCCTTCTCCACCAGCTTGGCCAGACCGAAATCTGTAAGAAGCGGTTCGTTTTGCGCGTCAAGCAGCACATTCCCCGGTTTGATATCCCGATGCAGGATGCCCCGCTGATGTGCGAAATGCACCGCCCGCGCGAGCTTCGCCACCAGGAGAGCCGCCTCGCGGTTCAAGATTTGAAATTCCAGATTTGAAATCCGCGCTGCCAGCGAGCCGCCCTCGATGAATTTCATACTGAAAAACGGCTGCCCTTCACATTCGCCGACTTCGTATATAGGCACGATGTTCGGATGGTCGAGACTGGCCGCCGCCTCGGCCTCGGTGCGGAATCGTTTCAGGAAATCCGGCGCGGCGAATTGTCCGGCGGCCATGACTTTCACCGCTACGACCCGGTTGATTTGCGTTTGGCACGCTTTGTAAACGATGCCCATCCCTCCGCGGGCCACCTCCTCAAGCAGTTCGTACGGTCCAAATGCACGGGGCAGGATGGGTTTTCCAACAGCCATGTGCAGGGCACTGGCCAATGGCCCGGTGTCAAACATCGCCCCAACGAGACATTTGGTGCACAATCCATGAGGAGCGTCGGGTGGCAAAATGCGGCCGCACTTCGGACAAACCGTGGTGTCTAGCAACTCAGACATCAATGCCCTCTATTCATTCCAGCTAAGAAGTGAATCCATGAATAACTTTCGCGCATCTCTCGAACGTCGCCCGCCAGCTAGTCACTCAAGGCAGCCAGCAAGTGACGGAGTTCAGATTCGGTGGCCTCCGCGGAGCTCACTGTGTTCGAAACCTCCTCGACCAACAGCGCACTAAAACGCGCGCGCAACCGATGAATTGCAGAAGTAATGGCCGGCACAGTCATCCCCAAGGCCGCCGCCGCGTCGTCGTAGGAAACCGACCCCTTGTCTTCCAGCAGGAAAGGTTTTAGTACCTCGAAGCGCTTTTCTTGCGTCTCCGCGGCCAGTCGGTCTAAAACAACACCAAGGACGGTCTGCGCCCAGCGCCGCTCAAAGAGGGTCTCCGGAGTCGTGTGCTCCACGGGTTCCAGCCGGTAACGCTCTTCGGCCATCGGGTCATCGAAGGAAATCGGCCGCTGGCCGGCGCCGCGTTTTTGGGTCTGCGACTTATCCCATTCGTTGGCCAGGAAATGGGTCATAGAAGTTAGCAGAAACGTGCGGAATTTTCCCAGGCTTGCATCGACCGACTTGAGATAGCGTTTCTCCAGGAACCTGGTGAAAAAAGCCTGAGTCAAATCGCTCGCGTCCTCATGATTGTGCCCCTTGCGTCGGACGAAGACATAGAGGGGGTACCAGTAGGTCCGGCACAGTCGTTCCATGGCGGAGTCTGCTTCGGGCGAACGGCTGTCCCCAGCATGTACCACAACCGACCAGTGTGTAGTCGCAAAAACCCCCGCCTTATGTCCCATTTGCTCGCTCGGTAGTTCAGGGGGGAACATATACCGATCATGTTACTGATTAGGCTTAAAGAAAACATATTTCCTTCAGCAATGTGTATTGACTTTTTGGACGATAGGTGAGGTCGTGATGAGAGCCGCCCCGCCGTCAACCGACCTTCGCTCTCCATTCGTCTTGAACTCAATGGCGATACCACCGTCACATTCTTGGGGGTCCTCCAATCCAGCACTAATGTTGTAGGACCTTTCGAGGATGTGCCAGGCAATCCGCAGCAAACTCATACCATTCCCAGGTCAGCCCTCAGCGCATATCAGTTCTTCCGGACGCGCAATTGAAAACCACGGATTTGGCTGGCATCCATTCTCTCGACAATAGATCATGCCGGGCATATGAATCGCCGAAGGTTCCTCCAAACGAGCGGCCTGAGTTGTGCCGCGATCGCACTGACAAAATTACCGACTTTTGCCGCTGAACTGGCCGACCAGAAGAAGCGGGTCGGGCTGATCGGCAGCGGGTGGTATGGGAAGGTGGACTTGTTGCGTTTGATCCAGGTAGCGCCAGTCGAGGTGGTTTCGCTATGCGACGTCGACAAAAAGATGCTGGCAGAGGCCGCTGAAATCGTGGCCGGACGGCAGCTATCGAAGAAGAAACCGCGCACCTACAGCGATTACCGCGAGATGCTCAAAGAAAAGGACCTGGATATTGTGCTGATCGCCACTCCGGATCACTGGCACGCGCTGCCGATGATCGCTGCGGCCCAGGCGGGCACCGACATCTATGTGCAAAAGCCTATTGGAGTGGATGTGGTCGAATGCCAGGCAATGGTCGCGGCGACGCGCAAGTTCAATCGAGTCGTTCAGGTGGGCACCCAGCGCCGCAGCACGCCGCACCTTTTCGAAGCCCGCGAGTTGATCCAGGAAGGCCGGCTCGGCCGCATCGGACTCGTCGAGACCTATTGTTATGGACGGCGGAGCATCAGCAACCCGCCGATTCAGCAACCACCCGAAAGTCTCGATTACGAAATGTGGACCGGCCCGGCGCCTATGCGCCCGTTCACGTCTGATATTCATCCCCGGAGCTGGCGCAATTATATGGAATACGGCAACGGCACGATTGGAGATATGGGAATTCACATGGTCGACATGGTTCGCTGGATGATGAACCTGGGTTGGCCCAAGCGGATTTCTTCTACTGGCGGCAATTATTTCCACAAAGAAGGCAAACCGAATATTCCGGACATGCAGACGGCCACTTTCGATTATGGTGATCTGCAAATCACCTGGGAACATCGCCACTTTGGCCAGCAACCCGATCCGAAATACTGGTGGGGCGCCAATTTCTACGGTGAGAAAGCAACGTTGAAAGCCAGCGTGTTCATGTTTGATTTCATTCCACTGGACGGTGGGACTCCCCTGCATCGCGAATGGAATGATCCGAAAGCTAAGTATCCGGTCGACAGCGACCAGTATCCCGAAGACAAAACCGAGAAGGGCATTGAGTACCATGTCGCGCCAGCCATCCGCGAGCACATGAAAGACCTGCTGCAATGCTCTGCCAGCCGGAGCCGGCCCCGGGCGGACATCGCCGAGGGAAGCACCTCCACAAGCATGTGCGTGCTGGCAAATCTCTCACTTCAATTACAGCGAAGTTTGACCTGGGATGAAGCAAAAGGCCGTGTAGCGGACGACGAAGAGGCCAACAAACTACTGGCGAGGCCTTATCGAGGCCCCTGGCAACATCCGGCGTCAGATGCCGTTTAGGCAAGTAAAGAGAACTGCAGGAAACAAAGCACGCAGAGATCTTTTAAGGCCTTCGTAAGTCTCTCCACGGGAAATAGTGTGTCCGTCTTTTGCGGAAATGCGTCCTAAGTATGCTTGTGCGACTTCGTCTTGGGAGGTTCGCCCACGGGTCCGGGTTTTGACCTCAGTCCGCTGGCCAGATCCTGAAGGATAGCCTGGCTGGTTTTCCATACCGGTCGTTCGTAAACTGTTATGTAGGTCGTTTGCCATTCCTCTCTGGGATACGTTTTCTCAAAAGCGCTTTGGCCTCCCTTTGTTAGCCGCATTACCGCCTCAAAAGCCCAGAGCTTGCTGTCTCCTTCTGTTATGACCGTTTCCCCCATCAAACCTCCGGGCCTTCTGGTGTGCTGAACCCCGCCGCCGTAATCACGGCCTGTCCACTTCAGTGAGAGGCGCAGGCAGGCAAAGTTTGCCACGTTAGTGCCAGCAAACATGACTGCCCTGGCTTTAATCGGCGGCGCCAGCCACGGAAGATGCCGCTCTACCGCTTTCGGTTCCCAGGTTCGCGCGAAGTCTCCTTTGAAACATTCCCAATCCAGGACGCCGGAAGCACGAGCTTTTTCCAGGCAACTCAGCACCGCTTTGCTGATCTCAGGGGGCTTTTCCTGGTTCAGGTTCTCTCGATAATACTTGATTTCGCTTTGAACAAATTTATCACTGAGCCGCACAGTGTAATTGGCTCCCAACAACACATTGAGGACAGCGGCCACAAATTCAACGGCATCCTGCCTCGCGCTATAATCAAGCGGTTCGTGCCGCACATCCAAAACCAATTCGCGCGAAGGCAACTGCAGCCAGCCATCAGGAACTGCGGTGGCATTTGTCGTAGAACTATTGGCTACTGCGACATTAGCGCTGCGACAATCGAGCTGCGGCAGCAATAACGCCAGCCCAAGAAAGGTTGTTAGTCTCATAAGACGTGTGCGGGGATCGGCCCAACAATGGCACATCCACCGAGACGATTCAAACTTGCATTTCTTTCGGTTCGTACCAATTCCTCTCTTATTTAAACGCGCCAGTTTGCAGATTCTTTCATTAAAGATTGTCTTTGTGATCTCTGTGTTCTGTGTGGTTTGTCCCTTTGCGAGTCGGCGGCTGCTCAATTGCCAACAAAGCCTTAGGAGTTGCACTTTGGCTGATTTTCGGGACATTGTTGGCGACCTCATGGCTACTGTAAGACGCGCTTTTTGACGCACAGCAGGCTGCACTTGAATGAAACGCCGTTTCAACCTTCAAGCCAGTTTGCTCGTCGTGCTTTTCGCTGTGGCTGTCGCTCAAGGAAGGGCGGACCAAATCACTCATTCGTTTCTGGCTACGGGGGCGGAGACTTACATCCGGTCCGGGGACGGCCAGATCCTGTGGCGCTATCCGCACAGCACGCGCGACGGCTGGGTGCTCCCGAACGGGAACGTCCTTTTAGCGGTTTCCAAGGGAGACGATTATCCTGGCGGCGCGGTGGTGGAACTGACGCGTGATGGTAAAACGGTTTTCGAATTCAAGGGCACTCAGTCCGAGGTAAATACCGCCCAGGCCCTGGCTAACGGAAACATTATGCTCACGGAAGCCGGGGATAAACCGCGACTTCTTCAAGTGAACCGGCAGGGTGCGGTAATCGAGGAGGTTCCATTGAGCTGCCAAACCACGAATCATCATATGGAAAGCCGCATGGCTCGCAAGCTGGCCAACGGCAATTACCTCGTGCCTCAACTTCTGGATAAGGTTGTGCGGGAGTACACGCCATCGGGCAAAATCATTTGGGAGGTCAGAACACCGAACTGGCCGTTCACCGCCATCCGGCTCGCGAATGGGAATACTCTGATTGATTGCACCTACGGCAATCTGGTCATCGAAGTCGATCCGAGCGGCAAAACGGTCTGGCAGCTCAGTAATGAGGATTTGGCCAAGCCCCTAATCAAAGATGCTTGCGGCGGGCAGCGTCTGCCGAACGGCAACACTGTCATCACGAGCTATGGAATTGGGGTCGATCAAACCAAGCTGTTAGAGGTGACGCCGGAAAAGAAGGTGGTCTGGATTTACACAGGCCCGGGGAAAAACGGGATTCATCATTTCCAAATACTCGATACAAACGGCAAACCACTTGAAGGAACGCCGCTACGCTAAAGACCAGTGAGGGTGAAGAAGACAATTAGTATGCTTCGCGGCCGAAGGCCTCCTGTGAGTGGTGGGTGGAGAGTGGAGAGTGGCGAGAACCAGTCTCTCGGAGTCTCTGATAGCATCCAGCAGGAGAGTCCGCGGTTTGAGGTCGGCAGACTTTGCGACCGGACACATGCCGGCCGGGGGGCGGGCGGACACGAAGCTTTGGCAGGTCTGCCTTTCTTTAAATGCTGGCCTGCAGGTGAATTTGGACGTTGCTGCGGACTGGAAAGTCGGCGCTCCGAAGCAAAAAACAACTGGCGCTCGCCACTCGCCACTCGCCACTCGCCACTCGTACTCATGTCTCGCTGCTTGGTGCGGATTATCCTGCTCACTGTCTTCGTGTTGCCGGCGCTCCCCACACGGAGCGCCACGACGCCGGAGGGTATCGAGTTTTTCGAGCAGAAGATTCGACCGATCCTGGTCGATCGCTGTTACCAATGTCACAGCGCCAAAAGCGAAAAACTGAAAGGCGGACTTCATTTGGATTCGCGTGAGGGGGCCCTAAAGGGTGGCGATACTCGGCCCGCAGTTGTCCCCGGACAACCGGAGAACAGCCTCCTGGTCCAGGCAATTCATTACGAAAACCCTGACCTGCAAATGCCGCCGAAGAAAAAGTTGACCGAAGCGGAGATCTCGGATCTCGTCTACTGGATTAAGATGGAGGCGCCCTGGCCAAACGAAGTCGCTCAGAACACGGCCGCCAAAACCTCCAGCTTTAATCTGGAGCAGCGCCGGCAACAACATTGGGCATGGAAACCGATAGAAACCGAGCGTCCTCCCGCGGTGGACAACACCAATTGGCCGGCGTCCCCGGTGGACCAGTTTATTCTCTCCAAACTCGAACAGAATAATCTTCAACCCGCACCGACTGCTGATAAACGCACGCTGATCCGCCGCGCCTACTTCGACTTGATCGGCCTCCCCCCTGCCCCGCGTGACGTTGAATCATTGCTGAATGATTCGTCACCGCATGCCTTTGAGAGAGTTGTCGACCAGCTTCTCTCCTCGCCTCAATTTGGCGAACGCTGGGCCCGTCATTGGCTGGATCTGGTCCGTTACGCGGAAACGCTTGGTCACGAATTCGATTACCCCATTTTCAATGCATGGCGCTATCGGGATTACGTCATCCGGGCGTTCAACTTCGATGTCCCCTACAACCAGTTCGCGATCGAACAACTCGCCGGTGACCTGCTCGAGCACACGCGCCGGAATCCGTCCGAAGGGTTTAATGAATCACTGATTGGGACCGGCTTTTTTTGGCTCGGGCAACGGTCGCATTCACCGGTGGATGTGCGCCTGGAGGAAGCCGAGGTGGTTGGCAACCAAATTGATGTCACGGCCAAAACATTTCTGGGACTAACCGTTGCGTGTGCGCGTTGCCACGATCACAAGTTCGATGCCATCTCCACGCGGGATTACTATTCCCTTTTTGGCGTGTTTGGCAGCTCGCGTTACGCCCAACGATCAATCGGCGCCACCGACCCGCTAACGCGAAAGACGGAAACCCTCAGCAAACTGAAAGAAGAACTTCGCCCATTAGTCGGAACTGTGTGGCTTGAGCAGGCGACTAACATGGCGGCGTACCTCGCAGCCGTGGCAGAAGTGCAATCAACCGACATCGGCGGTACCGTGAGCAATCGCATCCTGAATGTGGCCTCTGTCCGCCAACTCAATTCCAGCCAACTTGAACGCTGGGTACGCGCGCTCGGGGCCAAAGAGACTGCTCAGCCCGACCATCCGCTGTTCGTCTGGACTAAACTGACAACCTCTGACGGCCAAGGAGAAGCGGGGTCCCTCAAAGAGAAGATCCAGTCGGTAATCAGCAGTCTACCAAAACCCGCCCAAGCTGTGGCTGGTTCTGATTGCTGCGATCCTGATACGTTTGGCGATTTCTCCGGACATGATTTCGCGGGATGGTCTGTGGAAGACGAGGCCTTTGGCAAAACACCAAGTCCGGCAGGCGATTTTGTGGTGGGAGATCCGAGGCGACCGGTACTTGCGTTGCTCACCGACCCCGCGGCCAACAGTGCCTCGGTGTCGCGGCGGCTTGAAGGCGTGTTGCGTTCGCCCACGTTCACCATTCAAAAACGGTATGCTCACATTTTGGCCTCGGGTTCGGGCTGCCGCGTCAACGTGCGCGTAGATAACTTCACAATGATTCGCGAGCCTATCTACGGCGGGCTCAAACAATCGTTGGATAGCGAGCCGTTGAGTTGGATTACAATCGACCTGGACACATGGAAAGGACATCGAGCTTATTTCGAATTCGACGACCTGACCACCGCAGATCCCTCTGACGAATCGGACAAGCACTTCAGCAAGCTTGGCTATCTGACGGTCAGCCGGGTTATCTTCTCCGACAATTCGTCACCCCCCAGTTCAGCTACCCGGTCGCCACTTATTTCAGCGGATGACCTGGCCCAAGTGGCTTCCGGAGTGCAACTCCCCGCGAGCACTGGCGTCTCGCCGCCGGGTCCAGACGCATCCACACCAACGGCCAATCAACTCGCAGCCTCGTTGGCTGAGCTTTACCAGGAAAACACTCTCAACGCGGTCAGAGCCTGGATGGGTGATTGTTGCGTCCCTGATCTTACTCCGACACAAATCTCCTGGCTCAGTTGGCTAAACGTCAATTCATTGCTCGACGGCGGTCCCGAAGAAACCCCAGCCTCGAATCGGCTGAATAACCTTCTGGCTGAATTTCGCAAAATCGAAGACTCCATTCCGGAACGCGCTCGTGCCATCGCCATGATCGACGGCACAGGCCTTGATGAAAATGTCTTCATTCGTGGGAACCAAAAGACCCTTGGAGAGATCGTGCCTCGCCGATTCCTGGAAGCACTTGGCGGTACGGACCAGACTCGTTTCACCCAGGGCAGCGGCCGGCTCGAATTAGCACGAAGCATTAGCGACCCGGAGAATCCATTCTTCGCCCGCGTGATGGTGAATCGCGTGTGGTTGCATCTTTTCGGGCGCGGCATTGTACCTACCCCTGACGACTTCGGCGCCTTGGGGCAGCCGCCGACTCATCCGGAATTGTTGGATTGGCTGGCCAACTGGTATCGGACTGAGGCGGGCTGGTCGACTAAGAAACTGATTCGCCTCCTAATGACTTCACAAACTTATCGGATGTCGAGCAACCCTGCGGACAAAATCGCCGAGAAAAAGGATCCGCAAAATCTTCTGTTCCATCGTATGCCCGTTCGGCGCCTTGAGTCTGAACCGATTCGCGATGCGATCCTGGCCATCTCGGGCCAGCTCAATACTGAGATGTTCGGGCCGCCAATCCCGGTCTACCTGACGGAGTTCATGGAGGGTCGCGGACGGCCGACTCACAGCGGTCCTCTCGATGGCGCCGGCCGCCGAAGCATTTACCAGGCGTTGCATCGCAATTTTCTCCCGCCTATGATGCGGGCGTTTGATTTTCCCGTTCCCTTTAGCACTATCGGAAGACGAACCAGCTCCAACGTGCCGGCCCAATCTTTGATTTTGATGAACGATCCGTTCGTGATTGGGCAAGCTCAGGCATGGGCAACATCCGTTCTTGCTAAACACGACCAATCTGCCGAACAACGGATTGACGGGATGTACGAGACCATCTTCAGCCGGCCCCCCACGGCCAAAGAACTTACAGAAGCGCTTGCATTTTTGGGGCGACAAGGTGACGCGTACGGATTGCAGCCCGCTCAACGCTCTTCTGACCCGGCGCTTTGGGCTGACCTCTGCCAGGTCTTAATGAATGTGAAAGAGTTCATCTTTCTCAACTGACGTCATCACGCATGCCCAACACAACCCATCATTGCGGACGTTTCCTGAAACGGCCAGTGACCCGGAGGGAAATGTTGAGCCATTGCGCAACCGGGTTTGGCGCGGTAGCGCTTTGGGGCCTGCTGGGTGACAAGGCCTTTGGAAATGCTCCAGCGCCGGCGTCCGATCCATCCACCGCCCCGTGGGCTTGCCGACCGCCTCATTTTGCGCCAAAAATCCGCAACATCATTTTCCTGTACATGGATGGAGGCGTATCCCAGGTCGATTCCTTTGATCCAAAGCCGCTGTTAACCAGAGAGAACGGCCAGGCGTTCAAGATGAAGATGGAGCCGACCCAGTTTAACAATAACGGCAATACCCTGGGCTGCCCCTGGCAATTTAAAAACTACGGTCAGTGTGGAATGCCCGTTAGTGATCTTTTCCCGCACGTCGGCCAGTGCGCCGATGATCTTGCATTGATTCGTTCGATGACGTCGGAGTTTTCCGAGCATACTGGGGCGAATTATTTTCTTCACACCGGCCTTGGGATGTCCGGGCGTCCGACGATGGGCGCGTGGGTCGGATACGGGCTCGGCAGCGAAAACCAGGACCTCCCCGGATTCATTGTCCTTAACGGGGGCCTCATTCCGCCTGGTGGTTTGGAAAACTTTGGCAATGGATTCCTGCCATCTTCCTTTCAAGGCTCGATCTTTCGCGCGGGGTCGTATCCCGTTGCCAATATCCACCCATCGGAGTCTCAGCCGAATTTGCAAATCAATAAACTCGAGCTCATGCGCCAGCTGGACCGCGACCAACTGGAACGAAAAGGCCGCATCGACCAGTTGGAATCAGCGATCGCGAATTACGAATTGGCCTTCCGCATGCAAGCCGCTGTCCCTGACCTGATGGACCTCAGAGGTGAATCGGAGGCGACACGCAAGCTTTATGGATTGGACGCTAACTACGAACATACCCGCACATTCGGAACCCAGTGCCTCGTCGCACGACGTTTGGTCGAACGGGGCGTGCGCTTTG
>Ga0306923_10008577_pt1 | contig 10266 bp, 6 predicted proteins | sample sta12Can44000108_FD_203841 | JGI IMG/M metagenome (GOLD analysis project Ga0306923, IMG submission 203841) | Lab enrichment of tropical soil microbial communities from Luquillo Experimental Forest, Puerto Rico - statanox.12C.anox.44.000.108 (v2)... | ecosystem: Environmental > Terrestrial > Soil...
TACTCCTCGCCGAATTGCTGCCGCAGCGTGGGCTCTTCATAGATCACCACGACTGCAAACGTGAAGAGCCAAAAGAGCACGCCCCACGCCGCCACCCGTTCGTCGCCGAACAACAGCGCCTCGCCCAGTAGAATGATGAGCAGCGCGACATATATTGGGTTACGCACGCGGCGGTAGAAGCCGGTCACCACGAGATTCGTAGGTGGTGCGATCGGTGCGGGTGTGCCAAGCCCGTCCCAGGCGAAACGCGCAAATGAACTGAGGAGTGGCAACAGCCCCAACACGATGAGCGCGGCGCCAACCCATCGCAAAGGCTCGATGCCGAAGAACGGCGGGCCGATGCGCCAGCGCGTGAGCCACCACGGAACAAAGCCCGCAACCGTCCCTGGCGCGAGGATGAAGAACACCAGCGATCCCAGCGAAGCCCAGAAACGGCGCATGGTTCATCCCCAATGATCGCGCGACACGACTCGACGTCGGCTGGTACACTCTCTAGTACCGAGCAAGGCATAACCGAACAAGACTAGCGCCCAGACCGATCCACCGATCACGATGCCAGCGGCTACATCCCAGATCATTTGCGGCGCTTCCTTTGGGCGGGCTTCGTCTTGGCGATCCGCCCTAGCTTCTGCTCAAACGCTGCCTTGTCCTCATCGCAGCCGAGTCGCTTCGCAACGATCTCAAAAGAGTCTTTTGCGCTCGGCTTCTTCTTTTTCTTCATAGCGGGAAACTCTTCTGAGCTGGTTCAATCGGTTTCCGGATTGTCAGGGGCGGATTTCCAACCTTGCCACTTTCCTCCAGTAGCCCCTTGTCGAACGTTTCCAGCACCGTGCATTTTGTATTCAGAGCAGTTGCCACATGGACCGCATCTTTTGGCTTGATGCTGTTGTCCCAGACGACCTCGGACCACCTTTGCGCCACAGAACCTCAGCTATCGTCAGAGCTGATGTGACGATCAGCACCTCGCCGGCCTCAGCTCTCTGGATCGTGCCCTTGCCTAACTCGACCTTGCCAGGTTCTTCTTGAAGCCAGCCGAGAAAGGCGTCTGCGTCCCAATATATTTTTCGACGCTCACGTTCTGGCACCGAAAATCCCGCGAACATCGTCTGCGCTTGGCAATTCAGAATCATCAGGAAGCGGCGTAATACTTGCGGCCTCGAGACTTGTCGGCGTCCCGTTGCGGCGATAGTGAATTGTGCCGGTAATCTCTACCCGTTTCCGAAAGCACTCGAATACTTGGGGGAGAAGGTCCTCATCAAAGTAACAGCGGACGCTGCTGCTAAAGAGTGGATCCCGGACGTATATGAGCAGCGTGCCCTTGTCCTGAATTGTCTCTAGTCGGCCTTCTACGGTCCCGAAATCAGAATATTCAGTTCGCCAATCTTCAGCGATCACGCGACCGATGTCTGAGCGTCTCGCTCACCTCTCTCACGTATCCAAAAAACGCGCGGACGGTCGCGACAAATTTTTCTGGAGAAAGGTTGCGGCCTATCTCCAGCGTGAGATCGCTCGGAATGTCAGCGGGCGTAGCGGTCATCAACTGAATACCTGTTTCAGCCAAGCGTACCTTACTCACGAGTCCCGGTATAGAAGTCTCTTGCCATGCGCGCCGCCGAGAGCGTTGATCGTTCTCGCCATATCATTGACCCCAGCGCAGTCCGGTTGTTGTAGCGGAAATCAAATTCGGCAAGGTACCGGTGAAGGTGCTTCTGGCTAACATGGTGGTAAGTGCCGATGATCCCGCGCTTCAAGATACCGAAGTAGCCTTCGACAGTGTTGGAATGCGCGTCAGCCGCGCAAGTATTCGTCTTGTCCGTGGTCAACCATTTCATGGCGGGCAAATGTCTTGCCAACGTGCAAGTAGCCGCCGTGAGTGTCGGTCATCAGCGCGGACCTCTTGTCCACGTTTTTGCCGAGCAGAAAACCGAGGGCGTTGCCATCCACTCTCGCGACGTGGTGGGAGCGGGCACGACCGTCACGCTCGACAAGGGTGTGAACCATCGCCTTGCCGACGCCGCCGACGTTCTTCTCGTTGCGCTTGCGGAGATGCTTGTTCCTCTCCTTGCCGCCGACATAGGTGATATCCGCTTCGACAGTCTTTCCTTCGCCGCCTAGAGGATCGATCCCGGCGTCTGCCATCGCTTCACGAAGGCGATGTGCGAGGTACCACGCAGTCTTGAGTGTCACGCCAAGCGTGCGATGCAGCTGATTGGCGGACACGCCTTTCTTGCTGGCGCACATGAGATAGGCCGCTTGGAACCACAGGTGTAGTTCTAGGCGGCTCTCTTCAAAGACTGTTCCCTTGCGCACGGTGAACTGGCCGCGGCACGCGTAGCATTTCCAGAGGCCGTGGACCGGCTTGCCCTTCGGATGGCGCTTGGATGGCTTGGATGTTTGAATGGCCAGCCGGTTCATCTTGCCCGGATCAACATTGCCGCAATGCGGGCATGCGGGCGGCCTTCCACCGGGCCACATGATGCCCTCTAGGGCCTCAAATGCGGCTTGCTCGTCGTGGAAATAAGGCTCGCTCAATACCTACGGTACGGTCTTGAGTTCGGCAATCTCGAGAATTCGCAGGTTCGCCTGCCACCGGTGCGCGGTCGACGAGGGGACCATGATCGGTGCTGAGATGCGGCGGGACGCCCTGCCGGCACAAGCAATTGAACCTGAGACTCACGTTTGTGGCGATGGACACGCCGATTCTGCTTGCTAGAATCGAACAGGTGTCCTGGCACGCGAATCTTGTCGCTGCGGTTCTCATCCCTGTGTTCGCGGTTTCGGCCGCCTCGTGCGGCCGGGCCGATCGCAAACCGGCGGCGGCGACCAACGTGCTGCTCGTCACTATCGACACGCTGCGCGCCGATCGCATCGGCACCGGCGTCGCTCCGACGCTCGACCGCCTCGCCGCCAACGGCGTGCGTTTCACCTCCGCGCGCACCGCGGCGCCGCTGACGCTGCCGTCGCACGCGACCATCCACACCGGACTGCTGCCGCCCGAGCACGGCGTCCGCGAGAACGGCGCCGGCGCGCTGGCGGCGAACCAGACGACGATCGCAACCCGGTTGAAGGCCGCCGGGTACCTGACGGCCGCGTTCGTCGGAGCCTTCGTGCTCGACCGCCGTTTCGGCCTCGCCCAGGGCTTCGACGTGTACGACGATCAGATACCGCGCGATCCCCGGGCCACGGAGCGCCTCGAAGCCGAACGGCCGGCCGGCGCCGTGATCGATCGCGCGCTCGCATGGCTCAATCAACAATCGCCAATCAGCAATCAACAATCGCACTGGTTCATGTGGGTCCACCTTTACGATCCTCACGCGCCCTACGCGCCTCCTCCCGATTATCGCGGTCGCACCAGGACACCGTACGACGACGAGATCGCGTATGCGGACGCGCAGCTGGCGCGGCTCGTCGACGCGATGCGCGCGTCGGGCGCCCTCGATCGCACTCTCGTCGTCGTCGCGGGCGATCACGGCGAGGGGCTCGGCGATCACGGCGAGCAGACGCACGGCATGCTGCTCTACGAGTCGACGGTGCGCGTGCCGCTCATCATCTCGGAACCAGGTCGCCCCGCCGCTGTCGTCGACCAGGCGGTGAGCCTCGCTGAAGTCGCGTCGACGATCCTGCGCACGGTCGGAGTCGCAGCGCCGCCGGCGATCAGGGGACGCAATCTTCTGCAGATTGCGGGACGTGTCGACGGGGGTCGTCCTCAGCCGGACCTCTACAGCGAGACCGAATACCCGCACGTCGCCGGCTGGTCGACCCTGCAGGCGCTCACCGACGGGCGCTGGAAGACGATCGTGGCCGGCGCCGTCACCGAACTGTACGATCTGTCGCGCGATCCCGGCGAGCAGCACGACCTCAATCGAACGCAGGGCCAGCTCGCGTCTGCGATGCGATCGCGCGCCGACGCGATTCACGCGCGCGGCGCCGCGGCCTCCCGCACCGCGATCTCCGCGGACGCGCAGGAACGGCTGCGTGCGCTCGGCTACGTCGCGTCGTCGGCAGCCGCGTCCGGCGCGGCGACGTCACCGAACCCTGCCGGCTCGATTGCCGCGTGGAACGACTTCGAGGAGGCGCTGGCGGCGCTGAACGGGCGGCAGCCGCGCGCAGTCGACTCACTGAAGATTCTGGCGACGGCGCATCCCGACGCGGTCGTGTTCCAATCGACCTACGCCCGCGCGCTGAAGGACGCCGGACGTCCGCTTGCCGCGCTGAACGTGTACCGCGAGGCGGCGCGCCGCTGGCCGACCGACGCCACGCTCGTCCACGATCTCGCCGCCGCGGCGCGAGACGCGGCGTCGGCGGCCGCGGGGCCGCTTGCTGCTGCGCTGCGCGACGAAGCCATGCGCGCCGATCGTGCCGCGCTCGGGCTCGACCCGACGAACGCCATGGCGCTCAACGGTCTGGGGCTGCTGCAGGTCGACGCCGGGCAGCCGGTCGAGGCGGCAGCGTCGTTCGAGCGCGCCGCTGCGCTCGATCCCACGAACGCCTCCTACTGGAGCAATCTTGGGAACGCCAGGCGGGCGGGCGGCGATCGAGCCGGTGCTGCCGATGCCTATCGCCGGGCGCTTGCGGTCGACGAAGGTGCGGCTGATGCCGCCAACGGCCTCGGCGTGCTGGAGGTGGAAGCCGGTCATGCAGCTTCGGCCGTGACCTGGTTCGAACGCGCGCTGGCGGCCGCGCCCGACTTCGTCGAGGCGCGGCTGAACCTCGGCATCGCGCTCCAGCAGTCGGGACAGCCGGCGCGAGCGGCCGAAGTATATCGGCGCGTCCTCGCCGCGCCGCCGACCCACGTCCGCGAGCGGGAGGCCGCAGCGAAGCTGCTCGACGCGCTGCGCACGGCGCGGCCCCGGATAGAGTCAAAGTAGTGCAGAAGTTCAAGGCTGCACTCGCGAGGGGAGTCATGAAGGCAGGCACGGCATGCGTCGCGCTTGCACTCTGCGCGTGCCACGAGGCACCGTCCCGACGCGCGTCCGGCGCCAGCAATCTCGTGCTCATCACCGTCGACACGCTGCGTGCCGATCATGTCGGCGCGTACGGCTACGCGCGCGCCCGCACGCCGGCGCTCGACGCGCTCGCGGCCCGTGGCACCACATTCGAGCGCGCGTATGCCGCGGCGCCGATCACGCTCGCCTCGCACGCGACGCTTCTCAGCGGCCGCTATCCTCCGGGCCACGGCGCGCGCGACAACGGCATGCGCGCGTCGGAGAGCGTCGCGACGCTCGCGACCGTCCTCGGCGCCAGCGGCTTCCGCACGGCGGCATTCGTCGCCGCCTTTCCGCTCGATCATCAGTTCGGCCTCGCGCGCGGCTTCGACGTGTACGGCGACCGGCTCCCAAGGATGCCGAACGGCCAGCCGTCGAACGAACGCCCGGCGGCGGAAGTGATCAACGACGCGATCGCGTGGCTGCACACAATCAACAATCAACAATCAACAATCAGCAATCTCCATTTCTTCCTGTGGGTTCATCTCTTCGAGCCGCACGCGCCCTACGGCGACCCGGCGTCGGGCCGCAGCGTCATCGATCGGTACGACGACGAGATTGCGACGGCGGACCGGGAAATTGCGCGGCTGCTCGACGCGCTGGCGGAGGTTCGCGACAGGACGCTCGTTGTCGCCGCCGGCGATCACGGCGAAGCATTCGGCGAACACGGGGAGTACGCGCACAGCATCTTCGTCTACGACACGACGCTGCGGGTGCCGCTCATCATGTCTGGGCCCGGGATCCACGAGGGCGCTCGCGTTCAGGCGCCCGTGACGCTGGCCGACGTGGCGCCAACCGCCGCGCACGCGGTCGGTGCGGCAATGGCGGACGTGGACGGCATCGATCTGGCGCCGGCGCTCGGTGGCGGCGCGCTGCCGGCCCGCGAGCTTTACGCCGAGTCGTTCGCGCCGCTCGTCGAGTTCGGGTGGGCGCCGCTGCGAGCGCTGCGCGCCGACACGTGGAAGCTCGTCGCCGCGCCGAAGCCCGAGCTGTTCGACATCGAGCGCGACCCGCGCGAAGAACGCAATCGCGCGGGCGACGAACGGTCGGCCGTGCAGAATCTCACAGATCGCGTCAACCGCTACAGCGCCGCCGATCTGCCGACACCGTCGTCGCTCGACCGCGAGACCGCGCAGCGTCTTCGCGCGCTCGGCTACGCGAGCGGCTCCGCAATCGCCAACCAACCATCAATCACCAATCACCAATCACCAATCACCAATCGCCCCGATCCCAAGGACCGCCGCGAGGTTGCCGCGCGGATTGCGCAGGTTACGTCCGGAGAGCTGACCGGCCCGGCGCTCCTGTCCGCGCTCGAAGGCATCGTGCGCGACGATCCGCGCAACGGCCAGGCGCGTCTGCGTCTTGCGTATGCGAGACTTCAGGCGGGCGATTGCGCACGTGCCGAACCCGAGTTCCACGCCGCCGCGGCGACCGGATTGCCCTCGGCCGACATCTATCTCGGCCTGGCCACGTGTTTCGGTCGTCGCAACGATCTCGCAGCCGCAGAGCGCGCGCTCGACGAGGCGCGCCGCCTCGAGCCCGACAATCCAACCGTCGTCGCCAACATCGGCATCCTGCGCTCCGCCAAAGGCGACCAGCCCGGCGCCATTGCAGCGCTGAGGTCTGCGCTCGCTGCGGATCCCGCGCTGAACGAAGCGCGCTTCAATCTCGCGCTCGCCTACGCGCGATCCGGCCGCCGTTCAGAGGCTGCGGCGACAGCGCGCGAACTGCTGGCGCGCCTGCCGGTCAACGCGCTGCAGCGTACCGAAGTCGAACGGCTGCTGCGGGCGGTGCAGTAAGCGTCGAGGCGCAGGCCCGCGATCCAGAAATCCGGTTCCGCAAGCGGACACCTGACAATCGTCCATAAATGATCTGTGTCAGCGCCCCCGGGTGGGAGTAAGCTCTTGTGTTCGCAAATGGGACGGCGGCTGAATTCGCTCGCCGTTCGACGTCGAACCGTGGTTCGGGACGACACAGTGGAGGCGGGGATGCTGAGGAAATCATTCGGAGCGGCCATTCTGGTGCTGCTTGCGTGCGCGGCGGCTTTCGCGCAGCAGACGACGGGCGGCGTGACCGGACGCGTGGTCGATCAACAGGGTGCCGCGGTTCCCGGTGCGACGGTCACGGCCAAGAACCCGTCGACCGGCTTCACGCGAACCGAGACGAGCGACGCGGAAGGCTTGTACCGCTTGAACGCGTTGCCCGTCGGCATCTACGAAGTGACGGCCGAGCTCCAGGGCTTTCAGACGGTCTCGAAAAAGGACGTGATCGTGAACGTCGCCGAGGTCGTCGCGATCGACTTCGCAATGAAGGTCGCCCAGCTTGCGGAGACCGTCAATGTGACCGGCGCGACGCCGCTCATCCAGACGACGAATTCGGCGACCGGCGGTCTCGTCGACCTGAAGCGCATCGAGAGCATTCCGCTGAACGGCCGGCAAATCGGCAACCTGGCCGCGACGATTCCGGGCGTTGGACTCGCGTACCACACCGATCCGACCAAGAGCACGCAGTACTCGCCGCAGATCAACGGCGGCAACGGCCGCAACATCAACTACCTGGTCGACGGCGGCGACAACAACGACGACACCGTCGGCGGCATCCTGCAGCAGTTCCCGCTCGAGGCTATTGAGGAATTCAACGTCCAGACGTCGCGCTTCAAGGCGGAATATGGCCGCAGCAACGGCGGCGTCGTGAACATCGTCACCAAGAGTGGCACCAACAACCCGTCTGGCAGCTTCTTCGAATTCTTCCGCGACAAGAGCCTAAACGCCGAGTCGGAAAGCGAGAGGCTGGCGGACAACGCCGCCATTGCGTCGGGGGGAACGCCGTCCGGCAAGCAGGACTACCGGCGCAATCAGTTCGGCGGCAGCTTCGGCGGGCCGATCGCCAAGGACAAGGCGCACTTCTTCTTCGCGATCGAGCGGACGCAGCAGGACACGACGCAGGTGGTTTCTACGAACGGTCTCTTCCCGGAAAGGGACGGCGTGTTCCCAGTTCCCTATCGCGAGAACCTCTTGAGCGGCAAGGTGACGGTGAACCTGAACACGGCGCAGTACCTGTCGGTGCGCTACGGGTTCAACAACAACTCGCAGCCGTACGGCGCGGCACGCACGAGCACGTTCGACAACTGGGGCGACAGCACGAACAAGCTGAACTCGTTCAACCTGAATCACAACTGGGTTCTGGCCGGCTCGAAGCTGAACGAGTTCATCTTCCAGTACGCCGACTTCGCGAACAACATCACATCGCGCTGCAGCGATCCGACCAACTGTAAATCGCAGACGTTCCCCAACGGGGTGAGCATCGGCGCCAACGGCAACACTCCGCAGACCACCCAACAGCACAAGTTCCAGTTCCGCGACGACTTCTCGTGGCACGTCACCGGCAAGGGCGGCCTCGGCCACGACTTCAAGGCGGGCGCGACCTTCATCAACGAGCCGCACCTGTTCGTCACGTTCAATACGGGCAAGGGCGCCACGTTCTACACGCACGTGACCAACGATCTCAACGGGCCAATCTCACAAGTGGTCATCAGCGACGGCAACGCCGCCGCGAACATCCCGACCAAGCAGTTCGCCATCTACTGGCAGGACGACTGGCGCGCGAGCGATCGCCTGACCGTCAACGTGGGCTTGCGTTACGACATCACGTCGGGGCTGAGCAACATCGATCAAACGCTGAACCCCAACTACCAGCTCGTGCACAACGCGGCGCTCGCCGGCAAGTTCAACACCCTCGCGCCGCCGGTCGCCGCCGTGATGAACGACTTCGCGTCGGGTCCGACGATCGACAAGACGAACATCCAGCCGCGCATTGGCGCCGTGTACGACGTCAGGGGAGACGGCAGGGACATCGTTCGAGGCGGGTGGGGCATCTACTCGGACTTCGGCTACACCAACTCGAACGTGCTGTTCGCGGCGGCTGACGCGAGCGGTCAGGGGTTCGGCAACGTGTTCAACGTGGGCCCGGTGACGGCCGGCATCCGGAAGGCCGACGGCACCGTCTTCAGCATCAACGACCCACTCAGCACGATTCAGAGCCAGAACCAGGCAGGCGCGCTCCCCTTTTTCGGCCAATGGGTCGATCCGTTGCTGAAGCAGCCACGACAGTATCAGACAAACGCCGGCTGGTCGCACGAGCTCACGCCCGACACAGTCATCAGTGCCGACGTCGTGTATGCGCTGGGCCGCGACCTGAACACCCGGCCGCGCGTGAACCAGCGCATTCCCGGCAGCTTGTCGAACCCGCGCATCATCTCGAACGCGATCGGCACGCCGCTCAATCCGAACACTAATACAAACCGACCCGCGCTGAGCGTTGGCAAGAGCGAGTACGACGCCCTCATCATCGGCCTGCGCCGGCGGTTTTCGAGGGGCGTCGCCTTCACTGCCGGCTACACGCTCGCGCGCGCGCGCAGCACCATCGGTGTCGGCGTCGATCAGCTCAACACCGCGAACATCCAGGATCCCAACAACCCGTTCGACGCGCCCGTGCAGAACGGGCCGACGGTCGACACCGACGCGCGCCATCGCATCAATCTGTCCGCTCAGTTCGAGCTGCCGGGCGGGTTCCTCATCTCTCCGGTGTACCTGTGGCGCTCAGCGCTGCCGGTAGCGCTCGTCGACGGCCGCGACCTGAATCTCGACGGCGACGCGACCGATATTCCCAAGATCGCGTACGCGGTGGACAGCTTCAACCCGGACGTGGCGGTTAAGACCAATCAGCAGGTGACCGTCAAGCAGATCGGCAGCTGCGACACGGTGAACTGCGGCCGCGGCGTGTCGCAGCAGCAGTTGAACGTGCGCTTCTCGAAGCTGTTCTCGCTCGGCGGGCGCGCGCACGTGGAAGCGATCGCCGAGGTGTTCAACCTGTTCAACTCGATCAACCCGAGCGGCTTCCGCGCACGCGTGGTCGTGCCGTCGACCGGTTTGGCGGATCCGACGCTGCTGCAGCCGACGTCGTACTCGGGTGACTTCCGGCGTCCCGAGCAGCGCGTCGCCCAGCTCGGCCTGCGGTTCGCGTTCTGACGGCGGGAACAAGGGCGGGAAAGGCAGGGCGGCCTCCATCACGAGTACCGCCTGCAACGAGCGGCGTGAATGATTCCACACCAGCGGGATTGTTTTTGCGGCCGCGAGCAGCCGAGCATCGACGTCTGGATAACGACGAAGGAGACAAAGGGCAGCGAGGTCCAAACTGCCCGAGCGAAACTCCGGACTTTTATCCACACGCTCTCGACATGATGTACGAGCTACGAGTCGGTATGCTAAATCTCTTGATTGCC
>Ga0306923_10008583_pt1 | contig 10263 bp, 13 predicted proteins | sample sta12Can44000108_FD_203841 | JGI IMG/M metagenome (GOLD analysis project Ga0306923, IMG submission 203841) | Lab enrichment of tropical soil microbial communities from Luquillo Experimental Forest, Puerto Rico - statanox.12C.anox.44.000.108 (v2)... | ecosystem: Environmental > Terrestrial >...
GCACGCTATATGGCGAGTCGCTGCCGCCGGGATTGCTGCTTGGTTCAGGCCAGGATGCTGAACGATAAGGTTTTGCGTCAAGACACGTGGGCCGGTAACAGCGGATCGGCTACCGTTGCGTGTGTTTCAAAGTCGGCCGCGACAAAATTTCGACGACCCCTTCGCTAGCGTTGAACTTGGACGGGTACCTATACGGCCTAGTGGTAGCCTGCGCGCCAAGAGCGCCGCTAGGAAACGTCGGTTATTTCACAGCGTTAGGCTTACGCCGCTAGCATAAGCTATTGAAATAACGGGAGACTCAGATTTTGCAGAGTGCGAGGCGCTGGCAGCATCCTTGATGTGCCGTAAGCGGCCGTTTATGGGTCACGATTGACGTCGCCGCTCGACCGATTACGGACCTTGCTGTAGGTCGATAGCAAATGCGTTCCGTTGCCCCACAACCCTGAGCGGCCATTGCGGCTCGCTTCGCTTGCGATACCAATCGTCCTAGCCGGGCGTATAATGTAGCAGGACCACGCCATGGAACGGGCCCCGGATCGAGCGGCCGCGCAAGATAGGTCGACATCGGCTCGTGCTTCTGGCCGCATCGAAAATATTCTGCAGTCATGCCTTCATAAGCCCTTGTTGATTCCCTTAGAAAAAGTGACCGCCATCTTATGGGCCACCAGTCCGCCTTCTCGGCGCCGTCGCAACATGCCTCGGCCTGGCGCCGGGCGGCCGGGCTAGTGACCGTGATGGTCGATCCGGATTGGCTGCCACCGATTCTTGACGGCAAGGATTACGGCGCGGCGTCCGTGTTTACGCCCTCGAATCTCTTGCGCGAAGCGCGCCGTCAGAAAGGGCTCGCTCCGGTTCCGGTGCCCGAGATCTGCGTGCTCGATCCTGACGGCGACACTCTGCGGGGGCTGCGCCGGTCAGGTCATGCCCGGCGCTTGGACAACTGGGCCTGCTATCACACCGAGCTTTACGCGTTCGATCACGAAGGCGAAGGTTTTGGCATAATTGGCTGTGCCGTCGGCTCCGCCTTCGCGGTGTTGATCGCGGAAGAACTGTTCGCCTGCGGCTGCCAGTTTCTCGTCAGCGTGACCTCGGCCGGGCAGATCTTAGCGCAAGGGGAACCGCCCTATTTTGTGCTGATCGATCGCGCTTTGCGCGACGAGGGCACGAGCTATCACTACCTGCCACCGTCCGAATTCTCCGAGGCCGATCTCACGCTCACGGCCGCCGCTCTGGACAAGCTCAAGGGTGCCGGGCAGCGGATCTATCGCGGTCCCTCATGGACGACCGACGCGCCTTTTCGCGAGACCGATGCGGCGATCCGCCAAGCGCGCGCCCGCGGAATTCTCGCCGTCGAGATGGAGGCGGCCGCGCTTTACGCCTTTGCCGCGGCGCGACGAAAGGCGGTGCTGTGTTTTGCGCATGTCACCAATCGGATGGCGGTTGAGAGCGGCGATTTCGAAAAGGGTGAAGCCGATGGCAGCGCCGCAGCACTCGCCGTCATCATCGCGGCGGCGCGCGGCTGGCGGCAGGCGAGCCGAGCAGCGGGAGCCGGGTGATCCGGCCGGCTCGCAATTATACCGAGGCCGGGAGGAGATCAGAAGCATGGACAATCCGCTTCTCGACGTCGTCAATTTCCTGCAGAAGCCCGGCTGGCCGACCCCGGTGTTCTGGGTGTTGCTCGCCAGTGGGATCGCCGTGGCGATTTATGCCTTTGTCACGATCCCCGGCCAGCGGAGCTCTGTAAAGGTCTGGAACCTCGTGTTTCGCCTGTCGATCGGGGTGATGTGGTGGCAGGCGACCCTTTGGAAACTGCCGCCGTTATATACCGACGAGCCTGGCCAGCCTTTCGGCGAGACGGGTCTTGCCTTTTGGATGATCCGCCTAGGCAAAACGGCTGCGTTGCGAGTCCAGGCTGATTTCGTCAACGATATCGTCCTGCCGCATTTTTATCTATTCGCACCGATTGTCTACGGCCTGGAAGTGCTGACCGCGGTGTCCCTCGTTCTCGGCCTGTTCGTTCGATTTTGGGGGGTCATCGGCGCGCTGCAGGCCCTCAATCTTTGGCTCGGCCTCTACAACGATTATTACAACTGGCCGTGGACTTATTTTTTTATCGTGCTTTTGATGCTGCTCTTCGCAGTGCACCGTTATGGCCGCAGCCTCGGCTTCGATGCAGTCATCGCCGCCCGCGCGCGGGGCCGAGGTTCGTTTGCTCGGATTATGCTCGCGGTGGCGAGTTGAGTGTCGTCGGCCATTCCGGGAACGGGCCCGCGCGAAGGACCGCTCACCATCCATATCGGCCGGCTCCGATGGTTTACCAGCAGAGCGACCGCCCGCTCGAAATCTGCCCCCGTGATCCGACCGAGTTCGGCGTCACTGACATCGGCCTTATAACCAAAGAACCGAGTGTAGACCGTGTCCCGCTCGAGATTGAGGAAGGCGCGGCGGATCTTCGGTCCGTCATTGGCACCGGCCGCGCGTACCGTCACCGCGGTGTCGTCCGTGAGCGTCTCTGCGAAGACATAGCTAGGGCACTGCACGCCTCACCTCCAGGCCTAACGATCCTTGCCCGACATTCCGCGGAAAGACGATCTTTTGCTCCGCGACCACCTCGTCCCACAGCACGCCCCGCGTCCGGGGTGGCGCGAGAAGTTCGGCTTGGCGCGCGCTGGCGATGACGACGGGGCGGCCAGGTGGCGCCGAATCATGGCGGCCGTCGAGCAACTCGCGAACAGGACCCGCCAGGCCGGGTCCATTAACGGTTAAAACCTACCGCTGGGTAGAGGCGCTCGGCGGTGCTCGATCCGCATTGCGGTGTTGGCGCGCACTGTCTCTTATCGGTGGGTGGCACACCCCGCCATGCCGCTTATTCGAATGGCGCCAATCGCCGAAACCGGTCATTCCGCGAGACCGCAAGCAAGCGACGGTTACCCGACGTTCGTCGTCGCCTGCGGTTGCTTGTGAGAACTCAACGAACGATCGTCGTCCGCGGGCTCGGTGTCCACAATCACCGCTGCCGCGGCATTAGGACGTCAAGCGAAAGCGCGCAGGCGCTTCGTCGTCTCGTCCGCCAAATGCTTGACCAGTTCTGCAGCCTTCATAGCCCGCGCGAACGCCGCCGATTGCCCGGACATCTGGTTTCGGACCTCCCGGGACTGGCGACGATCACCGATCCCAAACTCGTCAATCCTTGGGGCGTTTCGCACAGCACGACCAGCCCTTTCTGGACCTCGAACCAGGGAACGAATAGCGCCACGCTCTACACCGTTACCGACAGGACGACCGTCACCAAAGTGAACATCAACCCGCCGGCCGGCTTCGTCGCGATCCCGACGACGGCAACTGGGCCACAAGGACCGACCGGCTAGGTCAACAATAGCAACGCATCACCCACGGGGTGTGATGTCTCGAAGGGCATCGCCTTTTCGGTGAATAATGGCGGAGACGGCGGTTCCGCACACTTCATATTCGCCAATTTGAACGGAACCATTTCGGCCTGGGACGCGGGGCCGACGGCCTTTATCCAGGTCCCGACCGCCGGGGCCGTCTACACCGGGTTGGCGATCAACGGCGGACAAACACGCCTTTATGCCGCCGATACCAAGGGCGGCAAAATCGACGTCTTCGACTGCACCTTTGCTCCGGTGAGCCTCGGGGACGACGCATTCGTCAATCCCGCTCTGCCCGCCGGGCTGGTCCCGTTCAATGTGCAGGAGATCGGCGGCAACGTTTACGTGGCCTATGCACCCGCCGGTCGACCCGCCCAAATCAGCGCCCCGTTGGGCGCAGGGGCCGTGGCGATTTTCGATGAAGACGGCAACTTCATCACGCAGCTGATCACTGGCAGCCGCCTCGCTGCGCCCTGGGGGATTGACTTTGGCATTAGCCGGTTTTGGCCGGTTCATCAATCACTTGCTGGTCGGCAACTTCAGCTTTCTCCATAGCGAGATCAACGCCTTCGACCCGACGAACGGGAAGCTCCCCGGGACGATCCGGATCAATGTCGGCAAGGGCAACAAGCCGGGCGGGCTTTGGGCCATTGAGTTCGGGGTCGGCGGCAGTAACGGCGATCCCAATACCCTCTACTTCGCTGACGGCATCAGCGGCGAGGCGGACGGGCTGTTCGGCGCCATATTCGCGAGCGGAACGGCTCATAGGACTTTGCGGTCGACTGCCGCTGTGCTCAAGCGTAGAGGAAGCCGAGCACGACCAGCATAGCTCCAATCGACCGAATACCCGTCACGAGAGCGGTACTGCCGTGGTGTCCGCAAGCGGCACCGGGCGCACATGTGGCGGCCGAGCGACGACGCCAGAGGAACACGCCACCACTGGCCAGAAGACAGGCAATGGCGACGGCCAGCAGCTCAATCCTATGAGGCGCCGCGAACCAGGCGACCGTCACGAGCCAAGCGCTGCCAAGGCCGGCAGAGCCGAGTAACAGGGGAAGGGCACAGCACGACGCGGCTCCGAACGCGGCGGCCAGGCCGCCGGCCGCGAGCAACAACGCGCCGGTGTCGCGCGCGGACGCGTGCTCTGGCGTGGCGATCTTCGTCTTGTCAGTCATCCTTGCGGCGCTCGGATCAAATTCCACCTTTTATTGCTAAACCCTGTAGCAACTACAGGGTCAAGCCCTTTGAGAGGGAAGCGCGATGGTTCGAAGTGCCGAGATACATATCGGCGAGCTATCCCGCCGGACGGGATGCAACGTCGAGACGATCCGCTATTACGAGCGCGTCGGCTTGCTGCCGCGCCCGCCGCGCAGCGAGGCGCGATACCGGCTGTACGACAGCGCCGACGTTCGCCGCTTGGGCTTCGTGCGTCGTGCCCGCGAACTTGGCTTTACGCTCGATGAGGTCCGCACATTGCTGGCGCTCTCGGTCAGCGACCGGGCAGACACCTGCGCCGAAGTACGCCAGCTCGCTGCACGCCACCTTGCCGATGTTCGAGCAAGGATTGCCGATCTGCGCTCTTTGCAGCGAGTGCTGTCTGACGCTGTGCGCCGCTGCGATGCCGCTGAGTTTCCTGGCTGTCCGCTGATCGACAGTCTCTTGGCCGCGCAGCCACTCAAGTAGGGAATAAGGCTCAACAGAGCCGTTTTTTATACTCCGCCCCTCGGAACCCTCTTCACCCGATGCGCCCACCTCGTTGACGGCGCGCCGGCGAGCCACTACATCGAACCTGATTGGGGAGTAGCTTCCGCCGATTAAGGCGGTTCCGCGCCAACACGCTCGCGCTTCGGCGCGTGGCGCGGTCGGCAGATATCCGAGTTCTGCTTAGCGAGACCAGTACCCACCCCGAGGCTGCTCCGGCCGGTTTCGGATGGCGTGCTGTGTTCAGCCCGGTTGGACTCTACGATGACCTCTCTCGCAATCTTGCTCCTCGCCTTCAGCATTTCATCTGATGCGTTTGCCGCCGCTCTTGGCAAAGGTGCCCTGCTGCAACGCCCGAGTTTCGGTGAAGCCCTCCGCAAAGGCGTGATATTCGGCACCACCGAGGCGATTACGCCCGTGATTGGTTGGGCTGCTGGGCAAGTAGCCGCCGGCTATATCGCGGCGTTCGACCACTGGATTGCGTTTGGCCTGCTCGCAGCGATGGGCGCGAAGATGGTCTGCGACAGCATGCGGAGGCCGGACGGCGAGGAAAAGCCGCGACAACGCTCGTTCGGCGTTCTGATGGTCACCGCGATCGGCTCGGGCGTTGACGCAATGGCAGTCGGCGTGACGCTCGCTTTGCTCGACGCCAACATAATCGTCAACGCGCTCGCAATCGGTATGGCGACGTTCGCGATGACAACGATGGGTGTTCTTCTTGGACGCTGCCTGGGCCGCAGATTTGGGCGGTTCGCGGAGGCGGCGGGCGGCATCGGACTGTTCCTGATCGGTGCCAAGATCCTGGCCGAGCATACGATGCTCGGCTAAAGCCAGCCCCGACAACGCGGCCATCGCCTCGGCGTCCACAGGCGCTGCTGCATTCCTGACTGAAGGGTCCGGGCAGGGAATATGGCTCAATAGAACCATTTCCCGAGCGCCGCAGAAGGCCAATTTCGCGATCGGCATTTCGCGAGCCTGAAGTTCCGGTGTCCACCTTCTTAGACCGATCGCGGTGGCGCGCGCGAACGACTGGAGAGGGCATGAAGAGCCGTTCCCGCCGCCCATGCTGAGTGGCCGCTGTGGGTTCGGTTACCGGGCCTTCGCCGCAGCCAGCGGCAACGGGAAGGTTGCGTCGATTCCGGCCGTTCTCGAACGCCAAATGGCAGCTGTGGGGTACTTTGACCCATTCCCGCCGCCTAGGCTGAACGGCCGGTGTCGGTTCACTTAGCCGGCCTCCGCCGGAGCGAGCGCGAACGGGAACGGTGCGCCGCAACCGGCCGTTCGCCGGGCATTAAGTGAGCGGCAAAGTTAGACCCGCAGTCGACCTTTGCACCGCTGATACGACTTCGAAATATCGGATCACCGAACCGATTGCATTGCGCCCAGCATCCGGCGTGTGGCCGACGCAGCATTTTCCTTTGCTACGTTGGTGTATCCGATCATGAGCCCATTGTGCCCGGAGGCTTTTAGCGAGCAGCGGGAAAGGGATGCAGGACCAATCCCTTTTCGCCGCAAATGCTCGACTATCTCGGAATCTCCAAGGCCTCCGCGAAGCCAAGCGACGAAATGCATTCCCCCGTCCTGGAGGCGGACTTCTACGTACCGCTTCATTGATGACTCGATCGCCGCAGCGAGCGCCTTACGACGCTCGGTGTAGAGCGTCCGCATCCGGCTCAGGTGGCGCGCGAAATAACCCTGCGACATAAAGAACTCCACTGATTTCTGAACCATGATTGGAGGAGTGGGAAGGGCTGCGCTCGCGACGCGCGCAAAACGTTCGGCTACCGCGCTGGGAAGGACAAGATATCCAAGCCGCAGTCCGGGAAAGAGGACCTTGCTAAATGACCCGACGTAAAGAACGCGGCCCCTGCGATCCAAGCTCTTGAGCGCGGGTGGAGGAAGACCACGATGATGGAATTCACCGTCGTAGTCATCCTCGACAATCCAGGCCCGCTCGCGATCAGCCCAGTCGAGCAAGGCAAGCCGGCGTTCGACGGGGAGTGTCATGCCCAGCGGATACTGATGCGAGGGTGTAACGACCGCGAGCCGGGCGTCGGGCGCGCTGCGAACCGCCGCAGTAACGTCGAGCCCGCCATCATCGATTCTGACGCCCACAAGTCTAAGTTGGGCCTGCTGCAGCAGATTGCGCGCGAAGACATATCCGGGATCCTCGACCCAAACCTTGACGCCGGGCTTGAGCAGGGCCTGAATGATCAGGCCAAGGGCCCCCTGGAAGCCGGCGGTGATCAAAATCTGATCAGCGGAGCATGTGATATCCCGCGCGATCCGCAAATAGCTCGCAATTGCCAGCCGCAGGGGCTCGTAACCCATGCTACAGTGCAGGTTGGGATTGACCATTTGCTCGTGATCTAGCTGACGCGCTACCCGCACGACGATTTGCGTCCATAGCTTCCGCGGGAACACGTCCAGGGCCGGCAAGCCAACCTGAAAGAGGAGCGGTGTTGGTGGCGCGCGAACAGTTCTCTGATGCTCGCCAGTGTCCACCAGCTCTGCTGTGGGCCTCAACTTCCGAACACGGGGCAGCGCCACATTAACAACGGTTCCACGCGCACCGGCGCTCCAAGTGTAGCCCTCACCGGTGAGCATCTGAAACGCCGTAACAACCGTGCCGCGCGCGATGCCCAATTCGGCTGCCAAGTGCGCGACGATGGCAGGCGGGCGCCGGCGGCGAGCCGCCCAGACAAGATTTCGGAGCGAATCCGCTGGTAAACCTCGCGATAGACGGGGATAGAGCGCCGCGGTGAACGGGCGCCGTGCGTTCGGTTCATGGTTCACTCAAATTCATCAATCTTGGACCTTCAGTCTAGACCAAGATAGGCTATCCTACGTAAACCCATGAGAGGCGACGTGGCCGATCTCCTAAACAGCAAACGCAAGGGCGTACTGAATTCCAGAGGGAAGCGATGAATCGACCTAGGGAGCTCAGTCTTTCAGCAATCATCGCGTCCAAAGACGCCGGCACAGCTAGCTTATTACGGTTGAGCGCGGTATCGCTTCGTCGTCTTTGCCTAGTCGTCCCTGCGCTCTGTGCAATGGCTTATCCGCCACTGTTGAGCTTGCTGTCCTCTGGCCTTGTCTTGGTGCATGGGTCGGCCTCACCGAACGGGGTGATTGTTTGGGTCAGCGTCATCGCTTCCCTTACACTGGCGCTAGCGGTGATGCTGGTCAGCTTTGTCTTTGGACTGGCGCTCGGATCACCGCATGTCCGGGATGATCCCGAGGGCGGTCGTGCCCGAAGCATTGCGCATTTGGCGTTTGCCACTCCCACGCTCTATGTGGGCTTCGGAAATGTCGCGTATTACGTGCTTCAAGCGCCTTCAGCGGCGCCGATTGCCTGGTTGATCTTTTGGGCGTTGGTTGCGATGATAGCCCTGCTAGACCCTAGGTCGTCGCCGATAGCAGCTGCGATGACGCCCATCGGACATCGCCGGTTAGTTCTTGCCCACGGTGTTTCCGCCAGCGCGATACTGCTGCTGTTCATCGGGCCTCACATTGTGAACCATGCGGCCGGCTTCTGGAACGGGCAGGTACACATCGCAATAATGAACGTCGTGCGCCGCGTTTATCGCAACGACATTGTCCAACCGGTGTTGCTGGCGTTGATCGGTTCTCAGATTCTGAGCGGCACCGCACTGGTATGGCGGCGGATGAGAATGCCGAGCGATTTCCTGGGCACTGTGCAGACCATGAGCGCGGTTTTTGTCGGCGTTATTTCCTGGCCCATATGACTGCGGTGTTTGCGACCCGCCATGCAGGCACGGACACGAATTGGATCTGGTTGACTCGCCCCAACGATAGCATGCTGGTTAGTCTTTCCAACCTTCGCCTGATTGCCCATTATTGGCTGGGGCCGATCTCAATTATCACCCACGTTGCCTGTGGCCTGAGAATGGTCTTGCTGCAACGTGATATTTCACCGGCGACGACCAATCTCATCGCACTGGCCCTCATCACTGCGGGAATCGTTACGTCCAGCATCATCCTAGCCGCGCTGCTCAACGTCCACATCGCCTGAGAATAGAATGTCTAAGCAATTGATCGGGTTGAGGTTCGACCGCTGGAACTCAATTCGGCTTTCGCCCTGAAGAACCTCCCTTCCTCGTTGTCGGACGGACGACGCGCTCCCTGGTGCGACAGCGGCCTCTCGGGTGCGAGTGATCGGGCTCGTAATGATCGGTCCCATCCTCTGGCATACCGGACATATGCCAGACGCCATATCGTCATGCTACTGGGCAACTATCCCGCCCGGATCGACGTCGTTGCTCTCGGCTGCTGAGGCTGCAGCCCGCCTGGCCAAGTTCCTGCGGGCCAATCGAGACCAGCTGCTCAAGCTCTCATTGCGAAGAGGAGATAACAAGAAGCGCCTGTCGAGAGGCGATCGGCTTGAGTCCAGATCAGACTCATGGCGAACCCAGACGGCTGAAATCCTCCGTGTTCCGGGATTCCATCTTTCCGCATGCTTTCGACAGTGCATTGCGACAGCTCGTGACCGTCGACGTGATCCAAACGTCGAAGGCGGGTCTGGTGGCACAGCAACACCGGGTGCCCGGGCTCAACATCAAAGAGGACTTCTATGTAATAGACTCGGAACTGCAGGCCCTCAATCGAGGCAAGGACCGCAAATAAACTTTCGCCGCCCGATACTCCCAGTATTAGGGCTGCCAGTCGAACCGGATTCGGGTCTCGGTCTCTTCGTCACCAACGTGGCGAGGCGTGCCGAGACCCGGTAATCCGGGCTACCGGCGCCACGGCAAGTCAGTATGTTTTAAAAGGATTTCTACGGAGTTCGCCGGACCGTTCTATAAGACGTACGTGTGGGGCTTGCCCGCCGTCCGAATTTCCTCGAGCTGGCACGACGCTGGTCTGAGATTCTCGGACCGTCTTATCGGGAGCCTGTCATGGCAATTACCGTGCACGCCCCCTAGGCCCAGAGGCCCTGACGTAAGGCCACATGAAGCAAGCCAGAGCGCCCAGCGCCGAGGCGTCGGGGGCCTCTTATGCGAACGACTTTTTCTTTCGCCGCTGCGAGTGGCTGCCCGAATTCGCCGTGCTCCGCCCGGCGGGCCGCAGGGGGAAGCGCTTCACCGCAGGGCTCGCGGTCTCCTCGGCTTCGATCTCCCGCGCTGCACGGTGCCAATGTTCCTCATGCTTT
>Ga0306923_10008585_pt1 | contig 10261 bp, 15 predicted proteins | sample sta12Can44000108_FD_203841 | JGI IMG/M metagenome (GOLD analysis project Ga0306923, IMG submission 203841) | Lab enrichment of tropical soil microbial communities from Luquillo Experimental Forest, Puerto Rico - statanox.12C.anox.44.000.108 (v2)... | ecosystem: Environmental > Terrestrial >...
CATTGCCAAAACCATAACGCTCAACCACGCGGTTCTTTGCACTGGCACGCCGATTGCAGACAAAGCGAAAAGCCCCAGAGAGAGGAACCGTCATGAAAGCCAACGAAGTCGCCGCCCTGCTCGACGAACCCGCTTGCGCCCATAACAAGAAAGAAAAATCCGGCTGCGCCAAGACCAAGCCCGGCGCAACCGCCGGCGGCTGTTCCTTCGACGGCGCCCAGATTGCGCTGCTACCCATCGCCGACGTGGCCCATATCGTCCACGGCCCCATCGCCTGTGCCGGCTCCAGTTGGGACAACCGGGGCACCCGCTCCAGCGGCCCCACCCTCTACCGCTACGGCATGACCACCGACCTCACCGAGCAGGACGTAATCATGGGTCGCGGCGAAAAGCGCCTGTTCCACGCCATCAAGCAGGCCATCGACACCTACGCCCCCAAGGCCGTGTTCATCTATAACACCTGCGTGCCCGCCCTGACCGGCGACGACGTGGACGCCGTCTGCAAGGCCGCCGCCGAACGCTGGGGCGTGCCCGTGGTGCCGGTGGACTGTGCCGGTTTCTACGGTACCAAGAACCTGGGCAACCGCATCGCTGGCGAGGCAATGTTCAAGCACGTGATCGGCACCCGGGAACCGGAGCCCGTTTCCGAGGCCACCCAGGCCAAGCTGCCCCCCGGCATGAAGACCCACGACGTGAACCTGATTGGCGAATACAACATCGCTGGCGAGTTCTGGTACCTGGCCCCCCTCTTCGACGAACTGGGCCTGCGCATCCTCTGCACCCTGTCCGGTGACACCCGCTTCCATGAAGTGCAGACCATGCACCGGGCCGAAGTGTCCATGGTGGTCTGTGCCAAGGCCCTGCTCAACGTCGCTCGCAAGCTGCAGGACAACTTCGGCGTGCCTTTCTTCGAAGGCAGCTTCTACGGCATTACCGACACCTCGCAAGCCTTCCGCGACTTCGCCCGCCTGATCGGCGACGCTGACCTCACCGCCCGCACCGAAGCCCTGATCGAACGCGAGGAAGCCAAGATTCGCGCCGCCCTGGAACCCTGGCGCGAACGCCTGCAAGGCAAGCGCGTGCTGCTCTATACCGGCGGCGTGAAGAGCTGGTCCGTGGTTTCCGCCTTGCAAGACCTGGGTATGAACGTGGTGGCCACCGGCACCAACAAATCCACCGAGGAAGACAAGCAGCGCATCCGCGAGATCATGGGCGAGGACGTCAAGATGATCACCGACGGCAGCCCCAAGGCCCTGCTCCAGTGCTACAAGGACTACAAGGCCGACATCCTCATCGCCGGCGGCCGCAATCTCTATACCGCCCTCAAGGCCCGCATCCCCTTCCTCGACATCAACCAGGAACGGGAATTCGGCTACGCCGGTTACGACGGCATGCTTGAACTGGTGCGCCAACTGGCCCTGACCCTGGAAAGCCCGGTGTGGAACAAGGTGCGCACTCCTGCCCCCTGGGCCGTACAGAAAGCCGTGGGCCAGCCCCTGGTGGCCTGAACACTACCCGTCCCTCCCCATCAGCCACCTGCGGGTGGCTGCGTCATTTCCGTCTTGCGTGCCCCATGAGAAAACCGACCCTGTCCCAGCGGCTTAAAGCCAAAAATCGCAGCCAATCCCTGGTGGTCGGCGTGACTTGGTACAACGAGGAAACCTGGGCCCAGGTCAAGGCCACCGCCACCGATCCCGAGTGCTTCGAGGACAGCTTCGAAAAATGGAAAGCCGTTGCCGTGGCCGCGCGGCGGGAATTTCAGCGTTCGGGCATCACCGCCCTGGAATGCCTGATTGACCCGCAAGAGTTTGCCGACTGGTCGCAAACCAACCAACAGCCAAACAACGCCGCCGCCCGGGCGGAATACGTTTCGCAAAAACTCACGGCCGCTTACCACGCCGCCAACTGACACCACTGGCCCTGGCGCCTGCGCCAGAGCCGCACCATCAAGCCATTTTCAACGTTGTGCGCAAGCTCGCGCCTTCGTCCACATCACCGCTCAAACCCCGCATCAGGGCGCTCCGCGCCGGAGCCGACCAGTGCTTCTTGATAGGAATCAAGGTGCCCGCCACAATACCCGAGTAATTTAATCAACCTTGATTAAAGTATGGCCAAGACGGCGGGGAATGAAATGTTTAGATCGAAGGCGAAACGGGAACTGGCCGCTACACAAGCGGAAGCTGCCAGGTTGAGGGCACAGGTGGAAAGCCTGCAGGGCGAACTGGCGGAAACCCGGGAACACCTGGCTGAGGCGGATAGCGAGCGGCAACAACTGCAATCCCGTCAGCACTTGCTGGATGGCGTTCTGGGCAATCTGCCGCGCTTCGGAGAATCGCTTTCCGGCATCCGGCAGTCCTTTTCGGGGCTATCCACCCAGTTGAACGAGGACAAGGAAACGGCGCTGACGGCGGCGGCCGAGTCCGACACCAATCGCGCGGCCTTTGAAAAGATCGCCGCCAACCTACATGCCATGTTCGTCCGCATCGGCGCTGCCGGTGAGAGCGTCGAAAGCCTCTCCCGGCGAGCCGGTGAAATCGGCGGCATCGTCCAGTTGATTCAGGAAATTGCCGAACAGACCAACCTTCTGGCCCTCAATGCCGCCATCGAAGCCGCCCGGGCCGGCGAAGCCGGACGGGGCTTTGCCGTGGTGGCCGATGAGGTAAGGAAACTCGCCGAGCGCACCGCCAAGGCGACGACCGAAATCGGCGGTCTGGTGACCAACATTCAGGATGAAACAAGCCAGGCCAAGGGCATCATGGAAATCGGTGCCGGCGATGCCGCCAACCATAGCGCGGAAAGCGAGGCGGCCATGCACAGCATGCAGCGTCTCATGGGGCTGTCCCAAAGCATGCAGGACACCATTGCTTCGTCATCCCGACTGGCCAATGCGGAGTTGGCGAACATCGAGGAACTCACCCTGAAGCTGGAGGTGTACAAGGTGCTACTGGGGATTTCCGATCTGACGCCGGAGTCCTTACCCGATGAAACCCAGTGCCTCCTCGGCCGCTGGTATTACGAGGGCGAAGGTAAGGCAGAGTTTTCGCGCCTGCCGGGCTACCGCGACATGGAAGCACCGCACAAGGCCGTGCATGACCACGCCCGGCGGGCAGTGGCACGCTATCGGGGCGGCGATTTTGCCGGTGCCCTGGAAGCCTTGACCCGCATGGAGGAAGCCAACCTGACGGTAATGGTCGGTATGGAACGCATCCTGGCTCAGGGACCGGGGCGGCATGCCTGATGGTTGGTCACCGCGCCCCTCGGCACGGACCAGTCATCGAACAGGGCGGCAACCCAGCTTCGGCGACGGCCGTCATCGGCTAACCGCCGTCACGACGGCGACGCGGGATGATGCTATGTTTAGCCACTGCTAATACTGCACAAGCGCCCGCCACTATGACCGCGCCCCAGCCTGCCGCTCTGCCCCAGCCCGGCCACGCCCCGAGCGAACCCGTCGAACTGTTGCTGTTCCGGCTCGGTTCAAAAACCTTCGCGCTGCCTATGGGCCAAGTGCAGTACATCATGCCCCTGCCCGGCGATTTCGATCATGGCGGCCAGCAGGGCCAACATGGGGCGCGGCATGTCGTGTTCGACGACCAGCCGGTGACCTACCTGTCCCTGTGGGAGCGCTTTAGCGAAAATTCCCTGTATGCCGAATACGAAGCCCTGCAAGCCCTATTGCCCCAGCGCCGGCAGGACCACTTGGACTGGATGAACGCCCTGGAGTCTTCCATTCACAGCGGCGAACCCTTCACCAAGGCCCGCGCCCCGCGCCAGTGCGCCTTCGGCAAGTGGTACTACGCCAGCCAGTTCAACGATCGCCGGCTGACCCTGCTGCTGGGCCAGTTCGACACGCCCCACGCCCACATCCATTCCCTCGCCGACAAGCTCCTGGGCCTGGCCGAAACCGGCGGCAAGGAAGAAGCCCTGCGTCGCTTCAACGAAGAGCGGCACACCACCCTGGATCTGCTGCTCAATCTGTTCGACAAGGCCCAGAGCCTGGTCATCGAATTGCAGCGGCGCATCGCCATCGTCGTCCGCGAAGATGAGAACCTGTGCGCCCTGGGTGCCGACGCCGTGCGCGACATCGTCTCCCTGCCCGCCGTGGCCATTCTCGACACCCAGGAAGTCGTGCCCCTGCTGGACTGGCACCGCCTGTAAGCCTCCGCAACTCCGTCCCTCGCAAGACTTGTCGGGCCCTTCTGTCGCAATCCAGACAAAACACCGCGACCTTTCTTTAGAAACAAACTCTTAGCCAACGGCACAAACCTTGCACGGTCATCGGTAACCCCGACTCACGGACCGATGCCATGGCTGAAATCCTCAAACGCACAAAACCCCTGGCGGTGAACCCCCTCAAGGCCAGCCAGCCCGTGGGTGCCTCCCTGGCCTTTCTCGGTCTCAAGAACGCCATTCCCATGCTGCATGGTTCCCAAGGCTGTACGGCCTTCGGCAAGGTGTTCTTCGTCCGCCATTTCCGCGAGCCGATTCCCCTCCAGACCACGGCCATGGACCAGGTGTCCACCATCATGAACGCCGACGACAACGTGATCGAAGGCCTCAAGGTGATCTGCGAGAAGAACAGCCCCGACGTCATCGGCCTACCCACTACGGGCCTGTCGGAAACTCAGGGCACGGACATCAAGCGCCTGGTGAAAATGTTCCGCGACCAGTACCCCCAGTTTGAAAAAATTGCAGTGGTGCCGGTAAACACCCCCGATTTCACGGGCAGCCTGGAAACCGGTTTCGCCCTGGCCCTGGAAGCCATCATCGACGTGATGGTGCCCGAGTCCCGCAACGCCGGGCGCCGCAAGAAGCAGGTGAACGTGCTGGCCTCCTCCATGCTCACTCCCGGCGACACCGAAGCCATCAAGGAATGGATCGAAGCCTTCGGCCTGCGCCCTGTGATGCTGCCCGACGTGGGCGACTCCCTCGACGGCCACCTGGTGGACCGGGAAACCACGCCCCTCACCCTGGGCGGCACGCCCCGCACCGAGATTGAAATCATGGGCGAGTCCGTGGCCACCCTGGTCATCGGCCGCTCCCTCGACAAGGCCGCCGACCTGCTGCGGGCCCGCACCCACGTGCCCGACTACCGCTTCGACCACCTGCTGGGCCTGGACGCCTGCGACGCCTTCACCCTGGCCCTGGCCGAGATCAGCGGCATTCCCGTACCCGAGCGCATCGACCGTTGGCGCACCCAGTTGCAGGACGCCATGGTGGACACCCATTTCATGACCGGCTTCTACCGGGTGGCCATTGCTGCCGATCCAGACCTGCTGGTGGCCATGGGCCAGTTCCTCACCGGGGTCGGCGCCCAGATCGTGGCCGCCGTCTCCCCCGCCAATGCCCCCGTGTTGACCACCATGCCCTGTGCCGAAGTGCGCATTGGCGACCTGGAAGACCTGGAAAACATCGCCAAGGCCGGCAACGTGCAACTGATCGTCTCCAATTCTCACGCCGCCCAGGCTGCCGAACGCCTGGGTGTGCCCCTGTTGCGGGCAGGCTTCCCGCAGTACGACTGGGTGGGCGGTTACGCCCGCACCTGGGTGGGCTATCGCGGTGCGCGACAAGCCCTGTTCGATCTGGCCAACCTTTTCCTGGGACATCATCATGACGCCCAACCCTACCGATCCCTCTACTGGGCCGACGGACCCCGCCAGTACGAAGCCGGAACACCCGCTGGCGCCCCCGTCACGACGACTGGCGCTGGCCTGGTCAGCCACTGAGGAGGCCCCCGCCATGCTGAAAGTGGCCTTCGCCTCCAACGACCGGGCGACCATCAACCAACATTTCGGCGCCGCCGAAGGTTTCGTCATCTATTCCCTCGACGAAAGCCGCGCCCAGTTGCTGGAAGTCATCGAGTTTCCGCCGGAAACCATGGACGGCAACGAGACCAAGCTGCCGGCCAAGATTCAGTCCCTGGCGGGCTGTGCTGCCGTCTATTGCTTGGCCGCCGGCGCCTCTGCCGTGCGCCAGTTGCTGGCCGCCGGCGTGCAGCCCATCCGTCTTGATGACGAGGAACCCATCGACCCCACCCTGAGCCAATTGCGCAAGGCCATCAAGGACGGTGGCATTCCCTGGGTGGACAAGGCCGTGAAGAAGCAGGTCGGCGACAGCAGCCGCTTCGACAAGATGGCCGAGGAAGGCTGGGAAGAATAATGATCGAAACCACCGGACGCATCGTCGCCATCCACGACGGCAAAGCCGACGTGGAACTGGCCCAGACCACAGCTTGCACCAGCTGTAACTCGAAGAAGAATTGCGGTAGCAGCCAGGAGCAGGGCCGCACCCAGATCGTGTCCATGGAAGTGCCCCTCCACGCCCGCACCGGCGACCAGGTCACCGTGTCCATGTCCTCCGGCGGGCTCCACACCGGTGCCCTCGTGGCCTATCTGCTGCCCTCCCTCACCACCATCATCGGCACCGTCATGTTTGCCCCGGCGGGCGATGCTGCCGCTGCCGCCGGTCTCTTCGGCGGCCTGATTCTGGGCCTGGCCCTGGTGCGCGTGGTCAGCCGCCTCATGCCCGGCCTGGTGGCTACCCATTGCGAACCGACTTCCACTTCCCACCCATCCATCTGAATCCACCCCGGAGACAACCACCATGAACGCCCCCGCCGAACTCGACCCGATCTACACCACGGCCTTCGCCAAGGAAATCAGCCGTCAGACCCGCGCCCTGGACAGCTATGGCCAGTGGGACGGCAAGCCCATCGACGCCATCCTCGCTCCCTTCATCCTGACCAAGGAACAGAAGCGCGAAATCCCCATCATCGGCGACCCCGACGACGTGCTGCTGTCCCGCGTCAAGGCGTTCTACAACGCCATCGCCGTCTTGATCGAAGGCGAGTGCGGCAAGATGGCCGTGCCCTTCATCCAGATCACCCACGAAGGTTTCGGCCGCGCCCTGATCATCGTCGGCAAGCTGGTGGTGATGGACAAGACCCTGCGCGACGTGCATCGCTTCAGCTTCGAAAGCGTCTCCAAGATGAAGGACGAAGCCGACAAGTATCTGGCGGTGGCGATTGAATTGATCGGCAAGCACTCCGAAGTTGCCGGTCTTTGAGCTGCGCTCAAAGACCTCTGGCAGCCAAGCCCCACCCCCTATCCCCCGCCAGCGGGGGTACTGATTAGCGGACTTTGTCCGGATTTTTGACTGGAACCGCCATGAGTGAAGAAGAACTGAAAGACCTGGACAAGGAAGTGAAGAAACTCAAGCGCATTGCCACCGAGAAGGCTTCCGTCCTCCACGACCTGATCGAAGACTCCCTGCCCGCCGCTTTCGAGAAGCTGCCGGGCATCGCCCAGGAAACCTACGACGCCTGCAAATTGTGGGCAGACGCCACCGCAAAACTGACCGCAGCACAGAAAGGATAAAAGCATCATGGCCAACATCACCGGCAAAACCCGAGGCGGCGTCGAATGGACCCCCGAATTCGTTTCCTTCCTCGACCCCAAGAAGTGCATCGGCTGCGGCCGTTGCTACAAGGTCTGCCCCCGCGACGTACTGACCCTGGAAGAACGTGACGAAGACGACATCGACGACGATGCCGACGAGGACAACATGATGGTCATGGTCATCGCCAACGGCGCCGACTGTATCGGCTGTGGCTCCTGTGGCCGCGTCTGTCCCAAGGCCTGTTACACCTACGAACCGGCCGCCGCATGAATGCCCCCGTGCCCCAAGCCATAGTCGGCGATGACCTGAGTGCCCGAATTTCCCAGGAACGGGATGCTGGCGAAAAGGTCATCGCCGCCATGACCAGCCTGGCGGACAAACACGGCATCGGCCTCACCGGTCTAGGTTGGGACCAAGCCAACTTTTCCTCCGCCAAGGACCCCTTCTCCGGCGAGGAAAGCCTGGTGGCCCGCTGGGCCGGCAAGGTGCGCGGCACCCTGAGCCTGCGCCCCGGCGGTTGGATCTACGGTGAAGTTGACGTCTGCCAACCCCATCCCACCAAACCCGGCATGTGGATGGAAGCCGTCGTGGCCTGGGGCCATGTGGACAAGATCAAGATGGAAATGCGCCTCCTCGACAATCCCGCCTGATCGTAGCCCTTTCGGGGTTGGCGTTCCCATCGGGATGCCAACCCCGTTCTCCATGCCCAGACTATGTCCGTCTCCACACCCCTTCCTCCCCGGCTAATCCTCTATCACAAGCAGTCCACCAGCGGCCGTACCCGCTACCTGCGTCTGCCCTCGAGCCCATGCCGACCCTGTCCGCCCTCAAGGAAGAAAACGCCGCCACCTCCAGCATCCGGCCCCACCCGGCGGCCTGCATCCGTGCCGCCGAAAACCACATGGGCCTGCCCAACGGCAGCCTGGAAGCCGAAGGCGAGTTCTACGCCGAGATCGAAACGCCCGAAGGCGTTGTGCCAGTGCTGCTGGCCCGTTTCACTGCCATTGACCCGCCCTTTGCCGAGCTCGCCGCTCTGGAAGGCAAGTTCATCAGCCTCACCGAGGCCCGGGGCCTGCACCCCATCGAGTTGGACTTGGCCCGCCGGGCCTACGAACTGATTCTGGGCTGACCTTGAACTGACCTTTGGCTGCTCACTGGTCCGTCAGTGAGCCGTCAGCGACAAGGCACATTGCCGACATTCCCGAGTAATTCCCTCAACAAAATGTCGCTTTGTCGCATATACGACAAGCCCAACCTTGGCCGCCTCATGCTGTAGAACCGCATGGTTATCGCATATCCCTACTAATAAAAGGGTGGTATGGGGATTGCGAAACTCAGTCAACCAGCATCAAACAACACCCCAAAAATCAACGCTAGTGACTGGAGAGACCACCATGATTAATTTGACACCCAATGCCTCCAAGGCCATTCATCGCTTCATCAAGGGTTCCGAAAACCCCGTGGCGGGCTTGCGCATTTTCGTTTCCGGCGGCGGCTGCTCCGGCCTGCAATACGGCCTGCGCCTGGAACAGGAAAAGGGTGAGGACGACTTCGCCGTGGAACTGGACGGTTTCACCCTGCTGGTGGACCCCATGAGCCGCCCCATGATCGAGAACATCACCGTCGATTTCGTGGACAGCCTGACCCACACCGGTTTCAAGTTCAACAACCCCAACGCCTCGGCCTCTTGTGCCTGCGGCCAATCCTTCACGGTTTAAGCAAGGGAGCACGACATCATGTGGGACTATTCTGAAAAAGTTCGCGAACACTTCTTCGACCCCAAGAACTCCGGCCCCCTGGAAGACGCCAACGGCGTGGGCGATGTGGGCTCCATCAAGTGCGGCGACGCCCTGCGCCTGATGCTCAAGGTTGAACCCGAAACCGACGTGATTCTGGATGCCCATTTCCAGACCTTCGGCTGCGGTTCCGCCATTGCCTCCTCTTCCGCCCTAACCGAAATCATCAAGGGCATGACCCTGGACGAAGCCCTCAAGGTCAGCAATCAGGACATCGCCGACTACCTGGATGGTCTGCCCCCCGAAAAGATGCACTGCTCCGTTATGGGCCGAGAAGCCCTGCAAGCCGCCGTGGCCAACTACCGCGGTGAAGTGTGGACCGACGACCACGAAGAAGGTGCCCTGGTCTGCAAGTGCTTCGCCATCGACGCCGTGATGATCGAAGACACCGTTCGCGCCAACAGCCTGACCACGGTGGAAGAAGTCACCAACTACACCAAGGCCGGCGGCGGCTGCTCTGCCTGCCACGAACAGATCGAAGAGATCATCGCCAAGGTCGTCAAGGAAACCGCGCCCGCTGCCGCCCCTGCCCCCAAGGCTGAACCCAAGCCCGAGGCCAAGCCCCAGCTGACCACCTATCAGCGCATGCGCAAGATCGAGGAAGTGGTGGAGTCCATCCGCCCCATGCTGATCAAGGACGGTGGCGACATCGAAATCGTCGAGGTTTCCGGCAAGGACATCTACGTCAATCTCAAGGGCGCCTGCGCCGGTTGCATGATGGAACAGGCCACCCTGGGCGGCGTTCAGCAAAAGCTGATCGAGGCACTGGGCGAGTTCATCCGCCTGCTGCCCGCCAAGTTGCTGACTGAAATCCACTAAGGATTCATGAAGGTTTCCCTGTTCGCGCGGAGCCAGTCGAGGCGCGAACAGGCTGAAAAGAATATCGCCGGCGAGGGCTTCGACCCGCTCAGTCCTGCCGGCAACCTTCAGAGAGAGGCGTCACCACCATGAAACCCATCTACCTCGACAACAACGCCACCACTGCCTGCGACCCCGCCGTGGTGGAAGCCATGCTGCCCTACTTCACCGAGCAGTTCGGCAACCCCTCCTCCATGCACAGCTTCGGC
>Ga0306923_10008587_pt1 | contig 10259 bp, 9 predicted proteins | sample sta12Can44000108_FD_203841 | JGI IMG/M metagenome (GOLD analysis project Ga0306923, IMG submission 203841) | Lab enrichment of tropical soil microbial communities from Luquillo Experimental Forest, Puerto Rico - statanox.12C.anox.44.000.108 (v2)... | ecosystem: Environmental > Terrestrial > Soil...
CAACGCGTGGGCGTGCGCCGAATAGACGAAGACCGCGTGCGCTTGCCGGGCGAGATCGATGTCTGCGACATAACGCCCGCGGCCGGTCAGAAAACGCGGATCTTCCTTACGAGTGACGGGCTGTCCGATGCCGAAACGCATGATGGTCCTCTCGCTCACCTGACCGTCGTTTTACACCTTGCCCTCGAGCGGGCGCTGGCCCTATTTTTTAGCCTCGGCGTACGGGTAGATCATCTTTCCCGTGGCATAGTAGTCCGGCCAGACGATCGTCTGCCTGTCAGCGCTCTTCCACTGCTCGAGGCCGCTGCCCTCTACGTCGTGAAACTGCACCTGCAGCACGCGTGCCTCCGCCCACTCGCCGTTCGGACCATATTCGATGTCGCCGACAATCGTCTTGAACGTACTCTTGCGCAGGTAGTCGGCGAGCTTGTCCTGGTCGAGGCTCTTGGTGGCGTCAACCGCCTGGCCCAGCACCTGAAGATTGGCATAGGCAAAGGGCGGCAGGTAGTAGCCGAGCGGATCCACTCCTTCGCTTGGCGCCTTGGCTTGGTATTTCTTCAGGAACTGGTCCACGCCGGGAAACTTCAACGTGCTTGCAGGTTCCCAGAAATCGTAATTGACGATGCCGTTGAGCTGGGGCCCGAGCTGCTGCTTGATCGCCGCATACTGCAGGCCAACGAGCCCGCCGCCGAACAGCTTGGCCTTGAGGCCAATCTCGTTGGCGGCGCGCACCATCCCGACGGCGTCGGGCGGATAGGAGGCGCTGAACACGACATCGGGGTTGGTCGCGTCGATGGCGCGCACGATCGGCGAATAGTCGGTCGTCGCCGGCGGATAGGTTTTGTCATAGACGATCTGCAGCCCGGCGGCCTTGGCGTTCTTGCGTGCGCCGTCGGCGGCATTGCGCGGGAATTCGGCGTCGCCCGCGATGATTGCTAAGGTCTTGGGTTTTGGGTTCTGCGCAGCGGCGACCTCGAAGAACCCTTGCGAGAAGCTGGCTGAGGGATCCGGCCCGCCGGTCGGCGTCATCACGAAATATTTCGGGTAGTGGAACTCGCGGTTAACGTCGAGACCGAACAGCGCGAAGAATGTCATGTTGTGCGCGATCACCACAGGCATGGCCGGTGCCAGCAGGTTGGTGCCGTAATCGCCGCAGACGAGATCAACCTTGTCGATGTCGAGAAGCTTGGTGAAAATCCCCGGCACCGTCGCCGGGTTGCTCTGGTCGTCGTAATAGATCAGCTTGACAGGTCGGCCCAACAGCCCGCCCTCCGCGTTAGTCTCCTCCTCCCAGATCTTCATCGCCAGCAACGCTGCCTTGCCGCTGGCGGCTAGACCACCGGTCAGCCCCATGCCAAAGCCGATCTTGATCGGCTCGACGGCGCGCGCCGGGGCGGCGATGAGTTCGCCGAGCGTGAGCGCCGCTATCAGGCTCGGAACCAGACACGCCCTGCGCGATCCCGCCATTTGTCCCACTCCTCCCTGTCCAGGTTGTTTTCGTCGGCGCTAATTAGGCTCAAACTTCAGCCCTGGGCAACTACCTCCATGGTTGGCGTAAGTTATAGGCCGAGGAGAGCTCGGGAAGCGTCTGTTCTTGTTGAGATTTCTCGACCGATCCGCCTTCGGAAAGCGAATTTGCCACCAGCGATGGAGCAAATGGGCGCGTTAGTCGCTCCGGAATTACTGATCGACCGCACAGGCGGCCGGGTTCACGATCGTGGTAATCCCTGAAAAGGAGTTGTTCTGCAGTAGCACGGGAACGCAATCAGGATCGTAGACGGCGGTCGCATTCGGCGTGCCGGTGCTGGTGAAGCTGTTGCCCGACACGAGAAAGTTGTTGTTGCTGTACATCAACCCCTCTTCACCGTAATCGACCATCTTGTAATTTTGCGTCGTCGAACCTTGCACGATCTGGTTTCCGGAGATCGTGGCGGCACCGCCATTTGGCACGTCGATGGCGAGGCTGGTCGAGCCGGCACCGCAGCCGAGAGCCGAATTGGCCGCTCCATCGTAAAGCTGGGTGTTTTCGACCATCGTGATCTGCGCACGGCTTTTGATGTCGTGGCCGATCAATTGGCCGCAAAACAGGCTGTCGGTGACGGTCAGGCTATAGGCGAAATTCACGTAAAGACCGTGCTGGAAATAGCTTATGTTGGGGTTGCCGTTGTTGATGAATTTGGAATTGACGATCGTGATCACTTCATCAGAGTTGTCGCCGGTCAGGATGCCTTCCTGATTACCGGTAAATGTGCTGTTCTGAACCATCAGGCTGGCCCCCGTGCCGGTAATTTGATCGCGGATGCCGGCACCGTTGCCACCCAGCGCATCGCTTATTTTCGCGCCGGTGAAGGTCAGGCCGTTTACGGTCAAGCTCGCTGTGGTCAGAATGATTCCTTTCTCATTGGGCAAGTCCTTTGTCGCTTTGAGGGTTACCCGCTCGCCGGCGTGAAGCGGATCGACCTCGATCGTCATCGGCCGCGTTACATATGGAAAGTCGTTAATGTAGGTCCCAGGCATTACCTGGATGTCGTAATAATTGCTCGGATTGGTGTCGGCATCCGCGGCAGCAACGGCGGCGTTGATGGTCGGGTATTGACCGGCCGCCCCGACAGTCAAGATAGTCGTGTCGGCAAGGGCATCCGGTGCCATAGCAACGGCCGCTGGCGTCAACAAAAGCAAACAAATACGCGCGCGCATGTTCTTCCCTCTCCCACAGGCTCTGGTGGCAGGCCTGTTAGCTCAGGATAGGGCGACGGCGCAGTGTCTACTTTGTGTTAAAGAGAGACATTCGCGCTTACAGCCCCAGGTAGAATTTGCGGACGAGCTCGTTGTCGTTGAGCTCCGCGGCCGAGCCGCCTTCGAAAGCGATCTTGCCGTGGACGATGACATAGCCGCGGTCGGAGATACGCACCGCCTGGTTGAAGTTCTGCTCGGCCATCAGCACCGTAAGTGCGTAGCGCTCCTTGAGCTCCTGGATCTTTTCGATCGTACGCTTGACCAATACCGGCGCCAGGCCAACCGAAGGCTCGTCAATCAGCAGGATCTTGGGAGCCGACATCAATGCCCGCGCGAGCGCGAGCATCTGCTGCTCCCCGCCGCTGAGACTGCCGGCTAGCTGGCGCCGCCTTTCTTTGAGCACCGGGAAGGTCGCATAAGACATCTCGAGGTTGCGCGCGATTTCACCGCGCGCCAGGGGCCGGAAGGCGCCCAATAGAAGGTTCTCCTCGACCGACAACTTCGGAAACAGCCGGCGGCCTTCTGGGACCAGGGCGATCCCGAGATCGACGATCGCCTCGGTCGAGCGGCCGACGAGATCGACCCGCTCGCCATCGATCTCGGCGATGATCGACCCCGCAGTGGGCGGCAGGATCCCCATCACGCATTTCATCAGCGTGCTCTTGCCGTTACCGTTGGTGCCGAGCAACACCACGGTCTCGCCGGGCGCCACAGTGAGCGACACATCCTCGAGCACGCGCACCGCACCGTAGCCGGCGTCGATGCCGGATATGGTGAGGCTACTCGCCAAGATAGGCCCTCTCGACCTCGGGGTTGCGGATCGCCGCCGTCGGCGCGCCGTCGGCGATCTTCTGGCCGGCGACCAGCACGATGAGCCGGGTCGAGAAGCTCATGACCGCGCGCATGATGTGCTCGATCAGGACGATCGTGATACCCTGCTCGTTGAGACGCACGAGGACCGCCAGGATCTCCTCGACCTCGGACGGGGAGAGCCCTGCCATCGTCTCGTCGGCAAACAACAGCCGTGGGGCACTGGCAACCGCGCGCGCGAGCTCGAGCTTGCGCATTTCGACCTGGGTCAAATCGCGCGGCAGCCGGGCGCCCTTATCGGCGAGCCCGACATCGTCGAGCAATGCCATGGAGCGCTCGCCGATGGCACCATCCGAAAGCCTCGGTCCCGGCCGCGCATTGACGGTGTAGAGCAGCGGGATGCGCAGATTGTCGATGAGGTTCAGGCTGCGGAAGGGCTTGGGTAGTTGAAAGCTGCGAGCAAGCCCGAGCCGCGTGCGCTGGTACGCCGGCAGCCCATCGATCGTGCGGCCATCGAAGGTGATGGTGCCGCTGTCGTGGTGCAATGCGCCGCACAGGCAATTGACCAAGGTACTCTTGCCCGAGCCGTTCGGCCCGATCAGGCCGAGCCGCTCACGCGCATCGACAGCAAGGTCGATGCCTTCGAGCGCGACAAAGCCGCCAAAGCGCTTGCCGAGCCCACCGACCTCCAGCAGCCGCGGCATCAGCGCAGCCGCGCGCGGAGGCGCGCCTGGACAAGCCCGACAATGCCATTGGGCGCAATGATCACAAAGAGGATCAGCAGCAGGCCGACGATCAGCAGGTTCAGCGCCGAGGAGATCGTCACGGTGGCGAGCTGCTGGATGGTGCCCAGCAGGACCGCGCCGATCACCGGCCCTGCCCAGCTGGTCATGCCGCCGATCAGCGGCATCGCCACACTGTTGACCGCGTAAGAGAGGTTGAAGCTCGAAGCGGGGTCGAGATAGGTCACATAATAGGGCAGGGGCGCCCCGCTCATGCCCATCAGCGCGCCGCTCAAACTGGTCGAGATCAGCTTGAGCCGCAATGTCGGCACGCCGCCCGCCTCGGCGGCCGCCTCGTCATCGCGGATCGCGTTAAAGCCGAGCCCCAAGCGCGAGCGCTCGATGGTCCGTGCGATGACGACCGAGACCCACGCAAGGATCAGCATCAGCGAATAAAGGTATTGGATATAGCTTCCGTAGAGCGGCGCCTGCTGCGGCCGGATGACATAGATGCCGCGCGAGCCACCGACGTAATCCCAGTTGACGATCAAGGTCTGCGCCACGATCGCCAATGCCAGTGTGGCGATCGCAAAGAAGACCCCTTTCAGCCGCAAGGTCAGATAGCCCATGCCGAAACCGAGGATCCCCGAGATCACGCCGCCGACCAGGATCATCACCGGAACCGGCAGAGAGGTCAGCTTGTGCAGCACGACCGAGCTGTAGGCACCGACCGCAAAAAAGGCACCCACCCCGAAATTGGTGTAGCCGGTGTAGCCGCCGAGAATGTTCCAGGCGGTCGCCAGCACGATGTATTGCAGCACGACATAGCCGGCAAAGAAGAAATACTCGTTGGCGATCAAGGCGCGGGTTAGTATTAGTACCGCCGCGGCGATAACGAAGGAGGCCGCCCAAAATTTGGCTGTGCCCATCCTCATCGTCCGAGGATGCCGGCGGGGCGAACGGCGAGGGTCAAGAGCAGAAAGCCAAAGGCCACCGCCGGCGCCCAGGATGGGCCGTAAAAGGTCGCGGTGATGCTTTCGACGATGCCGATCAGCATCGCGCCGGCGAGCATGCCGGGAAAGCTCGACATCCCGCCGAGCACGCAGATCGCAAAGATCCGGCCGATATAATCGCGGCCGATCGACGGCTCTACCGGCTGGATGATGATCAACAACGCTCCGGCAATGGAAGCCGTGGCAATCGAGATGCCGAAGGCGATCCGCTTGACCCGGCTCGGGTTGGCCGCCATCAGCTGCAAGGCCAGCCGGTCTTGCGATACCGCCAGAATCGCGCGGCCGATGAAAGTTCGGCCGAGAAAGAGCTGCAGCACCGCGAGCATCAATAGCGAGACCAGGCACGGGATCAGCATGCGCAGCGGCAAGTCGACAAAACCGAAATGCAGGCTCGGACCGATATAGGGCGCTTCGACAAAGCGGTAATCGACCCCAAAGACCAGGATCAGCGTGACCTCGCCGACAAAAAGCAGGCCAAAGAAGAAGGCGAGGCCTTGAATCGACTCTTCGCCGCGCTGCTCGAAAGCATAGAAATAGATTTGATAAGCCGCCATGCCGACCAGAAAAAATACCGGCGCCATGACCACGCCGATCAAGATCGGGTCGATGCCGAAATTCGAATTGATGATATACGCGACAAAGGACCCGAGCATGATAAAGGCCGGGTGGGCGATATTGACGATGTCGAGCATGCCGAAGGAGATCGTCACGCCGATCGTGACCGCGGCATAGAAACCGCCGAGCAACAACCCGGCGACGACAGCGTTGACCGCGAGGTCGAGCGAAACCATCCGGGTTAGCGTCCGGCCGACACGGGCAATTGTGGCATGTGCGGGTTTCCCTATCGGTAGTGTCCGCCCCCGGCACACATTAAAGCAGTAACGGCGGCCGATGTTAAGGTCCGCCGCGGAAAGAAGGCTCGAGCTGTGGGGTCGTTGACGATGCGGATGCCGCACAAAAAAGGCCCCTCACCCGAGGAGGGTGAGGGGTAGAATGGAATCTAACTAGCCTGCAGCTTCAGCGAAGGTTCGATCTAGTCGCTGTCCGGGTCGTGTCTTCCATAGATTGTGATACAGCCCGTCAAGCAGTTCGGGACAGCGTTGTTTGCCGCGATAGGCACGAACACGTTACCGGTCACCCCATCGGGGCTACCGAATGCGCAGTCCCAGCCGGATGCGGATTTAGATCGCCTGAAGCGGCCAAGACCGCCGGCACATTTAATGTCGGCACCCGTTGATCCAAGGTTTCGCTAATGGCGTCGATCACGTCGAGCGTTGCGGCGCCTTGCGAGACGTTGACGGCTGCCGATGTGGCGGTGCCATTTGGGGAGCGTGCCGGGGTGATCGCGTTGGGGGCCAGATTGCTGCCCGAGGCGGCGCCGTAATAGTGATTATCGCCCTTGTTGAACCAGACCTCGTCGCCGACACCGGCGCCGAGCACCTTCGCTGTGATCCCGCCGGTTTTCGCATCGATGATCACGTACTGAGGCGCTGCGGTCTGAGTATTCTTGTCCGCGTTCCCGGTCCACAAGCTGCCGTCCGTAGCCCAGATCGTATTGCAGCCGACGAGCAGATCTCCTGCGGGCCCAACGCGAGACCGGCTGGCGAGCAAAACGGGATTGTGTACGTGGCTTCGACCGTCCCGGTGATGGAGATCCGAATCACTCCCCCGATCGTGGGGTTGGAGTCGATCTGCGGAATCGAAAGATAGAACTTTTTGGTGGTCGGATCCCAGACCGGTTGTTCGGCGCCGTTTTGCGCATCAACACCGTGCGCCGCATCAAGGATGATATTCTTTCCGCAGGTGAGCACGCCGGTCGCCTTATCGACCTTGACTAGCGTACCGAAGGGCGGAGTCGAGGCGTTGTTAATCGCCAGAATCAGCCCATCCCTCGGATCATAGGCCAGCTCGTCTGCACGGGTCGGGTCACCAGCCATCGTTGTGCACTCGCTGACGGTTGTGGGCGTCTTGCCGCCGCCGGCTCCGCGCAGGTCGAAACTGAGCACGCGGCTCGGAGCATCGGTCACAAAGAGCCAGGGAAAAACCGATACGACCCCATTGGGACCAGCGCAGTCGTTGGCACCATGGCCATCGGCGGGCACGCACGGTGTAAACCCGGCAAAGGGCGCGTGACCGTTGTTTGGCCTGATCTGGGTGAGTATCGACAGGGCGCTGAGGCTTTCGACGGCTAAGTTGGACCGATCGGCGAGAAAGTAGACCCCGGTGGACTGGTCAACATAACTGATATCAAAAGAGTACATTCCGTTGGTCGTATTCCCGTCGGTCACCGGGACCTGAACGCTAGAGAGCAGATGGACAGCCGGCTCGGCCGCCCACGAAGCGTTCCCGGCTGCCAGCAGACCCGCCGCGGCCAAAACCAAACACCACAAATATCTTTTGAGTAGGGCGCACAAGATATTGTGCTTTTGCAGCATATTGTACCTCCCATCTCGCGTTGCTATCCAATCGGAACGGCGCTAGAGCGCGTTCAACGAGAAAAAATCGCAATGCGGGCGAGGCGTCAACACTTTTCTGACGTGTTTTTGACGAATTTGACTTTTATGTCGCTTCAATCGACAGTTTATGTCATTTTGTGTCATTTTGGTGATACTTTGGTAATGGACGAAGCGAGCCTAACCGTCAGCGCGCAGCAACGCTGGATAGACAGCTTGCCTTGCTCGCCAGTGTCAGGGCGAGAGCAGCGGCTCGCCTCGCATATACTTGCCGCGGCAGAACAATAATGTCGGCCGGTTCGTATAGGCGTAGCGCTCGACATGGCCGATGAAGATGATGTGGTCGCCGCCGTAATGCCGATATTCGTTGCGGCACTCGAAATGCGCAGCCGCGCCGATCAACACCGGCGCGCCGCATTCCGGGATCATGTGGTCGATCTCGGCGAACTTGTTCTCGTGGGTGCGGGCGAATTTGTTGGACAGCTCGATCTGATCGTAGGCCAGCACGTTGACGACGAAATGTGACCCCTCCTGGAAGGCCGGCAGGCTTTGCGCGTAAAGCGAGGCGCTCCACAGCACCAAAGGCGGCGTCAGCGACACCGAGGTGAAGGAGTTGGCGGTCATCCCGTAGAGGCCGCCATCGGCGCCGCGCGCCGTGATGATAGTCACGCCGGTGGCAAAAGCCCCGAGCGCATTGCGGAAGTCGCGCGAGTCGAAGGCCTGGTCCGACGTGCTCCGCACCGGTGCGGAGTGGCTGCCGGTAAAATCCTCTTCCACGGTCCCGACCCCTCAGAGCGCGACGTCGGGCGGCAATCCGAGCGCCACCCTGCCGTAGACGGCACCGTTGATGTCCCAGTTCAGCGTGTAATGGGCATTGGCCGCATGGACGTCACGAAATGCCCGCTGGATCGGGTTTCTCTCGTAGATCGCGGCGCCGCCGGTCGCGGCGAACAGTAGGTCGACCGCTTTGGTGCACAAGGTCGCGGCAAAAGCGCCGTCGCGCCGGTAGCGCGCCCGCTGCTCGATGCTGGGGACGACCCCGGCCTCGGTGATCCGGGTCGCTTCGTCGCAATCGCGCAGCACGATCGCCTCCGCGGCATCGGCGAGCGCTGCCGCCTCGGCGAGATGAACCTGCATATTGGTGAAATCGGCGACGTTTCTGCCGGTATAGGCGCTGAGGCGGGTGCGGGTGGTTTCGCCGAACTGCTGGATGGCGCCGCGGGCGATGCCGAGCGAAACGCCCGCGATGGCAAAGCCGAACAGACTGATCGCCGGCAGCTTGTACAACGTACCCGGGTTGAGCTCGCTGCCCCGGTTCGGGCCACCCTTGATCCGCTCGGTTGCCAGCGTGCGATAAGCCGGAACAAACACATCGGCGACCTCGACATCGTTGCTGCCGGTGCCGGCGAGGCCGATCACCTGCCAGGTATCGATGACCGAGTAGTCGCTGGCCGGCACCAGAAACATGCGGTGCTCGCTCTGCCCGGTCTCCTCGTCGCTGACGACCGCGCCGAACATGTTCCAGGTAGAAGCATCGATCCCGCTCGAAAACGGCCAGCGGCCGCTCAAACGGTATCCTCCCTCCACCCGCTGGGCGCGGCCGCGCGCAAAAGCCAGCGCCGAGCTGATCAGGCTGTCGGGCGATTGGCCCCAGATCTCGTCTTGCCCCTGCGGGTGCCACATGCCGAGCAGCCAGTGATGGGCGGCGAGGTTGCCCAGCACCCAGGCGGTCGAGCCGCAACCCTGCCCGACCACCGCGGTCAGCTCGAACAAGGCGCGGTAGGGCAGCTCGCTGCCCCCTACGCGGGCCGGCTGCAGCATCCGGAAGAGGCCGCTCGCATGGAGGTCAGCGATCGTTTCGTCGGGCAGGCGGCGCAGCTGCTCCGCCCGCGGAGCCCGCTCGCGGAGCGCCGGCACCAGCGCCTCGGCGCGCGCCAGAAGCTCTTCGAAACGCGGCGGTTCGCCGCGCTGGGTCTTCGCCTGGGGCATTGCGATCCTCTCCCGGATTATCCTACTACCCTTTCGTTATGCCCGCGAAAGCGGGCATCCAGGGCGGAATGGCTCCAACGGTCGCCCTGGTCCCCTCCCTGGACGGCCGACCATTGTGGGCCGCTCAGGGGATCAAGGGGTAACGATACGTTGACAGTCTACCCGTCGCGTCGCAACTCGGCGAGATCCTATCCACTTCAACCCTCGGTCGCGCGGACAATGGTGATGATCATCGACACCCATGCCCACATCGTGCCGGGCAGCCTGATCGAGACGCTGCGCAACGAGCGGCGGCTGTTTCCGTCGGTCAAGCTACATGACGGCTCAATGCCGCGAATGGAATTCGCCGGTGCCGGGCCAGGTCGGCCGATTCAGCCCCGGCTATGGGATCTGGCACAACGTCGTGACTGGCTCGACCAAGCGCATGTCGATCGGCAGTTGGTCGGGGGCTGGACCGATGTCTACGGCTATGATCTGCCGGGCGCGGAAGGCGCCGACTGGGCGCGACTCTATAACGAGCACATGCGTCGCGACGC
>Ga0306923_10008588_pt1 | contig 10259 bp, 13 predicted proteins | sample sta12Can44000108_FD_203841 | JGI IMG/M metagenome (GOLD analysis project Ga0306923, IMG submission 203841) | Lab enrichment of tropical soil microbial communities from Luquillo Experimental Forest, Puerto Rico - statanox.12C.anox.44.000.108 (v2)... | ecosystem: Environmental > Terrestrial >...
CCCATTCTTCACCGGTTCCAGAGTGCGATCCCAAGCCAAAGATCGTGACGGTGCAGCTGACCAGCACCTTCCCGGAAAGGATGCTCTCACCCTTCTTCATGCGGGTGATGTTGCTTATCGTCTCGACCTTGTACTCGCGTGTCCATCCTTGGGGAGAGAACAGTGCGTTCAACCGGTCCGTGTAAGCGCGCGGATCGGCGTAGGGTACGACCTGGCCGCGCTTCTTGTCGTTGGTGGTGTTGGTGACCCGCCATTGGACCTGGTCTGGTGAAAATGGGACTTCAAGCTCGGCAAGCAGCTCCTTCACGTCGGGTCTGGCGGTAGACGTATTTGATCCTTCAGTTTGCATGGGAGGCGCCCTCCATAGGCGCTTGAGTGTGTTCGGTTGAGTCTTGTAGCGGAGAAAACGGGCAAATTGATTGGTAATAAGCAGAGGGAGCGAATTCCTAAGCTTTCAGAAATTCCGCTCTCTCAGGAAGCCAGGGCGCTCTTGGATGCGAAGAACTAGAGGGCCCCACGCTGTTGGACAAGGCTAATGGACATCAGGCGTTTGATCTCAACAGCCTGAAATTTGAGAAATATTGGTATGCCCGTACTGAATGTGGTGACTTAGGTTGCCATCACTGCTTCTTAGGAGCTTTCGTCGGTGGCTTCGAGACTGCGTCGCTAAATGCGAGGATGATTTCATCAGCTGCAGCGGCCATGCGAAACGCAGGGTGAAAGAGTTGATTTGAAACCTCACGTAACATTTCGCCGTCACTGTGAACCGCGAGGCCAAAAGAAACCCAGGTTTCCTTTTCATGCGAGACAATCCGGTTAATATAAGCCTAGCGGGGTGACTATGGCACAGATGACACCGGAAGTTTGCAAACTGCTGGAGCAGGCGCTGTCACTGTCGGTTGAGGAGCAGGAAGCGTTGGCAGATTCCTTGATTTCCCACCTCGGCGGCAAGGTGGACGAAGACGTCGAACAGGCTTGGGAAGCTGAGATCGGGAAACGAGTCGCAGAACTAGACTCCGGCAAGGCAAAGACCGCTTCGTGGGCGGAAGTCCGCAGTCGCAATTTGGCGAAGGTGCCCCATGCCCACTGATTCGGTGGAGTTTCATGAGGAAGCCGCCGCCGAATATGATGCGGCGTTTGACTGGTACCTGGAGCAGGGCCCGGATGCCGCTCTCAAGTTTGATGCGGAGGTGGATCGTGCGCTGGCGCACCTCGTTCAGGCGCCTCGGCGATTGACCGCTGGCCAGCATGGCACGCGCAGGTTCTTGCTTAGACAACTCCCTTTTATCGTGATTTACCGACAACTTGCTCCGGCGGACATTCAGATCATGGCCATCGCCCACACCAAGGCCTGGATACGGGAGGGGCCGGGTGTAGCGTTGCAAACGCGACATAGAGCCTCGTAGACGCCGACGAAGCAGCGAATTCCCAGACTCCCCGTCTTCGATGTATTGCACGGTTTCGAAAACTGAGACCCGATCTCTACCGTGTCAAAGCCCCATCTATTCAATCCCCTCAACAACTTGAAGCACCGCTGCAGGCCGCCCAAACTCTTGGAAGTACACGCAGGATGAAGCTTCGATGGATTGAGGAGTGGATTAGGCGACTAGTGTTACCTAATGCCTCGGTACGTTAGTTCTCCGGTCAGATTATGGGCAAATTGACGTTTACTTATTGATGACAGACGACTTGCCGACCATTCGCCCTTGATCATCGAAAGTCCAGAGTCAGTGAGACAACCTCATGCGATGCAAGAGATTTTGAAATTGCGGCTCTGGGCGGAGCGAGTCGAGTGCAGGTTCAATGTTCTGATACACGAGGGGACTGCAACGTTCAGCGAAGGCTTTGTCCATCCATTCGAGAGTCGCGTCCTTCTCTCCTAGGCCCAGATACACCCACGCGATGTCAAACGGCGATACTGGGCCTAAAGGAGAAGTTGCTATAAGCAACTTGTTGAGAATGTTCCGAGCTGGCCTCTTCATGCCCGCCAAGCCATAAGCATGCCCCAATCCTGCCGACCAGAAAGATGCGCGAGCGCCAGCAAGACGATTGACCTTCCGAAATTGCGAGATGGCCTCTCTGAACAACCGTTTTTGCTCGTACACCATTGCGAGGTTGAAATGTGCTTCGACGAAATTCGGGTCTATGGCCAGTGCCTTTCGGTGACACTCGATGGCGTCATCGTACCTTCGCTGGAAATGGAGGAGTCTTCCCTGGGTGGTCGAGACGATCGGTGATAAAGGATCAAGTTCCTGTGCTCGGTTCATTTCCAATACGGCTTCCCTCATTCGTGACATCGTGGCTAGATACATGGCATAGCGATAATGCGATGTGGCAGAGTTCGGATTTAGATCTATTGCGCGATGGAACTCCCTTTCTGCACTCTGCCAGTCCCAGTCGAACTGGAATTTGACCAAGGCCAATGACAGGTGTGCTTCGGCCAATGTTTCGTCAAAGCTCAGAGCCTTTTCTGCGGCGTCTTGCGCCTTGAGCATGGCTTGACTGGGGAGAACGCCTCCCAAACGTCTGCTGCCCAACAGCGCGTACGAGTCGGCCAGGCCGGCATAGGCTAGCGCATAACGTGAGTCTTTCGAGAGCGCCAGCCGATAAAATTCGATGCTCTTGTTGAGGCCTTCTTCGGTCCTTTGGTTCCAGCAATAGCGCCCCCTGAGATAAGCTTCGTGAGCTTCGGCACTATGACGCGAAGCAATCTTCCGCGCTCGGTGTGGCGGGATCTTCAATTGACCGCCGATCTCGTCAGCAATGGACTCGGCGAGTTCCTTCTGCAGGGTCAGAATGTCTCGAAAGTCGCGTTCGTAGCTGCTTGCCCATAAATGCCGGTCAGTCGGCGCATGAAGTAACTGCGCGGTGACGCGTACGCGCCTCCCGCTGCGCAACACTGTCCCTTCGACGATCCCATCAACATTCAGTTCCTTGGCGATCAGCGGCAAGGGCTTGCGCACGTCAGCATAGGCCATGACCGATGTGCGCGAGATGACGCGCAAAGGTGCAACCTGAGCGAGTCCTGTAATTAGCGCCTCAGTCATTCCTTCGGCGAAATAATCCTGATTCTTACTTCGTGAAAGATTCACGAGCGGCAGCACTGCAAGGGAATGCAGCGTTGGCAGTCCCAAATCTGACTCTTTGGAAAGAACTTTCTCATGCAGTTCAACAGGAGCAATGAACCGGTAGCCGTGCCGCGGTACCGTTTCGATATATCGATTTCGCTCTCTGCCATCTCGCAAGATTTTTCTTAACACCGAGATGCTGTGTGCAAGACTCCCCTCTTCTACAAAGGTTCCCTTCCACACAGAACGGATCAACGTTTCCTTCTCCACAAGGTGCCCTGCGTTTTGCACAAGAAGGAGAAGTGTCTCGAACAATTTCGACGCGAGGTGAATCTCACGGTCGCCGCGCAGAAGCAGGCGTTCGGCGGGATCCAGTTGGAATGCGCCGAAACGGAGACAAGGAATGGTGGAACGTATAACTCACAATTTCAGAAATACTTCAGAATTTCCTAAGGACTTCCGATCTCAGGTTGAGCTAGTCTTTCGCAAGTGCTGGCTAAAACCGTGCGATTCGTTGACGCGCTCGCCCAAGCCGAAGCACGAATTCTAGCCCACGCGCATCAAATTAAAAAGGACGCAGTGAATCTGTACAAGATCAGCAACGGAAAGGATTTTTGGAGGCCATGGGCAGTTTGCATGCTCTTACGATGAACGGAGGTCATGAGACGCTACCTCCAAAAATAATCGAACGTCTTAGAAGAGAACTGCGTGGGCACCTGCTCCTTTCCGGAGATCAAGGCTACGAACTCGCCCGGCGGGTCTGGAACGGGATGGTTGATCACCGCCCCGCTTTGATTGCCCAATGCGTCGCCGTGAGCGATGTCGTGGCCTGTGTCAATTTCGCCCGCGAACGCCAGTTGCTGATTTCAGTGCGCGGTGGTGGCCATAATTACGCTGGAAAGGCTGTTTGCCATGGCGGCTTCGTTATCGATTTGTCGCCGATGAAAGGCATTCAGGTTAAGCCAAAACAGCGAACAGTTCGAGCTCAGGCGGGACTGAGACTCGGCGAGTTTGACCGCGAGACGCAAAAGTTTGGTCTGGCGACCACGCTAGGTATCAATACCGATACAGGCATCGCTGGCCTCACCCTGGGAGGAGGATATGGATGGCTTGCCGGAAAATACGGCTTGGCATGCGACAACTTACTCTCAGCCGAAGTTGTCACCGCGGACGGCTGTGTGGTTCACTGCAGTGCTGATAACCACGAGGACCTCTTTTGGGGATTGCGCGGAGCGGGTGCAAATTTCGGTGTTGTCACTAAGTTTGAGTATCGCTTGCATCCTGTGACGAACGTCTTGGGGGGAATCATTCTGCACCCTCTACGTGCAGACCTCCTGGGCTTTTTCGATGAATTTTCAAGGGCCGCTTCGGACGAGCTGACCATCACTGGCGTGGTCCTCAGTGGACCGGACGGAAAGCCAGCATTCGGCTCGGTCGTGTGCTACTGCGGGCCGCTCGATGACGGAGAAAAGAGTGTGATGCCTTTGAGGACGGTAGCGAAGCCTTTGTTAGACTCGATTCAGCCTCGGTCGTACTTGGAGATGCAAAGTCTTCTTGATGCGACTTGGCCGGCCGGACGCCACTATTACAACAAAGCGCACAACATTCGCAGATTGAGCGATGGAGCCGTTCAGACCATTCTGGAGTACTCGGCAACTCTACCCACCAGCCTGACGAATATTGCGCTTCAGCAATTGCACGGCGCAGCGACTCAAATACCCGTTCGCGAGACCGCATTTCCTCATCGCTACGATCACTACGATCTGCTGGTACATCCCGCCACGGACAACCCGTCCGATACAGAAAAGATGATTCAGTGGGCCCGAGGGTGTTGGAAAGCCTTGAAACCGTTTGCCGAGCAGGCTGTTTACGTCAACGCTTTGGAGGATGCATTGGAAGAAGGCGAATCTCGCGTTCGCGAAGCATACGGCGCGAATTACCACAAGCTGGTCAGCCTAAAGAACAAATACGACCCACAAAATGTGTTCCGGCAGAACTCGAATATCAAACCGAAACCCGGATCAACTGAGTCAGTGGCAAATTTCTCTAGGGGTCAAGCATGACAAAAACGATTGTGGGATTGATCTTAGGATTGCTAATCGGCGTCGGTTGTCGATGCTTTGATGTTCCTGTTCCAAGCCCTCCCAAATTACTTGGCGCTCTGCTGGTTGTGGCCATGACCGTAGGTTACATGGCGACTGACAAGTTGCTTGCTGCGAGGTCCAACGACGGTAAGACGACTTCAGTGGGTTCGGCATATCACTCGAAAAATCCCGATAAGCCATGAAGACTCGGCTGTTGTATACCCGAATCCGTGAGGAGGTGGTCAGGTAACGTACTTCGGGCGAAATAATCTCATCCGATTCTGCTGCGGACACTCCACGGGACAAACCTTCCGTTACGTGTTTAAGGGAAGAGTTGCCCACGAACCGGACGAAATTCTGTAGCGCCTTCCACTTGTAGTAAACGACGAATGCTTGGTCCCAGTTAGCGTAATCGTCCAAGGGCGGAAGACTTACGTCGCCCCGGCTTGCACCGCTCCAAGATCGGTAGTCTTCGTGCCGTCCGCCTCAGTTGGGTTAATATTGTGGTTCATGCGGAAAAAGTTTGTCGGGTCGTACTTGTTCTTTAGTGCGACGAGACGGTCGTAATTAGGCCCGTAAGCTGCGCGAGCGAGCGGGTCTCCTTCATCTTCCAAGTAGTTGACATACGAGCCCTCTGCCATGAAGGGGCGCATGGCGTCCCAACACGTGCGCGACCATTTGATGTTGTCTTCCGATTCGGATGAGCTAACCCAGTTCGACCAAACGGAGAAGTTGTAGGGATACTGTCGATGGGGAAAAGCAGTATCTGAGACTGGGACGCGGGTTGCGGACCCGTGCCAATGCTCGACCCAAGGACCGAAGGTGTGCACAGAGGGACTGGTGCCGGCAAATTCCGCGAGCGTCTCCACGGCCTTGTCGCTCAGATTCCGTATGAAGTTTGCCTTTACGTACGTCTGACGCCCAGGTGGGAAGAAGGGGTCGAACATGCTCTGCATTTGTACGTAACTAACTCGTGCAAACATATCGGCAATGGGCGAACCAAAAGTCCGCAGCGGCTTCAACAGTTTTTCTCCTTCGTCTAGCGAACCACAGAAGCATCCACCGACCAAGAACACCGGAATACCATTCATCGTCATTGATCCGGCCTGGATAACCAATTCGTCGGGACTGGCCTCTGCAAACTCCTTGTAAAAAGGGAGAATTTCCTTTGCCTTTGCTGCCGGATAGAGTACGGCACCTCCCAGCACAATCGTGATTTCGTGCAGGCGGTATTCAAAGGAGGTGACGATCCCAAAGTTACCGCCGCCGCCCCGCAGGCCCCAGAAAAGATCCTGATTTTCGGAAGCGTTGGCCTTTAGCAGGCACCCACCAGCCGTAACCACATCCGCACCGAGCAAGTTATCGCAGGCGAGACCGTATTTGCCCGACAGGTGGCCAAAGCCGCCGCCGAGAGTCAGTCCGGCAATGCCTGTTTTTGAGACGGTTCCGAGTGCCGTGGCCAGACCGAACGCTTGCGTTTCGTGATCGAATTCACCGAGCGTCAAACCCGGTTCCGCACGAGCTGTTCGGCGCTGCGGGTCGACGCGGATGCCCTTCATGCACGAGAGGTCGATCATGAGACCGCCGTCACATACGGCCTTCCCTGCAATGCTGTGGCCTCCGCCACGAACAGAGACAAGGAGGTCGTGCTCGCGCGCGAAACGAACGCATGAGATCACGTCTGCAGCTCCAGCGCACCGCACGATGATCGCCGGTCTCCGATCAATCATCGCGTTGGGAACTGTTCGCGCGGCTTCGTAGCCGTCTTGGCCAGGGCACAGCACTGCTCCGCGAACAGTTTTCCTTAGGTCTTCGACGGCATACTGAACCATAGAGCGTCTCCCCTCGTTGCATTCGACCTCAGTCGACGAAGTGGATTATCCACCGCCAAGACTCGACAATGCCACTTATTTTCGGATTAAATCTCAATAACGCGCCAACATCCCGTCATGGCCGGCGATGGAAAAATGGTGGGTGATTGCTAGGCGTTCATCGGGTAGGCGTCGGCGCGAAGGGCGCACAGGTTCCGAGCTTGTACCACCTGTCCCCGCCGGCGCTGATATTGATTCCACGTCCTCTGCTCGCGTGGCTTCGTTTTCATCGGTCGTAATGACCTGCTTTGCTGCTGACATACATACCCTCGCTACTGCTGTCATCGCCGTTGCTGGCCGTGAATCCTTTCGTACACTGCATACCAATCCGCTGCGATTTCTCGTTGTGCCTCAGCTAGGCGCATCGCTCCTGAACAAACTTGGGCATGCAGATAGCTCTCAACCTCATCCTTCTCACTTGCGCTTGGAAACACATTCCTGGATTCCGGCCAGAGGTTCGCCTCGCAGTCCGCGCAACTGCCCAGTTCCAGTGGTATGAGGTGATCCAGTTCGTAGTCGTGGATGCTGCCGCTAACTCTGTAAAGCCGCATTAGCCAGTGTTTCATCGCATTGGTGTACTCGAACGGTGGTCTGACACTCTTCGTGTAGCCTCGCCGACAGATGGTGGTTCTGATATTGCTTTGCGTAACTCGGGGATCGATTGCTCCGGGTGTGAACTCGTGACGCGGCAAGACTCCAGGCGGCGGTTCGGCGTGCGCCGACTGCGACTGATCTTTGGCTATCCCGGGAGGACGGTACAGGAATTCTCTCCTCTCGGCTGAATATGCCTGCCAGAGTTTGTCCCGTTGCAAGAAGCCATAACGGCTAAAGACGTAGGATCCGAGGGCGAGCAGTAGGAGGAGACGAAGCATCAATCTCATCGCCGCTCCCACTCCCTGGTGACTTGGGACGGTAAGCGCGCGTCCCCTCCGCGGCATTGCGCATCATGCCAACAACTAAAGGCAAAGATTACAAGTGGGGTGCCCGACATAGCTGCAATGAGCGACGCGGCTGGAGTTAGATGAAGGCCATTACCGATGACCACGAATAGAAAAACGAACAGGCAGATGACCAGAGCATAATTCTTCAGTCTCCACAACATAACTTCTCCGTTCACTTCAGGGCTTGTCGGGTACCGGCAGTGCCCTTTCGTCGTATTGCGTTACTGATGTGACGTTTCTGGCTCGGACAAGTGCGGCGCCCCTGGGTGCTCTGGCATAGTGACAATGGGAACACCCGATGCAATTTACCGCCAGGGTCACAGCTCGGACCGCTTCTTGAAAGCACTCTGGGATGGTTACTTCCTCACCTGCCTTGGAATAGAATCGCGGCACTACTGCGCCGCGTTGGCTCTTGTCCTTTCCCGACAGGTCCAACTCCAATCGGCCGTGGACACCGCGAAACAGCACTTTTGATTCGAGGGCTGGTCGCCTGCCGTCATGCGCCTCACTTGACCGATGCTGCGTGATGAGCAGTTCGTATGTCCGTTCCTTACGAAGCATCTCCATTCGCACCAGTATCGGCGCAATCACAACAGCATGCAGACCGTTGACTCCGATGGCATCGACCGGATGCAGGTACTCGATAGGAGGTCCGTCCGGTTGTGCGAACGTGACGTACCGGCCGAGATTCCCCACTGCGCCTCCAGACTCCAGTCCGCGCACCACGTATCGCTTTGCCAGGTGCTGGTGTTCCAGGTTTACTGCTGACTGGACGAAGATTCCTCGGTCTCTCAGCACGCGGAGCTCTTGTCGCGACAGCGTTAACCCTAGCTGGCCCAAATATCGTTTCTGGCTCATCCCACCATTCCTACTCATACGTAGTTCCGTATGCGAATCGGAAAGCCCAAGGCATTGCGGATCATTTCCTTGCTGCAGCCGGCCCAGCAGTGGTAAAAGCGGAGATCCTCAATCAGGATAGCCAGGTTGTCGCCGCTCCGGTCGTGACCAGCGTCGGCGCAGGACGGGCAGCGTGTGACATAGTCCCGTCCAACTTTGCGGACTCTTCCGACGTGATCCAGGATCCGGAATGCAGGCCTCGTACCTTCCGTCCTTGGGGTAGCCGGGAAGCTTCTGGTAGGACGTGATACGACGGCGGGATGCGGCACCTCCTTCCCAGCAACGAACTTCCGCAACTCGTCTTCGGTGACTTTCCTCAGGCACTTCAGGTATTCAACCTGGGCTTCCAGTGTGTAGTCGGCACCGTAGAACCAGAACCGGCGGTTAGCGCCGCGGTGAATTCCCAATGGACCTCGTATCGCATTGCCAAAATCTCCTGGACCGATTGCGTCATGCTTGGGAAATACCTCGATGCCTTCTGCTAGACCAGCACCTTTCACGGGAACGCCTAATCGCAAAGCAAGATCATGGATGTAAATTCGGCACTCTTTGGCCAGCAGGGGCGTTGCCAGGAAGATCCAAAGATGGCCGCCACGTTTGCTCATCTCCAGGAGCGCGAAATGGCCGGAGATCCTGGTTGGCAAAATCTACGAAACTTGCGCGAAGAGTTTGAGCGTCTTGCACAGGACGAGAAGAAAGCTGATGCCCGCAACCGGCTTCGTGCTCATGGATCCTACGAAAACCGGCAAGCCACCTACGGTGAATGCAGCTCGCAGGAGGTGGCGATGAAGCTCTGGAGGCGCGCTTCAATGCCTTGGCCGTTGAGGCTGCTGTTGCGTCGGGACTGGAAGCCAATCGCGCTGTCTGGCTCGACAAGGTTCGCCGCTGTCTGCACGAAGAGCGCAGCAAGCTGCTTTTTGCGACGAAAGGCGTGTATAGGCTGAAGCCGGCAGAATCCGATGCCGCACCGGCAGAATCCGACTCGGGCGCAATTATCAAGAAGGTGGTGGATGCCTCGATCTGTTGTTGTGCTGAGCTGGAGAGCAAGGCGCTGGCCGCAGCGCAAGAGCGGCCACAAGTTGAACCTGCGCCTGTTCCGGCTGTGATGGAAGAGGCAGGACGCGGGCCTACACAGCAACCACCAACCCAGCACGTCAATGAGGTTGCCGTACAGCCTCAACCTGGGCGTCTGGAAAGAAACAAACGCAAGCTGCGGCGAATGCCGAAGTATCGGGGAAAGCTAAAACCAGCGATCAAGGAGGCATGGTCCCTGCATGGGCGCAAATCGAGCTATCAGGTGATTTGTCGTGAGGTGGATGAGCAGGACGTCAACATTGATGAGAGTGAATACCCTTGGCCGTCGCCACGAAGCGCGTTACGATGGCCCGGATCGTCGAA
>Ga0306923_10008591_pt1 | contig 10258 bp, 12 predicted proteins | sample sta12Can44000108_FD_203841 | JGI IMG/M metagenome (GOLD analysis project Ga0306923, IMG submission 203841) | Lab enrichment of tropical soil microbial communities from Luquillo Experimental Forest, Puerto Rico - statanox.12C.anox.44.000.108 (v2)... | ecosystem: Environmental > Terrestrial >...
AAAGCGTGCTGCGTTGCGCTCTGCTCAAGCGACAGCGCCAGCTCAGTTACGAGGAGTTAGGGAATGTCTGAACAAGGGGTGGGCGCGCGTCTGAGGGGCATGGAAATTTTCTTAGCGGGCTATGGTAGGGGGGTGACGGACCGTCTTGGTGACGGGCCGGCGGGGTTGGGCGGGCTTGCCGGATTGATGCGGGACCCGACACTACGCTTCCTGGCTGCGTAGCAGATACCGGCGTGCGATGAACAGATTAGCCAGCGCACAGGTCACAAGCAGGCGATGAGCGTTTTTCTTCAGCCCGCGATAGCGTACCTTGGCGAAGCCAAACACGCGCTTGATGACCTCGATCGTATGTTCGACCCTAGCGCGCACTTTGGACTTGATACGATTTTTCGTTCGCTCGACCTCGTCGACGACGCTGCGGTGGCGGTAGCGGCGATTGGTGAAGTCCTGGGCCGCGGGGGCGTGCTGACCGATCACCGCCCGCTGGCCGCGGTAGGCCTGATCGCCCCATACCCGGGTGCAACAGCTCGGGCAGCACGTGTGAGTCGGCGGCATTGGCCGGCGTGTGGCGGCAACACCGGTTCGAATCCGGTAGGGGACACCAATTATATCAATGGCTTAATGATATTGGTCATGACAAAGTGTCCAACATCTGTCCGATATCGCCGTCTCAACTTAGCACGCCGACTCTGGCCTCGTCGTCAACTGTCCAAGAACCGCCCATCCCAGCGCAAGGGTAGGTTGGGCAGCGTGGCCAACCCGAACGGCTTGTGAGCTTTGCCGCGGCGAGTCGGTGCGCAACCCTTGCTTTGGCGCCGCAGCGGCGGCTTTGCGCTGCTCATAGTGCTGTGGACATTGGTGCTGATCGCCTTCATCGTCGCCCATCTGACGGCAAACGGACGAACCGAAATCCGCATCGCCCGCAATCTCGTCGCCAACGCGGTCGCCGAAGCGGCCGCCAACGGAGCGATCTCAGCTGCCATCTTCAACCAGATGGACCCAAACACGGACCAGCGCTGGCCGCTAAATGGCGAGGCACACCAGCTCGCGATAGGCAACACTCGGGTCGTCGCGCAGCTCGAGGACGAGGCCGGGCGGATCAATCCGAGTACTGCTCCAGCTCCCCTCCTCGAAGCATTTCTGCGCACCACCGGGAGCGATCCGGAAAGCGCGCGCCGCTTGGCGGCGGCTATTGGAGAATGGGTCGGTTCCGCACCTGCCCCCCGGCCGCCGAATTCGCAGCTCGCCGACTATATTTCGGCGGGGCTGGATTACGGACCACCGGGGGAGCCGCTCGAATCCCTCGATGAGCTCGGCCGTGTGCTTGGCATGACCCCGGCTGTGCTCGCAGCGATCCGGCCGCATCTTACGCTGTTTGGACCGCCCCAACCGAACCCGTCGAGCGCCGACCCGGTCGTGGCCACGGCCCTTGCCAGCATAACTCAGGCTGGTGCGGTTTCGCCGAACCAGCCGCCGCCCGACGTACTTACATTGCGAATCATGGCAACCGCATTCGGGTCGGACAACGCCCGCGTCACGACGAAAGCCGTTGTCCGGGTTGGAGTGATGCTGCCCGGCGGTTATGCCGTGCTTGCCTGGGGCAGCGGCAACCGGTTCGAGTGATACCGACGCCTTTCCTCCTTCAGAGCATCGAGGAAAATCGAATACTCGCTGCGAATTTCTTGCTTAGTCGGCAATAAATCCAGCTAAATTAACAAGTTAGAGACCGAGGGAGCCCGCCCTCGAAGAAGGTTCTGAGAGAGACCAAGTGGGCTCTGTGCGAGCAGCAGGGGAGCGTCATTAAAGCGGATGTTTCCGAAAACACCCGGCGAGAGGAGATGACCAACAACTGGTTGGCTGCGCATCGAGCGCATGACAGCCCAATTGTCTGGGGATGCGCTCGGGTCCAGGCCTTCAACCGGCCCCTGGCCCAACAAGTGGATCCGCCTTAGTGCGAAGGGAATGATCGTTTCGTCGGTCTCGACGATGCCGCTCAGCGGCTCGCGTAGCCGGTTGACCACGGCCCGACGCCGCTAGGCACACAACATCCACGTGTGCGGTACGAGCCAAGGCCATGCTGGTTCTGCAGTTGCAGTGCTGAGATGCCGTTAGAGCGTGGCCATCAGAAAGACGGCCGAGAACCAAGTGGTCAGCGGCAGCTTGCTGGCGTGCAGGACGGTTCTGGCCGTCACAGGGGGTTTGCGGGCCACAGGCGGCAGACTCATAGGTGAGGCGTCGAGGGGATATGCGAAATTAACAATTGCCTTAATGGCTAACATAATATATGAAATAGGCAATGCGAAACCTCTTTGGTGGGGCTTGGGCCGTCCCGCCGCGTATCGTCCCGCTAAAACATAATTCTGGAGTTCGTGCTATGAAATTAATCGGAAGCATCATTCCCGTTTGCGCCATGCTCTGGGCGATAGCCTCCCCCGCCTTTGCGGGCAGCGCGACCGCTACGCTTTCCATCACAGTCCAGGCGCCTCTCGCCGTTGCGTTGACTCCACCCAACGCGACGGAGGCCTGCGGCGCGGCGGCCGGGACGGTCGTCTCTGCGCTGAGCGTAACGGGCGGCGACGGCAACACGGTCACCTGGTCGATTTCGGGTGACACCACGGATTTTGCGCTGAACGGCTCGAGCATTGTCGTGGGCCCGAACGGCATCGCCCTGGCCGACTGCGGTAAGGTTAACAATGTCGTCGTAACGGCAACGCAGCAGTAAGGGTCCACCTTGAGGCGCGCGACGACGCAGGTCAGAACGTGGCGTCACCGCCGTCGGCTGACCCCTGAGCAAGTCGAGAGAGTGCGAGCGCTTCCATGGGAGCGAGGCAGCTACGCGGCCTTAGCTCAGGAGCTCGGTGTTTCCCGCACGCTCGTGTGGAAGATCCGCAGTGGGTTGGCGTATAAGCGGGAATTGCCGCAGAAGACCTACGTCGCTCGCGTGACGGACGCAAATGAGCGCTACTCGCTAGGGTCTTTCCTCACCCCCGAGGCGGCACAGAACGCGATAGATCAGTTCAAGCGCACGAACCGTTGGCCGCGCGGCTCCGTGGAGCGAACCAGAGGCGGGCGGTACCGCGCCCGCCTCTCACTGGGGGTCTACGACACCCGCTGTGGCCGCCGAGCGCGCCAGCGAAATCGCAATGGTTAAACTAGGAGATACACTGTGATCGGATTGCATTTGGTTCTAGGGTTCACGCTGGCGTGCTTGTCGCCGCCGGGAACCGTGATTGCAGTTCTGTCGACCAGCGGTGGTGATGGCAATCCTATCTCCTATAGCCTCAGTGGAACGGCACCAATCGTTTCTGATCTGATGATCAACGGAACCGCTCTCGTCGTCGGGCGCTCTGGAATTGCTCCGGCGCATTGCGGCACAAAGGGAAACGTGATCGTCCAGGCCACACAGAAGTGATCTCCGAAAAAACGCTGCCCACGCCTGCCTGCACTTGATTAATTCAAAGCTTTGGCGCCCGGCGTTACCATTACTCCCAATTTTTGGCAGGTATACGCCGCCGTCCCGGGAGCAGGCGCCGAAAACATCCATCTGGTCGTCAGGTGCACCGGAGGGCTCGCACGCGCAGATTCAATCGCCGGGGAAGCCATCCGTGCCGATGCCACGCACTCCCGCATGTATACCGACTAAACGTGCTCGGATCTTCCGATACTCGATGCATACCCAGGACGCTAGGCGGCTGGCGGCTTGTAGCTCCTTTGCGCACCTGGCCGGCCTTGGGGATCGCCGTCATTGCCTCCTCGATAATGAAGAGGTCCACCGTCTCGACTGACGAAGCTGCGGCCAAGGCTGCAAGCATCATATACTGCAACGCAGCGGTGGCTGCGTCAGGTGCCTCATTGATTGCGCTCATATGAGCCGGACCGAGTGCAAAGTAATACTCCTTCAGGGTTCAGCCAGCAACTTCCGTCGCAGCTCTCGCCGCAGGTCGGCGGTCGAGGGGCTTGTTAACCGCGGCCTTCGCGGCTGGGGCCGAAACTCAATTGAAGCCAAGAAAAGCGGCGCATCATTTCTCCCCGGTTATTACGCACGCAGATGGTTGGCGCACTTACGATAGCTGGCAGGTAACTGTCCGTCCCGACGACCTGAGCGAACTGAACCATAACCTCGTCGAAATCCTCGCTCGTCGTCACGTTGCTTGTGACCGAGGATAACATGGGACAATCGCCGGTCATTCGGCGATGGCGGGTGAGTGTCGCATGCTCGCCGGTAACATCTCCCCGACGGCGCGAATTGGCCCTGCCTAGCCGGTTTGCCAGGCCGATGGACCACGTCTTTCACGTTTTTCAGGGGCATGGTGTCTACTAAACTGACGTCATTTACCGACTTCACGGTCTGTGGTCGCGGTTTCTTCGCATCACACCTCAGTGATCGCCGTTGTGACGTCGGCGACCTGCGTCGACGAGCTGGTGCGGCCGATGCGCTTATCCGGCATCTCGAAGAGCCAAGTCTACAAGCTGTCAAAAGACATCGACGAGCGCAGGATTCCGGGAGGGACAGCGGACAAACTTCGCGCGGGATCCCAGTTATCGTACAGCGCATCCCACCGGCCGGTCCTTTCTATTTAGGAGAGTGGCCAAGCGTCGCGATGTCGCAATTAGAGTGTTGTGTTCACCCCAAAGTAGGAGTACGAAGTGTCAAAATCGCGTCAAATCTTCTACATTTAGTAGATGTAGCGATTTCACGTCATGGTATTGGGGCCTTGCGTTGCGGCATCTCTTGTGGTTACCGACGAAGTGGAAACGGCAAGTCACTGGCCGGCGGAGATCGAGGTGGGTTGGACTGGTCGAGGCCCGCCCTTCGAATTGCCTCCCCAGACCGGAAGATTTTTTTGTTGACGTTCAACATGCGCTGGCTTCGTCCAGGCGGGGTGCTAGCGCGTCCCATTTTGTCAGACCTGCCCCCTATCACGGCGACAGCTGCGCGTCTCCAATCAACACCACTGATCCGTATGAGGCACCATGGGTTCATCGTGCCCTTTCTTGTTCTCGCCCGGCTGACGACTATGGCCACCCTCGCGGGAAAAAGCGGTCGCGGTTCGTCGATTATCTGGAGCTGCGGACTATCCTGTGCCGTTTTTCCGGTTTCGTGGGGTGAGCCGCGTGACACCGTCTGGTCACGTGGCGGTCCGCGACGAGTTGGTCCTTGGCCGGCGAACGTTACACGCCAGATTCCGTAGTGCGCCGCCGCGCACGCTCGCCGCAGGTGAGTTGTTAACGGCGGCCGTCTGCTCAAGTAACGAGATCTATCACTTGGTCGAAGGATGGGCATGTCAGTTTCGCGATTTCTCTGACGGTCATCAGGCGATCGTGGATGTTTACACGCCAGGAGAGGTGATTGGGCTTGACGCGATTTTTCGAGCGCGACCCCCAGAAAAGGTCATGACGCTCACTTCGATAGCCACTACAGTAATCGATGCGGAGGCCGGACTAACCGACCTGATGACGTGTCGGTCTACTGCGCTCTACGTTGCCTGGCTGCTCGGCCGACGACAGCGACGTTCAGACCGCCTCCTCGCGGCGATATCGAGCCTCGATGCACGAGGGCGACTGGCGACAATGTTGCTCGATTTCTACAGGCGGCTAAGCCACCAGAGTTTAATCACGGGGCTGAGCTACAACCTCCCTTTGACGCAGACTCAGATCGGAGCTTACCTCGGGCTGACCGTTGCCCACGTCAACCGCGTTCTGCGATCCTTGCGCGACGAGCAGATCGTTAACCTCGAAAAACACTGTTTGACGATCCTCGATCCCGAGCGGCTCACGATCCTGACCCAAAACGGCTCGCTAGCAAACGCGGTTGCAGGCCAGCGGTCTTTGTACAGTCCGATGCCTCGCTCCAGGTCCAGTTTCCCACCGAATGGAGGTAGCTTCTAATCAGGCGCGCTGTCGGCGACACGCGGCTCTCCGTGATGTCCTAGTCACTTGATGCCCCTCGCTCGAAATTTGTGCCCGAAAACGGCTTTGACTTAGGCAAGTAGCTGATCCTCAACGGGCTCGAAGGGCATCACTCGCACGGTCGATAGCCTCTCTGTGCGCCCTGCCAACCACCATATGCACAGATTTGCGGGATCGGGATGACGAGTCGTGTCCCAGGGGTGGTGTAAGAGCGACGGTGGCTTGCGCTCTCCGGCGAGTTTGGCCGGTTTAGTCAGGCTGCCGCGACGGGCAGCTTGACGAAGGGATCATTGCTCAACGGTGCGATGGTTTCCAGTGTCATGTAGCGGGCCGGCTGGACCGCCCATTCATCGTTTTGCTCGAGCAGAATGGCACCGACCAAGCGGGTAATGGCGTCCTCATTGGGGAAGATGCCGACGACCTCGGTGCGGCGCTTGATCTCACCGTTCAGCCGCTCCAGCGGATTGGTCGAGTGGATCTTGGGGCGGTGGTCTTTGGGGAAGCTCATAAAGGCGAGCACGTCGGTTTCCGCCTGGTCCATCAGGGCGGCCAGCTTGGCGACTTTGGGTCTGATTTGATCGGCGACCTGGCGCCACTGGCTACGAGCGGTTTCGGCATCCTCCTGGGCAAACGCGGTGGCGATGAAGGCGGCGACAACACGACGACCCTGCTTGCCGGCGTGGGCCAGCACATTGCGCATAAAGTGCACGCGGCAGGGTTGCCAGGAGGCGTGCAGCACCTTGGCGACCGCCGCCTTGAGCCCTTCATGCGCATCCGAGATCACCAGCTTGACCCCGCGCAAGCCGCGCCGGGTGAGCGTGCGCAGGAACGCGGTCCAGAAGGTCTCGGCCTCGGACGCGCCGACCGTCATCCGCAGCACCTCGCCCCACGGGACGCGGCCGTGGGCTGAAGGCCCACGGCCGTCGCTGTTGACGGCGACGGCGACAATCACCGCGACCGACACGATGCGGCCGTTCTGGCGGACCTTAACATTGGTCGCATCGAGCCACAGATAGGGCCAGTCGAGCGACCGGTCGAGGAAAGCGCCGATCTTGTCGTCGATCTCGCTACACAGCCGACTGACCTGGCTCTTGGAAATCCCGGTCATGCCCATGGCCTTGGCCAGTTCGTCGACCGAACGGGTCGAAACCTCCTGGACATAGGCCTCTTGGATCACTGCAGCGAGCGCCTTCTCGGCCATCCGGCGTGGCTCGAGAAACGCCCCGAAGTAACTCCCCTTCCTGAGCTTGGGGATGCGCAGCTCGACGGTGCCCGCTCGGGTCTCCCAATCGCGCTCGCGGTAGCCGTTGCGGTGGTTGATCCGCTCGCGGCTGCGCTCGCCGTGCGCTCCGCCAGTCAGGCTTTCGACCTCCAACTCCATCAGCGGCTGCGCGGCAAAATCCCACCATCTCCCGCAGCAGATTGGCATCAGCGCTCTTCTTCAGCAGGGTGCGAAGGCTCATCATCTCATCGGTCATCGTCGGTTTCTCCGGTTTGGTAGAGGTTGGGCGACCAAACTCTACCAAAGATCCGCGATGACCACCGCTGTGGGTAAGTAGCCCACGGCCGCCAGACTCGTGGCGGTCGCTGCGGCGGGCTACTTACCCACAGCTCCTACACCACTCCAAGGGGCACAACTGGATGGCGTGGCCGGCTCGCGGAGATTCCATTCGCCAATTAGGCTTTTAACCGGAGCGCAACCCACGTGTTACGCGTTAATATATTATAGTTAAATTATTAAATGGATCCGTTGAAACTGAATTTGTTGCGCAGCGCAAAACCGAACTTTATTGACTTGCCTCAATCAGTAATTCGTGAGTTTTGCAATCAGAGAGCTATCATTTGTGCATGTGCCAGCGCAGAGTGCGACACTAGATGGGCTTCCGGCTGTGCCCGGCTCCGACCAGTCCGCATCGCCGGGTTCTGCGATCGCGTTTGAAGCTAACTTTTTCGCCGGACAGGAGGATTACCGGCAACGTGGGTGGCGCGCGCGGTTGTCGTCGGAGATTTTGGCCGTGACAGTAGCGGCAATCGACTTTTGCCTGGTGCTAATCGCCGCCACGATCGCTTTCACCCTGTATTTTGATTTCCTGGGTCGCTCCGCAGCGGAGCCTGTCCGATATATCTGGACCGCGCTCTTTGCCGCGACAGTGTCCGTCGGTGCCTTTGAGCGCTTTGGTGGTTATCGATTGACGCAGCTGCTCAAGCTGGATTGGCAGCTAACGCGCACCCTCGCGATCTGGGGCATGACGGTCTCACTACTGCTCCTGATCGCGTTCCTCGGCAAGACGTCCGAGAGCTTTTCAAGGGGTTGGGCACTGGCGTGGTTTATCGCGACCCCGGCTCTGCTTCTGACCGCGCGCGGCATTCTCCATCTCATGGTGACTCGCTGGGTACAGGGCGGCTTTCTCGCCCGCAACATCGTAGTCGTCGGGGCCGGCAACGAGGGCCAGCGGCTGATCGCGAAGCTCCACGACCTGCAAGACAAAAGCATTGCTATTCGCGGGGTCTTCGATGACCGCAAGTCGCGCCTCGCTCCCTCGGTCCTTGATCAGAATATACTCGGCACGACCGACGACCTCCTTCGACTGGCTCGCAGGTTTCCAATAGACGAGGTTATCGTCGCACTACCGCTTGGCGCGGAGGAACGGCTCAAGGAGCTTTTCTGGAAGCTCAAGGGACTCGCGACGGATTTGCGCCTCAGCATCGAGCCGATCGCCGAAAAGTTCCAGGTTCGCGGCGTGAGCTACGTTGGCACCGTTCCGGTGCTCGAGATCGCCGATCGTCCGCTTAAGCATTGGCGCGCAGTCGCCAAGTGGCTCGAAGACAAAGCGTTCGGCACACTTCTGGTGATTTTTCTTTCTCCTTTGATGGCGATTACTGCACTGCTGATCAAAGTCGATAGCCGCGGACCGGTTTTTTTCGTTCAAGAGCGCTTTGGCTTCAATAACGACGTGATCAGAGTGATCAAATTTCGCACGATGCATGTCGATCGGGCGGACCAAACCGGGGCACAACGTACTGTGCAAGACGACTGGCGGGTCACCCGTATCGGTCGCATCGCGCGTGCCCTGAGCATCGATGAGTTGCCGCAATTGATCAACGTGATGCGCGGCGACATGTCGCTGGTTGGTCCGCGACCGCATGCTCTCGCGATGAAGGCCGGCGATCGCCTCTATTGCGACGCGGTCAAGGAGTATGCCCATCGACATCGTGTCAAGCCGGGCATAACCGGCTTGGCACAGGTCAACGGCTTGCGCGGAGAAATTGATACCCTAGAAAAAGCCCACTCCAGGGTAATACATGACCTTTTTTACATCGAGCACTGGTCTATCTGGCTCGACCTGAAGATCTTGCTGAGGACGATCGGAATCTTGGCGTCACGCGATAACGCATACTAGCTGCCTGCTGTGGCAGCATCGTCTGGCTCGTAGATGCCGCCACCCACGCGGCTAGTTAACCTCTTCCAAGACTTCAATTCAATGCTCCGATCGTATATGGATCGAGCTTGTTCGGAAATCTTTCAGTGGGGAGAGAGCGTAAGGTCGAATGTTGCAGTCTGCAGCAGGCGCACCGGAGGTGGCAATCGCACCCTCTCTTTCTAGCTATCTGGCTGTCTTCGCGGAGATGAAGATTATGCAGTACGTATATTCACTTCCAACTTTGACATCATTTGATGGAAAGGGTCTATTCGGGTATACCTTTGGCCCGTTGAAGCAAAAAGATGTTGAGATCTATTATATAGAAGTACAAAAAGGACACGACACCTTCATGGTGAGTAACAAAATCACACGGACTTATTACATTCTCTCCGGGAAAGGGTATTTCACGATAGACGATCGTAAATATGATGTCAGCCCCGGTATGCTAGTAGAGGTGCCACCAAAGGTAGAATATTCTTATTCAGGGACAATGAAAGTCATAGCCGTTTCGAAACCGAGGTGGTTTGGAGGGAATGACACCCACACCAGATGGAATCCAGACGTTGTTCGGGGAGATTTCCCTTGTGTGTCCGATAGCGAATCGTCGCTGACGCGGTTGGTTAGATTGAGGATTTTCGGGAAGTCGCCGATCAACGCTTTTCTACGCCTTAATCATCTATTGTGGAAGAATCTTCCTGTGTCTTTCACCGGTGTTGGTCCAATACGCTTATACGGTGACTTCTTGCATACGTTGGCTCGGATACATGGCACTCGCACACAAGCGTTTGCTACATTTTTCCTTCGAAACCGGCCTCAGCTGGAGTTGATCCGACGTCTGGTAACGCGGAGGAAGGCTGATACCTTGAAAGTAGCAGTGCTTGGCTGCAGCATCGGAGCGGAGGCTTATTCGGTTGCGTGGAGGATAC